>Ga0172379_10000727_pt1 | contig 77986 bp, 75 predicted proteins | sample GrowelOW334metaG_FD_119756 | JGI IMG/M metagenome (GOLD analysis project Ga0172379, IMG submission 119756) | Groundwater microbial communities from an aquifer near a municipal landfill in Southern Ontario, Canada - Groundwater well OW334 metaG | ecosystem: Environmental > Aquatic > Deep...
GCGGGCCCAGTTAGAATCTCAGCAATGATGGATGGCAATAAAGATAGCGTGAGGCGAAGCCGCCCTGCTTTCAGAATTGGTATAACTGAGGATATGGATAAGATTTCTAACGGGGCGGGCAGGCCAGCAGCCCGACAAATAAAGACAAGACCTACACCATATATAGTGTAGGTTTTGTCTTTTAGTGCAATATTTGGTATAATAATAATGGTCATTTATTAATATTTTTCATATTATTATGGCAGGAAAACAACAAAAAAAAGTGCTCATCGTGGAAGATGAAAAACCGATGGCAAGGGCGCTTCAGCTTAAGCTTGAGAAGGAAGGTTTTGCGGTGCGGACGGTGTTTGACGGCGATGAGGCGCTTGAACTTCTGTTAAAAGAGAAGTTTGATATCGTTCTGCTTGATATTATGATGCCGAAAAAAGACGGTTTTGCGGTGCTCGCGGAGCTTAGAGAGCGCAAGGACAGCACTCCTGTGGTGGTAAGCACCAATCTTGGGCAAGAGGAGGATGCCGAGCGTGCAAAGAAATTGGGTGCACAGGATTATTTTGTCAAATCAAACACTCCCATCGCTGAGGTGATCGAACATATCAAACAAACGCTTTTGTTATGAAACTCAATGACGCAAAGCTCAAGGAAATTCTTCTTAAGGAGAATTATGTAAGTGAGGCGGATATCGCAAAAGCGGAGGTGTTTGCCCGGGAGCACCGCTTGCCGATGCTTGAGTATTTGTTTGCGGAAAAGCTGATCACAAAAGATCTTCTCGGGCAGGCGGTCGCCGAGTTTTACGGTGTGCCGTATGCGGACCTGAATTCGCTTCAGCCCTCAAAAGAGCAGGTAGCGATGATGCCCGAAGCTACCGCCAAGAAGTTTCATGCGGTGCTGTTTCATATTGATGATGCGGCAGCGGTCATCACGACCGATGATCCCGATCAGGAGTTTTTATCGCAGGAGATGAAGGCATTGTTCGCGGGTAAGAAGGTATCCATCAATTATTCTGCCAGCGAGGACATCGATGCCTCTTTTATTGCGTACCAAAAGGCGCTCGACACGCGGTTCGCAAAGATCATCAAGGAAAAGAAGCGTATTGCGCCCGAGATCATCGAGGAGATATTCGATGATGCATCCGTGTTCAGAGCGTCCGACATTCATTTTGAGCCTCAGGACAAGGACGTGGTGGTGCGGTTCAGGGTTGACGGCGTGTTGTATGAAGCGGGTCGTATTCCGCTCGAGTTTTATGCGAACATATTGAATCGTGTGAAAGTGCAGGCGCATCTGCGCATTGATGAGCACTATGCCGCGCAGGACGGCGCCATCCGCTATCTGAAGAGAGACAAGGAGATCGATATGCGCGTCTCTATCGCTCCTACGTTGAACGGCGAAAAGATCGTATTGCGCATGTTGTCCGAATATGTGCGGAGTTTTGCACTTGGCGATCTTGGTCTTTCTGCAAAAGACCAAGAAATGCTTGAGGAAGTGTCCAAAAAGCCGTTCGGGATGATCCTGGTCACCGGTCCCACTGGCTCCGGAAAAACCACCACGCTCTATGGTACGCTCAAACTGCTCAATCGTCCCGAGGTGAATATCACGACCATTGAGGATCCTGTGGAATATAAAGTTTCCGGCGTGAATCATATCCAAGTAAATCCGCAGACCAATCTGACATTTGCAAAGGGTCTTCGCTCAATCGTGCGCCAAGACCCCGATATTATTCTGGTTGGCGAGATCCGCGATCAGGAGACGGCGGAAATTGCGATCAATGCCGCACTCACCGGACATCTTTTGCTTTCGACGTTTCATGCCAACGATGCCGCTACTGCCATTCCGCGGCTTTTGGATATGGGTGCGGAACCATTTTTGCTTGCTTCCACGCTTGAGGTGGTGCTTGCGCAGCGTTTGGTGCGGAAGATCTGTGAGAATTGCAGAACCAGCATCACTGTGAAAAAGGCGGACATTGTGAAAAAATACCCCCTCGCATCTTCCTATTTTCCGGAATCCTCGCATACCCTCTATGAGGGAAAGGGATGCCCCTTGTGCGGGCACACCGGATACAGGGGGCGCACCGCTATCTTTGAATTCATACGGATCACACCGGAGATGCAAGATCTGATATTGGTCAATCCATCCACGAAGCAGATATGGGAGATCGCGAAAAAACAGGGAGCACACACGCTGTTTGACGACGGCATCGAAAAGGTAAAACGAGGCATCACCACCATCGAAGAGCTTCTTCGTGTTGCTACTCCCCCGCGATCCTAAGTTTTTATTATGGCATCACCAAAAAAACCGTCTTTCGTCGCTATTCCCGAGAAAAAAGCGCCTGTTGTGCGCAGGCGTGGCCTTTTGCAGCGCCTGTCGATGATCGAGCTGAAAAGGAACAATGAAGAGCGCGAGTATATCGTTGAGAATCTTTCGATGCTTATGGATGCCGGCGTTACTATCACCGCCGCGCTTGCGGCGCTTGAAGAAGAGATCACTTCATCGCGCCTGAAGTGGGCTATAGGAACGATGCGGGAAGAGATCGACGAGGGATCTTCTTTTTGGCGGGCGCTCGAAAAAACGAACATGTTCTCGCGAGCTGTTGTCGCGCTCGTAAAGATCGGTGAAGAGGTCGGGCGGTTGCCCGAGAATCTCAAGGTGGTCGCACTACAGCAGCGCAAGGAAGAGAATATCCGTTCAAAAGTGCGCTCAGCCATGATCTATCCTCTTTTGGTTGTTTCATTGACCATTGTGGTGGGGCTTGGGGTTGCCTGGTTCGTGCTGCCGCGTATTGCGACATCGCTTTCCTATTTCCGTGTGGAGTTGCCCGCGATCACCCGGTGGCTTGTGGTATTTGGTAATTTTCTGAAGTTGTATGGCGCTTGGGCGGTTCCTTCTTTTTTGATAGCGCTTCTGCTGTGCGTGTATTTCTTCTTCTTTTTTGAGCGTACAAAATTCATCGGGCAGAGTGTGTTGTTCTGGCTACCCGGGGTAAAACAATTGATGCAGCAGGTAGAGATAGCAAAATTCGGATTTATTTTCGGAACGCTTCTTGATGCCGGACTTTCCATCACGGAGGCGGCAGACTCCCTCACGAGCGCTACCGGCACCAAACGGTATAAGCAATTTTACACCTATATGAAAACGATGATCGATGAAGGAGAGGCATTTCAGAAGATATTCGCGCAATATCCTTCCAGTAAAAAGCTGGTTCCCGCTTCTGTACAGCAGATGATCGTGATGTCGGAACAATCGGGTAAACTATCCGTAACGCTGCTGAAGGTTGGGGAGGTATACGAAGAAAAAACAGACAATTCCGCAAAGAATCTTATGGTGGTGCTGGAACCCATTTTGCTTATTTTTATTGCGGTCGGGGTGCTTTTGATGGCGCTTGCGGTGCTGCTCCCCATCTATAGTTTGATGCGAGGGATCCGCTAACGGTTTATTGTTATGCGTTCACACACGCACGAAACCAAAGGGTTTTCGATATTGGAGGCGCTTCTCAGCGTTGCGATCATTGTTATTATCGCGGCCATTATGGTCCCTATTTACTATTCTACACAATCCCGCAACGACCTTGAGGTTGCCGCAAATGCCGTTGTGCAATCGCTTAGGAGAGCGCAAGCGCTTTCCGAGGCCTCACAAAACGACGGCACGTGGGGAGTGAGTGTCGCAACGGGAAGCATCACTCTTTTCAAGGGAACAACATATGCCGCGCGCGACACGGCGTATGACGAAATAAGCGATATGGCCGGCAACATTACTTATTCGGGCGCGGGTGAGACGGTGTTCACAAAAATGTACGGACTTCCGTTATCAACGGGAACACTAACGCTTTCTATCCCTGTCGGAGAAACAAAGATCATTACTATCAACAGTAAGGGTATGGTTGATTTCTAGCTCGATAGCCAGGGTTAGCTCTAAAGCTCTTTAGTAAGAATGGATATAATAAATAAACAAATTTCTAACTATCAGTTTTTAATGGCCAACATTTCAAAAAAATTTAATAAAAAATCTATCGAGCCAACGAGCTATCGAGCCAACGAGCTTCGGGCGGGGTTTTCATTGGTTGAGATCATTCTTGCGGTCGGCATTATCGCGGTGGTGGTGAGTGTATATGTGGGGGCGTTGGTGTTTGGGCAGGAATCAACGGCACTTGCGGGACAGCGTGCTCGGGCCGTGCTCCTTGCCGAAGAAGGGCTTGAGGCGGCACACAATATGCGTGATGAGGCGTTCACCAATCTTTCTGCCGGGACCCACGGTCTTGCGGTTTCGGGGAACCAGTGGATATTCTCGGGGACGTCAGATACGAACGGGATATTCACCCGTTCGCTGGAGATTACCACCGCAACCGCAAACAAAAAACAACTTATCACCAGCACGGTATCATGGGCACAAAATCAGCAAAGGCTTGCGACCGTTTCCGTGAACACCGGATTGACCAACTGGCGCGCATCGTCCGCTCGCGGAGGTATGCTTGTATTCAGTAACGGCGGTACCATTTCAGATATTATCAGTTATCGGGTGCTTTCCACTGCCGGAACGTGGGGGTTGCTTGCAACCGCTGCGGATATTGATGTCGGCAGCGTTAACCGCGCGCTGCGAGCGGTGCAGGTCTATGCGTCATCAACACGCAATGAAAAAATAATGCTCTCGCGTCACTATAACGGAACAACGCAGTCTGTTTATGCGCAGGTCTATAATGGTACCAGCTGGGGTAATGTGCAGCTTCTTTCCAGCTGGAACGCCGCTACTTTTCTGGATGTTCAGAATTTTAGCGGTACGTATCTGAATAATGGCAATTTTATGGCGGTGTTTTCGGACAACACCAACATTCCAAAATCACGCACATGGAATGGGTCTTCCTGGAGCGCTCAGTCTTCATTAAGTGCCCTAACGGCCGCGGCGAACGTCCCTAATTTCATTGTGCTCAAGGCAAGGCCCGGCACCAATGAAGCGATGGCCGTCTTCTTTGACCAGGCGAGCGATACTATCAGCCAATATTGGAGCGGATCGGCATGGAGTGCTATTACATCTCATTCGGCTGTTGCCCCCGTCAATAATAAACGTCTCGTTGATTTTGACTGGAGCCCGAATGATGCGCTTGTTGGCGGTATGATATTTTCCGATTCAGCAACCGATCGCTCGCTTGCAATAAAAATATGGACCGCCAATGGCACGGGCGGCGGCGCATGGAGCGGGGCGGTAAATACCGCCAACCAAGGAGCTGGCGGGACGCGCCTTGGGGCGATGTCTATCGTCGGCAGACCGGGAGCCAATACATTTGTTGCCTGTGACAACAACACCGTTCCTCAGGTGATCTGTTACCAAAGCAGTTTTACGCCCGCATGGACCAATCCCACAAACCAGATCATTGCCGCTGCCACTGATACGGGCATTCAGCGGACGTTCGACATTTCTTATGAGTCGGCAACAGGGACCACTGCGCTTGGTGTTTATTCGGACGCTACGGTAACTCCCCGACTAAAAAAATATACTGCAGGAACAACGGCATGGGACGCGGCAGCCACCAATTTAAGCGCGCTTGGTGCGGCTCTCGAAACGGTCCGTCTCCGTCCCCTCGGTAATACCGATGATATTATAATCCTTGAAGGAGATACGGGACAAAATCTTTATACAGTTGTTTGGGATGGCACCAACGATACTGTGTATACGACGCCCGCAGGCAAGGCGTTCACAAATCATGGTGCCGCCGGATCTGCGGATGGGGAGTTTTGGTTTGATTTTGCATGGGATGCGTTTTAAAAAAATGAAAAATTCAAAATTCAAAATTCAAAATTCAAAATTTCCCGCCTGCACCAATGTTTTGGCGGGCAGGCATGCCCCACGACGCGGAGGTTTTACGCTTATTGAAATAGTGCTGTATCTTGCGCTTTTTGCGGTAGTGGTCGGAAGTATCTCGGGACTTTTGTACACTATTTTGCAGTCACGCGTTAAAAATCAGGTGATCGCGGAGGTTGAACAGCAGGGAATGCAGACCATTGCGCTCATTACGCAAACTGCCCGCAATGCCACCACGCTTACCTCTCCTACTATCGGGACAACCACCGCAACTCTTTCACTCGCAGTGCCCACCGCTTCGCTTAGCCCCACGGTGTTCAGCCTGGCGAGTGCGTCTATTGTGATCACTGAGGGTGCAGGAGGGGCCATTACGCTCACCAATTCACGCGTGGTTGTGTCCGCACTCTCGTTCCAAAATCTTTCCCGTGCTGGCACAAAAGGCACGGTGCGCATACAGTTCACGCTTGCGCACGTAAACCCCGCGAGCAAGAATGAATATGATTACACGAAAACATTTATCGCTTCGGCAACACTCCGATGAAACAACGCATATATTATAGCCAGGGCGGATATGTGGCGCTCCTTTCCGCACTTATTATCACCTTTATCGGGATCGCGGTGGGAACATCGTTGGTGTTGTCCGGTCTTGGGTCATCGCGTACCAGTTTTGCCAGCGAACAGTCCAATCAGGCAAAAGGGCTTGCCAACGCATGTGCCGAAGAGGCGCTGCAGCTGATCCATGATAATACCAGTTTTACGGGGAGCGGATCTCTTTCAATGGGGCAGGGCTCCTGTGCGTATACCGTGTCCAGCGGCGGCGGACAGAATAGGACCATTGCCGTCTCGGGAACCGTATCCGGCGTTGTTAGAAGGGCCTCTCTCTCTATCACGCAGATTACGCCGACCATTGTTGTCAGCTCCTGGCAGGAAACTCCCTGATCGTCTGGTGAAGGAGGCGTGGTGTGCTGAGATAAGGCCATAAACGGGCCTTTTTTGTTATTTCTGCGGGTACACATATGTGCGGGGATTTATTGAAAAAATGTGGTATACTGTAGCCATAAGCGTTTTCTATGAAACAATCTCGGCAACGCGGATTTACACTGCTTGAATTGCTTCTTGTCATCGCCATTATGGCGGTGCTTTCCGTTGTGGTGATCATTGTGGTGGATCCCGTGAGCAATCTTGGCGGGGCGCGTAATTCGACGCGGAAGTCGGATGTAAACACCATATTGAATGCCGCATATCAATACTCCATCGACAACAACGGGGCTATCCCTGTCACCATTGCCACTACTTCAATTCAAATATGCAGAACGGGCGGCAGCTGCGCGGGATTGATCGATCTTTCGGTGTTGACCACCAATGAAAAATATCTCACCTCTATTCCGCTTGATCCCACGGGGTCATCTACGAACGGCTCGGGATACAACATCAACAAAACCGCGAATAACCGCATTACCGTGACCGCACCGTTCACGGAGCTTGGTGTGGCTACTATTAGTGTGACCCGATGATATGCCACAAGATCTTATTACAACACTGATCGCGCAACACAATGAGTTAAGAGCACACATGCAGCATCTTGATGCACTGGCATTGCCGGGGAAAGAAGCCGCAAGCGAGACTATTTCCGTGCTTACCGCGTTCAAACGAACGCTTATGGCACACATGCATCTCGAAAATAAACAGTTCTATCCGATAGTCCTTAAGAAATTCAAACAGAAAGAAACGGAAACAAAAAATCTGCTCCGTTTCATGGAGGAAATGGAAAATATCGGAAAAACCGTTTTGCTTTTTTGTGATCGCTATAAAACTGTGGAGGCTGTCGCTGCAGATGGCGCGGGGTATCGTAGGGATCTTAAGGCAATGATCGGTGTATTAATGATACGCATTTCTTCGGAGGAAGACGGTATATTTCTTTATTGGTAATCATTATCTTTATTCTATGAGCGTAAAGCCTTTGCCTGCGGGAGAAACAAACGCCGTATGTCCGCCGGAACACGAACTGAACGAGCGCTACAGGATGGTGTTCGAACAGGGCTCCATGGGGATGATCACGGTAGGTACCAACGGCCGGTTCCTTTCCGCGAATAAATATTTTTGCGATCTGATCGGCTATACCGAGCAGGAACTGCAAAAACTTGTATTCAAAGATATTACCCATCCGGAATCAGTGGCGCGAGACATGGAGGCGTTAAGAAAGTTGCTGGCAAATGAGATAAGTTTTTATAAAACGGAAAAGCGGTATGTACGGAAAAATAAGGAATTGGTATGGGTGAGGATCTCCGTGTCTCCGATACGCGACTGCGACGGAAAAATAGAATATCTTTTGACCACCATCGAGGATATTTCCGAAGAAAAAAGGATCAAAGATGCCCTGGCGGAGTCCGAGCAGCGTTATCGCGCTATTGTTGATAATTCTCCCGATGGTGTTATCATCCATCGCAATGGAAAATTCTTGTACGCGAATCATCAGGCGCTGGTGATCCTCGGGGCCGAGAAGGAAGAGCAGATCATCGGAAAGTCAGCACTCGATTTTGTCCATCCCGATTCCCGCAGTGCCGTAATAGAACGTATAAAAATGATGATAGAGCGCCCCCACGAGACGCTAACGCCGCTTGAGGAAAAATATCTTCGTCTGAATGACGGGGTTGTGGATGTGGAGGTAAAAGCGGCTCCTATTATATATCGCGGGGAGCCGGCGGTGCTGGTGATCGCTCGCGATATTCGGGAGCGGAAAAAGACAGAAAAGTTATTACGGGAATCCGAGCAAAAATATCGGATTCTTTCGGAGATGTCCCCCGACTGCATTAAGTTATTTGATCTTACCGGAAAGCTTCTCTATATGAATAGATCGGGCCGTATTGAGCATGGCATCGGCGAGCATGAAGATATCGGCGCATGGAGTTTTATGCATACCGTTGACAGTTCTTTCCGCCCGGAAGTAAAAAAAGCCATGGAGGACGCGGTTCGCGGAAAAACAGTGACCCTTGAGATAAAGCACGATCCTGAGTCGTGCGCAAAAGACAGCCCTATCGGATGCGGCGCGCGCGGGTGGTGCATGGTGACATTTGCGCCGGTGCTTGATGAGAAAGGAAAGCCGGAGGCTATTTTTGGGGTCTCGCGCGATGTCACCAAAATGAAAGAGACCATTGCCGCCCAGGAGGAATCCGAGAGGAAATTCCGGGATCTGGTGGAGAAATCTCTTGTTGGCGTGTATTTGATCCAAGATAGTATATTCCAATATATCAACCCCCGGCTTGCCGAGATATTCGGCTATACCGCTGGCGAGTTGATCGGAAAATTCGGACCGGAAAAACTGGTGACGCCGAATGATTGGCCGCTGGTCAAAGAAAATCTCCGCAAGCGCACCGCAGGAGAGATCGAGTCCGTTCATTATGATTTTAACGGACAGAAAAAGGACGGCACCATTATCAGGGTCGACGCATATGGCTCAAAGACAATATACCACGGGCATCCTGCGGTTATCGGAACATTGCTGGACATTACTGAAGCGCGACAATCGGCTGCGGCGCTTCGCGAATCGGAAGAGCGTTTCAGGACGCTGGCCGAAAAATCCCCGAATATGATATTTATCAACGCAGGCGGGAAGATCATATTTGCGAATGACCGGTGCGAGGAGGTCACGGGATACACCAAAAAAGAACTGCATGACCCTTCGTTTGATTTTATGAAATTGATCGCTCCGGAATCAGTGAAGGTGGTGAAGGATGCATGGGCGCGCCACCAGAAGGGAGAAGAGGTAGATCCCTATGAATATATTGTTGTCACAAAAGCGGGCGCCAAGGTCCAATGTATCAATGCGACGCGCCTGATGCACTACGGGGGGCAAGATGTCGTGATGGGCGTTGTAACCGATATTTCCGCACAAAAGCGCGCCGAACGAGAGCTAAAGGAGCAGAATAGTGAACTTGAAAAAATGAACAAACTGATGGTGGGACGCGAATTAAAAATGGTTGAGCTGAAGCAGGAGATAGCGGCACTCAGAAAGAAAATAGACGCTTCCTCATAATATTCATGATGCGCACACATTCTATCCGTTTCAAATTATTCCTTGTTTTTTTTGCTATTGCTGTTTTTTCAACTGCGACGGCGGGATATTTGAGTTATCGGCTTGCATATCAAAATATACGTACGCACATCATGCGGGAGCTTCAGGTGTATAACCAGGCAAAAGCGCTGCATCTTGAGGATCTTCTTGCGAGCGCGCGGAACAGAGCGGCCGATTTTTCTTCAGATGGTTTTGTGCGCGACAGCGCTTATGCGCTACAGCGGGGGGTGTCGCCCATAATCGTTGATGCCTTAAACAAACATTTGAAAGAAAATAAACTCGCACTTGATCCGACATTGATCGGCATTATGGTGCTTAATAAGAGCGGAGCGGTGATCGCCTCAACCGGCGAAACAGAGATAGGATCGGGCGAGGCCGAGGATGATTATTTTTTGTTGGCAAAAGATATTCCTTATGGAGCCGCATATGTAGGCGATGTGGCGCTTTTGGATAAATACCATTTTGGGTTCACGGATCCGGCGTTCACGGTCTCCGCTCCTTTGGTCCACAAAACAACCGAAGAGCGGCTGGGGGTCATCGTGAATTTTTTAAGTATTGAGTCTCTGAATCGTGTGTTGGACACAACGGCGGCTTATTCCGGCTCCGAAGATATTATAAAGGATGAAGGGTCACTGGAGGCATTTTTGGTGAATACGAAGGGGTATATAATCACCAATTCAAAGTATGTCAACAATGCTCCTTTGCGGGTGTTGGTGAATGTGAAAAACCCAGAACAATGCTCTTTGGAGTCGAGCGGAACCACTTATATTAATTATCGCGGAGTTGAAGTGGTGGGCACGGTTGAGTGCCTGAAGAATGGGTGGAAACTTGTAAGTGAGATCGCCGTGTCGGATGCTTTTTCTGGCCTCACCGAACTACGGAATGAAGTGCTGGGGTATGCGGCATTTACACTGGCATTGGTGTTTTTATTTTCATATCTTTTTTCGTTGGCGGTGACGCGACCGTTGCAAGAGCTTGCGGCGGGGGCTCAAGCAATCGGTAAGGGCGATTTTTCCCGGCGGATACCCTTCCGTTCATCGGATGAGATCGGGCTTCTTGCGTCTGCATTCAATAATGCTGCGGGACAACTGCAGGCGCTGTATGGCACTATGGAGGACAAGATACGGGAAAAAACCCATTCGTTCGAAGAAAAAATGAACGAACTGGAAAGATCAAAGACCGCTTCTATGAACCTTCTTGAAGATATCCAATATGAAAAAAAGGAATCTCAAAAGCTCGCCGCCGATCTTGAAAAATTCAAGCTTGCGGTAGACAACGCATCCGATCATGTGGTTATTACCGATGTGGACGGGACGGTGCTCTATGCGAACCGCGCAGTAACATTAGTGACAGGATATTCCGCAAAAGAGGTTATTGGGCACAAACCAAACCTGTGGGGAGGCCAAATGAACAAGGGTTTTTATGAAATGTTGTGGCGCACCATAAAGACCGATAAAAAACCGTTTCATGGTGAGATCGTAAATAAAAAAAAATGGGGAGAAATTTATACCGCGGATGTATATATCGCTCCCATTCTGGATGCCGGCAATAATGTATTATTTTTTATCGGCATTGAACGCGACATCACGAAAGCAAAGGAGATAGACAGAGCCAAGTCGGAGCTGGTGTCGATCGCTTCTCACCAATTGCGCACGCCGCTGACATCAACCAACTGGTATACGGAGCTTTTGCGGGAAAATTATGGCGACAAAATGACCAAGCCGCAAAAAGAACTTGTGGACGAGATCTATAAATCGAACAAGCGGATGGTGCGTCTGGTGAATGCGCTTCTCAATGTATCGCGCATAGATATGGGGACGCTTGAGCGCCATCCGACATCGGTTCCCGTATGCGAAGTAGTGGAGGCGGTCACCAGTGATCTTAAGGCTGAGTGGACAAAGAAAAAAATCACTGTGAAAAGAATATGTAAGGATAAAGATCTCACCGTATTTATGGATCGTGCCCTGCTTCTGAATATATTCCAAAATGTCCTCGAAAATGCCATAAAATATTCTCCTGTCGGCAGCAGTATCACTATCGCGGACGAGAAAAAAGATGAGTGGGTGTTATTCTCTGTAAAGGATGAGGGATGCGGGATCCCGGAGGCGCAGAAAGAAAAGATCTTTACCAAAATGTTCAGGGCCGATAATGCGCGAAAAATTGATCCTGATGGTAATGGGCTCGGGTTGTATCTTGTAAGGGCTATTGTGGAACAGTCCGGGGGTACGGTGTGGTTTGAGTCGGAAGAAAATAAAGGCACGACCTTTATTTTTGCGCTTCCTACCACAAAAGAGCTGGCGGAGACAAAGGCTACCAAGGGGGTATTCAGCCACCACGATTAATGTGATATACTGAGGGAGTATGGTTGAGAAAATGCAGAAAAAGGTATTGATAATTGAGGATGATGTTAATGTGATGAAGGTGTTGATGACCCGTCTTTCGGATGAGGGGTTTTCCGTTTTGGCGGCTACCACAGGGGAGGAAGGGCTGAAGATGGCGCTTTCGGAACACCCGAACATCATACTGATAGATATTATTTTGCCAAAAATGAATGGCATCGAAGTGGTGGAACAGCTGCGGAATGATGCGTGGGGGAAAGAGGCCCGCATTATTGCGGTATCAAATCTGACGGACGAGACATCAATGAGAAAAATGGAGAAAATGAATGTAATAAAATATATTGTAAAAACCGATCTTTCGGTGGAAAAATTAATAGAGGTGGTAAAAAAAGAGGTTTTTTCGTGATGCGGGCGGCGGCGAGTGGCGTTATAATAACTGCCGGCAACGGCGGTTTTTTTGTTGACTTCCCATTTTCTTCTCTATAGTCTAGTAGAAGAGAGAAGCTCTCTAAAAACACCACATAGGAGGTGGAAACGCATGAAAAAGACACTTGGTTTGCTGTGTGCGATAAGTGCGCTGATGCTGTTCGTATTCAGTCCGAATGCTTTTGCAAAAAAATCCACTACTGCACTCCCCTATTACTTAGAGGGGTGGTCGCAGCCTGCGGATGAGTTTGCACGATGGGAAACGATGATCAATGCGTATGTTTCGGTCAGCCACGCAGGCACCATGGGAATGTCGGTGCTGAATAATTGCATCAAGGAAACGATCACGTATGAAGGGTCCTCGGTGGTGATCTATTTTGATTCCTATTTTTTCGAGGACAACGTGGTGGTGGAGTATTCCACCAAAGGCAAGAAGGTGCTGACGAAACAGCAGTTCGAGCTGGTGAAGCAGGACACCGTCCGGTGGTTTAAGGCCGGCGTTGATTATGCCTACAGCCAGTATGAGGGCCTGAAAAACGACTCTCTTACTGAGGCTGCCGCGCTTGACGGGAAAAGTATTGCGGAGATGACCGCCTTGATCGCGCGGGAGCCCAGCGTGATGGAAAACGCAAAGCTCATTCTTCCGATCTCGTTGACCAAGCGCGATTTCGTTTCACATGTGCGCGAATTCCATTTTGCGCACCTGAAGGGCGGCGTGCTGGGGCTTACGTTCCTCCATTCGGGGAAGGTCTTTTGTTCTCCGATCGCCCGCCTTTTGGACCACATCAACAACAGTCCTGTGGTTGTGGCGCACGAACTTGTGCACGCGAACCCCAAGCTACAGAATATTCTGCTGAGCCAGCATATCGATCTCGAGCTTCTGGACAGCCTGCCGGTGGCCCTCGACGAGCCCGTGGACAGCCTCGACTACTTCCAACATCCGTATCTTGAGGAGTTCAGGAAGATGGTCAAGGTGCTGACGGGCATGGATTCCGAGCGCGCCATACGCGAGATCATCCGTCCCTCGATGGGTACGCCGAGCTTTATGGTGGACCGCGAGAAGCTACGCGAGCACGTCGAGCGGCTGCATGTCATTTCAAAGGCATTCCAGCCGGCGATCAAGGAGATGCTCGCGAGTCTCTACCGCAATCCCCTGCACTGGATGGCGGTTAACGAGAGGATGCAGGACAAAAGCGCTTTTATGAAGGTGTTCTTTGCTCTTAAGTTCGACCCGACCTCCTTAGGTGGACACCAGGAATCAATGCTCTATCTTGATGAGAATGCCTCCGTACTGAAGGAGATCGCCGACGAAGTGTGGAATGCTCCTGCCGAACAGCAGCCCCAGATCATGCTTACGCAACCGGGGGCGGTGACTCCCATGATGAGGATCATCGCCGAGTATCTGAGCATTTCTCCTGAGCAGGCCTTGCGTGCGCTGAAAAACAACGGGATCTCGGCGGAAGAATTTTTCCGTATGAGTGCCCGCCAGCAACGCGAAACGATCATTAGGATCTTTGAACGATCCTATCTGAATAACGGAAAATGAGGAGCCAACCATGAAAAAGCGGTTGCTGTGCATACTCATCGGGCTTTTGATCGTTGCGACGCCTATGGCCGGCTGCAACAACCTTGAAAGCAAGTGGTATCAGAAATGCCAGGAGCGCGGACTGACGCGCGCACAGGCCGAAATCGGCTTTTACGGTTTTGCTCTCCGGTATTGGTGGGGCAAGAAGATGGACAACGGCACCTACGCCGTGAATTACTCCGCCATATCCGCAGACAAGATCATCGAGATACTCTCCAAGGCAGAGGAGGAAGTTCGGGGGCCCTTTAATGACCCGAAAGAGCAGGAGTTTATCAAACTGCTTGGCCTTGAAAAGAGCATTGCCGAACAGCAAAAGGCGTATAAGGTTATTCTCGACAATCTGCGCTATCACCAGATGTATGCGGTTCTCATGGAGCTTCTGGGGGAGAATCAGTTCAACGGGAGCGTTGCGGAAAAAAAGTTCAACATAAAGATGTTGTTCCCGCCGGAAAAGTCATACCGGTTCACCTCTGAAGCAGTGGAGCGCGCGAAAGAGATGGGGCAACTGCGCCTTGTCCATACATTCACCGTTCTTTTCGATGATATGCTCTCAGGAAAAGAAAAGGACCCCGCGGATCTTGGGGAAAAGAACAAGTTCGTATGGAAGAGAGCGAACGGGGGGCTTGAGATCAGGACGTATAAGATATACAGCGAAGACGAAAAGCCCACCGACGGCAACGGCGATTATATAGAGGCCTGGCGAGTTTCTTTTGTCCAGGCTCCCGATAATACGGCTCCGGTCGTGAAGAAAGAGTCTTCCCCGTGTCTCCGGGTCTTTGCATCCCGCTACTCAACCTCGCTTAATATCTATGTTCTTGATTTTGACAAAGAGAACGGCGAACACGGCTACGGGATGCCCGACCTGGTGAAGGTGTTCACGGCGGTCACGAACGGCAAAGATCTTTTTGTGAACAATGCCGAAGTCATAAATATGCTCTTCGCAGAGCGGCCCAAGGAGATACTTGCAAAAGATCCTCCTCCCATGAAGGTGCAGATCGCAAAGGCGGGAGACGCTCCCCCTCCTTCCTGGGAAGAAGCGAAGACGCCGGAGGGGTATAAAGTACCCTTCTCCTATGCGTCGCGTTCGCGCGACAACTACACCATTGAGGTGCAGTTCGAACCGCAGAAGAAGGATGCTTCGGGGTCGCCGCACGGCCATAAGAGCGGCGCCAAGAAGATCAAATATATTCTGAAGAAGTGGCACGACCCGAAGGATACGTCTGCCAAGGGTCCCGGGGACGTCGTGGAATATTACAGGCCAAAAGCTTCCTACAGCGGGAACAACATTTTCGATGCCGAAGTTGCCAACGGCAAGGAAATGTCGGTGACCATTGAGGGGCAGCCGAAAGTGTCCGGCTTTATTACGGATAAGAACAATATCTTTATTGAAGATATCCCCGTTCAGATCGACTATACGGACGGGAAAAAGCGGTGGCGGATCGCCAATCTGAAGGGCAACGACAGTACGTTCGAGTCCCGTCAGCGGGTCCAGTCCTCATCGCCGACAAGCATATCCCCGGATGGCGGCAACAGCACTGTTGTGACACCTACTCCGGATTTTCTTTGGTAAAATAAAACACCCCCCATGCGTGGGGGGTTTTCTTTTGGCTCAGGCGTTCTTTACATGATCACTTTTATAATCTCCTCAAGCGTTGTGTGTCCAAGCAATACTTTATTAAATCCGTCCTGTCGCATTGTTTCCTGGAGTTTTTTCTTGATAAGTTCATCGATCTCATTAAATGAGGAATGCTGCACGATCAGTGCGCGTAATTCGTCGTCGATCTCAAGAACCTCAAAAATACCCACTCTGCCGTAATAACCGGTCCCTCCACATTGTGCGCACCCTTTTCCCACCTGTATGGTTTGTGTCGGCCATTTTACATGGAGAATATTCAGAAGGTCCTGCGGTACGGGCACTTCCTGTTTACAGAGGTTACATACTCTTCTCACAAGGCGCTGAGCAACGATACCAGTGAGGGCGGAGGCCACCATTGATTTTCCGAGGTTCATGTCGATCATACGGATAATGGTGCCGGGAATGTTGTTGGTATGGAGTGTCGAGAATACGAGACGTCCGGCAAGCGATGCGCGGATGGCGATCTCCATTGTTTCTTCGTCACGGATCTCACCGATCATCATAATATCGGGGTCCTGCCGCAAGATCGCTTTTAATCCAACGGCGAATGTGAGCCCTCTCTCGGGTGCTACTTGGGTCTGCCTGATGTGCGGGATCTGGTATTCGATAGGGTCTTCAAGCGTGATCACAACGCGTTTTTCTATATCAAATGTTTGGATGACCGAATAGAGCGTCGTGGTTTTACCTGAACCCGAGGGGCCGGTAACGAGTACGATGCCGTGCGGCCGTTGCAGAATGCGCTGCATCGCGGGGAGTGCTTTGGGAGAAAAGCCGACCTCCTCGATACGCAGCAAACTTTCTTTCCGGTTCAGGGCGCGGAGCACCGCTGCCTCTCCAAAGGTGGTGGGCATCACTGAAACGCGGAAATTTGCGGTGCGTGGGTTGTCTTCCTCGGTCTGCTCATCTGCGGCTGCTTTTTTTCTGAATTCCATCATTACCTCAAGGTGCCCGTCTTGCGGCATGTTCTTTTCGATGACGTTCATATTTGCCAGTACTTTCAGGCGCGAAATGACCGTTTCGGCAAATGCCTTATGCTGGCGGTCCACCTCGCGCATCACGCCGTCAACGCGGAAACGCGCCACCAGATGGTAGCGCTCGGGTTCGATGTGAATATCCGAAGCGCGCTGTACGATGGATGCTTTTAACACCTCCTCAAGCCACTGTACGGGGGTGATCTCCTGCTTTGTTGATGTATTTTCCATGATACGCGTTGATGAATGAAATTGGACCTATGGGTACAGTATATACTTTTTTGAAGCTTTCGCCAAAATTTGACCACGTAGGATTTCCTGCGCCAAACATTGTCCATTCCGATGCTGAAAGGCGTAGCCGCTTCGCTCCGGTACATTTTTTATACAAAACCCATCTCTGGAAATCTGACGGGGTTGATAAAGCCTCTTTTTACCCCTACAATAGAGGGTATGAAAGAAGAAGCATTGCCGATCACAAAGGAATCCGAAGACGACTGGTACCAAAAACTTGTTATTGAAGCGGGTTTGGCCGACTATTCTCCGGTGCGCGGGTGTATGGTGATAAAACCCTACGGATATGCACTGTGGGAAAACATCCAGAAGGTCATCGACAGGCGCATTAAGGAGACGGGGCATCAAAATGCATATTTTCCCTTGCTTATTCCCGAGGAGTTTTTGAAGCGCGAGAAACAGCATGTGGAGGGTTTTTCGCCGGAACTTGCGGTGGTGACCGTTGCGGGAGGAAAAAAACTCGAGGTGCCCCTGGTGGTTCGCCCGACGTCCGAAACCATCATCTATGATTCTTTTTCAAAATGGATCCATTCATGGCGCGATCTTCCCATGCTCATCAACCAGTGGGCAAATGTGGTCCGCTGGGAAATGAGAACGCGCCTGTTCCTGCGCACAACGGAATTTTTATGGCAAGAAGGGCATACCGCCCATGCCACGGAAAAAGAGGCGGAAGAAGAGGCCCTAAAAATGCTCGGTGTGTATAAAGAATTTGCGGAGCAGTATCTTGCGCTTCCGGTTATCGACGGGCAAAAGAGCGAGGCAGAAAAATTTGCCGGCGCGCAAACAACTTACACCATTGAAGCGATGATGAAAGATAAAAAAGCGCTTCAGGCGGGGACCTCGCATAATTTGGGACAGAACTTTGCAAAGGCATTCCACATCACTTTCATGGACAAGGAACAGCAGGAACAGCACGTATGGCAGACAAGCTGGGGCGTGTCTACGAGATTGATCGGCGCCATCGTGCTCGCGCACAGTGACGAGAAGGGGTTGGTGCTTCCTCCGCGTATTGCTCCGATACAGGCGGTGATCGTTCCTATTTATAAAACGGAAGAAGAAAAAAACAGCGTGATCGCAAAGGCGCATGAGACGGCAAAAAAACTCTCTGCCATTGCCGTAAAGGTTGATGGGCGGGAAGAGGTAACGCCGGGATTCAAATATAACGACTGGGAGCTCAAGGGTGTGCCGTTGCGCATTGAGATCGGACCAAAAGATCTTGAGAAAAAACAAGTGGTGTGCGTGCGGCGGGACAGCAAAGAAAAATTGTTTGTTGCTGATGCCGACATTGCCACAGTTGTTCCCGAACTTCTTGAAAAAATACAGCTGTCGCTCTATGAGCGGGCGAAGATATTTATGAAGGAAAACACCGGCACGGTCGGGACATACGATGAACTGAAAGATATTGTGAAACGCGAAGGCGGATTTGTCAGGGCGCACTGGTGCGGAGACGGTGCATGTGAAAAGAAGATAAAGGAAGAAACAAAAGCAACGCTGCGCTGTATTCCGTTCGCAGAGAAGGAAGAGACCGGAGAGTGCGTTGTGTGCGGCAAAAAAACAAAAGGAAAAAGAGTGATATTTGCAAAGGCATACTAAGGAAAGCCGGGAAGATTGACCCTATGGAATAATTTTGCTCAGAGCAAAATTCCTGCAAAGCAGGATTCCACAGGGTTGAAATTCTTAAAAATATCATATAGTATACGCAAACGGGCAGTTAGCTCAGTCTTGCCCCGTTACTTCTGGGCAGTTAGCTCAGTTGGTTAGAGCGCCACATTGACATTGTGGAGGTCACAGGTTCGACTCCTGTACTGCCCACAAGTAACGGGGTGAAGTTAGGCCTGCCCGCCATGTGCCATTTCCTTGGTGTGGCGATAGTAAATGTTTTATGTCTCAAAGTTTTTTAGAGGTAAAACCATGTAAGGGCTGAGGCAGGCGGGGCGCCACATTGACCCCGTCAGATTCCCGAAGATGGCCTTTGTATAAAAAATATATCAGAGCGAAGCGGCTACGCCTTTCATTGTCAGGAATCCTACGGGGTTGACATTGTGGACCTGCCCGCCAAGTGCCTGCTTCCTAGTATAAGAGTAGGACACCTTTTGCTTGCAGGGGTTACTGTAGAGATAAAGCCGTGTGAAGGCTATGGCAGGCGGGGGTCACAGGCATGCCCCGTAGTCAGCTTGCTGTACTATCGGGGTTCGACTCCTGTACTGCCCACCGCAGTGTATAGAGCAGTTATTTAACAACTCGCTGTACAAAACTCAGCAGGGGGAAGGATTATGTCGGCAACGATCAGGGAGCAGATGAAAACGATAGCGAAGTTAGAAACGAAGATCGTGCGCCTTGTGAAAGAGTGTGGCGTGGTGTCTCATGATGAACTTGTCGGCAAGATACAGGCCGGGAATTCACGGATTTTCGCCTCCCATATCCGCTGTGCCGTTTGGAGCTTGGTGTGCAAAGGAAAATTGGCGTTTAACGGCGAATACAGCGTAGTGATACCGGGAAGACTAGCAAAGATTCATGGCAGGATGACACCCAAACAACAAAAAGCCGCTCTGGAAAAAAATATTATCTGTCTCGTAAAAGAGGGGCGCTCAATGGGTGAGATCATCCACAAATTATGGAAAGAGCCCTTCACAGAGACCTCTATCCGTCAGACCGTGTGGCAACTGGTAGATCGCGGCATGCTGACCCTGAATGAAAAGCGCAAGATAGTTATCAGAGAACAATAAGCAGTCCCCGCCCCCATATGGCGGGGTTTTATTTTTGGCAGCGGCAGGTGTTCAGCACAAGATAACTATGTAAAGGATTGTAAAACGGGCTGTAACCGATACAATAAGGAGGTGATATGAATGAACACATAAAAAAAATACGAGTTGAGGAGGGCGTCCAAAAAATGCGCCTTGATGTTTTTGTTGCGAAACAATTCCCGAACTATTCCCGCGCGCACATCCAACGCGCCATCAAATCGGGCGATATACTGCTCAATGGCAAGGCGGTGAAATCTCATGTTCATATTAAGCCCGGAGATGAGATAGAAATGAAGATCGTCGAGGATGTTCCCGCAAGAGCGGATGCAGAAAATTTAAAGATCCCGGTTTTGTTCGAGAATAAAGAGTATATAGTGATCAATAAGCCCGCGGGAGTGCAGGCACATCCCAGCAAGGGGGTCACGAGCGGCACGGTGGTAAACTGGCTTTTGTATCATTGTCCGGCGGTCAGGGGTGTGGGAGACGCCATAAAGGACAAAAAACACGAGAATATCCGGCCGGGCATTGTTCACCGTCTTGATAAAAATACCAGCGGCGTGATGGTGATCGCAAAAACACAAAAGGCGTTCCGTTATTTCAAGAAGCTGTTTCAGGGGCGGCTGGTGGAAAAAATGTATATTGCTGTTGTTCATGGAATTGTTTCAAAAGATGAGGGGGCTGTCTCTTTCCCCATCGGGCGGTCGCGGCGTACGCCAACCAGGCAGGCGGTATTTTCCGGAAACGCTGTGCCCTCTTCGGCGCGGGAAGCCCTCACGCAGTATCGGGTGTTGAAAAGATACCATGACGCCACTTTGCTTGAGGTGGCCCCTAAAACAGGCAGAATGCATCAGATACGGGTTCATTGTGCGGCAATAGGGCATCCTGTGCTTGGCGATACTACTTATGGCAGTAAGAGAAAAAAAAGCGCGGACGAGCCTGTGCGGCAGTTGTTGCATGCAAAAAAACTCTCTTTTATCGACCCCAACGGAGATAAAAAGGTTTTTATGGCGCCGATCCCGCGCGATATTAAACAATATATCGGCAGCCTTTCGGAGCTGTAAATAATTGACCCTGTAAAATCCTGCTTCGCAGGAATTTTGCTGAAGGTAAAATTATTTCACAGGGTTGACGAAACGCAAAAAATTGATTACATTGGTATCTGTGAAAAATAAATCCAATAATCATTAAGAGGCAATAGATCATTATGTATAAAGGCGTTGCATTTGTTCAAAAAATAGTGAAGAAAAAGGTCCCGGTATTCCACATCGGAGATACTGTTGCGGTCGGTCAAAAGATCAAGGAAGGCAAAAAAGAGCGTGTCCAAATGTTCGAGGGCGTGGTGATAGCAAAAAAACACGGCACCGAAACGGGGGCGACATTCACCGTGCGGAAGATCGCGAGCGGTGTTGGCGTAGAGAAGATATTTCCATTGTTCTCTCCTGTTGTTGAGAGCATCAAGGTGATGAAAAAAGCAACAGTGCGGAGGGCAAAGCTGTATTATCTGAGGACCGCGCAGGGCAAACGGAGTAAATTGAAGAAAAAAGATATGGCACTGGTGGCGGCAATAGCTCCCATTGATGCTCCTGAAAAAGAAGTTGCGCCGGAGGAACATCAGCCGGAAGAGAACAAATAATGCCAAGCTTGCTTGGCTAATGCTCGGGTGGTGAAACTGGCAGACACGCTACTTTGAGGGGGTAGTGGCCGCAAGGCCGTGAGGGTTCAAATCCCTCCCCGAGCACAAAATTTGATCATCTTTTTTATCTCACCCTGCCCGGTGACCGCTTGGTTTTGTGAAAAAAGATACCATGTGAGGTCTATGGATTATAAAAGAATATACATGCAAGATTATTTTAAGGGTGTTTTCATAATGATCCCGCTGCTATTTATTTGCCGGCAGTCAACCGCAGTTTCTGTTTAAAAATAAAACCCCCGCTTGGGGGGTTGTTTATTGAAGCGTGTTCATGATCTTAATGAACGCTAACGGGTCGACCGGGATATTGTGGACCTTGATGAGGAAGTGAAGGTGCGGTCCTCTTGCTGCCGCCCCGGTCTTTCCGGAATATGCGATGAGTTGTCCTTTTTGGACGCCATGCCCGGTCTTGATTTTTATCTTGGAGAGATGCATGTAGCACGAGTAGACGCCGGCGCCGTGGTCAATAATAATAAGGTTCCCCTCAATAAAGTGTGAGCCCGTGTAGGCGACAACGCCGTTGGCGATCGAGAGTATCTTCTCCGGTTTTCTGGCGCGGAAATCAACACCCGCATGATAATAAGTGCGGTTCGGCCGCACACGTTTGGTGCCATAGGGGTCTGTGATGTGCGCGGCGCCGATGGGGTAGGTAAATCCGCCGGGGGCAGTAAAGCGGGGGGCTGGGTTATATGCAGTAAAAATAGCGCTGGTCGCTTCCCTTTCTTTTTCTATTCTTTCAAGAATGTGTTTTGGCAGGGGGCTCGCGGGTCCGAGTCTCGTCGTTTTGTATGGTCTTTGTTGTATCTCTGCCCTGATCAGCGCAATGGTGGTATTGTCCATTGTGATGCCGACGGAAAGCATTCCTGCCGGTGTTGAAAACGGAATAGGAAGAATCGCATATTGGCGGTCGTGCAGCAGAAAGAAGGGAACAAGGATATTTCGGTATTCGCAAAGAAGATCGCTGGCCGGCAATGGTCCCGCGGGGATCGCCGCAATAACGGCAAATCCGCCCGGGAATAGATCGTGTTTATTGATGACACCAACGGCAGGGGCGGGTAGTGTTGCGGCGCGCGCAGGGAAAGCGAAGGATCCTGCTATAAGACAAAAACACACGCAAACGCATAAAGGTAGGCGCATCGTTATTCTCCTTTTTAAAGAGCATAGAATAATATTATGAGTATTGCGCGAGTTTCAGATCGCGTCAATATAGTGTTGCTGTCGTGATCGCTTGAAAAATATCACTCATTCGGGTATCGTGAATGAGTTAGGATGGTTAGCTCAGCTGGTTACCTGCCCGCCCATGCAATAATCTATGGTATAAGGCGTTGTTCCGTGGATAATTATAAAAGCATTTTTACTGCATTCATGTGGTAGGCTTAGGCAGACGGGGAGCGCCTCGCCTGCCTGCCGGTAGGCAGGTTTATTCACCCCGTTAAGTATTTGGACTCGTAGCTCAGTCTTGCCCCGTTACTTATGGGCAGTTAGCTCAGTTGGTTAGAGCGCCTCGTTTACACCGAGGAGGTCACAGGTTCGAATCCTGTACTGCCCACAAGTAACGGGGTGAAGTTAGAGCGCCTCGTTTACACCGAGGAGGCCACAGGTTCGAGCCCTGTCGAGTCCACTAGTCCAAAAAGAACTTAACGGGGCAAGCCGAGGACCTGCCCGCCACATGCCTTGTTTTATTTGTATAATCAATTTCGGATACAGCGAAGAATTGTGTTTATAAAATTTTTTTGTGATAGGCTTAGGCAGGCGGGGGTCACAGGTTCGAATTTTGTACAATGAATACCACAAAGTTTATTTATGATTTTCAAAAAATATCAACCATCAGAGCAGGAGGTGTTGCGAGAGGAGAAGGCGCTGACCCCCGAAGAAGAGACTCAAAGTACTGAGCGGGAAAAAAGCTTTATTGTGCCGGAAAATATTGCTTATAATGAGGGAAGCGGAACGCTTTTGCTTTCCTTGGGCGAGGAGGCTGCTGGTGCCGAAGAAATCAGGCCAGCGGCCGAACAGAACGGATTTGAAGAAAAAAATGAGTTTCATATCACTGTGGTCGGGTTTCGGAATGCTGCGGAAATAAGGAAGGCACTCAAGAAATTTTCTTCATTGGAGCGACAGGAGAAAATAGATGCGATCGGGGCTCTTATTAAGGACACCGACTGGAAATTCGTGCCGGAGGCCCGTGCATTCCGTATTGCAAAGGAATATAAAAACCCCGACCCTAAACACAAGGGCGCCGAGGTGACCGAACATAGAGAATCATACATTCGCATGGTGCACTTGCCCGCCATGGAGCGTTTTTACGGAGAACTCAGCAATATTCTTGGAGCGGATATCCGGCCACAACCCCCTCATATTACTCTTTTCACCGCTGGCACGGATAAAGAAAAAGCAAAAGGCGGCATTGGGATAAACACGAAGGAAGAGTTAAAAAAACTTATCCAAGAAGAAATTTCAGTATGATGGAGAGATCGCCTATTATAAAAGACCATAGTCTGAGTGCTGTATTTTTTATAGTATTTTTTTTCGCCGCTTTTTTGCTCAACGTGACGTGGGAGGTCTGCCACAGCATGTTGTATGACTGGGACCCCCCCATGCATGAATATATCCCGGTCATTGTGTGGATGGCGGCAAAAGACGCCCTGTGGGTTCTGATCTTTTATTTTGCCGCTGCCGCAGCACTTTTGGATCTCTTTTGGGTGGAGAAAAAAAATAGAACCGGATTTTATATCATGGCGCTGTGTGGTTTTATGTTTAGTGTCGGCATTGAATTGCATGCTCAGGCGACGGGACGGTGGTATTATAACGAATTAATGCCCGTTATCCCTTTGCTGGGCATTGGGCTTACCCCGATCATGCAAATGACGCTTCTTCCTTCGTTTGCTGCCTGGGATGCGTGGGGGGTTTTTCGTTCACTTGTGAAAAATAATTTTTCATAGTATATATAGGTATCCTCGTGTTTTTGTTCGTCGGGTGATCACGTGCGGGCGTCGTATAGCCTGCCCGCCAAAATTTAAAAATAAAATAATCGTGAATATCGAGCGGGCGTCGTATAGTGGCTATTATAACAGCCTTCCAAGCTGTGGACGAGGGTTCGATTCCCTTCGCCCGCTCGATATTCAGGAATATATAAAATTTAGGCGGGTAAAGCTATTATAACAGCCTTCCAAGCTGTGGACGAGGGTTCGATTCCCTTCGCCCGCTCAAATATAACAGCAGCCCCCCATAAGGAGGCTGCTGTTATTAAGAATGCGGAGGATCAAGGGGTATTTTTTGGCTGACAGCAGCCAAACAGCGTTTTTGTGAATAAGGGCTATTTACTTGATTTATTTTAAAAAATATTGTATAATGTTGCACAAGACAGTGTTCCTAAATAATTCGATACAAGGAGGACGACATGAGTGGTCAGTTGGGCGTTCAGGGCGCAAGTAGGGAGCAAAAAGAAGAGGAAGCGCGCGATTATAAGCTGAGGATCATTTACTGCGCGCTTTATGCCGTTGCGGCGATTCTTGCCGGTGCATGGATACTCCTCGGCCTGATGCTGAGCGGGTGGTCGTTGTGGGGGTTTATTTTATCCCCGCTTTCCTGCGCGATTGTCGCTGCCGCATGGGTGCTTTGGTGCGTTAAGAAGGTGCCGGAGGACAAAAGGGCGGTATGTGTGTTGTTCGGGATCCCGCGCAAGATATGCTCGCCGGGCCCGTGCTTCGTCATCTTCCCTATCGAGAAACTGGTGTTCTATCCGCTCAAGCAGCAAGAGATACGGGTGATGGTCAAAAACGTCACCACCAACGAAGGCGCTGTGGGCGACCGCAAGTTCGGTGCAGCAAGCATCGAGATCGACACCAACGTGTATTATCACTGGGATTGCCTTATCAAGGCCGTGATGTTTGGGCCCGACCCGAACGATCAGGCGGCGATCCAGAGGCACTTCGAAGAACCGATCGCGGATGCGGTAAAATCGATCTGCGCCGGCTACACGTGGTTCGATATCATGAAGGATCAGAGGGCGATCCAGGGTGCCATCGCGGATGCGCTCACCAACCAGCCCGAAGATCCGTTTCTCCAGGCGGGAGTGACCAGGGAAAAGATCAAGATCACATTCCCCGAGGTCCGGATCCCGAAGGACCTTAAGGACACCTTAACGGCGGTCGAGATCGAGCGCCGTAAACGGGAAGCCGCCGAAGTGAAGGCGGAAACCGAGGCGAATACCATTCGTGTAAAGGGAAAGGCAGAGAACGACGTCAAGCGGGAAGCGGGCAAGGTGGAAGCGGAGAACCGCGCCGATCTTTACAGGGTGGCCAAGGGCGCCGGCATCCAATTTGCCATGCTTGAGGCATTGGTTGGCATGGCGCAGGGGAAGAGCAACACGATATTATACGGGCTTCCCGGCCATCTCCAGGACTTCATGAACGAACACCTCAACGGAAAACGTCCCGCAGAGATCATTAAGACGTTGCAGGGGCTCGCCCCCGAAACGCTGAAAGAGATCATCAATGCGATGCGAGCGGCGTCTCCTGAGGCCTTTGACCAGTTGGTGAAGAACCTCGAGGCAGATGCCAAGAAGGAGTCATAAGATGCTCGCCATTTTTGTCGGCGTATCCATTGTCATCTTTCTCGTGTCCTTGTTCTTCCGCCTTAAGGGATCACCCGATCCCGTTACCCCGACACCCGCAAAGACAGCGGAGGCCGCTGCTGCGGCATCCGCGGCGGAGCCGGTACCGGCGCCTGTGGTCTACCCACGGCCCACGCTGGTGCTCTATCACATTCCGTTTGTCGTGAAGCTGGCCATATTTCTGCTCCTTTCGGTGATCGGATATCTCCTGTATTGCCATGGAGTGCCGATACACCAATTCGGAAAATAACAATAAAACAAAGACCCCGTGCGGAAGCGCGGGGTCTTTTCACAACAAAAAACGGTATTACGAAAGGAAGCTGATCAAAATTGCCTTGACACTGAATGCGAGCATCGCCACAAAAATACCGATCAAACCGGAAACGATCGTTCCCTTTGCTTTGGTGATCTTTTCCTCGTTGCCGGCTGCGGTAATGAAAAGGAATGCGGCATACAGGATGACCAGCACGGAAACGGCAAAAATGATTCCTGCGAACCACGCCGCGATGCCATTAACGAAATTGGAAAGGTTATTTTTGACGAATGAATTTGCATCGATGTTGCTGGCAAGTGCCGCAAGCGGCATTGCATACGCTAACGCAACAGCTGTTTTGATGATTTTTTTCATGTTCTACAGAGTTAATAAGTCAGAAAATCACCCCCACACAATGCCATCGACCTCATAGGCAGTGGATAATTTTCTACGCTCAGAATACCATAACTGCGCAAAAAATGGAAATAAAAAATGCTCCGTTCGGTGTCCGGAGCATTTTTTTGGCGTTTATGCGGTTATTACATGAGAAAGCTGACAAGAATGGTCTTTATACCGAATGCAAGCATTGCTATGGTGATCCCGATCAGGCCGAATACGATGGTTGCCTTTGCTTTTGTCACTTTTTCCTCGTTGCCGGCTGCGGTAATGAAAAGGAATGCGGCATACAGGATGACCAGAATGGAAAAGGCAAAAATGATGCCGGCAAACCACACGGCAAGACCATTGATGAAATTACCAAGGTTATTCTTAACAAAGGTATTTGCATCGATGTTGCTGGCAAGTGCCGCAAGCGGCATTGCATACGCTAACGCAACAGCTGTTTTGATGATTTTTTTCATGAAGTACGTATTAATGGTAGTTTTTTCCTGCTCACCACGACCTCATGAGCAGTTCTATTGCTTCACTACCCATAGTATACCATTGTATCGCATAAAAAACAAAAAGCCCCCATAAGGTAAGGGGCCTTTTGCGAAAGAATAGTTCAGGGTTATGTCAGGAAGGTGACGAGAACGGCTCTCATTGCCCATGCCAACATGGCCACCACAATACCGATCGCGCCATAACCGATGATCGATTTTGCTTTTGATACTTTTTCTTCGTTGTCCCCTGCGGTCACGAACAGGAACGCGGCATACAGGATCATTAACACTGAAATTGCGAATATAATGCTTGCGAACCATGTCGCAATGCCATTGATGAAATTACCAAGGTTATTCTTAGTAAAGGTATTTGCATCGATGTTGCTGGCAAGTGCCGCAAGCGGCATTGCATACGCTAATGCAACGGCTGTTTTGATGATTTTTTTCATGTGACTGTTGTATTAATTATTGTAATTAATATCGACCATTTATTGACTAGCTAAAATAACTCGAAACGATATCGGCAAGGGAGCTTGCAAGAAGTCCCACAAAGAGGCCAACAATCCCCCAAAATACGGTGCTTTTTGCTTTGGTGATCTGTGTGTCGTTGTCCTGTGCGGTCACAAAAAGGAACGCGGCATACAGGATCATTACTGTTGATATGGCGACCACGATCCCGGTGAACCAATTGCCGATGCCGACGATAAATCCTTCAACATTTTCTTTTCTCAGAACATTCCCGAAGGCCGTGCCGCTGGTATAGCCGGTGGGGTATACACAGGAGCCATCGTCAAAAAAGACGCTCGGATCATAGTTTGTCGCGGCGGGATCCGTACACCCACTGGCTTGGGCGTGTGCCATCTCTACCGAGGAAAAAATAAGCAAACCTACGAAAAGCATCATTCCAAGGGCAAATATTTTTTTCATGATAAACAAAGATTAATATTACATACCACATTCCTTCTATCCACCAGTGTAGTATATAAATATAATAATATCAATCCCCTTCGTCATATCTTTTTAAGACTTTCCTGCCGACCAGGCAGGCCTTAAAAAGATCACGATTTACTAAGGGTTTTATCGGGTCAAGAGCATAAAAGAAAGAAAAAACGCCCCCGAAGGAGCGTTTTTTCGTCAAACTTTTTTCCGTTAGGAAAGGAAGCTGACAAGGATCTCTCTGACGCCGAATGCCAACATGGCAACAGCGATACCGATAAGACCGTAAACGATAGTTGATTTCGCCTTGGTCACCTTCTCTTCGTTGCCGGCTGCGGTCACAAAAAGGAACGCGGCATAGAGAATGATGAGCACCGAGATTGCGAAGATGATTCCCGCAAACCAGGCTGCCATTCCGTTGATGAAGTTGGCGAGGTTATTCTTAGTAAAGGTGTTCGCGTCGATGGTGTTTGCAAGTGCCGCAAGCGGCATTGCATACGCTAACGCAACGGCTGTTTTAATGAATTTTTTCATAGTTTTGATTCACTATTGTTAATGCTGTCTCGATACAAGAAATCGTTGTTTCTGCATACAAGATCGACCTTTATTATGCAGTTCCGATCTCTTCTGGTATTATATCATATTTTTATCCACAGTACAAGAGGGGGGGGGGCTTTTTTATGGTGCAAGGTAGGACTCTATAATAAGCACGACCCCCTCAGAAACTATCGTTACCAATAACCCGATAATTGCCCAAAAAACTATTTGTTTGGCCCTTTGTAGCTTGTTGGGGTCTCCCGTCGCGGTCATGTAGGTGAACCCGCCATACAGAATGGCGGCGGAAGAGACCGGCAAAAGCAGATCTCTCACGAACGTGATAATGTCGGTAAGATAGGTGAGCGCATCTCCGGGACCGGAAACGGATGTGGGTGGAGCGAATGAGACCGCAAAATAATTGATGATGATATCCGAAAGCATCGCGATGCCCATGCCGACCGCGGAATAAATAATGATCTTTCTTGCCCGTCCGACCTCCTGTGCGTTGTCGCCGGCGGTCATAAAAATACTCGCTCCGTAGAGAAATCCCAAAATGGCGATGCCGTTAAGGACCGGCTTCAAAAAGTCGCTTACCAGCGAGGTGATAAAAGTGCTCACATCGCCTGTTGTGGTAACGGTGCCGGGGATATCGAAAGAATATACGAGGTCCAGGACAAAATTCGCTGAGACGGCCAGCAGATAGCCGACCACTGCGTACGTGATCACCTTTCTTCCGCTGGTGATGGATTGAGGGTTTCCTCCGGCGGTCATAAAAAGATACGCCCCATAAAGTACCATAAGAACGGCTGCCGCCGGAATAATGCTTTGGAGAAAGAAGGTAACGAACAGCATGATCAGATCAACAACGTCGGATGACGCCGTATAGGTTGTCGGTATCCCGAAAGAATCCACAAAATCAACGGCGATACTGGAGGTAAGGGCCACAACAATGCCGATCACGGCATAGGTGATCGCCTTTCTCCCGGTAGTAACGGACTGTTCGTTGTCTCCGGCGGTCATGATCTTGAACGCGCCGTAGATCACCGCAAGGACAGCTACAGGATAGACCACCATTGTCACCACCGCCAGCATGTTGTTCAGGCGGTCGACGAGGTCTTCTTTACTCGCAATGCCCGGAAGGTCGTAATAGACGACAAAATCGATCAGGAATTGGGAGAGGAATGTAATAAGAATGCCGATGACCGCGTAGGTAAGCACTTTTCTTCCTGTGGTGGTTGCTTTCTCGTCGCCGCCGGAAGTAATAAGCAAATAAGCTCCATAGAGTATGGCCAATGCCGCCAGCGGATAGATCAGGGTGTCCATATAATCCTTGATCGTGCCCAGCAGCGTTTCAATGTCTTCTTTGGTGGTGATGGAAGGAATGTCGAATGAACTAATGATCGATGTGACGGAATCCGCAAGCAATGTTACCGCAAGGCCGATCACCGCATAAGTGACCACCATTCTTCCCTTGGTAACATTCTCGGGGTCGCCCCCTGATGTCATAAAAAGGAACCCGCCATACAGGATCGCAAGGGCGACCGCGGGGTATACCAATGTTTTGACCCAGTCGGTGACGATAGTGAATATCGATAAAATATCCGTTTCACTGGTGACGCTTGTGGGGAATCCAAACGAATCTATAATGTCGGGTATTTGTTCGGCGATGAGCGTTATGGATATTCCCGCGAGGGTCCCCACAATGATCTTTTTTGCCATAAGGACCTTTTCCGGATTTCCGGCAGAGGACATGAAAAGGAATCCCGCATAGAGTATGGCCAATGCCGCCAGCGGAATAATAATGGTCTGGGCAAAACTAATGATGTTGGCAAGGATATCATTGGTGTCTGATACGCCGCTCAAGGGATTTGTAATAGAAATGCTTACTGCCTGTGCGCGCGCGGCGGCACATAAAAAGACCGCAACAATCCCCGACAGCGAAATTATTTTTTTTGTGGCCATATATAATACTAAGAAAGGATATTGGTGACCAGGAATTGTATGCCGGCGGCGGCCCCTATAATAATACTGCCAAGGACGACATAAAGGATGATCCTTTTTGCCATCGCGAGTTTTTCCTGATTTCCTCCTGCGGTGAGATAGAGAAATCCGGCGTACAATGTTGCGAGCACGCCAATGGGGGTGATCGCCGTGAGCATAAATGATTGAACCAATTTAAGGCAGCCGATCACGTTAGCGCACTTTAAGGGGTTTTGGATGGTGGGAACGGCGGCATAAACGACCATAGCGGGTTTAAGTAGTGCATACCCTAACCCGGCAGCTATCAAGATATATTTATTCTGTGTACGCATATGGTTATTAACAAGTGAATGAATACCAATTTTCATATCCTACGGTGAAGAAAAGGATAATGGTGTTGATGACGGTCCATGCGGAAAGTACGATAATGATCCCGATAACCGCCGTAGTGATGACTCCCCGCGCCTGGGTGATCTGTTGCGGGTTGCCGCGCGCAGTGAAAAAGAGGAATGCCCCCCAAGACACCATGATCGCCGCAAGACTAAAGCTTACGGTCATCAGGAAATTGATAAGGTTTTCGATCAGTTTAAAAATATCGCAAATGGTGCAATTTGCTTTTGCGGTACCCGGGCCGCAAGGAACGATGCCTCCCAAAAACCCGCCTGTTGGTGCTGTCGTAGTGCAGCACTGGATATTGGCAGGCCCCGGACAATATCCGGGGGTTGCTGTGCCGGCGCAAAGAGAGACGTCCATGCAGGTGCCCGTCACTCCGCTAACAGTGCAACTGCGTATACAACAAAGGTCTGCTCCCGGACAATTCCAACTTTCAGCAACATCCTCTGTTTCCGTTCCGGTGCAGCTTGGTTTACAGGTTCCGGTACATTGTGCGGAGGCGTTATTGGTCGGAAAAATAGGAAGCATCTGGATAAAAAAGATGATCAAAAAAAGAACTACTCCCTTGGTTATTATCTTTTTCATATGTCGCCGTGTACGTGTTAATACTGCTACTCGACTTGTGCCCGCTGTTTTACAAGCAGGTTTATTTTGTCCTCCAGGCGCTGCAAAGCCGGCTGCAACTGTGTTTCTTTATTTAGCACCGCCTCGATCATTTCATTAAAGTACTCATTTACCACCACATCATCCGCAATATACCATGATTTTGCATAAAGAGATTGTCCCGCAAAAACACCGATCTCGGGGTCATTTTTTTGTTCCGGTATGTAATGTCTGAGCGCCGTCGGTCTCCTGAAGACAGTGGTATATTTTCTTTGCACGTCTTCGCGCATAAATTGCGTCAATGCCGCCCATGCATCGTCCTTATGAAGCGAGCGGTTCCACACCACTAATCCCCAATAGTCGGCATAGGTCACTTTTTTATCCGCATCTTCTTTCAGCTGCGGGAATTCGGAAACTTCAAAATTGAGATAGGGGTTCTTTGACCGTATTTTCTGCAGTTCATAGGAGTACCCCAGGGTCATTGCCAGTTTTCCTTCGGCAAAAAGATCCGTCGAATAATTCATCTGCTTGTTCCATGTGTATACGGCTTTTTTGGGGTCGGAAAAATCGAAGAAAAAATTAATGGGCTCTGTGGCGTTGAGTATGATCTGTGCGGTTGATCTTAACTTTCCCTGCCCCTTATTCATAGGAACGTTGTTCTGCATCATAAGGGCATAGAGGATATCTGTTGCGTGGTTGATATTTTTTGCCCCGCCAAGCGAAATGCCGGACCGTTGAATATTCAGCGCCTCATCTTTTTTTGTCAGTTTTTCTACATCTTCCTGCACAGCTGCCCATGTTTTCGGGGGGAGCTCAATGCCGGTGCTGTTAAACAGCTCTTTATTCCAAAAAAGCGCCAGCGAATCGACAAAAAGAGGGGCTCCGTATATGGCGGTCCCGTCGGTGAAATCTGCTATGGCGACGTCCACAAATTTATTTTTGAACGCAGTATACAGCGCAGGGTCATTCGTGGGCTGCAGATAAGGAAGATACCGCGACAGCGCGCTATTTTTTATATAGAAAATATCGGGGGCATTGGGCTGGTTCGGCCCCATGGCAAATGCTCTGAGTAGGTCTTCGTCGTAGGTCGTCGGGTCTTTTTTTATATATCTGATGCTGTAGTTTGGCGGGAAAAGGTCCTGGATCGCCCTGTTAAATCCCCCTTCTTCATCCAGTGGACCCCAGATGGTCACGTTCACTGCCTTTACAACATTTTTTTCCGGACTGCGCGAGAACAGGATCGCTATTATCACAATGGCAATAAGAACGATCGCTCCGACGGCCATAAGCACTCTTTTTTGTGTTTCCGCCGATGCCATAATTTATAGTTTGAATACGATGCCGAAGTGGTGGGTTCCGCCGCCGAAAGCTCGCTCCTTCGTGTAGCCAAGGCTTACTGCTATTTTTTCCGCCTCTTCCGGGGAAAGAATGAAATTGCCCATACCGCTGAATAGTGCCTTTGCGGGAACCCAATCGATGATGACAAGTCGCCCCCCCGGTTTTGTGACTCTTTTTGCTTCTTCGAGAATTTTTTGTTTTTCGCTGGATTGGAACAGTACATTTGAACACATTACAAGATCCACCGACGCATCGGGTATTTTGGTCGATCCAACCACCTCAAGGTTCGCGCGGACCGTTTCAATATTGGTGAGCATTTCCGAGGTAGCCTGCGAGCGTACAAACTCAAGGGGCTGTTCCATTACATCTACCGCATAGACCTTTCCCTCTCCCTTGCTCGCTCCGCCCACCTGCTGTGCCATCAAAATGGTGATGTGTCCGCTCCCGCACCCGAAATCAGCCACCACCATTCCCGGCTTAAGGTTCGCCTCCCGTACAGCGGCTTCCGGACTGATAAATTGCATGTTGGTATTATTGTTGCCGCTGTTATCCATGGTGATGTTGTTAGTTATAATAATGCGACTGAAGCAACTTTATCTCCGCTCTCAAGCTTCATTACTCTGACTCCCTGCGTTGCCCTGCTGAGGCTTGGTACGCTTGAAAGGCCGGTTCTGATCACTTGTCCTTTTTGCGAGATGACGACGATCTCTTCTTCGTCTTCCAGCACCCGCGCCGCAGTGATAATGCCCGTTTTTTCGGTGATCTTCATGGTTTTGATGCCGCTTCCCCCTCGTTTTTGTTTTTTGTAGCTGGTGAGGGATGTTTTCTTCGAAAATCCGTTCTCCGTGATCACCAAAAGATCTTTTTTCCCGCTTTCCTTGTCGCTTCGTGCGATAGCCATGCCTACGGTAAGATCATCTTTTTTGAGGCGGATACCCATCACGCCTCCTGCGGATCTTCCCATAGTGCGCACGTCTTTTTCGCCAAAGCGGATGGACTGGCCCTTTTTTGTGATGAGAACAACATCATCTTTTCCTGATGTCATTTCTACCCACTCAAGCCGGTCTTCTTTGCGCAGGCGTATCGCCTGGATGCCGCTCTTTCTGACGTTCGCGATCTCGGCAACATCAAGCCTTTTTATTATACCATTCGTGGTTGCCATTACCAAATATTTTCCCTCAAGTTCTCCGGCATTGGTGCCTTTTAGCTTTTCTTTCATTGCAAGAATAGAAGTGATGGATTCTCCCGGAGCGATGGAAAGCACGTTGACGGCCGGTTTTCCGCGCGCCGTGCGGGACGCTTCGGGTATCTCATATACCGGTATCTGGAATGCTCTGCCTTTATTGGTGAAAAAGAGCAGGTTGTCGTGGGTCATGCATCCGAGGAAGATGCTCACTATATCCTCTTCTTTTGTGGGCATGCCAAGGATGCCTTTGCCGCCGCGTTTTTGCGCGCGGTATGCCTGCGGATTAATGCGCTTGATATATCCGTCCTTGGTGAGAGTGATGATGGTCTCTTCCTGTGCGATCAGATCTTCCTCGCTGAACTCCCCAATGGCGCCCTTTACGATCTTTGTTTTGCGCGCGTCGGTATAGGTGGCCTTTATCTCGAGCAGCTCTTTCTCGATGACACCGAGGACCTTCTTGGTGTCTTTTAATATCTCGGTGAACTCCGCGATCATTTTTTTCTTTGTTTTCAGTTCCTCCTCGATCTTTTTTCGCTCAAGGCCGGCGAGTGCCTGCAGTTTCATTTCCAAAATTGCCGTTGCTTGTGCGTCGGAAAGTCCGAATTTCTTGCGTAACGCTCCGTGTGCGGCCTCTTTTGTTTCCGATGCGCGGATGGTCTTGATGATGGCATCGATATGGTCAAGTGCTTTTTTCAGCCCTTCGAGGATGTGCGCGCGCTCTTTTGCCCGGTCAAGATCGTATTGCGTGCGCCGCGTGACCACCACGCGCCGGTGCTCGATAAAATATTCAAGGATCTGTTTCAGTGAGAGTGTTTGCGGCTGGATGCCATCCACGAGCGCGAGCATGTTGAAGTGGATGGTCTTTTGCAATTCGGTATAATTGAAAAGATTATTGAGGATCTTCTGCGGGTGGCTGTCGTTCTTCAACTCCAGCACAATACGCATGCCGTCCTTGTCCGATTCGTCGCGGAGGTCCCTGATGCCCTCGAGTTTTTTTTCTTTTACCAAAGAGGCGATTTTTTCCACCAACGTCGCTTTGTTCACCTGGTATGGGATTTCGGTGATGAGAATGGTGTATTTTCCTTTTTCTTCGACGATCTCGGCGATCCCGCGCGTGACCACCGATCCTTTTCCGGTGGCATATGCTTCAACGATATCTTTCTGATTATACGCGACGCCGCCTGAAGGGAAGTCGGGGCCTTTCACGAACGCGAGAAGATCATTGACCGCTGCTTTCGGATGTTTAATAAGGTGAATGGTTGCATCAATAACCTCGGTAAGATTGTGCGGAGGAATGGTGGTCGCCATGCCGACCGCAATACCGGCTACGCCATTGAGAAGAAGATTCGGGAGACGGCTGGGGAGCACCATCGGCTCTTTTCTGCTGCCGTCGTAATTATCGGTGAACGGAACGGTGTTTTTTTCTATGTCTTTCAAAAGCTCGCTGGCCATTTTAGTGAGGCGTGCCTCGGTGTACCGCATGGCAGCCGGCGGATCTCCGTCAATGGAGCCGAAATTTCCCTGTCCGTCCACCAGCATATAGCGCAGTGAAAAATCCTGTGCCATACGTGCCAGAGCGTCATAAATGGCGGAATCGCCGTGGGGGTGATATTTACCCATTACGTCACCGACGATGAGTGCGGATTTTTTATGTTTTGCCGGATGTGCCAGCCCGAGCTCCTGCATGCCGTATAAGATCCTGCGCTGTACGGGTTTCATACCGTCGCGCACATCAGGCAGCGCTCGTGCAATAATAACGCTCATTGCATATGCAAGATACGACTCTTTCATTTCTTCGGTGATCTCCCGCGAGGAGTAGACCGGTTTCTTTTTTTCCTCTGCTGCAGACATAGATATGACTACGATTAATAATTGTTGGTTATTGTGCCTTCGTCGTCCAATAAAATATCGTTTTCATCCGTTGGGATAACAGCGGTATCGGGCGCCTGCGATCCCTGCAGTTTTTCGGTGTTGTCGAGCATCTCTTGTGTCTGGTCAAGCTGTTTTCCGACTTTTTCTTTCGTGTCCACGATCATCTCTTTTCCTTCCTTAAAGAAATCAAGCGCTGACTGTTTTAATTCAGGAAGTCCAACCTCTTCATTATAGACATCTCCGGTTTCTGCGTTTTCCGCAGCGGGCTCTGTAAGCAGTGAATTTCCCGGAATAAAAAACCACAATGCGAATACAAAACCAACGGAGGCAACAATGGCGATCCAAAAGAACAACAAACGTTGTTTTTTTGATCTTTTCTGAATGTTGGTCAATAGGTCTTTCATGGTTTTTTTATTCGGCGGTCAAAAGCACGACGCGGGTCTTTTTTCCCTCAAGGTCTTTCTTTTTTATCGAGAGCTTCGGCAGCGTCTCCACGTCCTTATCTTTCAGCCCCATTTCTTTGATGAATGATTCAACGCCGTACTCGAGCGGCAATTTTACTCCTTTCATTTTATAGTGCATCGGAATGGCGATCGCGGGCTGCAGCTGATTGATGAGTGATACCGCTCCCTTCGGTCCGACGGTTGCGAGTTGTTTTTTCCCGAGAGTATATTTTCCCCCTACAGGCACCAGCAACACATCAATGGCGCCGAGTGCCGCGCGCTGGCCGTCGCGCAAGGAGTCCTGGCATATGTCGGATAAAAATCCGATAGCGACATCTTCCGCTTCAATGCGTATGATCGTTGCTCTGCCTGACTCTACTCCGCCTTTTGCGTCATGATCCACGTCGGCTGCGGTGATGGCGATGCCGCTTTTCTCATAATCGCCCGGTCCATCGATGATAAATACACCGTCTCGCGATGCATAATTTTCGTTGTAGTGGTCGCTGTGCCGGTGGCTGAAAACGACAATGTCGGTGTTCACGCGCGGCGGCGTAAGTCCGATGTCCTTTGAAAAAGGATCAATGAGTAGTGATCCCTGTTGTGTTTGGATGCGGAAACAAGAGTGGCCAAACCATTCAATATACATACGTCAGTATCACGATAAATAGTAATGCGTTTCCCTCGTACAATAAAAAAACGCGTACGTCGATTTTCCGCATAGGAAAGCGAAAAGCGACCACTGCGTGCTCTATTAAGGGATATTCCGAGTATACGGCGTTGTGTATAAAAAATCAACGAGAAATATGGGTATAGAATGGGGAAAGAACAAAAAAATCTTTTTGGATATACTTGCAATTTTGTGGGATATCGCTACAATAATCCTTATGAAAAACATTAAAAATGCGGCTCCCAAAGAGCCGTCGGCTATCAGTATTCTCATCAAGAATGATCCCGGCTTGAAATTTTTTAAGGAAGGAGACGTTGCCAAAGGCACAATCATCAAGCAGGACGGGACCAACGTGTATGTGGATCTAGGGACCGCGGGGGTAGGCATCATTTATGGAAAGGAGTTTTATGATGCATCGACTTACCTCAGGAACCTTAATCCCGGTGACGAGATCACTGCAATGGTCGTGATGGCAGAAAATAACGACGGGTACATCGAGCTTTCTTTGAATGAGATTGGACAGAATATGCTCTGGGACGATCTGAAGGAAAAAATGGAAAAGAAAGCGATTGTGAAGGTAAAAATTGCGGAGATCAACAAAGGAGGGCTGATCGCCAATATTTCCGGCGTTCCCGCCTTTTTGCCCGTATCACAACTTTCAATGGAGAATTATCCGCGCGTTGAGGGCGGAGATAAATCGAAGATCTTTCAGGAACTGGAGCGTCATCTCGGAAAAGAGTTTGATGTGCGCGTGATCGATGTGGACAGGGTAGAAAAAAAGATCATTTTATCAGAAAAAGAGGCGCAGCAGGAAAAAACCCTTGAGATCCTCAGAAGCTGTAAAGAGGGCGATGTGGTGGAAGGGATCATTTCCGGCATCGCGGACTTCGGTGTGTTCGTGAAATTCATGGTTCCCACTGATCGCGGCGAGCAGGAATATGAGGGGCTCATCCATATTTCGGAATTATCATGGGAACTTATCAGTAACCCGCATGACTTTATTAAAGTGGGTGAAAAGGTAAAAGCAAAGATCATTAGCACCAACAACGGAAGAGTTTCGCTGTCGTTGAAAGCTTTGGGGGATGATCCATGGAAGGTTGCTGCAGATGTATATAAGAAAGGGCAGGTCGTTGAAGGAATGGTGTTCAAGTTCAATCCGTTCGGTGCATTCGTAAAGCTGCCAAGCGGCATCCATGGACTATGCCATGTGTCCGACTTCGAAAGTCCCGCGGTGATGAAGGAGAAGTTAAAGATCGGGAGCACCTATACATTCACTATCTCTTCGTTCAGCGCGCAGGCGCATAAACTTGGTTTATCTTTTGGTGACGGCGGCGTAAAGAAGGAAGAGGCGGCAGCACCGGCCGAAGAGGTAAAAAAGGAGAAAAAACCGAGAAAAACAAAGAAAGCGGCCGCGGAAAAGGAAACAGAAGAGGCGGCTGAAGAAAAAGCAGAAGAGTAAAAATAGCCACAGAGAGTCAAAAAGGGGCCTTGCGCCCCTTTTTGTTTTGTTGGGAAATTCTCTATGAATATTGACTTTTATCATTACATAATGTATAATAGCACTATTCTTTTATAACCTATTTAAGGGGAGGAAGGCATGAAAGTAACGGTGCTGGGCGGTTCCGGCGACGGAGCCATCCAGGGCTCCAGCTTTCTGTGCGAGGCAGATGGTGGGTTCACATTTCTCGTGGACTACGGAATGGCATTTCTGGACAATGGGGACGTTGCGGTCCCCGAAATTCCCGCGGGGAAAAAGATCGACGCGTGCTTTATCACGCATGCGCATTTCGACCACGGGGGCGGCCTCCCGTATCTCATGAAGCGGTTTCCGTTCATGAAGGCGGTGGTTTATTCCCGCCCAACGTTCAACCTTCTGTTTCCTGTGTTTGTAAAAGGACTCAGGAACCAGCAGGCGCGGACGCTGAAGTACGGCCCGCAGGAACTACACCTTCTGAAGGAAAAATCGGTGATCGTTTCACGGACAACGGATAAGATCCAGATGTCGAACGGTCTCTCCATCTCGTTCATTCCCGCAGGACACATCCGCGGAGCAATGAGCGTGCTCGTGCATGAGAAGAGCGGCACCACGATGTTCTCGGGGGACATTTCCCTCGACGATCAGACCACCGTTCGGCGCGCGCAGTTGCCGGGAACGAAGATCAACGCCCTTTTCATTGAGGGCTCCAACGGCGAGCGGTTCATCCCGCCCCGTGAACAAGTTGAGCAGCAAATGTGCGAAAATATCCGCTCGTTCGTGAAAAGCGGGGAAAACGTTATCATCCCCGCATCGAGTATTTCACGCGGCGCGGACATCGTCTTCACGCTGGCCAAGTACGGCATCAAGGTGTACGTTGACGGATCGATCCGTCAGGTCGTGCGCCAGATGCTCGAGGGAAACGATCTCTCGTGGCATGATGGGGATACCATCCCCGTGACTGGCGCCAACGGACACCCCGTGCACTACGAAAAGCGCATCGCGCTCATCGAAGACAGCGAGCGCGAGAAACTGCTCGAGGCAAAAGGCGTCGTGGTGGTCACCACTCCGGCAAACCTCAACTCAAACCCGGGCATGATCTATATCAACGCCTGGATGCGGGATCACCGCAACAAGCTGGTGTTCGCCGGTGCGCAGCATGACGGCACCAACAGCGACCAACTGCTGAAAATCTCGCGTGGCGAGACAATCCACCTTGACGGGATGGACATCCCGATCAACGGGAATGTCATCCAGTTTCCTTTGTCGGCCCATGCGCGGTCGACCGATGTGTTGAATCACATCAGGGCCATCAACCCCAAGCGGGTGGTGCTTACCCACGCGGAAGAAGTAGCGTCCCAAAGTCTGAAAAAGAAGATCAATGGGATGCGCGTGGAAGTTTCCGCCCTCAACAAGACATATGAGCTCTAGAGCCCCCTTCGGGGGGCTTTTTCATTTTTGTTCATATGGCTCTAAACAAACGGAGAAGTATTGACAATAAGATGAAGAAATGCTATTATGTCACCGTTCCATAAAAACCCCATAGGGAGGTATCTGCCGTGGAAACACTGAAGAAAGATGCAGCGGCCCAGGGGACCGCAACGGACGTCAACCCGAAACCCAAGACCCGCATCATCGTGCTGACGGATGAGGCGTATGCCATCGTCGGCCGCAACCGCAACCGGTTGTACAACGCCCTGGGCGAGAACGGTCTCCGGATGGCGCTGGTCTACATGAAGGAGCAGGGTCCCGAGATGACCGGGGAGAAGGACGGCCAGCCGGCGCTGGACGCGGCGACAGCGGAGCTGCTGCTCCAGAAGTTCTACATCACGCTCGACAAGTCGAGCCGGAAGAACGTCGCGCTCGACACCGACGCGCCGGTTCTCTGCGCGCTCGACGGGAAGCCGTTCTGGCCCCAGAAGTGGGGCAACGACCGGTACAGCAATCTCGGCAACTACCGCCTGGTGAAGAAGGCCGACGGCACGTTCGTCGCCGAGGCGCTGTGCAGCTACTGCATCCGCGGGATCCGCGAGGCCGAGACGGCGGCGAAGAACGCCGGGAAGGTCGTGGAGTTCTCGCGGTTCAACGACCGCGCGACGGTCGAGGCGAAGGCCGCGGAGCTCAACGAGCGGCGCGAACAGCGCCTCGAGCGCTTCAACGCGCAGGTCAGGACCAGGGAGCCCGAGGAGTTTTTCCGCGGGGGAGCCAAGGTCACGCGGCGTGGCGAGCGGCACGGAAAGAAGGGCCGGTAATCGGCGGCAGGTAACACAACAAAACGAATGGCCCGGGGGAAACCCCGGGCCAGTTTATTTATTCTATAAAATATCGCATAGCGATATTTTTTTATTTTCTAGTCCTTATATATCTTTTGTAAGACCCTCACGCAGAGCGTTTGGCATGGTTCCCGATACATCGGGACAAACGCTCGAGTGGGAGTGTAGCGAATCGCAGGATGAGCTAAAACGTGTCTTACAAAAGATATATAAAAAAACAGTTATTCGATCGGCTTAAGGTCCTCCGGCGAAAGAATACATGCCTCGGGATGCGCGGGATTGCAGGTTTTATATTTTGCAAGATTATAGATACTTTGCGCACTAATGATGAACGATGCGAGCATGAGCGCAATGAATATCCAGGAAAGTGCCTCGAAGTTCAGATACAGAATTTTTGCAAGCCGCGGATGTGTATCCATCAGTTTTCCGGTCAGTTTTGCTTTTATTTTGCGGTCGAAGCCGGTGTCGCACGGCTTGAATGTCAGCCGTTTGAACACACACGAAAAAGACTCCTTTGCCAGAGCCCTATACTTGGCGCTGAAAATACCCAAGATGGAAAAAACAACAAATGCTGCGATACACACCATGTTGTTCAGTGTATCTGATGCGGCATAAAAAGAAAAGTGTCTTAGCGATGAAGCGCAAGCAGTTTTTTGAGCGTCGCAATCAGGTGATCGATCTCTTCTTTGGTATTATAAAAAGAAAATGATACGCGTACGGCGCCCTTCAGGTGTTGTTCGTGGAACCACGTATGGTCGCAAAATTGGCCAGAGCGCACGGCGACATTCCCGATCTCGTCGAGAAATAGTGCAATATCGTGGTACATCACCCGGTCGCTATAAAAAGTGAGAATGCCGTTTCTGGCACTCGGATCTTCGGGGCCGAGAACAGAAAACATCTCAAGTGACAACAATTCTTTTGTCAGGTGTTCGTTGAGCGTCTGTTCGTGGCTGGCAATGAACGGGTATCCGATACCCGATATATATTCGATCGCCGCGCCAAGTCCGAGTATACCCGAATAATTCTGCAGGCCGGCCTCAAAGCGCGCGGGCGGCATCAGATACTGCGCATGTGAATAACTCGCACTTTGCACGGTGCCTCCGCCGACCATGAACGGATGCATTTTTAAAAGATGGTCATATTTTGCCCACAACACTCCCGTGCCGGAAGGTCCGCACAGCTTATGTCCCGAGAACGCATAAAAATCTGCACCCAATTTTTTTATATCGACGGCGTGGTGTGGTATGCCCTGCGCACCGTCAACTAAAAGAAGCGCTTTATGTTTTTTGCAGAGTGCGGCGATCTCTGTTATCGGCAGAAGCGTGCCGTCAAGATTCGAGATGTGGTGGACCGCGACAAAGGTGATATGGTTGCCGGTGAGCGCATTTTCAAAAGCGGCGGGATCGAATGTTCCGTCCGGTTCTGTTTTGAAAACATGCAGTGTTGTCCCCTTGCGGTCTTTAAGCTGTTGCCAAGGGAGAACATTAGAGTTGTGTTCTTTACCGGTGATCAATATGGCGTCTTTTTCGGTGAACGGGTAGCTGTGTGCAACGAGGTTGATGGCTTCGGTGGTATTACGCGTAAAGATGATCTCGTTGTCATTTTTGGCTCCGATGAAAGATGCAATTGCGTGGCGCACCTCCATAATGGAGTGTTCAAGCGCATCACTCAGTCGATGACTGCTTCGTCCTGCGCATGAAGACAGTCCGGTGTAATAGCCCGCCACTGCATCAATAACGCTTTGGGGGCGCAACGATACACATGCATTATCAAAATAGATAACCGGGGTATCTTTATGATTTTTTTGCAACAATGGAAAATCTTTTCTGATGTCCTCGATTGTTTTTTTCATATACCACTCATGCTATCCGATTTATTTAAAATGGGCAATAAACTTCATGCGCGCATGGATGCGTGAGTAAAGAAAACCCCCGTGTTCATGGGGGTTTTATTATGGCGTCGGGATTGTCCGTCCATCTTCTTTAAGGGTGCTCATGTAGGAAACAATGAGCGCATTGATGTTCTTGCTGGAGATAAAAATGCCGAACTGTCCGGCGCGGGTGACCATCACGTTGACGCCCACTAGCGCTTTGTCTTTGTTGAGCATGGGCCCGCCGGAAAATCCGTATTCAAGACCGCCCTCGATGATGACATAATGAAGCGTTTCGTTAGGACCTCCGTCACGGGCGACCTGCTTTTCGACTTTGCCGCGGGCGGTGCGGGGAAGACATGCGGGCAGAAGCGGCCCTTTGGCGCCGAGTGCGTATACAAATCCGCATGCATATACCGCTTCATCAATGTCCGCAATGCCGGTGGCGGTGATAATGGTCTCTGGGAGAATGCGCCGAGCATCTTTTTGGGGAATGGTGAAGAGTGCAATGTCGGCGTCGGTGTCTTTTGCTATCAGCTGCATGGTGTACATCGTGCCGCGGTAGTCATAAAAATCGATGGTGGGCATGTTGCCGTTGATGTACTTGCTGAACACGTGGTATGCGGTGATAAAATAGATCTTTGATCCTGACTGGAGTGCAAAACCGCTCCCAAGACTCACGATCTCTTTTTCTTTGCCGTGTAGCGTACTCACGACGACCGAATAGGTTTTCTGTAAAAAGGGGTTTTTGATGTCAAAAGAACTGACTATCCCCCCTTGTTTTGTTTCATCGTATGCCTTGCTTTTGTTGATGAGAAAACAGGCAATGATGATACTCATAAGAATGACCATCAGAACGGCGGTTGATCGTTTCATGCGCTTTTCCTCGTGTATGGGGAGTGTGAAAGTTCTCTTTTTATGCTACCCCAGTGAATAAAAAAAGCAAGAATGATATCGATAAATAAAAAACCGCCCCCTAGAGGAGCGGCCCGGCTTTCTTTTTGTTGAAATTCACGGGAGGAGACTCTCCCAGCTCATTTTTCTGGATCTCGTTATATTTTTTGATGATCTCTTTGATGACAAGCGCGCTTTCCAGATATCCAAAGCGTCCGCCGCGGGAGGTAGCGATATTCACCGCCACCAATTCTTCTTTTTCGTTGAACACCGGTCCCCCGGAAAATCCGTATTCAAGTCCCGGCGACACTGCAATGATGTTGTTGATGGTGAAATCAAACCCCGAGTGGTTCAGGTCCAGGTGGGAGATCTTTGCTTTGATGGTGCTCGGCAGACATGCGGGGAAGAGCGGTAGGCCGTTGTTTATATCGAACCCGCACGTGGATATCTTTTCTTCAATAGTGGCGCTTGCGATGGCGTGCGTCAGGGTTTCCGGGCGTATATATTTCTTGGCTTCTTCCGACACGGTAAATACCGCAAGGTCAAGATTCCAGGCGGAAAAAAGCGGGGTGACGGCAAAGATGGTGCCGGCATAGTCGCGGAAGAAAAATTCCCTCCGTTCGCCGAGAAAATCGTCGCTTCCCTTTGCCACCACATGAGCCGCGGTAATGAAATAGACGGCGTTATCCGACTGGAACACAAAACCGCTGCCGGAGTCGGCATCCACTCCCTTTATGCCGCGCACATCGTGAGTCGCTCTTACAAAGTATGTCTTTTTCATGAGCGGATTTTTGTCGCTGAATATGATGGTGATTCTTTCCTTACCGTCGGATTCCTCGGCGAATGCAGGGCATAATGAACCGAAAATGAACAGCGAGAGCATCACAAGGCCGATCGCCTGTCTCATGGAGTTCCCCCTTTTTGTTAAATAGCTTTCTGCTCGTATATTCCTCTACTATTAAAAAAAATGCAAGAAAAAAATATCTATAGAGCGGTCTTTGTAGGGAGACTATTTAGCGGGTACTCGATAAATCCTTTTTCTTTTTCCGAGCGGAGCCAAATGTGCGCGGTCAAGGAATCCCTGTCAATAATCATTTTTCCGAGAGTATCGTTGTTCATAATACCCTTCTCGCTACCGCCCGCAGTGCGATCCATAAGCACTTTGAGTTCTTGTGTGGTCATGTGTTCGCGGACGGCAGCTGTTGCATCGGCAAAGCGCTCATGCGTGCTGGAACTGCCCGTGTTCGCCTCATATTTTGAAAGATCGGTCAGATAGTGATTGGTGTGTATATATGGCATTGAGGGTTTTGTCAGGCGCGCTTCCGTTGCGGTGTATTCGATATTGTGCAGTGCGCTATCGGCGCCTAAAAATGTATGACTGTATCCTGAAGAGCGCGGCAAAGAGGAAAGAAACGCAAAATCTTTGCGTGGATCTTTTGTTTCCGAGAGCCAGCGCGCAATGATGTTGCGCGGAACTCCGGCGCCTTTCTTTCCGGAGTGTGTCAGTGAGTTTACCGCAATAATGTATCCGCTGCTATTAATGGCGATCGCATTCCCTCCCGGGGCGTACGGGTAGAACAACTCAAGGGTTCCGGTGTCCCCCACTGTTTTGCGGATGATACAAAGGTCGCGTCCTATTTCGGAGTCGAAATCTTCATTGTGCCCGATCAGGCGTCCGTTGTTGGTGACGATCGTGGTGCATTTGTCCGCGTGCGCGCGGTCCTCCTCGATGGCAAGGGCCCAAAAAAGCGTAAAGTCGATCCCTGCGCCCTCCGCATATCCGCGCAATTCATCGACAAATTGCGGAAAATACCGTTCTGCGTACGGAAGATAGTGTGGCGCTTCTTTTGTTCTCCACTGCCACTCGGAGAGGGATGACGCATATTTAAGTGCCGCTCGTGCCGCCGAAGAAAAACAAGATCCCATCGTGCGACCGAGTGTGCGGTGGTCTTCTGCGGAAAATGAAAAAATTTTTTCGTGTATCATATTTTTTTTACCGCAGACAATTGTCTGCGGCGGCGGGCATCGGTGCATTCTTTTGCTATCACCGCGCCGATAATGACTCCTCCGCCGATCATTGTGGGAGCAGTGAGCGTTTCGCTGAGGAACAAGACAGGAAGCACAATGCCGCTGATATTCTCGGAGAATGCGACAAGCCCTCCCCATGCGCCTCCATATGTTTTAACAAACAAGAACCAAAGATAAAAGAGAATTGCGGTGGAGAAAATAGACAACAATAGTATACCAAGCAGCGGGCGCACGCCGATCGCCGCTGCGGTTACTCCCAATGACGGCTGTGCCAGTGCGAACGGCACCAGCAGCAAGGCACCGAGGAGAAATGATCCGAAGAGCACCGAAAAGGGATCATTTTCTTTGTTATCGCGAAGCAGTCGCGCACCAAGCACGGAATAGAGCGCCCACCCCAGCGCGCCGATCGCAATAAACAAATCTCCTTTATTTAGGGACTGTAATATTTCATGCGGCAGGGTACCTCCCGTACCAATGATCGTTGCGCCGGCAAAAGCGATAACAAGGAAGATAAAGTCGCTCAGGCGGCATTTTTCTTTCAGTAAAAGAACGGCGAACGGAAAAATGGAGAGCGTGCCGAGATTGAATATCAGATTATAATTGATAGCCGTGGTATAAGGGATGCCGACAAAACTGATCCCCATAGCGCATATCACGCCGGAAAATGCGAGCAAAAGAAAGTAGCCCATTCGTGTTTTGAGTGCGCGTAAAACGGCCCCGAGCCTCTTTTGTTTTATCAGAAGTCCGGTGAAAATGATCAGTGAGATAAACAGGCGGACGCAAATGATGGTGAGGGGGGTAAATGCCACGAGCGCCCATTTTGCGAAAAGACCGATCGCTCCGCCAAAAAAAGAAAGATAAAAAATTAAGGCTGCAAAAGTCATAAGGGTGCGGTTATAGGGCTATTGTTGCATTGTTTTTGCCCTTTTTACAATACATATTGGGGTGGTTGGCGGCCGCGGGGTTTACAGGGGCACATCCCTTTGTTATGTTGAGTCCGACAGAACATATCCCGCACAAAGGAGCTGTGTCATGAAAAAGGCATTGCTGGCGATTCTGATCGTTTTGTGCATACCGGTTTTTGCATATGCCAAAGAGGGCGATATTGTGTTCTGGGATGGCAGAGCGGAGATCTTTGAAAATGATAATACGTGTGTGCTCGACAATACCTGTGATCTGAAAGCGGCGTGGATCGTGACCAGAAAATATAAAGTCATCGTGGAGGGAATACCGAGTTTCGGGACCGTTCTTCGGGCCGGCTATATGACCGGATCCGCGGATGTGCTCGAAAAATACGGTTTTGTACAATTTATCCGCGGCTGTATGTTCAGCTCCACAGTGAAACCGGACGGTTCGGTGGTTAAATCGCAGGACGTGAGCAAGTGGCAATTTGGAGAAATAGTGCCCTTTTCCTTTCCTGAATGGGTGATCGATTCGGATATTAAAGATCCGCTTTATATGAGTCGCCCGGGATATTCAAGGACATTCTATGCAATTTGGCTGGATAACGGCGTAAAGACCATCTATGGAAGAAAGAAGCCCGCGGCCCCCGCACTTTTTTTGGAGGATCATCCGGGGACCGCATATATCCTTGGTACTGTTGCCCACAATATCTCGAACGAATTTCGCATTTGTATCTATAAGGTAAAAGATGTTCCTGTGGAAACGACGCAGGAGAACATTCATTTTGCAAAACCCATCCATTGTTTCACGTGGAACAGTATTGTTGTGTATGATCACGCCAAAGAGATATTTGAAATGAAAGAAGAGCGCGACCCGTTCTGCAGGGCATCGACCGAAGAGAAGAAGTAAAAATAATATAAAAGCCCCTTCACGGGGCTTTTTGAAATACAGGAGCTTGTTGTGTTTCATGCCAATGAACCACCCGTTGCAGAAAAATAAAAAATATGGTAGAATAAAGCAGTCAATTAACTAATTATTATATGGCAGAGAGTAAATTTTTTAAGGGCGAAACCGAGGGGGCGGGGCAGGAGGTGGTCGCGGAACAGGTGGTTCCCGTGGCAGAAGATGCCGCTTATGTCGCGGCGGGACAAGATCTCGCGCGGAGAGCAGAGGCCCAGGCAGGAGCCGACATGATAGCGGCAACAAAAATTTTGAAACAGATACGGGACGGCGAGGCCGACGTTGCTGCAAGAAATTCCGGGTGGTCGGAAAATGCGGCAAGAGTTGAGGCGGCAGCAGCAGACCAGGTGGAGCGCGATATTATAAATGGGGAATATAAGTGGGATGGGAATCTAACTCAGGCTGAAAATATGGCAAACATGAAAAGGAATGAAGCGGGGGTGGCTGCAAGAAATAATGCATGGAAAGGCCAAAGATTGAATTAGCAAATTTTTCGAAACAACAAAAACATCCGCCCGCAGGCGGATGTTTTTATTATGTGGGCCTGGATGGACTCGAACCATCGACCCCGGCTTTATAAGAGCCGTGCTCTAACCGACTGAGCTACAGGCCCATGCGTATGATTGATTGTAGAAAAATGCCCCCGCTTCGTCAATGCTATTGACAATACAAATAAAAATAAGTACGATTGCCAATGCTTTCGCATTGCGAAAGTTTTTGTTCTTTCACTCTACCGCAAGGAGGCAGCGAATAGTGCACTGCTCGACAAAGAAGGTTCGTCCGAAGGCGCCGGAAGGAAAGTTCAGGATCATTGTGGTACACGGCATCGGAGGAGATGAAGAGGTGGCAGGGGATTTTTCATACTACCCGCAAAAAGAATTCGACAAACTCTACCAGGAGCGCGTCGTTGATGCCGTTCTGATATTCGACGACAAAGGCGTCTGTCTCACCTAACATCCGCCCCATGGGCGGATTTTTCTTTGACTTGAAAAGATTTTTTGTTTACACTCAATGGGTATTGGGGGCCTGTCCCGATAATCTTTCGGGCCTGTAGTAAAGTGGTATTACGCAGCATTCGCATTGCTGAGGCGGGAGTTCGATTCTCCCCAGGTCCACCCACGAATTGTTTTTTATCTCGGCTTAGTTCGGCTGGCAGGCCCGCCTGCCTATGCCTGATGGCGCAGTCATTGGCGGGCAGGCATCCAGGCGCACAAGTAAAAAATTTGCAAATTATCGGGCGCTCTGGTGGAAGGATTATTAAAATAATTTTAATATTATGTTCAGCGCTAAAAAAGATAGACAAATTGTTGAGCTTACTATCGAGTTTAATTTGAGCGCAATAAGCAAATGGCTTGATGAAAGCGGTGAGGTAGAGAATGTTGAAAAAATCGAGAAGAACTGGGGTGATGATGACATTGAAAAACTGAGCTATTATATTGACATGCTTCCAAGCGGTCAAAATAGTGATATATATTATCATAGAAAAAAGGGTGTCATGTCTGGTAATGTCGGCGGCATTGATTTTTTAGAAAATGTAGACCCGAACCTTGAGGATTTTCTAAAAAACAGCAAAATTAAAATGCTGGATTGGGGTCTATGGAGACAATTTATAGGACTGCATGTAAATAAGAAAATAATACTATTGGCTCCTATTGAAGAAATCGTCGAGTTGCAGCTGAATGGGGTATTAAAAAACGGTGGCTCTCTTAAAGACGAAGAAACAAAAATAAAAGTACCCATACTTTTTGACGACAAAAATAATCCAAAAGAATTTATAGAAATATGGAGAGGAAGCTCAAGCGACCGATCTATTGGTTTTTCAAATGCTCTGGGACTTGTATCAGCTTCAACTTTGAATTTTGAAGTAGAGTACTAAGTGAGGTGTGCAGAAATAATATAGTGAAAGTTGCTAGTTCTTGGGGACAAAAAACGCCCGCGATGTCGCGGGCGTTGCTGTATTATTTCTCGTCATTCTCCATGAGCTGGATATCGCCGATGAAGTCGAGCCTGGCGGCGATGCTGGCCTGGAGCGGAGAAAGCTCCGTAAGGTAATATTGTTCGAACAGGCGTTCGGTGAGGGTGATCCCAACGTGGTCAAGAACGCTTTTCCACTCTTCAAGGAGCGGCCCCAGGATCTTAATGCGGTAGCGGTTTGTATGGGTCTTATCGAAGGACATCTTTTCTATGGGAACGACGGTGTCGTCAATCATTTGCATGGAGCTGATGAACGCTTGAAGGAAATACTGCAGACCCGCTTCATTTGTTTCTCCGAAAACAAAAGCATCGGTGATGCTGATGATGCGCGTCATGGCAACGGCTGCGCACTTTTTTTCGTATGGTGTTATATAATGAGCAATCAGTCTCACTGTGGCTTCCTCCCCCTGAGTGACGGATCGTTTATTTTGTTATATTGAGGAGTTCCGGCAGGTCGTCGATGGAGTCGATGATGTCGTCATCGGAAAGGCCGAGCTCATGCCAATATTCTCTTTTATTAAGAACGCCGGTGAGCACGCCGACAAAGCGAATGCCGGCACTGCGCGCAGCACAGAGGTCGGCGTGGGCGTCTCCTACAAACAGGATCTCGTCTTTGTTAATGCCGCGCGATGCGGCGTGCGCAATAATGGGATCAAACGATCTCCCGTCCGGTTTGTGGTGCGGAGTAACGGCGTACCGGCCCTTCGGAAAGCAGATCTGTTCATCCCCGATGCTGACGATGATGTCGAACTTGTCGGCGAAGAAACCACTTTGTTTTGTGTGCTTGAGCAGAGAGTCAAACGAGCGGTTTGTGAGAATGCCGGTGACGATCCCGCCAGCGCGAAGCGCGTCGATGGCGCGTGTCGGCGCCGGCGAGCAGTAGCGCGGGCTCTGCGCGAGCTGCTCTTCCTCGTAGTGGATTATGGCATACATAATGTCTCTCATTTTTTCTGCAAACGAGCGGTTCAAAAAGTCGGTTGTTCCCATCCCCCATAGTTTTCTGAATATATCTTCTTTGGGGAAATCTCTCTCGAATTTATACAGTGATCTGCGCAGGCCATCATAGTGTGAGAAGAGCGGATTGACGGAATTAAGAATGACCCCGTCAAAATCAAAAACGACCATCCGTATTTTCTGCAGTGGCATCGAATATCCTCCCGATATTAGATTATGAATGTGCGGTTTTTTCTGCGCTTACACTACCATGGACAACAAAAAAAGCAACCCTGTGGGATCCTGTTCAACGGGGATTTCGCTTATAAATAAAATCCCCTCGACGGGGATTTTATCTGTTGAGTTATGCCAACGTTTAGTATGGCGTTTTACGCTGCTGCCATCAGGGAATCAAACTCCTCTTTTTCAATGGTCTCTTTTTCTATGAGCACCTTTGCAATGAGGTCCAGTTTTTTCCGGTGTGTCTTCAACACTTGTTGCGTTTTTCGGTGTGCTTCATGGATAAGCTCCTCTATCTCGCGGTCTATCTTTGAGGCTACTTCCTCCGAGAATGTTCTGCGCTCCGATATCTCTCTGCCAAGGAACACGAGTTCTTCGCGTTCTCCAAATACCATGGGGCCAAGTTTTTTTGACATACCATAACGCATCACGAGGCTTCGCACGAGCTCCGTCGCTTTTTCAAGATCGTTCGATGCTCCCGTGGTAATGTCGCCAAAGACCAGTTGTTCGGCACTGAATCCTCCAAGTGCTACCGATACCTCGGCGAGGAAATATTTTTTTGAATAGAACCTTCGTTCTGTCTCGGGAAGCTTGAGGGTATATCCCGCCGCCATACCGCGCGATACGACGGAGATCTTGTGTACAGGATCTGCCTCGGGCAGGGTGTTGGCGACGAGCGCGTGTCCTGCTTCATGGTACGCCGCGATCTCTTTTTCTTTGATCGAGAGCAGTTTGCTTTTGCGTTCGGGGCCTAACATCACTTTTTCGATCGATTCGATGAGTTCTATCTGGGAGATCCTTTTCTTGCCTCTGCGCGCCGCGAGAATAGCCGCCTCATTCACAAGGTTTGCTATATCGGCTCCTGAGAATCCCGGCGTGCGCTGTGCGATGAGCTTCAGGTCAATACCGCTTTCTACCGGTTTGTTCCGCATGTGGATCGTGATCACATCGAAGCGGTCGCTGATGTCGGGAAGGTCAAGGATCACTTTTCTATCGAATCTGCCGGGGCGGAGCAGTGCCGGGTCAAGCACGTCAGGGCGGTTTGTCGCGGTCATAACAATAACATTGGTGTCGCGGTCAAATCCGTCCATCTCAACAAGGATCTGGTTCAGTGTTTGTTCCCGTTCGTCGTTTCCCCCGCCAAGTCCCGCGCCGCGCTGTCTGCCGACGGCATCGATCTCATCAATGAATACGATACAAGGAGCGCTTTTTTTTGCGTTTGTAAAAAGGTCGCGTACGCGCGAAGCGCCGACACCCACGAACATCTCGACAAACTCCGATCCTGAGATCTGGAAGAACGGAACATTCGCCTCTCCCGCGACGGCCCGCGCAAGCAGCGTTTTTCCTGTTCCCGGAGGACCCATCAGAAGAACGCCGCGCGGGATCTTCGCGCCGATATCAAGGAATTTTTTCGGACTTTTCAAAAACTCCACGATCTCTAAAAGTTCCACCTTTGCCTCTTTCAATCCTGCAACATCATTGAATGTTATTTTTTCTTTTTGAGACGCAACACGCGCTTTTGATTTCACGAACGAGAATGCCTGCGTATTCCCCTTTTGTGCCTGTTTGAGCATGTACCACAAGAATCCGCCGATCAGCAGGAATGGCAAGAGAAAGGGAAGCAATGCGCCGATATAAAACCATGCGCCGGATTGCTCTTTTATTTCAATGGGAACGGCGCGCACTTTATCTTCGGGAACCCCAAGGTTACGGAGTGTTTCGGTCAGCGATGACTCGGACTCCTTTCGTATTTTGAGCACACTGTCGTCGGTCAGCTGCACCTCAAGATTATTATCGACGATGGTGATGTGTTTTACTTTATCCTCGTTTATTTTCAGCGCGAGATCGGAAAGAGTTGCTTGCTGCTCTTGTTTTTTTGTGCTGTCGATTCCGGAGAACAATAAAGATACGAACAGGAAGATCAGGACAATGATAACGATATTTTTTGCAAAATGTTTCATGAGTTGCTTCTAAAAATAATTATAGTATAGTAGCATTATAGCATGCGATTAACAAGAGTAGAAAAGCTCAGCAGAACATATTGACAAAATATATAAAGTAGTACGTACTATTTTATGTTCCTATAAAATACATTCGAGGTGACCGGGATGGAAGAGTATAAAAAGAGGATCCTTACTATCCCCAATATTGTGACGTTGATGGGGATCATTGCGGTTGTGTTTTATACCAAAGCATTTCTTGCCGGCGATCGTTTTATGATCACTATCGCCATTTGCGTGGCGGCGTTTTCCGATCTCTTTGACGGAATGCTCGCGCGAAGACTGAACCAATGCTCGGAACTTGGTGCCGTGCTTGATCCGCTGCGCGATCGGTTGCTTCTTCTTGCGGTTGCAGGAAATCTTTTGTGGATCTATGGCATTGGTGTTCTCGCGGGATATGTCGGGCTAGCGATCTTGAGCGAAGTGTTGTTCAACATTATCAATTTGTTTTCGCTTGGACTGAGCAAGCGGGAAGTATTGCGGTTGAAGTTCCGGCACACGGTCGGGAAGATCCGGCAAGCATCACATATCACCATGATCTTTTGCATCGTTGCAAATTATTACTACATCGATCCCATTCTCAAGAACGGATTCCAATATCTTTTTATAAAGATCTCCCCTACGACTTTGTATATTCCGCTTGAATGGATGACGATGGTGATGGCATATGGTTCTCTTTTGAATCTTGCCGCAGGCGTCGTTGTGATGTTTTATGTGATCGCAAAAAAATATTTGCCCGCAAAATGATCGCGGGCTTTTCTTTTTCCATTGATAAAAATAAAAAATAGAATACAATATGTCTATGAAATTGAAGGCAAATCTCCATTTTCATACAAGTGATGATCCTTGCGATAAAGTACCCTATACTTTAGAGGAGGGTATTGTTCGGGCGTCTCAGCTTGGTTTTCGTGTTCTTGCGGTTACCCTGCATGAGGCGGTTTATGATGTTGGCGGCATGGCAGAGTTCGCACGAAAACATGGAATTATTTTGATCGCGGGAGCGGAGGTAAAGATTAGCGGCAGGCACACTGTTATTATTAACGCGCACAAGGATGCCGAAAAAATAAAGTCATTCCCCGACCTCATTTCTTATCGCAATGATCACCCCGAATCATTTGTTCTTGCCCCTCATCCATATTACCTATTTCATAGTTTGGGAGATAAACTGGAAAAGAATGTTGATTTGTTTGATGGGATAGAGTTTTCTTGGTTTTATTCAAAGTTCTTTGATCTGAACAAAAAAGCATCTTTTTTTGCAAAAAATGTAAAAAAGCCATTCATTGCAACATCGGATACCCATTTTTTGCGGTATTTGGACGAATCATACTGCATTATCGAGTCTGATGGAGAAGACATTACTTCCATTCTTTCTTCTTTAAGGGCGGGAAAGTTCGAAAATGTATCCAGTAATAAGAAAAACTTTTTTACACTACTGTTTATTTGGTTAAAATATCTTCTTTTCTTATAGGGCCTTCCTTCAATTGTTTCACGTGAAACATTAATGGGTTGGTTTAATTATTTTACTGGAATATCCACAAAATTGTTTCACGTGAAACAATTTGTGTGTTTCAACATACTAATATGGTATTTGTCAATATATAGCAATGAAAAAACAGGATAAAGTCAATAACAAAAATATTGGTAATGCCGGAGAAGATGCGGCGGCAGCTTATTTAGAAAGCAATGGATATCTCGCTCTTTACCGAAATTATAGAACAAAAACCGGGGAAATTGATATCATTGCTAAGAAAAATGGCATTATCCATATTGTTGAGGTAAAAACAAGCAATCATGGGTCCCCTATTATGCCCGAGGAGAATTATACAAAGGCCAAGGCGAGGCAGGTTTTCCGCATGGCAGAATTGTTTGCCGCAAAAGAGAATATAATGGACGCGCCGATGCAGATCGACCTAATAGCGGTTCGTATCAAGGACGATCACTCTGTTGATTCACTCCATTATTATGAGAATGTGATCGTGGGGGATTAGCTCTGCGGGATTCTGCCTCCTATGAAATTTTTAAGCGAGCCACTATCTTTTTAAGGCCTTTACGGAGAGCGATTGGCATGGCTCCGCCAAAGGCGGACAAGCGCTCGAGCAAGAACACCGCCGAGTCGCTGGATGAGGTAATGCGTGCCTTAATAGTGGCGAGCAATGTTGACAGGCGCTCTATTTTTTGCTAGACTTCCACCGTTACATGATGCTGACTGCACTGTGTTTGGCCGCTCGATGAGCGGTTTTTTTTAAGAAAATATTAAGTATTAATAAAATTCATGATTGATTATAAACAATTCATGTCGGCTATTCAGCAGATCGCTGAAGAAAAAGGGATCTCGAAAGAGCGTATTATCGAAACCATCGAGATGGCGGTTGCCGCCGCTTATAAGAAGGATTATGGGCAGAAAGATATGCAATTAAAGGCAAAACTCGATCCGGAAACGGGGGGTTTTGAGGTGAACCAGCTAAAGCTGGTGGTGACCGAGGATATGCTTAAGGAAGAGGATGAGGAGGAAATTGCTGCTGAAGAAGAAAAAAAAGAAGGCAAGGGTCTTCGTAAGGACGAGAAGAAAGAACGTGAGCATGAAAAGAAAGTAGAGGAGCCGACAGCAGAGGAGAGTGAAGAGGAGCAGAAAAAAGTGCGTTTCAATCCGCAGCGCCATATCATGCTTGCGGACGCAAAAAAAATAAAAAAAGGTGTTGAGCCGGGCGAGGAACTTGTATTCCCGCTTGAGCAACACGAGGATTTTGGGCGCATTGCCGCACAAACGGCAAAACAGGTCATTATCCAGCGCATCAAAGAGGCCGAACGCGAGACGATCTTCGATGAATTCAAGGGCAAAGAAGGAATGGTGGTGAGTGCGGTGATCCAGAGGATCGAGGGAAGAAATATTTATTTTGACCTTGGTAAGGCGGTGGGGGTGATGTTCCCTTCGGAGCGCGTGCATATGGAACATTATCGCGTAGGACAGCGGTTGAAAGTGTTTATTTATGCGGTGGAATTGACCCCTAAGGGGCCCAATATCTATGTATCGCGGTCTCACCCGAAACTCATCAGCAAATTGTTCGAGATGGAAGTTCCTGAAATAGCAAGCAAGGCGGTTGAGATCAGATCGGTTGCGCGCGAAGCGGGAGCTCGCTCGAAGGTTGCAGTAATGTCGAACCAGGAGGGTGTTGACCCGATCGGGTCATGCGTGGGTCAGAAGGGCATGCGTATTATGACGATCATCAATGAGCTTGGCGGAGAAAAGGTGGATATTGTTGAATGGAGTGATCTTCCTGAAAAGTTTATCGGATATGCGCTGTCTCCCGCAAAGGCGATGGGGATCGAACTCGATAAAAAAGATCATGTTGCAAAGATCATTGTTCCCGATGATCAGCTTTCGCTTGCCATCGGAAAAGGAGGGCAGAATGTTCGTCTTGCTGCAAAACTTACCGGTTGGAAGATCGATGTGCGCTCTGCCGGCGCTCCAGAAGAGACGGTGGAGAGTGCGGATGCGACTGAGCCCGGCAGTGAGGCAGTAGAGGAAACTCTAGAATCATAAATAAAAACTATTAATAATTAAGCGAATATTTATGTCGGATGCATTTATTATTTTTCTTTCTGCGGGAGCCGCTATTGCGTATGGCGTGTTTCTTGCGTATCTCGTATTAAAACAATCACAGGGTGAGGGAAAACAGGTTGAGATCGCCCGTGCGATCCGCGAGGGGTCGGAGGCTTTTATAAAAAGAGAATATCAGACGGTCGGAATTGTGGCGGCAGTCCTGTTTGTGGCGCTGTGGGGGTTTCTTGGTCTCAATACCGCTCTTGGTTTTCTGGTGGGGGCACTAAGCTCGGCGGCGGCCGGATACATCGGTATGAATATCGCGGTGCGGGCTAATGTGAGAACGGCGGAAGCGGCGAGAGGCGGTATTGTGAAAGCGTTTGAGGTCGGCTATCGCGGCGGCGCAGTGACTGGTTTTATGGTTGTTGGTCTTGGGCTTATTTCTGTTGCCGGTTTTTATTATTGGAAACACGACCTCACGGCGCTCGTTGGTCTTGGGCTTGGCGGATCTCTTATTTCTGTTTTTGCCCGGCTTGGTGGCGGTATTTTTACCAAGGGCGCTGATGTTGGCGCAGACCTTGTAGGGAAAGTGGAGGCAGGGATCCCTGAGGACGATCCGAGAAATCCTGCGGTGATCGCCGATAACGTGGGTGATAATGTGGGCGATTGTGCGGGGATGGCTGCTGATCTTTTTGAGACCTATGCCGTTTCAACGATAGCCGCGATGCTGTTGGGGTCGCTCACCTTTAAAAGCTCTCTTTTGAAGGAAACGGCGACGGTGTTTCCTTTGTTGATCGGATCTTTTGCAATTTTGGCTTCTATTGTGGGAAGTGTGTTCGTGAAAATAAAAGAGCAGAAGGGAAAAGAGATCAATATCATGGCGGCTTTTTACAAGGGGCTTGCGGTGAGCGGAGTGATCGCTTCGGTGCTGTTCTATTTCCAGGCAAAGGCGAGTTTTCCCATGGAATATATGGAGATCTTTGTCACGAGTCTTATCGGCCTTGCGATCACGGCGGCGATATTTGTGATCACCGAGTATTATACTTCAAAAAAATTCCGTCCGGTGCAAAGTATTGCGGAGGCGTCGCAGGGCGGCCATGGTACGAATGTTATCACCGGGCTTTCAGTTGGCATGGAGGCAACGTTTTTGCCGGTTATTGTGATCGTGCTGGGCATACTGGCGAGTCATTATTTTCTCGGTTTGTATGGGATCGCTATTGCAACAATGGCGATGTTGTCGCTGACGGGTATTGTGGTCGCGATCGATTCGTTCGGTCCTATCACCGATAACGCCGGCGGTATTGCGGAAATGGCGGAGATGCCAAAAGAGGTACGAGAGGCGACGGATCCGCTGGATGCCGTTGGCAATACGACAAAAGCGGTAACAAAAGGATATGCCATTGCTTCTGCCGGGCTTGCCGCGATGGTGTTGTTTGCCTCATATGTTCAGGAAATAGCCGACAAAGGGAAAGATGTACAGTTCTTACTTGATGATTACCGCGTGCTCGTCGGTCTTTTTATCGGCGGAGCGCTGCCGTATCTATTCGGTTCTATTGCAATGAAATCTGTCGGACGTGCTGCGGCAAAGGTGGTAGAAGAAGTGAGAAGACAGTTCCGTGAGATCAAGGGGATCATGGAGGGGACCGCAAAACCGGAATATGGAAAGGCAGTTGATATCGTGACAAAAGCAGCGCTGAAAGAAATGGTGGTGCCTGCGCTCATCCCTGTTGTTGCGCCTATTCTTGTCGGAACATTGCTTGGCTTTGAGGCGCTTGGGGGGCTGCTCGCCGGCTCTATCATCACAGGAGTGTTTGTCGCGTTATCGATGACGTCGGGAGGCGCCGCGTGGGATAATGCAAAGAAATTTATTGAAGAAGGTAATTATGGCGGAAAGAAATCACCTGCGCATCAGGCGGCGGTGACGGGGGATACCGTGGGGGATCCCTATAAAGATACGGCGGGTCCCGCGATCAATCCGATGATCAAAATTATCAATGTGGTTGCCCTGCTGTTGGTGGGGTTGCTGATCTAATGATGCTGCATGAAAACAACCATAACTGAAGAAAAAAAGACAAAACTCACGGCGCTGTTTGAGGTGGACGACAAAGAATTATTCTCTCGCATGGAACAAAAAGCGCTGGTACAATTGAGCGATCGTGTTTCGGTAAAAGGGTATCGTCCCGGAAAAGTGCCGCCTGAGGTTCTGCGCAAGCATATCGATGAGCGCATCGTACAGGAACGAACGCTTGAGCTTATTGCGGAAGAGATGCTCGGAAAATTCATTGCAGAGCGGAGCCTGAACGTTATTTCAAGCCACTTTCATCTCAAAAAATATGTTCCGCTGCAGAGCGCGGAGTTTGAGATAGAGATGGATATTTTTTCTATGCCGGAGCTTCCCGATTATAAGGTGCTTGCCAAAGAATTCGGCGCCAAAAATATAAAAGAGGCGGCGGTGAGCGACCAGGAAGTGGAAGATTCGATCGATTATGTCAGAAAATCGCGCGCAACGTATGCAACCGCGGAAGGGGGCGCGAAAAAAGGAGATCTCATTGATATTGATTTTGAGATGTCCGTTGCGGGGCAGGAGGTTGAGGACAGCAAGCAGAAAAATTATCAGTGCATTCTCGGCGAAGAGCGGCTCATGGAAGGCGTCGGGAAAGAGCTTGAGGGAATGAAAGCCGGAGAAAAAAAACAGTTTACCGTAAAAGCGCCGAAGGATTTTTGGCGGGCGGATCTTAAGGGTAAAACCATTGCGTTCTCTGTTGCCATGAATTCCGTTTTTGAGCGGACATTGCCGGTGCTGGACGATGTGTTCGCAAAAAGCGTGGGAGTGTTCGGCGGCATCGCAGAGCTTCAGAAAAGCGTCAAAGAAGGTTTGTTGGAAGAAAAAAAATCGAAGATGCAGGAACAGTTTGCGCTTGATCTTTTGACGCACCTTGCCGACGCCCTAAAAGCAGAGATACCGCAATCTGCTATCGATGAAGAAGTGGAAAAATTATTTGAAGAGCTTGAGCACAATCTTTCCGATAAGGGGATAGCGAAGGAAAAATATTTTACACAGATCGGGAAGACCGAGGCGGTCATCAAAAAGGAAATGACCCCTCATGCGGAGCGGAACATCAAAACGCAATTGTTGCTCGCTGAGATCGCAAAACGGGAAAATATCAGGCCGACCGACGAGGCCGTGAAAGAGCGGGTAACCGAATTTTTGCGGCAGTACCGATCGACCAAGGATGCGGAAAAGGCAATTGACCCCGAACGGCTGTACCGATATACTGAGATCACATTGCGCAACCAGCAGGTCGTCGCATTTCTTACGCAGACCGCGCAAAAAAACGCATAATAGTAATATATAATAAGCATGGAAGACGAAACGTACGGCAATATTCTTATCCCGACGGTTATCGAAAAAACAAGCCTTGGCGAGCGGTCATATGACATCTATTCGCGCCTACTCAAGGACAGGATCATTTTTCTCGGGTCTCCTATTATGGATGTGGTGTCGAACAGCATCATTGCGCAGCTGTTGTTTCTCGACAGCCAGGATCACTCAAAAGATATCCAGCTCTATATCAACAGCCCTGGCGGGTCGGTAACTTCTGCACTTGCGATCTATGATACGATGCAGTACCTGAAGTCGGATGTTTCAACGATCTGTGTCGGTATGGCGGCGTCCGCGGCGGCGCTTCTGCTTTCGGCAGGCCAAAAAGGGAAGCGGTTTGCATTACCGAATTCTGAGATCCTTATTCATCAGGTAATGGGCGGGGCCGAGGGGCAGGCCGTTGAAATAGAAATATCGGCGCGGCATATTTTATCGGTAAAAAATAGAACCAATGAGATTTTGGCAAAACATACCGGGCAGCCGATTGCAAAGATCGAAAGAGATACCGACAGAGATTTTTATATGTCTGCCAAGGAAGCAAAAGAGTATGGGATCATTGATGAGATCATCAGCAGAAAAAAGAAAGCGTAAAAAACAAGAAACCAGTCTGCTTTAAAAAATCACCCGACAGCTGCGGGTGATTTTTTTTAATTGCGTAATAATGGGTGTCGGGAACCTACGAGATAAGAAGGGGTAAAAGACTGTTGCCGGTCATATCATCCGGTTTTGGGATCTCCATAATATCAAGGAGTGTCGGGGCAACATCGGCAAGGAATCCCGAAGGACTCTTGCTATATAAAGGAGACAGCGGTGGTTCTTTTTTTCTGAATCGGCTGCCGATAAGGTATAGCGGGACCGGATTGAGTGAGTGTTCGCTGATGGGCATGCCGCTTTGTGGATCGATCTTCCGGTCGGCGTTGCCGTGGTCGGCGGTGATAAGCATGATCCCGTCCTGTTCAAGGACTTTTTGCATTACGCGGCCAACCTCCTTGTCTACCGCCTCTACTGCACGTATGGTTGCGTTGTAATCTCCGGTGTGCCCCACCATGTCGGCGTTTGCAAAATTGGCGATTATGATGTCGTGGTCTCCGCTGTTGATCGCATTGATAATGGTATCGGCAACCATGGGGGCGCTCATGACAGGGGTTTCGTTGAAGTGTTTTGACAGTAACGATGGGACAAGGGTCCGGTCCTCGCCCGCAAAAGGGGTTTCTCTCCCGCCGTTGAAGAAATAAGTAACATGGGCATATTTTTCAGTCTCGGCGACGCGTAGTTGTTTCTTGCCGTAGAGAGACAGTTCTTCTCCGAGACAATGTGCTACGCTCGGCGGCTCGAACAGAACACCCCCCATAAACGAATCCTCATAACGCGTCATGCCGACATAATAAAGGTTGTTCAGTTTTTTTCTTTCAAAGTGGGTGAATGTATCTTCCGTAAAAGCGCGGGAAATCTGCCGCGCGGAGTCTTCTCTAAAATTAAAAAAGATGACGGCGTCGTTGTCTTTGATGGTGAGCGGTGTTTCCCCTTCGCGTTGCACCAGCGCGGGCTCGATTGAACTGTCGAATATGTCTTTTTCGTAACACCCCGAAAGATATGCGCTCGGATCCTGTATTATGACGCCTTCGCCTTTTGTCAGAAGGTTGTATGTTTTTTCGGTGCGGTCCCAGTTATTGTTGCGGTCCATAGAATAGGTTCTTCCGATAAGCGCCGCGATGTGGATGGTGGGGTATTCTTTTTCAAGGCGCATTGTAAGGTGTTCAACGAATTTTTTCCCTTCCGTGGGGGGTGCGTCTTTGCCATCGGTAAAAATATGAAGTGCAACGCGCTTGAGGTCGTTATTTTTTGCGAAATCAAAAAGCGCATATACATGATCGATGTAGCTGTGCACCGAGCCGCTTGAGACGAGTCCCATAAGGTGTAAGGTGCTGTCATGCGTTTTGACGTGCTGTGCCGCGCCAAGAAGCACGGGATTTGAAAAAAAACTGCCGTCTCTGATGGCAAAAATGATCCGGGTGATATATTGGTATACGATCCTCCCGGCGCCGATAGTGATGTGTCCCGTCTCGCTGTTTCCTTCTTCTCCCCACAATACGCCGACCGAGATACCCGACGCATGCAACAATGCCGACGGATACTGCTCCTCGATCGATCGAATGGCGGGGAGGTTCGCGTTTGCGATGGCGTTTCCAATATTAGGAACGCCGCACCCCCAACCATCAAGAATGGTGAGTACAATTGGTTTTTTCGGCTGATCGCTCATATCATGCAGTATATCTTTCTCCGTTGACACAGGCAAGTTGGCGGTGCTATCATTGAGCAAGCATTGTCAGAAGAAAAGGGCGTTTATTCAGATGTTTCCCAGTGGTCAGGAACGAAAGACATTGCCGACAGTTGTTTTTTTCACTTTCAATGTACATACCTCTTTTGTCGGCGGTCGCCGGCGGAAGAATGATGAATCATTAATTATAGCTAAAACCATGGCAGAATTATCCTGGTTATTTTTGGTGTTGGGCGGTTTGGTGATTGGCGCTGTGATGGGATATCTTGCGCGTCAAAACATCGCAAAAAAACAAGTTGGTTCTATTGAGGAAAAACTCAATAAGATGACCGCCGAGGCGAAAGAAGAGGCGCGGGAGATACTCGTTAAATCAAAAGAGAAGGCGGACGAGATCCTACAGGAAGTAAAAAACGAGGAGAGACAAACAAAACTTCAGATATCCAAGGCGGAGGAGCGTATCCTGAAAAAAGAAGAGCTTCTCGACCAGCGCCAGCAACAGGTGAGAAAAGAAGCGATGTTGCTGGAGGAAAAGATAAAAAAAGTCAAAGAGATCAAAGAGAGCGTTGAGGCGCTGAAGGCGAAAACACAAACCGAATTGGAAGGCGTTGCTTCGCTTTCCAAGGAGGAGGCAAAAAAGCTTATTTTGGATAAGACCGAATCGGAGATCAAGGAAGATGTGATGCATCGTATCCAAAAGATGGAAAAATATGGAAAAGAAGAGCTCGATAAAAAAGCGCGCGAGATCCTGGTGCTGTCCATACAGCGGTATGCCTCAAGCCAGGCATCCGAAGTGAGTACAACCAGTGTGACTCTTCCCAACGATGAAGTAAAAGGAAAGATCATCGGCAAGGAAGGAAGGAATATCCGTACGCTTGAGCGTTTGACGGGCACAGAGATCATTGTTGATGATACTCCGGGATCCATTACTATTTCGTGTTTTGATCCCGTGCGCCGGCAGATCGCAAAGACGGCTCTCGAGAAGCTGGTCAGCGACGGAAGAATACAGCCGGCTCGCATTGAAGAAACGGTACGCGACGCCGAAGAGATCATCAAAGAAAAAATACAAGAGGCGGGAGACGCAGCGGCGTATGAGGCGGGTATTGTGGGGCTTGATCCGAAACTCATTCATATCATCGGGCGCTTGGCATTTCGCACAAGTTACGGGCAAAATGTGTTGCTTCACTCTCTTGAGATGGTACACATTGGCGCGATGCTCGCTGAAGAGCTGAATGCTGATGTTGCTGTCGTCAAAAAGGCATGTTTGCTGCACGATATCGGCAAAGCGGTGGATCATCAGATCCAAGGAACACATGTTGAGATCGGGAGAAGGATTCTACAGAAGTTCAATATCGATCAAAAGATCATCCAGGCAATGGAGGCTCACCACGAGGATTATCCTTATTTGACCGTTGAGTCCCGGATCGTGCAGGCAGCGGACGCTATTTCTGCGGCGCGCCCCGGAGCAAGAAGGGGAACGCTCGAAAATTATCTGCGCAGACTTGAGGAGCTCGAAAATATCGCACACACCTTTGAGGGGGTGGAGAAGGCCTATGCTATCCAGGCGGGCAGAGAGATCAGAATATTCGTTACCCCCGAAAAAATGGATGACTTTGAGGCAAAAAAATTGGCCAGAAAGGTTGCTGATAGGATCGAAGGGGAGATAAAATATCCCGGAGAGATCAAGGTAACCGTGATACGGGAATCGCGTGCCATCGAATACGCAAAATAGGATTGTGCAGCGGATATAGGCATTCAGTTCTTCTAATATTGCGCTGTTGTGCAGAAAAATGGTATACTGCCAGTAGAAAGGTCGGGCATCCATTTTAATCATTCATCTATACTAACAATGACAAAAGATAATTTGGCAGATGTGTTGGTGGAAAAGTTTGAACTCACCAAGGTAAAGTCCGTTGAGATCGTGAACGCTATGTTCGACGCTATCACCGAGAAACTTTCCAAGGGCGAAGAGGTATCGATCGCGGGATTTGGGGCATTCAAGGTTTCAAAGAGAGCGGCCCGCTCAGGTGTTAACCCGAGAACCGGCGAGAAGATCCAGATCGCAGCCACCAATGTTCCAAAATTCAAGGCCGGCAAGGGCTTGAAAGATGCAGTGAAGTAATATCTTGTTCCGGAACAAATAAAAGATCCCCTCTTGCAGGGGGTTTTTTATTTTTAGATTCCTGTTGTTATTGTGCGGAGGTTGTCGGTGGCATGGGGCGGGTGAGTACGCGCTCTCCCTCATAGATACCCCGCATGATCTCTATAAATCCGTCGGAACCAGTGAGTCCGATGTCGACTTTTTTCTCGATAATCTCACCATTTTGCAGTATTTCCACATAAGATGCGCCTTCTTTTTGATATATTGCATATTGCGGAACCATAATAACGTTCTCTGCGGCCGCCGCCTTTATGATTATTTGTGCGGTCTCTCCCGGCTGCGCGAGACCGTTTGTATTCTCGAATAAGACAACGGTGCGGTAAAATATCTTCCCGCTCACCTCAAATTCTGCCGGATCTATCAACACCACTGTTCCTTTGTAGGTTCTTTCTTCGTTGTCTGATGAAAGAACGACAGATGCGAGGTCATCGACGCGGATCTTGAGTATATCTTTTTCCGGGATATATGCTTCTGCCTCAAGGCTGTTCAGGTGTGAAATGGTAATGAAGGGTTCTTTGTTCGAGATAAATTCACCCTTTTTTCGATAGATTTTATAAACAACGGCATCGGCCGGCGCATAGAGAATGGATCCTTTGATGTGATTTTTTATGAAATCGATCTCCGCTTGCAGTTTTTCCGTTTCGGCCTGCAGAGCCGCTTTTTCCGATTCTGCAACCGGAGTTTGGATAACGGTCAGTTCGTTCTGTGCGACAGTAAGAAGGTCATTGGCGTCTTTGATATTTTTTTCAAGCTGCGGGATGAGCGCCGCTTCTTTTTCTTTGGTTTCCTGCAGCGTTCGCATTGCAAGAGCGCTGTCCGACAAGGACCCTACAATATTCAGGCGCGCCGTTGCAATGTTGGTGCTATAGGCGGTGAGTGTTGTTTGGGAAAGGTCCACGGAGACCGTCGCTTCTTCCAATAATTTTGCCGCATGTTCAAGATAATTCTTTTGAAAATCAAGGAGGAGCGTCGTATCTTTATAAGCTTGGTTAAGGGCTGCATCTGACGGAGTTGTTTTTAGTGAGTCAAGCGAGAGAGATGCACTTGCAATGAGGGTCGTTGCATCCTTAAAGTCCTGGCCAAGTGTATCTCGGAAAGACGGTGTGGCAGAGGAAAATTCTTTTTTGAGCGCGCCCGTCTCGTCAAAAAGACTTTGGAACGTTGTGTGGGCATTTTGGGAGTAATAAGCGGACGAAGTCAGTGTTTTTTGGGCATCCTCCGAATTTATAGCGATCTGTTGCTGGGATTGTTTTTGTTGTGTCTCCAGTGCCAACTTTGCCCTCTCTAATGCTACGGCAGCATCTTCTTTTTTGCGCTGTGCTGCGGCGATCAGAGTTGGTTGGGGCCCCCGGGTTGCGTTATCCAGTTTTGCCCGTGTGATGATAAGAGTGTTTTCCAATTCGCGCTTCTGTGTCTCCAGCGCCGAAAGATCAAGGCGTGCGAGCTCCTGTTCTTTTTTTACACTATCTCCCTCCTTTACGTTAATGGTTTGCAGTATTCCGTCATATTTAAAAGAAAGCTCTATTTTTTTTGATGTTTTTATTTTTCCCCGAACCGCGATCTCTTGGATGACCGGCCCTCGCGTCGCGGAAAATGTTTCCGGGAGCGGGGTTTTTGGCGCGAGCAAATAATCGGCAAGAACGATGCCGAATGCCAGAACGGCGATGGCGCTGATGGCAAGAATGATTTTACTCGCAAATTGCATTGTCTTTTTTTCTGGTGGCTGCTCTTCATTGTACATCCGTGTGCGGCCATAGGCAAATGACTGTCGGTGGGCATTTGTGGTATACTGATCCAGTAAGAGAATTCTTATGAAAATAGTAAACATTAGCGCTGAAATCGCTCCATTTTCAAAAACAGGGGGTCTTGGCGAGGTCGCAAAGTCGCTTCCGGTTGCGTTGCGGCAGCTTGGTCAAGAGATCATCTCTATCACCCCTCTCCACCATACTATAGAGAGGGCTCTTCTTGAGCCCGGCGGTGCGTTCTCTGTCGTGATCGACGGGAAAACCATCGAATTTGCCTATTGGAAAAAGGAGACCAATGGAGGGGCTGTTTATTTTATAGAGCATAAAAAATATTTTACGGATCCGGACAGCATTTATTTAACAGGATTTGATAATGAGCGTTTTTATGTGTTCGGCGTTGCTGCGCTGGAATTGTTAAAAAAAATAATGTTCTCTCCCGATGTTGTACAGTGTCACGACTGGCATACGGGGCTGGTGCCCTATCTTTTAAAATACCGCTATAGCAAGGATCCATTTTTTGAGAGCGTTGCGTCGGTTTTTACCATACATAATCTTGCATTCCAATTCGAAACGAACTGGTGGGAGGCGGATGAAAGCTGCAGGGATGACGGCAGCAAAAATCTTCCTCCTTTGGGAGATCGGCATATGCATTGCGTGAATTTTGCATTGCGCGCCATTATGACTGCCGACGTGATCAATACGGTCTCGGAAAGTTATGCAAAAGAGATCTTGACCAAGGAGTTTGGCGAGAATCTTGAAATAATGCTGCGGACCCGGAGAAGCGATATCTACGGGATCATCAATGGTGTGGACTATGAGGCCTATAACCCCGCAACGGATCCGGGGCTGAAGGCGCAATATAATTTTGATGATATCGAGAAGAAGAAGATTAACAAGGTGGAATTGCAAAGGGTCGCGGGGCTTCCGCAAGATAAAGATATTCCGGTCATCGGGATGGTGTCGCGTATTACCGAGCAAAAGGGAGTCGATCTTATTTTGAAGATCCTTGATGATGTGCTCGATGACCGCGTGCAAGTTGTTATTATGGGCATGGGGGACAAGGAATATGAGAATATTTTTACTTCGATCTACAAGGAAAAATATCAGAATTTCAGTTTTTTGCCGTTTGAAAAAAATAAAGAAACGTTGGTGTATGCGGGAAGCGATCTTTATCTTATGCCCTCGCGCTTTGAGCCGTGTGGTCTTGGTCAGCTCATAGGTTTGCGGTATGGTGCCATACCCATTGTAAGAAGGGTCGGGGGCCTTGCCGATACCATTGATAATTATGATCCGGAGTCCGACCAGGGGATCGGTTTTGTTTTCCGGAAATATGAGCCCATTTATCTGTTCGGTGCAATTATCAGGGGATTAGTGAATTACAAACACAAACAATCGTGGGAGCGGCTGGTGCAAAGGGCCATGCGGCTGAGTTTTTCGTGGGAGCTGCCTGCGGAAAAATATTTGAGGCTTTTTGAATATGCGATCGATAATAAAAGAAGCAAGAAGGTCCGTTTACCCATATGAAATTAAGCCATTTTTTGCATATTTATCAGCCCGCCGATCAGCAACAAGACATCCTCGAGCGGGTGGTACACGAAAGCTATCGCCCTCTTGTGGATGGTTTAAAGAGTGATCCTGGGGCGAAGATCACGCTGAACATCAATGCGGCGCTTACCGAAATGCTTTTTGAGCGAGGGTTCAGGGATGTGGTGGATGGTCTCAAATTTCTTGCCGAGCGTGGGCAGATAGAATTCACCGGGAGCGCGAAATATCATGCGTTCTTACCGTTGCTTCCGCCGAGCGAGATCGAGCGGCAGATCGCCATCAATATCGAAACCAACCGCTATTATTTCGGCGAGGCATTCTCTCCCAAGGGATTCTTTGCTCCGGAAATGGCTTATAGTCAGAATATCATTGATGCTATCGGAAAGTTTGGATATCAGTGGATCATTATCGATGAGATCGCTTTCTCTGGAAAGAATGATGAGTGTGATTTTTCGAAATTGTATACGATCAAGGGGTCGAATATTACCGCGGTGTTTCGCGAGCGCAAAACAAGCAACGTTATCATGAGTGCGGTCGTCCGGAGCGCGGAATCTTTGCGTCAGGTCTTGCAGGATGAGATGAAGAAGGATCGGTATATTTTAACGGCAATGGATGGGGAAACATTCGGCCATCATCGTCCCGGACACCACGCGATCCTTTTTGAGATATTAAAAGAGCGGTCCTTGGGGGCCATGACGGTCTCGGAGCTGATGAAGTCGTTTCCTGGTGGCGGGAGCATCACACCTAAAGATTCTACTTGGGCATCTTCGGAAGAAAACCTTGAAAAGGGCACTCAATTCTTCTCATGGCGCGACCCCGACAATATCATCCATAAATGGCAATGGGAGCTTTTATATTTCGTGCTTGATTGTTTTTATGCCCATGAAAAGGCGGCTTCGCCGGAGCTACGGAAAAAAATGGACGAATCGCTTGCCAGCGATCAGTTCTGGTGGGCAAGCGCAAAGCCATGGTGGAGTCTTGAAATGATCGAGCTCGGCGCGTGGCGGCTTTTTGAACTCCTACGCTCGATGCACAATGTTGATGAGGGCGATATTGCTAAAGGACATGAACTGTATTCCGAGATAGTGCTGAAAGCGTTCGAATGGCAAAGAACCGGCTACATCAAGGAGCTCGCCAAAAACTACCAGACCAAGACCAAAATACCTTTCAAGGACAGGACTGTCGGCGAGGGAAAGCCGGAGGTATTTGACGCATTCATTCATTTTATGAGGGAAAAAATGCAGGAGGCGGCGTCACGGGAAAGTTTCGAGCGCGCCATTCTCTGGAGGGACGCCATTTGGAAACTGGAGACCAAAAATGATATTTATGATGCGATACACGCAACCGATCTTTTGCGCGCCGAGGTTCCCGATGAGGATCTGCGCAAGTTGATGGATGTCTATAAGGAAGGATACCGGCGCCTGAAAGGGGGGCAGCCGGAACAGCGCGTCTGACACCATGAGACAAAAAACAAAAAAATTATCGGTGCTTTTTTCGGCTTCCGAAGCCGCGCTTTTGGCAAAGGTGGGCGGGCTTGGTGATGTGATTGAAAGCCTGCCAAAGGCGCTCCGTGCTCTTGGTGTTGATGCGCGTATCATACTGCCGCGGTATCAGATGATCGACGTCGCCTCGCTCCGCAGCATCAAAACTATGACGGTGGCAGTCGGTGATACTGCCGAGCCGGTAACAATATATGAAGGCGTTGTCCCCGGAAGCACTACGCCGGTGTATCTTCTGGATCACCCGCGCTATCTTTCGAGCGGCGGCATCTACTTTGATCCCTCGGCGTTCGTGAGCCAGTTTGCGGAGGTTGAGCGTTTTCTTTTCTTTTCGCTGGCAGTGGCGCAGTTTCTCCGCGAGGGGATATTTGTTCCCGATATCGTGCATTGTCATGACTGGCATACCGGGTTCATTGTGCATCTGATCAAAAAACATAATCTTGCCCGGAAGAGTATTTTTACGATCCATAATCTTGCCAATCAGGGACAATGGAACTCTGCCGAGGTTGTTTCATTCTTGTTTGGCGCCGAAGGACATGCCGCAGATTTTTATACCAGCACTAACGGCCAAATAAACCTCATGGCCGAGGGTATTGCAAATTGCGACATGCTTACCACCGTAAGTTCGACTTATGCCAAGGAGATCCTTACCCCGGAGTTTGGGGTAAAGTTGGAAGCGCTTATCCATACGCGGAAAAGATCACTGGCCGGCATTGTGAACGGCATTGATGTTGATTTTTTTGATCCATCGCGTAATCCTCATATCACGCATTACTCCGTGCGCGTCCCAAAAAATAAGGGAATGAACAAAGCTGCGGTGCAGAAAAAATTCGGTTTTGCTCAAGATCCCGCTGTTCCGCTTCTTGCCGTTGTGAGCCGTCTGACCTCGCAAAAAGGGATCGACCTTATATTGCCGATCGCCGAAACCCTCTTCCGTGATCATGGTTGTCAAATGGTTGTGCTGGGGAGAGGAGATCCAAAGATAGAAAGTGCATTACGTGATCTTGCGGCTCGTTGGCCGCACCAGATGGCGCTTGATGCCGAGTTCAGCGAAGCAGTCGCGAATCTTATTTATGCAGGAAGCGATATTTTTCTCGTGCCCTCGCGCTTTGAGCCGTGTGGCCTGACGCAGATGATCGCAAATCGCTATGGCACTATCCCCGTTGTCCGAAAAACCGGCGGTCTTGCCGACACCATCCAAAATTACCGGCTACGCGCGAGTGCCGTTCTCGGGAACGGATTTGTGTTCGGTCCTTACGAGAGTAAGGCGCTCCTTATGGCGGTCAAGCGCGCATTGCAGGTCTACCGGAATGACCGGGAGGACTGGGGAAAATTGATGCGAAACGCGATGAAAAAAGATTTTTCGTGGCATACCTCGGCAAAAGAATATCTCCGGCTTTATCAAAAATTAATGAAATAATTCGATCTCAAGAATATAGAAGATTGTCCCCGGCCTTGGCCGGGTGATTTTTTTAACAGTTATTCCACAGCTTTATGCACATAAAAGGAACACAATGGTCTTAAAGTTATCAACATGTTTTTAAACAGTTTATGCGACCATTATCCACTATGTATAAAAAAGCCGCCCCTTGGTGGGGCGGTGTGTTTGAATGATGGAACGAAAAATATTTCATTCCATATACCAAAGACATTTCCGCCGCCTCTCTTTTAAAGAATTGACTTCTGGTAGCTTCTATTTTATGTATAGATAAACGGTTTCCGCAATACTATTTTATTATGGAGATTATAAAAAAATTTTTTTCCAAAGATCGCCGCGCCATAAAATACATACAAAAAATGCACGATGCTTTTTGTGTCGAAACGGCATATGTTAATTTTTCAAACAAACATATCATCTGTTTTTCTTCCCAAGTGGGATGTCCGGTCGGCTGCCGGTTTTGTGTGACCGGCATTCGTTCGGCGGGCAGGCGTTTTCGGCGTTCGCTGAGCGCAAAAGAGCTTGTGGAGCAGTGCGAGAATATCGTGACGGACCGCAAGCTGCTCTTGGCAAAAAAACCAATTCTATTTTCCTGCATGGGAGAGGGGGAGCCGCTGTTAAATTATAAGAATGTTGTTGCGGCGCTCAAAAAATTGGCAAAAGATCATCCACGCGTACGCCTCGCTCTTTCCACATCGGGCATTGTACCTCGCGCGATCAGAGCTCTCGCGCATGAGCAATTTACTGTGCCGTTCAAACTGCAGATATCTCTTCATGCTCCGGACGATCGTTTAAGGAGAGCGATCATGCCCCGCTCGGCACCCATTAAAGATGTCGTCGCTGCGGCAAAATACTATAAAAAAATATCAGATCGCTCCGTTGAGTGGAACTATGTTCTTTTGGCGGGGGTCAATGATTCACAGAAGTGTGCACAGAAATTGGCGGCACTGCTGGGGGCGGGTGAACATATTAAATTGAATGCATTCAATGGGTATTCTGATGCCGCCTTTTCCGGGTCGCGTATGGCAAAAATCAGTGCATTTATGAGGACGGTAAAAAACAGCGGTTGTTCTGTCGAATATTACCGCACCAATGGAACCGATATTGCTGCAGCATGCGGACAGCTCAAATATGGCGTCGCCAAAAAGAAAAAAGGAAGGTGATTGTGCCGGTTGCGGTGGATGCCGGTTTTTATGTGGATATTTTTATGGTATCCTTGATGGCATGATTAATAAAATACTATGCTTGAAATAGAAAAAACCTTCCTGATAAAAAATTTTCCAGAGGGAATAAAGAATTTTAGGAAAGACGATATAAAACAGGGATATTTATCGAAAGACAGGCAGCCACTGCGTCTAAGGAAGAAAAAGGGGATGTTCGAAATAACAAAGAAGCTGTCTTTGAAAAAGGGCGACGAAAGCGCGAAAGAAGAGATCAATATTCCCCTGACCAAAAAGGAGTTTTCAATGCTTTGGAAGCTGGTGGTGAAGCATCTTAAAAAGACCCGTCACTATTGCCCGCTTAGAGGCGGGTTGACCGCCGAGATTGATGTATACAAGGGCAAGCTTAAGGGGCTCGCGGTGGTGGAGGTTGAGTTCAGGAGCACCCACCAGATGAATACATTTGTCCCGCCGAAGTGGTTTGGGAAAGATGTGACACAGGAGCGTTGGTCGACCAACGCATATCTTGCCGGGAGATCATTCAAAGATATCAAGAAACATCTCCAATAAAAAAAACAAAATCCGCCACAAGGGCGGATTTTGTTTTGCAATGGATCGTTAGTAGTTGTGGCCGTAAAGATCGGCAAGCTCTCTTAGGAATTGCATTTGTGCATCGGTAAAATGGACCGATCTTCGTTTGTTGCTCACAATGGCGACCGCTTCGCGGAGAGACTTTCCTTTTTTCAAATAGTATGCGGCAACCAACGTCGGGGCGCGACCATGTCCGTTCTTGCAGTGTATATAGATCCGTTTTTTCATTGCAATGAACTTGTCTATCATCGCGCTTCCCACCTCCACTTGTTCTTGTGTCGGGGCAGTTTGATCTTTTACGGGAAGCCAGAGGAAATACTTGATGCCAAATGGGTGGTCCATATTTTCCTCTTCAAGCGATATATCTGCTTCTATTTTTTCTTTTTCAATAAGATAATTATTGAAGTGCCCGGCGCAGCATTGGTTGGTGCCGACATAAATGCCGTCATCAATATGGTCATAGTCCAGTTTATTTCTAAAAAGATGCATGGTGGGTGGATATTGATTGTTTACAGTATACCCCCTTTTTTCAAAAAAGTAACGGCCATCTATTTTTGTTGGTGATTTTTTTGTAAAAAGTTTTTTATATAATCCATCTCCTTCTCTACCTCAGCGGGGGAAGTAAAAGTGCTTTCTATAATGATAGGCGCCTTTGTTTGTCGGCAGAATTGTAGAATGGCCTCTTGTTTGGTCTGGTAGAGCGGCTCGTGGTATTTTGTGTAGCCGCTGAGATGGACCTCGGCGATCTTATCCCTGAATTTTTCGATAAGCTCTTCTGCGAGGCGCATCGAGGTGTCATTTGAGTAACAATGATTAAGGTCCAGCACCAGCTTCCAGCCGCTATTCCGATTGAAAAAATGTTCAATGTCATCCACATTCTTATGCGACCGTTTTCTATTATCCATATTTTCAGTTGCCCAGACTAAAGGAAACGCATCAAAAACACTCCAGTCGTCCACGATGTCGGGGTGTACCAATGCGAGGTCGGCGGAAATCGCTCGGTAAAAATTCATGACTTTTGTAAGGAGCTCTTTTGTCGCCGCATTATTCCCGTATCGCACGTTGGAGGGCAGGTGGATCGACCGATAGGAGTAGTTTTTGACGAACGGTATGATGCTCGGGAGTTTGTTTATTTCATAGTCCTTTGCAAAGCATATTTCAATAATTTCGCTTCCGGCAGCAGCGTAGACATCAAACGCCTCTTTCGTATACGTATCCATGATCTTATAGAGTACGCCATGAGAAAATCCTATTTTATTCATATTATTTTTTTCTGTGTTCCATTGCTTTGAGTATTTCCAAATACATGTCTTCTACGATCCTTTCCTGTTTCGTGCCGGTGTTGGCGTAGTGGTCAAGACCAGGTGCGGAGTTTATTTCAATGATCCAATAGCGTTCGGGTTTCTTGGTGATATCACCGTCGATCATGAGGTCGACTCCGCAAAGCCGTAATCCCATTTGGCGCGTGAGGCGGATAGCGATGGCACGAAAGTCTTTGTGTATGGTGTTGGTTGTGTCTTCTGCTTCGCCCCCGGAAGAAAGATTTGCATTGTCCAAAAGAAAAACTTTTTGTCCGGCTTGCGGCACCGAGCGCCATGATAACCCCTGCTGTTTTAATTTTTCCGCAATGCGCGGGTCCTTCATATCAATGCGGGTGTCGCGGCCAGAAACAACAAACTGTTTTTGCTTTTTTTTGAGCAGCGAGCGAATGGTTAAAATGCCATTGCCGACAATATTCAGCGGGATGCGCCGATATGCAGAAATGAGTTTGTTATCCACCACGACAACGCGATAGTCGTTGCCTTTTATTAGGCGCTGCACGAGCGCGACATCGTCCCATTCAAAGATGTGCCGCATTGCGCGGTAAAAATCTTTTTTATTATGGACCAACGCAACGCCCATGCCCTGGCTCCCGCTGTTTGGTTTTACTATCACGGGAAATCCTATTTGTTTTGCGTAACGATATGCGGCGCGGGTATTTCTGTCCGACCCGATCGCATGACACCACTGGTCAGAGAAGAATGTTCTTCCCGGGATGACCGGATAACCAAGATCTCTCATGAAATAATTGGCGTAGTCCTTGTCGCGTGCTATTTCTGACGAACCTTGCGGGTTAAGGTCCAGGCTTTGCCCCTTAAAATAGCAGGTGTGCCCGTTCTTAAAAATGATCTTTCCCGCAACATCCCACTCGGGCTCCATCACTATAGATGCGCCGATGCGCGGGGCAATTTTTTTCAGAATATCCTTAATAAGAAGTTTTTTTATTTTTTGCTTTTTCATAATGCCGCACTTATTCTGTTTTCTATCCTACCAACACAAAAACAATCAGCCAAGGGTCGGTGGTTTTTATGGCTTTGTTGTGCGGTGTGCGCCGCAGCGACAAAACACGAAGAATGGGTGGTGTTGTGGGACCATGCCGGGGGGGGGTATAATAAAGGGTATGCACTATAAGAATATAAAAACGGTCGATGCTATAGTCTAGAATTTAATAAATAAAAAAATTATGAAAATAATCAGCAAAGTTTCAATAATCATGCTGGTTGCCGCATTTGTGGTCGGTCCCGCCGGGTCGACTGCTGTGCTTGCGGCAACGACGCCGTCTCTTGGAACAGCGGCAACCTTCGGTGTTCTTTCCGGTACCTACATCAACACAGTGGTAGGAACCACCATCACCGGAGATCTTGGGTATACTACCGGACCGGCATCAGTGCCAACGGTATCCGGCAGTACGCATACGGACATATCCGGTGTTCCGGCCGGCGATATATATCAACAAGCGGGCACGGCCCAAACTAATGCTTTGGCAAATTTGAACGCGCAGGTTCTTGCCGGCTGTACATCTCTTGGTGTCGGCGCGGTGAATCTGAACAATGTCGCGGGTCACCTGACCGGAGTCTATACTCCCGGTTGCTATACCAGCGGCGGAGCAATGAACATAACCACAGGAACGACCGTGACCCTGAACGGCGCAGGAACATATATTTTCAAGCCGGGTGGGGCGCTCACCACGGAGGCCGACACTAGTGTTGTTTTGGCTGGAGGAGCATCGGCGTGCGATGTGTTCTGGATCCCTGTCGGCGGAACAACGCTTGGCGCATACACGGGAGCGCTGCCCAATACGACCAGGGAGTTCGTGGGAAACATCTTTCGCGGTGATGCGGCAGGTCTCAGTATTACGATAGGGCAGTTTACGGACGTATTGGGAAGACTGTTGGCATACGGCTCAACCGTTACGACCGACAAAAATATTATTACTGTGCCGACGTGCGCGGCTGCTGTGGTTCCTCCCCCGTCCATCCCCGCGAAAAACTACAATACCATCACTGTTATAAAGCACATCATAAACGATAATGGCGGAACCGCCACCAGCTTTCCTCTTTTTGTCAGCGGAACCCCCGTGTTTAGTGGTGGGGCAACGCCTCTGGCGCCGGGCATGTATACGGTCACCGAGACCAGCAATCCAAACTATACAACCACTTTTAGCGGTGATTGTAATGCCAGCGGTGTGATCAATCATGGAGGCATCGACACGCATAATGATACCTGTGTTATTACCAACGACGATATTGGTGCACCCGTGGTCCCGCCCGTGCCGCCCCTTATTGATGTGGTAAAAGTACCAAATCCTTTATCCTTGCCGGCTGGTCCTGGTGCCGTAACATACACCTATACACTCCGCAATATCGGAACGGTTCCGGTGACCAACATTACGATGGTTGGTGATACCTGCAGCCCGATCACTTTGATCTCAGGAGACACCAACAGCGATTCTAAGCTTGATATGACTGAAACATGGACATATCGTTGCTCCACAAATCTTACGGAAACCCACACGAACACCGTGACTGCAACAGGATGGGCTAACGGCATCAGTGCAACCGACGTTGCAAGCGCCAAAGTCGTTGTTGGCTTGCCGATAGTGCCGCCGCTGATCCATGTTACAAAAACTCCAAGTCCGCTGACGCTTTCCGCGGGGGGAGGAATGGTAACCTATACCAAAAAAGTAACCAATCCGGGAACAGTTGCGTTAAGTAATGTTCTCCTCACCGATGACAAATGCAGCCCGTTGACCTATGTTTCGGGCGATACCAACAGTGATTCCAAGCTTGATGTCATCGAGACGTGGACATATACTTGCCGGACAAACCTCACCAAAACCACGGTGAACACTGTCTTCGCAAGCGGCGAAGCCAATGGTTTGACTGCGAGAGACTCCGCGATCGCGACTGTTGTGGTAGCTGCGCCGAAATTGCCGAACACGGGAATTGCCCCTGATGGGAACAATATTCTATGGAACATCATCTTGGGCGCTCTTATGTTGGCCTCGGTCTCGCTTGTTGTGGTTCTGCGAAAACGCATGATCTAGTTCCGGCGTTAAGCGGGATCAGCCACATGAGCTTGGTTTAGAGACAGGAAGGGTCCCACTAAGGCGGGGCCCTTCCTGCTAAGGATTTTTTGAAAAATCTATTATGCAATCAAAAATCTCAATACAATGGCCGTTGCTCATTGTTGGTGTTGTGGGAGTCGTGGTTTTTTCAATAATTTTCTTTTCGCTCACTGCCGGTTTTTCTGCTCAGAGTTTTTATGCGAAGCCCCTGGCACTTATCGACAATCAGATCCCGCAAGATCTGGCTGGTGGTGTATTGGTCGGATCGATTCAGGGTGCCGTTTCCCCAGAGCCGGCAAGTGCCGGACTTCCCGTACGCCTGAAGATCCCAAAGATCAAGGTTAATGCCGTTGTCGAGCACGTGGGTCTTACCTCTGACGGTGCGATGGGTGTGCCTAAAAGCCCTAAAACTACGGCGTGGTTCGATCTTGGGGCGCGCCCCGGAGATACCGGCAGTGCAGTCATTGCCGGGCATTACGGATTTAAAAAAGGATCGGTTTTTGATAGATTATATAAATTACGCAAAGGCGACAAAATATATGTTGAAGATGAGAGGGGGGCAACGACCGATTTTGTGGTACGAGAGTCTCGGTCATACGGCCAGAATGAGACCGCCACAAGCGTGTTCTATTCGGGCGACGAAAAGGCACACCTTAATCTCATTACCTGCATGGGGGTTTGGAATAAAACCACCAAAACGTATTCCAAGCGGCTTGTGGTGTTTGCGGACAAAGAAATAGAATAACAATAACAGAGAGTGGCACATTTACTTTTTGAGATGTGTCAATAGTAATTAATATGGGGGTTTCATAAGATAATAACCATGAATTCCGAAGAAATACTTAAAAAACTCATAGAGGGGAAGAAAACAAGCGAAGATAGTAAGCTCATAGGCGTGGCCAGCATGGTAACCGCCACGAGAGCCAAAGAGCTTGCGGATGCGAGCATATTTCTGGCAAAAACAACGCAAGAATCCGCTGTGCTCTTGGCAAAAACAACGGAAGCATCTGCCCTACAGCTAAAAAAGAGCAGCGAAATCTCTGTAAGGCGAATGGAGATACTGACTATTGCAGTGATCGCAGTCGGTCTCGTCCAAACAATAATAGCTGTAGTCGCCCTGCTTATTAGTCTGCGGCTATGACAAGCGCAATATATAATTCATCCATATACATATGGACACGCAACAAAAGAAAAAACATGTTTTACTTGCTGACGACGATCCATCAACTCGGCGTCTTTTTGGTGCAAAACTTGCCTCCGCCGGGATCGAGGTTTTGTATGCCAGTGACGGCAATGAGGTGGTTGAGATGGCCAGGCGTTTTTTACCGGACATCGTCATTACGGATATTGATATGCCCAACTTAGACGGCATAGAAGCGGCCAATAAATTGAACGCCGATCCCCAAACAAAACATATTCCTATTATTTTTCTTACTAACTCGGATCTGTCCAGGGAGGCGGAAAAGGCGGTGAA
>Ga0172379_10000728_pt1 | contig 77958 bp, 75 predicted proteins | sample GrowelOW334metaG_FD_119756 | JGI IMG/M metagenome (GOLD analysis project Ga0172379, IMG submission 119756) | Groundwater microbial communities from an aquifer near a municipal landfill in Southern Ontario, Canada - Groundwater well OW334 metaG | ecosystem: Environmental > Aquatic > Deep...
CAGGTTCCAGCTAGGGACAGTGGGAGGCTCGTTACGCCCTTCATGCAAGCCACCAATTAAGCGGCGAGGTATTACGCTACCTTAAGAGGGTCAGAGTTACCCCCGCTCTTTGCTGGCGCTTAGACCCGTTGAAACGAGCTTTCACGTACCAGTAGTGAGCAGGCGTCACCCGCTATACTAATCGTTTCCGATTTGCAGCGAGTTGTGTTTTTGATAAACAGTCGACCTCCCCTTGTTACTGAGACCTGCCAATCCTTTCAGAAAGGCAGGCATAGCTTATCCCGAAGTTAAGCTACTATCTTGCCGAGTTCCCTTAGCTGAATCTCCCTGTCACGCCTTGGCTTATTCTGCCAGCAGCACCTGTAATAGTTCTAGGTACGGATATATGGAATCGGACCCATTCTCTTTTCATGGACTCCAGGGTTCAGATGGATTTGGGCCGTTTATGCCGCTTCTCCTCATAACGAGACTCGACGGCATTGTCAGCTTTAAGCGAAGTCTCCTCCGCCCACCCTACCCCAAAGTGTCAAGAATGAATCTTGCGTTGCCGCGTCTATCCATATAGAACCGGAATTTTAACCGGTTTCCCTTTTGTCGGTTTGCGATTAGCAGCCGACTTAGGATCGCCTTACTCTGAGCTGAAGAACATTGCCCAGAAACCCGTGTGCTATGCGGCGTCCAGGATTCTCGCCTGGATATGCTGTTACTAGTACCAGGATCTTCGTAACTGGCCAGTCCACAGGACGTCACCGCCCTGCTTCTGCCCGACCAGCTCGCCTCCCTACCAGATTCGTTTTTTGAACGAACTCCGTGGTTTCGGTACCAGGCTTAGCCCCGATCATCTTCGGAATGCGCGATCTAGACTGGTCCGCTATTACGCGTTGTTTAAAGGATGGCTGCTTCTAAGCCTACCTTCCAGCTGTTTTAGACCGGACACTCCTTGTGGATTTGCACTTAGCCTGAATTTAGGGACCTTAACCACGGTCCCGGTCGTTCCCGTAATGGCCTACTAGCTTACCCAGTAGAACCCGACTGCCGACTTCTACGACGGCTGCAGATTCGGAGTTTGACAGCAAGGCGACTCCTTTCGGAGCCAATCCCCACGATCAGTGCTCTACCCCGCAGCCCATCTCCATCGACGCTGTCCTGAGGGACATTTCGAGAGGAACTCGCTATTGCCGAGTTCGATTGGACTATCACCCCTAAGCACGCGTCACCCGAGCAGAATATACTAGCATCGGTTGCGGACCTCCACCAGCCGTCAGGCTGGCTTCGTCCTGCGCTCGCTTAGTTCACATCGGCTTCAAGTCTGATGAGTGTGACTGGTCGCGCTTTCGCACGATGGGCCTTTCTTACGATGCGCCCACTCGCTTTCGCTTCGGCTTTCGCCTCGCCACACAGCATCAACTCCCTGGCTCTTGCTTCGAGAAGAACGATGCAACACTGGTATTCCCGCCTCGCTTCCCGCCTCTCGGCGAGTCGCTTCAGCAGTCGTATCCTTTCGCGCTGCATCAAATTGTAACCATTTAGTTTGAGGCTCTTTGGACTACCCTTTCGGGTTCCTTTTCAGCTTTCACTCGCGTTACTAATTCGCTATCGGTCTTGAGTTATATTTAGAGTTGGGGGTTAGTCCCTCCATCTTCACGCCCCATATTCGAGGAGCGCTACTCATGCGACTTCATTCCACAGTCGTTTAACTACGGGGCTTTCACCCTCTATGGCGCGGCTTTCCAGCCGACCTCGAATCCGACTATGGATCTTCCGTCCCACATCTACAGTATGTTACCACACTGCATTCGGTATGCTCTGTTCGGCGTTCAATCACCTTTACTGACCGAATCCCAATTGGTTTCTTTTCCACCCGTTACTAGAATGTTTTAATTCTCGGGGTGTTTGTACGTCGCCGTACGCCGCCCTATCTCCGGATCAAAGGTTGCCTGCACCTACCCGGAGCGTTTCGCCGCTTGCCGCGGGGCCCTGAAACTACTCAAGCCAAGCCATCCACTAAATGGCGTAACATGCATATGTCTTTTATCATGCGCACTTCTGCGCATGGAACTCTCTTTGAGTATCAGTTGCTCTCTTCGTACTCGTGAAATCCGCATACGCTCCAGCGCCTTCATGGAAATCCAGCGCCTTCTTCGCACATGCGTAAGTGAGTTCGCCGCATCCCTTCGCCCTTGCGGGCAAAGGAGACGAACCAACGCTTCCCCAAAGAGGGGAACGCGCTCAAGCCCAGAGGGCATGAGAATGAATTTGTGAATCCCTTTCCCCAAACCAAACGCGGTGGGGATCATTAAGGGAGGTTCAATTCCAGTGATTTCATCGCAACCAGACAGGTGTCCGGCGCTGATGTCGGCGAGCCTTTGCCCACCGAAACTGAATTTTGCGCCTGAGCGCAAAATCGGTCGTCATCGGTTGCTACCGATGCCGACTGAGCGGGCTTTATTAGCGGGATTGGGTTTATAAAGGTTCCTGAGGTGTTGGGGATTAGTGGAAGTGTGGGGGTCAAAACGCCCCAAAACCGCCAATAATCTACAGTTTCATGGGCTGGCGCACCGTGCTTTGGGTGCCATCGGACGGCTTCTTGTTCTTGAAAGCCATGTCAGTCATCGCCTTTGTGTTTGCAGCAGTCGCTTTCCAGAAATACAACTCCCTCTTGAGCCGCTGTACGAAAACCTCCCCATAGGCAACGGGCAGCTTTTCGCAGACTTCGTCAAGAACCTTGCGGACAGCCTTTGCTTCGTCATCAGTGGGCTTGTTTTTCTTGCAATACTCGTCAAACTGCCGCTCCACGTCCTTCTTCGCGAGGAAGACAAGGGAAAAAGTCCTGAAATTGATTGGTTTTGCGTGGTTGTATTTGCCGTCGGTCTGGAATGCGTGGCAGTGGTCGATGAATTTCTCGAAAGGCGTTTTCACGTGCTTGGCAGGGTCTTCCTTGTTGTCAGGCGCCCAGACGTACGGCTGCATGCCAGCGCCTTTCTGCGCGGCTATCACTATTTCCTTCACCTTGTCGTAGGAAAGCCGCGTGTTGATGTCTGTAATCGTGCCGTTCAGCAGCTCCGCCAGTTCATAGCGCTGCATGGTCTCGAACGTTTTTTCTTCCCTGATATATGCCTGAAGTTTTGCCATTTCCGCAGGCGGCATTTTCTCTGCAAGATATTTCAGCACCGGTTCAGCTTCGTCTGCTGTTGCGTCCTTGTATGGCATATTCTGAACCTCCTTGTCGGTTGTATTGTTGTAAAAAATGAGTAGAACTGTTTAAAAACCTGCGCCGTCCGGCGTTATTCGAGCAGCCGCTTGTAGCAGCCAAGCAGCTTTTCCGTGCAGGAGGGAATCGAGTGCTCAAGCGCGGTTTTTCTCGCGGCATCAGCCATCGAATCCTTTTTCTCAACGCATTTGAGAAGAGCTTCCGCGCACGATTTTTCGTCCTCGGAAAAGGAAAATCCGTTCTTTCCCTCGACAATCACTTCTTCCATCGGGGTATCCTTTAGGACAACGGCGGGCTTCCCGCAGCCCATGGCTTCGAGGTGCGTCAATCCCTGTGTTTCGAATTTCGAGGGGAAGACGAACGCGTCAGCCGCGTTGTAGTAGTCAACAAGCGTTTCCTCCGGAACGAATCCCGTGAATACGAACTTGCCGGAAACTCCCGCCTTCCATGCCTCCTGCTTCAACGCGTCGAGGTACGGCCCCTTGCCGACAATCATGAATACGGAATCATTGGGCATGTGCGCCGCGGTTTTGACGAGGAAAGAATAATTCTTTTCCTGCACCACCCGCCCCACGGACGCAATCACTTTCTTGCCCGCCATGCCGAGAGTTTTTTTCACCTTCGCGCCGTGCGAGTTGTGCACGAAGCGGTCGGTATCAATCGGCGAGGGAAGCACAATTGATTCGATTTTGTTTTCGGCAAGCATTGCCTGCGTGTGCTTCGAGGGGGAGGTGACGAGCCTGAATCTCCCGTAGAACCACTTGAGGTATGCCCAGCCGATTTTCCGCCCGATGGACTCCGCGGACTTGTGCTTGATTATGTAGTGCGTGCCCTCGGGTATCATTGTTTCAAGCGACGCCATCGCCGGCAGCTTTGTGCGCGCGGCGAACGTGACTGCGGAGAGCCCCATGGTCATCATCGCCTTGCAGTGTATGAGGGAAATATCATTCGTCTTGGCGATTTTCGAGGAGACGTAAGGAAGTATCGCCGCGCGGTATTCGGGGTAAGGCGGGAACGGGACGGCGGCGAAGCGATGCACGCCCGGCTCCTTTTTCGCCATGGCGGCGTCCGGGGCGAAAACAAGCATCCTGTGCCCCTTTGCCTCAAGCCCCTTCTTGTAGGCGAGTATTGACGAGACAACCCCGTCGGTATTCGGAAGGTAGCTATCGGTGAACATGGCTATGTTCATATGGATAGGGATTTGGCTGCGCTGTTTTAAATAGAATGAGCCTGCCCGCAAAAATCGTAACGCAATAGCCTTGCTAATCCGCGTAGAGGTCGGGTATGCGCTTGACCAGCATCCCCTCCAGCTTTTCAAGCGGGTACTGGCGGTACTTCGCAATTTCGGTTCCGGCGTATTTCGCGAACGTTTCCCTCACCCATGCGCGGTTGGCAAAATACGTGCCGCTCGGCGCGAGGAAAGAAAACTCGAGAAGTTCGCGCGCCAAATCCGCGGCGGCGTTCGGGTTGCTGCATCTTTCCTCGCCCTTTGTGTAATCAAGCATGTACGGTATTTCCTGTTTCAGGTCTTCCATCCTCTTCACGTGGTTCGTCGGAAAATCCGGAATCGCCGAAAGGACAGCGCTTCGCACTTTGGCAGGCCCGTTCTCGCCGGCGTTCTTGTACGCGTATATGAAGAAATCCATGGACACCCATTCCGGCGTCTTGCGCCCTATGGAATGGGCGAAGCCAACCGCTTCAGCCGCGTTGGTTATCGCGCCTTGCATGTCGTTTGCAGCGAGGCACCCAATCATCCGGACGTGTATGGCTTTCAGCTCGAAATCATACGCGAGCCACGCGTTGCCTATTTTCAAGGCGAGTTTCGCCCCGTCCTGCGCGTGCCTGAGGGCTTCATCATAATTCCCGTGGCCGAGGGCGATTTCTTTTTTGAGCTGCAGCTCCTCGAGCTGCAGGTGGTGGCGGGAGTAAAGCAGGTGCGGCACTTCTCTTCGGATGGAGTCAATAGTGTCTTTCGGGTGCATGCCCGCCTTCAGCGCGGAAGGCGAGTTGGCAAATGCACACATCTTCGCATCCACCCAGTCGATTGCCTCATCGGTGTATTCTCCCCCGATTTCCTTCGCACGGGCGATGAGTCTCCGCGCGCTTTTGCCAGCGCCGATTATGTCCTTGCCCCTGTAAAGGCAGGTGAGGAAGGATTTCGCCAGGCGCGCAATATCCGCATCTTCCGCGATTTTCTTTGAAACGTGCAATGCAGGGATGCCTCGCGCGTTTTCCACAAGCCCCTCCTGCCTGAGGAAAAATCGCGGGCTTTTCTTCCCAAGCTCCTCTACGCTGCCTGCGCCAAACGCGGCAACCGCGGGCTTTTTATCGCCGTTATCTGTTTTCAGCATGGTATCTAATCCGGAATTTTATCGCAATCATTTGTTGCAATTCGTGGAGAATCTTGTATTTGTCTGTTTAGACTTGTTTTCAGAAACGATTATAAACCGTTGCCCTCATATCGAGCCTGTCAGCGGTCATAGGAGAGGGGAAACACCCGAACCCATTCCGAACTCGGAAGTTAAGCCCTCTCACGATGTTGCTTGTACTGTGTTATACACGGGAAGGCGCATTGCTGCTGACACAACTCTAAAAATCCAGCGAGAGCGTCGTCAGGTATAAAAACAATATCTGCATGTGATTGATATGGCTCAGAAAGTGAATGTGAAGGTAGTCCTGCACAAGGAAAAAGACGGCGGCTATTGGGTGGAAGTGCCCTCCCTTCCGGGGTGCGTTTCGCAGGGCGAAACAAAAAGGGAATCGCTTGCCAATGTCCGTGAAGCGATACTGGTTCATCTGGAGTCGCTGGGAACGTATCGAAAATCGACAGCCAATTCCCATAACCGCTCGGTTGCGACGGTCTCTCTTGCCGTTTAAACCAGTGCAAATGTTTTTATACAACTTTCAAATCCGATCTGATATGAAACTGCCCATCCTGTCCGGCGAGGAGCTTGCAAAGATACTAATCAAATCCAGAGGATATGCCGTCCGGAGCAGGAAAGGAAGCCACATTAGCCTCATCCACCAGAATCTTCCTCCGATTACAATACCGCTGCACCGCGAACTCAAAAAAGGGCTGTTGCGCCACATAATAAAACTCGTCGGTCTCAGCGACTCCGAAATCAGGTAATCCGGGCGTTTCTGCACGCTTTTTAAATTCCGTCAGCGAATGCGGTGCATGGCAAACGGCGGCAACATAGCTCTCAAGGACAAAGTCTGGGAATACAAGAAATACATCTGCACCACGAAGTGCGTGGACCTCACCGCCGGCGGGAAAATAATCGTGCTCAACGAGGAGGAGGCGCACGAGAACGACCTTTACGCCTCCCACCGCGTCATCGTCAAGTCCTCAACGCGCGAGTCAATCGCAATCATCGACGTTTCATCTGAGCTTGTCCGCCGCGGCGAAGTCATGCTCTTTTCAGAAGTTGCGCAGGACCTCGGCGCGAACGAGGGCGAGCAGGTTGAAATCAAGCACATGCAGCGCCCGGCATCAATAGAATACATAAAGAAGAAGATGGACGGCACCGCGCTTGCCGGGGATGAAATAGAAACGGTCATGCGCGAACTCATGGAGAACCGCCTCTCAGAAGCGGAACTCGCATCTTTCATAACTTCCGTTTACATACGCGGGATGTCCGACGACGAGGTCGTGGGGCTCACCAACGCGGTGGTGTCGACGGGGCAGACGCTCGGATTGGGGCGGAGCCCGATTTGCGACAAGCACTGCGTGGGCGGCGTCTCAGGCAACCGCACCACGATGATAGTCGTCCCGATAATCGCGGCGGCGGGGCTTTATATTCCGAAAACTTCGAGCCGTTCCATCACCTCGGCGGCAGGAACTGCCGACACCATGGAGGCGATTTGCGACGTTTCGTTCGAAGTGGACGAGATGCGCGAAATAGTCCAGAAATCGAAAGGCTGTGTGGTCTGGGGCGGCGCGCTCAAGCTCGCATCAGCCGACGACAAGCTGATAAAAATCCGCAACCCCCTCTCGCTTGACCCCAAAGGCGTCATGCTCGCGTCGATTCTCGCCAAGAAAAAAAGCGTGGGCGCGGAATACGTGATAATCGACATACCAATCGGGCGCGGCGCGAAAATCCTCGAAAAAGTCGAGGCGAAGAAGCTCGGGGACGACTTCATCAACATAGGCAAGCGCCTTGGCATGAAAGTCGAAGTGATGATTACCGACGGAAGCGAGCCTATCGGCAACGGCGTGGGCCCCTCGCTCGAATGCATCGACGTGCTCAATGTCCTGAATAACGACGGCCCCGCGGACCTCCGCGACAAGTCCTGCCAGCTCGCAGGCTCGCTTCTGGAAATGACAAGCAAGGTGAAGAAAGGCAGGGGCGCGCAGGTCGCAGACGAGCTTATCACGTCGGGCAAGGCGCTTGAGAAATTCCGCGAGATAGTGGAGCTTCAGGGCGGGAAGCCCAACATCCAGGTTTCAGACGTCCCGGACGCCAAGTACAAATACGATGTGAAGGCTGAGCACGACGGCAGGATTTACCACATAGACAACAAGATGATTTCGAAAGTCGCCCGCGCGGCAGGCGCGCCAAACGACCACGCGGCAGGCGTGCTTCTCAAGCGCGAGCGCGGCGACAGGGTGAAGAAGGGGGACGTGCTCTTCGAAATCCACTCCGACTCGGAGACCAAGCTCGATTTCGCAATCAAGGCGCTTGTCGGCTGGGAGCCGGTTGAACTCCGCAAAGTGGTGCTGGATTCATTCGAGTGAGGCTTTTTCCCTTATTGCAACGAGAAGTTCGTCCAGCGTGCGGTAGAAATCAATCCCCGCCGTGTTCTTGTAAAAACGCGCCCCGCGGGCGTTTTCCATCCGGTTCCCCAAAAAATAGCCGGATAGCACCTGCCTTGAAGTAAGGACGCGCAATCCAAGCGGCTTGATGAGTTCGATGGCGTTCTGTTTGACGCATGTCCCCATATGGTGCCCGGCAATGACCGCCGTATCCATGTTCTTAACAACAAATTCAACATACGAGGGCTCCGACAGCCCGCTCACGGTGCGTTTTACGAATGGTTTTACCTCCCCCGCAGCCTGCAAAATGGCATTGTTGGTCGGCGTGAAGAGCAGCGGTTGTTTCAAGTAGGATTCCAGGATGGCGATTGGCATGCCCATTTCGTTCGCAAAAGACAGCAGTCTGCAGACATTCGCATACGCCCTGTATTGCGCTTCGTCCTGGACGCTAAGCATCACCAGCCCCCCGCAGTCCCGATTTTTTTCCACTGAACACGCATTCTTGTGCTTGTCGTAAAATTCCATCCGGCTTTGGTCTGAGCCCAAAAACAGGCTTATTTCGGACTTCAGCCCTGGGGTGAGTTCCTTTTTCCGCGATAGCGCTTCATAGAGCTGATGCTCCATCATCACAGTCCTGCGCATGCACTGATTCGGTTCCTGCATGTCCACGACCACAACGCCAATCCTCTGCCGTGCAAGTGCCATGCAGGTTTCCTGCCTCGAACCATTTTTAAAGTAATTACCACATCTGTCCGGCTGCCATGCAGGCGCGCCATATCCTTCCGCAGGCTTCTCCCGCCGATACGGAGTATTATAAATTTTCCCCCGCATATACGTCGTAGAACATAACAAACTTAGCATGAGCGAGGCAGTCACATGGGCAATCTTGACAACGTCGAAGCGCACATTCCCGAAGGCATCACGGTTTCCGCGGATGACGCGGAACTGCTGAAATTCCTCGAGGGCTCCAAGCCGAGAATCTACGTGGTCGGCGCGGGCGGCTCGGGCTGCAACACCATGGCGCGCATGTTCGACATGAAGATAGAGGGCTCCAAGTTAATCGCCATGAACACCGACGTGCAGCACCTTGTGAAGCTGCGTGCGGACAAGAAAATACTTCTCGGGAAGAAGACCACGCGCGGAATGGGCGCGGGCTCCAACCCGTCTGTCGGCGAAGCCGCGGCAAAGGAATCCGCCGAGGAAATAAAGGCCGCGCTTTCAGACGGCATGATGGTATTCATAACATGCGGGCTTGGCGGCGGCACGGGCACGGGCTCGGCGCACGTCATTGCCGAGCAGGCGAAAGCCGCTGGCGCGCTCACAATCGCGGTTGTCACGCTCCCGTTCCTCTCCGAGGGGAAAGTCAGGATGCAAAACGCGATTGAGGGGTTGAACAAGCTCCGCAAGCACGCCGACACGGTCATCGTAATCCCCAACGACAAGCTCCTCGCAATCGTGCCCGACCTTCCGCTCAACACCGCATTCAAGGTGTCAGACGAAGTGCTCGCAGGCGCGGTCAAGGGAATCGCGGAGCTTGTCACGAAAGCGGGGCTGGTCAATCTCGACTTTGCCGATCTTCGCACTATCCTTTCATCCGCGGGCTGCGCGGTCGTGGGAGTGGGCGAGGCGTCTGTCGAGGCAAAGCCCGACCAGCGCGCCCTTATCGCTGTTGACACGGCGATGAATTCGCCTCTTCTGGACGTGGACGTTTCAACTGCCAACCGCGCGCTCATCAACGTGACCGGCGGCGAGGACATGACTCTCAAGGAAGCCGAACTCATAGTTTCCGAGGTCGCAAAGAGAATCGACCCGTCCTCGCACATCATCTGGGGCGCGAGGATAGAGAAGCTTTCGAAGAAGTCGTCCATCCGCGTGCTTGCGGTGCTCGCAGGCGCGAAGTTCCCGCAGTACGAGGTGCAAAGCCTTACGGGCTTTGTGAAGCCCGCGGACGCGGAGCTGGATTTGGACCTGCTCGGCTGAGCCGCGCCTTCAATATTCGGGTGAAAATATGGACATAATCGTGTTTCTCAAGGAATGCCGCCGCGTGCTTTACGTGGCAACGCGCCCAAGGCGCAAGGAGTTTGAGAAAATAGTGAAGATAACCGGCTTGGGGATAATCCTCGTCGGGCTCATGGGAGTGCTCATATCGTTCCTGCTGAGCCTGACTGAAGTCCGGGCATAATCAAATTGGACGGTGTATTTGGATGATTTACGTTTACAGGGTGACTGCGGGGCAGGAAAAGGTCGTGCTTGACATGCTCTCCAAGAAAATCAAGAAGGAGAGCCTCAAAATCTACTCGATTGCGCACTTCGAGGACCTCAAGGGCTACCTGATTGTCGAGGGCGAGGACGAAGTGTCCGTCAGGCAGGCGGGCTTGCGAATCCCGCACATCAAGGGCGTGCTCGAAAAATCCATGCAGCTCAAGGACATCGAGGGCATGATTGCCGCCGCAAAGCCCGCTGTGCTTTCAGTGAACAAGGGCGATTTGGTGGAGCTCATCTCCGGTCCGTTCAAGGGGGAGAAGGCGCGCGTGATAAAAATCGACACCAACAAGGATGAGGTAACAGTGGAGTTGTCCGAAGTTGCCGTGCCGATTCCGGTCACGATAAAGGCGAACACGATAAAGGTGTTCCAGAAGGCGTCCGACTCGGTTTCCTGATTTTTTTCAGACCGTAACAGCGGGCGCGTAGTCATGCGCCCCGCTTATTCTTGAAAACGCGAGCGAGAGCTTGCCGTCTTCAAGAAGCGATTTTGCCGCAAGCCCTGTTTCAACGCCATCAACCCTTTCCTTAACTTTCGACGGGAGGGTTTCCTCCCAAAATAGTTTTGCCCCGGCGATATCGCCGGATTCAAGAAGCGAGAGGGCATGGGAGAGGTAGGTTATCTTCCGCGCGAGCTTCCCCTCCGAGATTCTGTGGAGCCCTTCCGCGAGTTTTTGCGCGCCCTCGGCGCAATTCCCGGTGAACCCCCCGAACTTCGCCGCGTTTTCAAGGTTCATGGGCGCGGATATTTTTTTCCACATTTCCGCCTGGGCGAGCATTGCAGTGAGTCCGCTTCCGTCTATGGCGTCAATCGCAAGATGGCTTGCGGTCCCTTTTCCGTTGCCGCCGCCATTGCCGTTTCCATTCCCGCCGGCGTTTTCAAGCGAATAGGAAGCCGCCTGCCTAAGCTCGAGGACGAACTGCGCGAGCTTCCACGCGACCATGCCCCTGCATTCCGCAAGAGCCGTGGCGTGCCTCGCATCCTGCAGCTCCCTCATCCCGTCCGGAAGCTCAAGATGCGGCTTGCTTCGGGCATTTTCCACAAGGGGCGTTTTTCCCTCCGGCTTATCGTGTTTTGGAAACGGGGAAGCGGCTTTCTCCTCGACAATCGCTTCCGCAAAGCCCGTTGCAATCAGGAAATTCCTGTCCTTCAATAGCATGTCCGCAGCCGCGCTGCGCGGTTTCCCGTCCAAGCCGATTATTTTTTCTGCAACAAATTTCGAGTATCCGTCCGCATCGCCATCGGAGGCGAAGCGGCAGAGCTTCCCGAGATAGCTTACTGCGAAAACGAGTTTCCGTATGTGCAGGGCGTATTCCCGCCTGCCCCGCTTGGCGAACTGTGCAACCAAATCGCCCGACAGGCGCTCAAGCGTGGAATCTATGAACTTGATTTTTTTCATGTCGGGCTTTTCGCCCAGAAGCGCGCGCATTGCCGCATCCATGCCGTCCCCGTCAAGGGAACGGTGAAGGAGACGCCACTGCTTCTCAAGGCACTTTTCAGTCCAGTAAAGGAGAGTTCCGCAGTCCTGTCCCTTCGCCCTCCGCGCAGAAGTTCCTTTCGGCTGCCTTTCGATGAACACAATTCCGTTCGGGGGTATTGATTGCTGCACGATACCATCTGCGGAAAACCCTATTTAAAATAGGTGGTAAAAAAAGAGAGTTCGTTTATCTCTTCGGCGCGCTCCTGCCTGCGAGGAACCTCCTGCCGAACAGGAAGTAAACCGCAACCGCGGCCACGATTATCATCCCGAGTATGGTAAGGAGGAGGTCCATCTCGCCACCCTTGCCGACAACGACGAGGTTCGCGGTTTCAAATCCGGGCTTCTGGATGCTGATTGTCACGGGCCCGCTCCTTCCGAGGACGACTGCGAACGGGCTGTCAAGCGTCTTGTGGTTGCCCTCAACAGTGACGTTCACGTTGCGCAGGTCAATGCCCCTCGCGTCCTGCGCGGAAACGGTTATGTTCTCCATGGGCGCGGTTTCGCCAGGCGCGGAAACGTACATTTTCAGCGGCTGCGCGCTCTTGGATTTTATCAGGGAAAGCGTCGAATATTCGGTCGTGTCGGCAACCCCCTCTGTGCTCCTTACGCGGCACTGCACGCTTATGGAGCCGGGCTCGGAATCGGTCGGGTCTATGGTTGCGAACCAGTCCGCCTTGCCTTTTGCCGCGACCCATGGCCCGTTCCCGATGCGCACTTCGACCTGGCTTATTTCTCCCTCTACATTCGCCTTGCCTTCGACTTCAACCGGCCAGTCGCCCACGGTCTGCATTTCGTTGGGCCACGTGAACCCACACATCTCCGATGTTGAAATGGAATATACCTTGCCCTTGTTCGTCCCGAATACAAGGCTCTTGCCGACAAGCGCGGCTTCCTCGGGGCGGCCGTATGTCTGGAACACCCATTCTTCCCTGCCTGTCTGGCTGTCTATCCCGTAAAGCTTGTTGTCAGTGGTTGCGAATACCACGATGGTCCTGCCGTTCTGCTCGTATGCTATGGGTTGCGTCCAGACTTCGCCACCGATAGGCGCCCTGAAACGAAGCTGCCCGTATTTTGTCACGGAATAGACATAGCCGTCGTTCGCCCCGAAAAACAATGCATTGCCGACAAGAAGCGGGGTGGACATCACCCACGCGCCGGTCCTGAAAGCCCATTCCGGCGCCCCGCTTCCCCCGTCGAATTCATAGACCTTGCCGTCGGTAGCCCCGACATATACCTTGCCGCCTGTTTCGAACGGGCGGGCGAGGAACGTGTCCTCCGCGTCCTCCACCCACCTCTCCGCGCCGCTTGAGCCCGAAAGCGAATAGATTTTCCTGTCCGCGGTGAAATACACCCTCCCGTTCCCGCTCCCTATCTGCCCTATGCTGGTGTTGAGCGAGTAGTCCCACACTATCCTGCCTGCCGAGGAAATCGCGGTTATCCCGCCGTAATACCCGACATAGATGCGGTTGTCTGCCGATGAGAATGCGAGGGGCTTTTGCTTCAATTCGATTTCCGAGAGCACCTTGCCCTCTGCCGCGCTTATGATGTAGACCGTGCCGTCAATCGTGACGACCGATGCCTTGTCCGGGCTGACAAGCACTGCGCCCTGCGTTATCAGTTGCCCGGCGTCGAACGTCCATATTATCGAGCCGGTCTTGAGCGAATACGCATACACCCTCCCGTCGTAGGATGCGAAGATTGCGCGGTCGGATGTCACTGCTGGCTTGCCGATTATCACGTCGGTAGCGGCGGTCGTCCACTCCACCCTCGCGAATAGGGGCTGGGAAAAGCAGATTGCCAGAAGGGCTATGATTAGGATTTTCCTCATTGCACGACCAACACTCCCTTCGGAAAAAGACTATATAAATCTGATACTATCGAGGGGAACGAAATGGGGAAAAAGAAAAACAGCGAAAAGAAGAAACTGGAAAAATAAAAAAAAGAACTCAAGCCAGTTGGCTGCGTCGTGGTCCTGCCGGACCACTTTGCATCCAACTTGCTTACGCAAGTTGGCTGTCGTGCTCGCCGTTCTTGACTTCCTCGATGATCTTGCGGGCGTCCTTGCCCTCGACCGTGATTCCGAGGGAAACGCAGGTGCCAAGCACCTCGTTCGCGCCGTTTTTCACGTTCCTGACAAGGCTGCTGCCAGTCTTCATCTTCGCGACCTTGACGATGGATGCGAACTTGAGGTCCCCGATTGTCTTGGGGTCGTCGGCTCCGCCCTTCCTTCCCTTCTCGACGCCAAGCTCCTTCTTGAGAAGCTCGCCCGTGGAGGGGCTGCCGACCTCGATTTCAAACTTCTTGGTCGCCTTGTCGACGATTACCTTGACGGGCACCTTGAGCCCCGCGAACGGGGCGGTTGCCTTGTTGATTTCATCGATTATACCGCCGATATTGACTCCGAGCGGTCCGAGTGCCGGGCCCAAAGGCGGTCCTGCGGTCGCTTTTCCGCCTTCAACTATGGCGGGTATTGTGATTTTTGCCATTCAAATCCCTCTAAGTAACATTATTCGCAGCGACGATATGCTGGCGAGGCATTTTAAGGCTTTTCCTTCGGGCTCGCCCAAGAACCGCTGCGCGGCTGCCGCCGGCGCAGCGCAAGCCCCTTGGAAAAACCGCCGCAATGCACGCTCAGTTCACGCAGATGAACGTGGTTTCAAGCTCGTTGTTGGTCTCGTTCCTCTCCACAATCGCGCTTGTCGAATCCGCGCGCGCCATGAACGCATAAGTTCCCGAGTGCTGGCAGATGAAGGACGCGATGGCTATGTTCGCCCCGCTTGCCGGCAGCTGTGGCACTTCAACACTGTTCACCATCAGGCCGTTTATGTAGTAGCTCATGGTCGAGTTCTGCGCCGGGGTGTTCCCGACATTGGTTGTGCGGATGTTCCCGTAGGCCCGCACCCCGACTTGCACGACCGCGGGGATGTCGATATCCATTATCACGAAGTCTGGCAGCAAAGTCACATTCGATGCCGGCACGCACGTCCCGATTGCGTTGCACGCAAGCCCCGCGTTGCACGCGTTCCCTGAGCAGCACGGCTTCCCGGAAGCGCCGCAAGTCACCCCTCCTGCCGGGAAATTGGCGATTGCCCTGCAGTAAGTCCCGCTTCCAGGCGTGAGCGTGATTGTCGTCACCCGCTCGTATATGTCGCTTATCGGGCAGTTCCCGGTCCACTCTGCGAAATCGTATCCGGCTTCAGGCACGGCTTCTATGTCTTTTATGTGCCCGTAAACTCCTGTGGTGGTGATTGGGTAGGTGCGCCCGCTCCCGCCCGGCATTGATTCGGTGTACAGCGTGATTATCTGGGTTGAATTGTTCACGGGCGGCACGTAGACGCCGCACGTCCCAAGCTGGCAGGTGTATCCCGAATTGCACGTATCACCCGGGCAGCAAAGCTGGCCGTTCCCCCCGCAGACAGTGGTATTGTTGGAAGTCGCAACAGGCAGGCAGATTCCGTTGGTGCAGGAGGTTCCGGTGTAGCATACGTTCCCTCCGCAGCACTGTCCGCCCCACCAGCCGCAAATCGTGCTGTTGTAGTATTCCCTCCACTGGCACAACCCGCCTCCGCAGACAAGGTTGGAATAGCAGGTCGTCCCGCCGCAGCAAAGCTGTCCCGCCTTTCCGCAGGTCGAGTCCGCAGTTTCAGGCGGAAGCTGGATGAGGCATGTCCCGTGGTCGCACTGGTATCCAGTGTAGCACACGCCCCCGCCGCAGCAGTCAACCCCGTACCATCCGCAAACGCTGTTGTTGAAATATTGGCTGTACTGGCAAAGCCCGCCCCCGCATGTCATTCCCGCGTTGCAGGCCGCCCCGCCGCAGCAAAGCTGCCCCGCGCCGCCGCAACCCGTGTTGTTCGGCGGAACATATGCCCTGCACGTTCCGGACTGGCAGGTGTGGCCGCTTGCAGTGCAAGCCGTTCCCGTGGTGCAACAGGGCTGGTTGGCTCCTCCACAAGTGACATTCACCGGCGGAACCCTGCACGTCCCGTACTGGCAAGCGTATCCTGAATTGCATGCATTGCCCGCGCAGCACGTCTGGTTGGCCGCGCCGCAAGGCATGGTCCCGCATATGCCCCACCAGTTGACATGCGGGGTGCCGCTGCCGCCCTGCGGCAGGCACATGCAGCCCGCGCTCATGATTCCGTACTGGCATGCTGGAAGGCAAAGCTGGGATGAAGTGTCACAATAAGTCCCGCCGCTGCACGGCGCGCCGTATCCGCACGGGCAATCAGCCTGCCCCATGGCGCACTTCGGCGCGCACTTGCCCGACACGCATCCAAGCCCTGTGTTGCACGTGATTCCATTGCAGCATGTCTGGTTCACAGCGCCGCAAACCGGCGCAGCCGGAGTGCCGCACACTCCCCACCAAAGGACATACGGAGCAGCGCCCGAAGTGCGGCACATGCAGTTCCCCGTGGTGACTCCCTGCTGGCATTCAGGGAAGCAGTTCTGCGCAGTTGTATCGCAATAAGTGCCTGCGCCGCAGACCGCCCCGTATCCGCACTTGCAGCCAGTCTGCCCTGTCGTGCACTGCTGGGGCGTGCTGTTGTTGGCGGAAGGCGCAGCAGTTGGGGTTGGCGCCGTGCTGTTGTTGGCAGGATTTGCCGGTGCCGGAGCAGTGCTGTTGTTTGCCATCTGGGCTGCCGCAGTTCCGCACGTTCCCCACCAAATCATATATGGAGCCGCGGCATTCGCGCGGCAGATGCAGTTCCCCGTGGTGATTCCCTGCTGGCATTCAGGGAAGCAGTTCTGCGAGGAGGTATCGCAATAATTGGAGGCTCCGCAGCGCGGGCCGTAGCCGCACTGGCAGTTGTTCTGCCCCAGCGCGCATTTCGAAACAGTTCCGTTGTCTGCAGCCGGAGCCGCGCTTGCCGGCGTTGCGGTTGTGTTGTTCGCAACGGTTCCCGCGTTCACGGTTGCCGCTGCCGCGTTTTTGGCTTCGGGTTTTTTGCACACGTTCTTGCTGTCGCACAAGACGTCCCCGTGGCATATTTTTCCTGCGCAGCAAGCCTGCCCCTCATCCCCGCATGCGCTTGCAGGTGCCAGCACCTGCGGCTTTTTGCTGCCGCCCGAATCGGTTGCTTCATTTGCAGCAACCGGCGGCTTGGCGGGCGGCGTCGCGTTTGCCGCATTCACCGGCTGTGCCGCCTGGCACACGTTGCTGCTGCACACCAGCCCGGCGTTGCATGAGCTTCCGGCGCAGCATTGCTTTCCCGCGCTTCCGCACTGCGCCTCTGTCTTGGAGAATATCGCGGTAATCCTGCACGCGCTCTGGCCTGTTGAAAGCGTGACCAATGCGTATTTTTCGTATATGTCGCTTATCGGGCAGTCTCCGCTCCATTCATCAAAATCATATCCTGAAAACGGGCGGGCGGTTATGCTCACTTTCGCCCCGTATGCCCCAGTCGCCAAGCTTGGGTATGCCTGCCCGTACGAGCTTGGCTGCGCAGAAGTGTAAAGCGTGATTTTTTTCCCGGATGGCTGGGCTGAAGCGGATTTCTGGCAAGTTCCGCTCCTGCATTCGTATCCGGGCTGGCACGTGTTTCCCGAACAGCACGCCTTCCCCGCGCTTCCGCAGGTTGCCGCCGTGCTGTTGTTCATTGCCGCCGCAGACGGCGCTGCCGCGTTCGGAAGGCATACGCCATTTGCCGTGCACGAGGTTCCGGTGTAGCACACCCCTCCCCCGCAGCAGTTCCCTCCCAACCACCCGCAAACCGTTCCGTTGTAATAATCTCGGAGCTGGCACAGCCCGCCCCCGCAGACCGCTCCGGCGTAGCAGGTCGTCCCGCCGCAGCAAAGCTGTCCGGGTTTTCCGCAGAAGCTGTTCTCAGTTTCGGGCGGAAGGTTCAGCAGGCACGTGCCGTTGTTGCAGTTCAATCCCGCGTAGCAGGTCTGGTTGGCGCAGCAGGATATCCCGTACCATCCGCAGGCGGCGCCCGGGCTCCAGTATTCCGCGGCAGTGGCGGCCGAAGCAGAATCCTGCCAGGTGGAATTCGCGGCAAAAACCGCACTGGAAAATCCGGCAACAAGAAGAAACGCCAATGCGAAAAGCCAGCCGAATCCATTCCAGTTCCTTGCCATAAGACCACCCCGGCCAATTAAGGAATAAACGTATCGCAGCCGATGCTGTTCCCGTAAATGACGCCGAGAATCCCCGGCGCAAGCGCGTAGATTAGTATCCCGATAAGCGCGCCCGTGAGCGCCGCCGTTGCCCAGACATTCGCGCGCGCCCTTGTTTCCGCACCCATCACCTGCCCTGCGGAGTAGATGATTGCCGCCACAAGTATCATGAGCATGGAGACCGGGGGAAGAAGGGCTTTTGACGAGGCGCATAGTTGGAAAACGGATTCCGCGACGCTGTCCACTCCGGTCGCGTGCGCGGATGCCATGAGAAATAGGAACGCGTTGAACGTCCGTGCTTTCATGCAGTATTTCACCTGTCAATCTTTTTATTCCCTCTCATTTTTTCGTCAGATTCGAGCTGCGGCTCGAATACCGAAAAAAATCCTCTTCAGGTTTTTTTCGTCAGATTCGAATTCGGCGCTGCGGCGCCTCATTCAAATACCGAAAAAAATCCTCTTCAGGTTTTTTTCGTCGCAAATACCAGATACGCGGTGTGCGTCAAGCCCGTGTTCTCCGGGCGCACGCCAGCTTCGCGCACTAAGTAGCTGCGGTTTATTGCCTCGACCATCTGCACGTCCGCGAATCCCGCTGCCGTGCATGCCTCGAAAAATCTCTTCGCCTGCTCAACATGCGGAACATATCCGAAAACCATGCCGCCCTTGCGAAGAGCCGCGTATGCGTGGGCGACTGCCTTGTCAGAATCAGCCAAGTCAAGCGTGACCAAATCCACTTCCTTCTCATCAATGCCCTCAAGCACGCTCTTGCGCTTTATCTCAAGGGAATCCGAAACTCCGGCGCGCTTCGCGTTCTTCTCCGCAAGCTCGGCGAACTCCTCGCGAAGCTCGTAGCTCGTCACTTTTTTCGCGACATTGGCAAGCGAGATGGCAAGCCATCCGCTTCCCGCGCCCGCATCCACAACGACGGAGTTTTTTCCCACTCCTGAGTGGGAGAGGATAACGCCGATGTCTTTCGGCAGCACCACCTGCGGGCCGCGCTTGCACTTCCTGAGAATCTCAGGGAAAAATATCTGGTTCACTTTTTCAGCCTCTCCGCGAGTTTCGAGTCCGATATTGCGAGAATCCTCGCGGCGAGAAGCGCGGCGTTCTTGCCATTGTCTATTCCCACTGTTGCAACCGGCACGCCGGGCGGGAGCTGCATTGTCGATAAAAGCGCGTCAAGCCCGTCGAGTTTCACGTTCACCGGAACGCCGATGACCGGCTTTTTCGTCTTGCTTGCGATGACTCCTGGCAGCGCCGCCGAAAGCCCGGCAATCCCGATGAAGACTTTCGCGTCAGAGCTTTTGATTATTTTGTCTAGAATGTCGGGCTGGCGGTGCGCGGATGCAACCTTGAGCTCATGGCTGATGCCAAGCTCCTTGAGAGCGTCAATCGCTTTGTTGGCAACCGGCATGTCCGATTCCGAGCCCAGCAACACAAGAACATCCACCATATTTTTCACCTTTCAAACCTTTTTCCCGTTATTTTCTCGTATGCCTCGATGTATTTCTCCGTAGTCTTCTCCATCACGTCCGCAGGCAGGTGCGGGGCAGGCGGCTTCTTTTCCCAGCCGATTTTCTCGAGGTAATCCCGCACGAACTGCTTGTCGTAGCTTGGCTGGTTCTGCCCCTCCTTGTACTGCGAGGCAGGCCAGTAGCGCGAGGAGTCGGGCGTGAGCACCTCGTCTATCAGTATCAGTTTCCCATTGTGGATTCCGAACTCGAATTTCGTGTCAGCGAGTATTATGCCGCGCGTGCGGGCGTAGTCAGCCGCGGCGGTATAAAGCTTCAGCGAAAGCTCCTTCACCTCATCGTACGCCTCTACCCCGACCAGCTTCCTGCCCTCCTCGTCATTGACATTGATGTCGTGCGTGCCCACTTCCTCCTTCGTGGAGGGGGTGAAAATCGGGGCAGGGAGCTTGCTTGAATTCTTCAATCCTTTCGGCAGCGGGATTCCGCAAACGGTGCCGGACTGGTCGTATTCCTTCAGGCCCGAGCCTGCGAGGTATCCGCGCACCACGCACTCGAGCTTCACGGGCGTTGCCCGCTTCACAATCATGCTGCGGCGCTTGAGGTATGCCGGCAGCCCCTGCGGGATTTCCGTCGAGACAAGGTGGTTGTCCACAATGACTTTCAGTTTCTCGAACCAGAAAAGCGATATTTCGGAAAGCACCGCCCCTTTGTAGGGTATGCCGTCCGGGAAAACAACGTCGAAGGCGGAGAGGCGGTCGGAGGCGACCATCAGGAGATTCCCGTCCGGAAGCTCGTAGGTGTCGCGCACCTTGCCTCGGGAAAAAAGCTTGAGCGGCAGTTCCGTCTTTGTGATAACGTCCATGTTCTCGCCCTCCCAGCTTGATTATCTTGCTAACGTTTAAAATTAATCCCTGTAAGAATGTGCCGCCTTAGGGAGGCAAGTGCCGCGGTGCGGCGCATCTCTGGCAGGGAGTGATATCATCAGATTCGCCCACAAGGGCGAATTCTGAAAATCCGGAGGGATTTTCATGGTTACCAAGAAAGAAATGCTCAAGGAAGAGATAAAGCACATCGACATCACGAGCTTCGACTCCACACCCATCATCAACTCGATGGAGAAGATGTCATTCACCAGCCGCGACTTAGCGCGCGCGACCAAGATATTCGACATGATGCTCTCGGAAAAGGAAGGCGCGGTGATACTCACGCTCGCCGGAAGCACTTCCGCCGGAGGCTGCATGAAGCTTTACTCCGACCTGGTGAAATACAACATGGTCGACGCAATCGTATCCACGGGCGCGTCGATTGTGGACATGGATTTCTTCGAGGCACTGGGCTACAAGCACTATGTCGGCACGCCCTTTGTCGACGACCGCGTGCTTAGGAAGAATTACATAGACAGGATATACGACACATACATCGACGAGACGCAGCTGCAGGAGTGCGACAAGGCAATCGGCAAGATTGCGGACTCGCTTGAGCCGCGCCCCTATTCTTCGAGGGAATTCATCTGGGAAATGGGCAAGTACCTCAAAAACGGCGGCGCGAAGAAGAAGGAGTCGCTCGTGCAGATGGCGTACGAGAACAACGTCCCGATTTTCTGCCCGGCGTTTTCCGACTCGTCAGCCGGATTCGGGCTTGTGCTCCACCAGGTCAAGCACCCGGACAAGCACATGTCAATTGACTCTGTGAAGGACTTCTACGAGCTTACGCAAATCAAGATGCAAGCCCCGACATCAGGGCTTCTCATGATTGGCGGCGGAGTTCCCAAGAACTTCGCGCAGGACACGGTCGTCTGCGCGGAAGTGCTCGGAAAGGAAGTGCCCATGCACAAGTACGCAATCCAGATTACGGTTGCGGACGTTCGCGACGGCGCGTGCTCCTCATCCACGCTCAAGGAAGCCTCCTCTTGGGGCAAGGTGGACACCACCTACGAGCAGATGGTCTTTGCCGAGGCGACATCCGTGCTTCCGCTTCTCGCAAGCTATGCGTACCACTCTGGCAAGTGGAAAAACAGGGCGCGCAGGAACTACGCCAAGATATATTAGGGAGAAGAAGCACGTTTCAAATCAGGGCGGCAGCGTAGCCGAGCAATCCCACGCCAAGCGAAAGCAGCGACGCTTTCCTCGCGGGCTCAAGCACAGCCTTGCCCTGGTCTTTTGCAACTGAATATCCCATGACGGCGAATGCGAGCGCGGTAATCAGCACAAGCCCGAGAGCAAGCGTGTTCATCTTAAGCCCGAAGAAAAACGGCGCGAATGACAGCGGCACGAGAAGGAAATAGCACGCGGCGGCGACTCCTGCGGCGTTTGCCTTGCCGATTACAGCCGGAAGCGTCCTTGACTTTCTGTGCTTCACGTCCCCCTCGACATCCTCGACTGACTTGATTATTTCCCTGCCCAAGCCAGCGACCGCCGCCACTCCGGCAATGGCAAGAAGAGCAGGGTGAAGCGTTTCCGACACGACCAAGCCGCCGAACAGGAACGGGATTGCCATCGAAGATGCGATATAGGCGTTTCCGAGAAGCGGCAAATCCTTGAGCTTCCAATCATACAATATGGACAGGGCTGCGAATACAACGGCTATTTCGATGCACGGTGCCGGAAGCGCAAGCGATGCGGCAATCCCAATGGCATATGCAACAGCGGATGCAACAAGTGCGGTTTTTGGGGATATCTCGCCAGCGGCAATCGGGCGGTCAAGCCGCTTGTTCGCCTTGTCGGTTTTCACGTCGAAGTAGTCGTTCAATGAGAAGCTGCCCATTTCTATGAAAAGCGGCACGCAAAGCGAAAGAAGGATTATGGCTGGCGCGGGAAGCGGGATTCCGTCCGCTCCCGCAGCGAGGAACTCCGCGAAAAGCACCGCAAAAACAAGCATGAGCGCGTGCTCGATTCTGAACAGGCGCACGTATGCAAACAGTTTTTTCATGTCTCCACCTTCCAACTTGTGCAATATATCTATATGCCACTACAGCTCCTTTTCCATATTGTATTGCTGGATTTTTCCCAGAAGCACCGGTCCCTTGCCGGCATTTTTATAGCCAAGCTTTTCGTAGAACCCGACTGCGGATTCATCTCCCCACAGCACCGCTTTCTTGAGCCCTTTTTTCCTTGCGAGTCCCTCAAGCGCCGCGATGAGGAGGGAGCCGATTCCCTCGTGCTGGTGTTTTTCTTCAACTGCTATGAACCGTATCCGCGCGTTTTTGCCTTCTTCATAGACCATTCCGATGCCAATAGGCGTTCCATCCCGGAATGCCGCGAGATGCTCCGCAATATTATCTTCAGGCTTTTTCTCCTCCCCCTTTGCCACGCCAAGCTGTTTTCTGAGGAGCCGGTAGCGGATATCGTAGTACTTCTCCCATTCGCCTGCGGTAACCGGCGCGCGGATTTCAATCATCTGCCCACTTCGGTAATTCTGGGCAGGCGTGGGTTTAAAAGCCCTTTTTGCCCTCTCTTTGCCGGGAGAGGACAGTGATGGCAATGGAAAAGAAAACTTCGGCAATTTCAGGACTTTACAAGATGGACAGGGGCAAAAGGATAGAGGAGGTCGCATCGTTTTCCGGCATGCCGCCCGCGCAGCAGAAAACGCTGCGAAGCGACACTCCCCTTGAATTTTCCGTGGCTGACAAGATTACCGAGAACGTGCTTGGCTTCCACTCGCTTCCCTTTTCAGTGGCAACGAACTTCATAGTCAACGGCAGGGAAGTGCTTGTGCCAATGGCGATTGAAGAGCCTTCGGTTGTCGCAGCCGCTTCAAACGGCGCGAAACTCTGCCGCGACTCAGGCGGATTCTCGGCGACATCCGACCCGCCCGTAATGATTGGGCAGATACAAATCATGGTCAAAGAGGGCAAGGCTGCGGCTGAAAAGCTGAACTCCAAGAAAGCCGAGATACTCGCGGCAGCCGAGCCCTTCGCGGAAAACATTTCCAAATACGGCGGCGGGATACGCGGGTTCGCAGCAAGGCACGTGCAGTCCAAGCGCGGCGACATAGCAATCGCGGAGTTCCAGATAGACGTCCGCGACTCCATGGGCGCGAACACAATAAACACTATTCTTGAGGGAATCGCCCCGAAACTCGCCGAAATATCCGGCGGCAAGGTGCGCCTGCGCATACTCACCAACCTCGCAATCACGCGCCTCGTGCGCGCAACCGCAATCTGGAAAAAGGAGACAATCGGCGAGGATGCGGTCGAGGGCGTGCTTGACGGCTGGGCATTCGCGGATGCGGACATATTCCGCGCAGCCACGCACAACAAGGGCATAATGAACGGGATTGACGCCGTGGCAGTTGCAACTGGCAACGACTGGCGCGCGGTCGAGGCTGGCGCGCACGCATACGCGGCAATGGGCGGCAGATACGCGCCCCTCACGCGCTTCCGCAAGCTTCCCAACGGGGACCTGCAGGGCGAAATAGAGCTTCCCCTGTCAGTCGGCACAATCGGCGGGGCGACGCGCTCGCTTCCGACCGCGCAATCGGCTCTTGCAATCACGGGCGCGAAATCGTCCGGCGAGCTTTCATGCATAATGGCGGCTGTCGGGCTTTCGCAGAATTTCGCCGCTCTAAAAGCGCTTTCAGGCGAGGGCATACAACGCGGGCACATGGGGCTTCACGCGAAGAACATCGCAATAGCCGCCGGCGCGAAGGGCGCGGACATAGACCGCATCGCCGAATTGATGGCAAAGGAAAAGAACATTTCAACTGCACGGGCGCAGGAGCTTCTGGCAGGGAAAAATTGAAGGTGTATTCATGCAGGAATTCAACATGGGCAAATTGCTTGAGAAAAAGGAGCTTGCGGCAATCGCAATAGTCTTCTTCGCGGTTGCGGGGCTTCTCAACTTTCCCGCAAGGGCATCCCTTCCGGAGTTTTCCGAGGCAATGCTCGTGCAGGACGCGCTTTCGGGCGCCGCAGTGCCAATCCACACGCAGGTTGCCGCGCAGCTTCTGCCCATATACTCCTCGTTTATCGGAATCAGCCCCTCTTCGCCTGATGCGATAGTTGCGCTGCTCCTCATGCTTCCGCCGCTGCTGCTCGCGCTCTCGGCGGTTTTCATCTACCTCACGCTGCGCGTTGCCGGGCACAGGCGCACTGTTTCGGCGTTCTTCTCGCTGCTTGTTTCATTCCTGCTCTCCAGCCAGTTCCTGCCGGGCGTGTATGGCGCCGCGCAGCTTGCAACTACCATCTTTTCGCTGTTCCTGCTCCACATAACGATGCATTCCACGGGCAGGAAACCATTCGCAATCGCAATAGCGGCATTGTTCGCCGCGGCAAGCGCATTTATCTATCCCTCATCCGCGCTTGTCGGCATCGCAGTCTGCCTGCCTCTCGCTGTTTCTGGGATTTCGCCAAGCGGCAAAGTGTCCGGGCGTGTGCTGCTGCTCCTGCCTTTTGCGGCATTCGCCGCAGGCGCGCTTCTTCCGCACACTGCATCTACGCTTGGCGTAAGCATTGCCAATTTCCAGTCTGCGTTCTTCCAGTTCTCCTTCCTGCTCGCGTTCGCGTCCCTTCCTGTGGCGCTCTATGCCATCGCCCGCCCCGCGGAATCGAAGCACGCGATATCCGCGCTTCTCGGGCTTGTTTCATTCGCGGCATGCCCGCCCTGCGCTGCGCTGGCGCTTGCCATCCCCGCGGCATCCGGGCTTGAAGCGGCGTCAAATGGCAGCCTCTCGAAATCCGCCAAGCTGCTCTGCGCATTCGTCTTCGGATTTTTCGCGATATTCGCAATCGTCTATTCCGGCGGGGACGCAATCCGCGCCACGGCAATGGCGTTCATGGTCGCGATACTCTTCCCGCTGCTCATGCACTTCTACGACTACCAGAACGGGCAGGGGTTTTCCATCCTGTCGCTTTGCGCGCTCGCCTTTGCGATATTCCTGTTCGCCTCCGCGCAATTCACCCCTGGCACTTTCGGGCATGTGTATTATTCCGACTCGGGCTTTTCCTCTGCGCTCTCCTCGATTTTTGGCACGGGCGTGCAGGGCGGAACGGTTTACCTGATTGGCAATGAGAAGATGGCGGAGTTCTACCTGCCTTCCGGCTCATTGGGCAACCAGACGGATTTGATTTCATTTTTGGCAGAGGGCAAGCCAATGCCGGCAAGCGGAAGCTACCTGCTGCTTTCGCCATCTTACCTTGAAAGCGGCAGCTGGCCTGAAGAAGGCACGGCATTTTCAGCCTACCAGTTCAATTCAAATATCTCGGCAAGCGACGGCTCGGCATACGCGGTTTTCGCATCAATCAGCGGCGGGGTGCTGCGCCCGCTCGACACTTCCGGCGGGTTCGCCCTGCGCGACGGCTCGCTCCTTGACTCGTCCGGCAGGCAATACTACACGATTCCGTATTCGCGCATGATGATGCTGCGCTCCGACGTCCCGTTCAATTCGTTTGCCAACAGGCTCATAATCGTTGGCGACGGCTCGGTGCCCCCGTATTTCCTGAAGATATATTCGGGCAAGGCGGACGGCGTGGCAAAAGTCAGGGATTTTGGCTCCCTCTCGCTTTACAAGGTGGATTGAATGGTGGACGCGATTTTCATAGCCGCGGTTTTCCTCTGCTCTGCAATGATTACGCTGTTTGCAACGCCCTTCCTCATCCGCAAGCTCGTGGCTTCGGGGATGGTCGGCAACGACGTGAACAAGGAAGGGAAGCCGGCGGTCGCCGAGATGGGCGGGCTTGGCATAGTAATGGGCGCAGTGGGTGCGCTTCTCTTCGCAATCGCGCTTCGCACGTTCTTCGGCTACGAGTTTTCCCTGATTGAAATCCTTGCCGCAATGCTTACGATGATGATAATCTCGCTTATCGGCACCTACGACGACCTCTTCGACATGAGGCAGGACATCAAGGCGGTCCTTCCCATGGTCGCTGCGCTCCCGCTTGTCGCTGTTTCCGCGGCAGGAAGCACGGCGTTTTCCATCCCGTTTTTAGGCACCGTGGATTTCGGGTTCTTCTACATCTTCCTGCTCATACCCCTCGGCATAACCGTTGCCTCGAACCTCACCAACATGTTCGCTGGCTTCAACGGCATGGAGGCGGGCATGGGCGCGGTGATATTCGCTGCAACCGCGTTCCTCGCGTTCGTGAACAGCTCGGTGGAAATGGCGCTGATATCTGCGGCAATGCTTGGTGCGCTTCTCGCATTCATGCGCTTCAACTGGTATCCGGCGAAGATATTCACGGGCGACATCGGGAACCTCCTGATTGGCGCGGCACTCGCATCCGCCGTGATAATCGGGAACCTCGAGTCCGCGGGCGCGATACTCGTCATCCCCTATGTCATTGACTTTTTCATAAAGGCGTACAACCGTTTCCCGTCCACCAAATGGTGGGGCGAGCTTAGGAACGGGAAGCTCTATCCGCTTGAGGGCAAATCGCGCGGGCTTGCGCAGCTCGTGATGAAGCTGTCCAACGGGATTTCCGAGCAGAAGCTCGTGCTCGTGTTCATCGCAGCGGAAGGTTTATGTGCCCTGATTGTGATTTTCCTTTACGGCAGGTTGTTCTAGGCAGTTTGCGGAAGGCGGTCGTCCACCTCCCACATCATAAGGGGTGTTTTGCATGATAGTCGTCACAGGCGGTTCCGGCTTCATAGGCACGCATGTCTGCTCCGCCCTTGCGGATGAGGGACATAAAGTCAGGATAATCGACATAGCGCCGCCGCCGTTCGGCGTGAAAGCCGAGTTCGTGCGCGCGTCCGTCCTTGACCCGATACGGCTCACCAAACTTTTCGCAGGAGCGGACGCGGTGATACACCTCGCCGCATTGATTGACGTCCAATCATCCATCGCAGACCCGTTTTCCGATTTCCAGATAAACGCCGAAGGCACCGTGACTGTGCTTGAAGCCGCAAGGCGCGCTGGCGTGAAAAAAGTCTCCTACGCCTCATCCGCCGCGGTCTACGGCAATCCGACATCCATACCCGTGGATGAATCGACGCCCGCAAATCCGCTTTCGCCCTACGGGCTTTCCAAGCTCACCGGCGAGCGCCTCGTGCTTCTCTACAATTCGCTTTACGGCATGGAAAACAACGCGCTCCGGCTCTTCAATGTCTATGGCAAGGGGCAGTCTCCCCACAGCCCGTATTCCGGCGTGATAACGAAATTCGCAAACGCGATTTCATCCGAAAAGCGCCCGGTTATTTTCGGCGACGGCTCCCAGACAAGGGACTTCGTGCACGCGGACGACGTGGCAAACGCATTCTGCCTGACGCTCAAGACGCGCGGGTGCAACTCGCCGATAAACATAGCTTCTGGCAAGGAAACGACAATCCTTGAGCTGCTTGAGAAAATGTGCGCAATTTCAGGGAAAGCAGCGGACCCGGAATTCAAGGAAGCGCGCACAGGCGACATCCTGAGAAGCTGCGCGGACATAACCCTTGCCCGCCGCGAGCTTGGCTACAAGCCGACGGTTTCAATGGACAACGGGCTGAAGGAACTTCTTTCAGAGTAAGCAGGATACACGCACGCGTCCCGATTCTTTTCCCCTACTTCATCGCCTTTGTCAGGTCGATTATGCTGATGAAGTGGTTTATGTGCTCGTAGTCAGTCGTCCGCCCTATGTCAAGCCAGTAGTCCGAGAACTCGAAGCCCCCGATTTTCTCGCCCTTCTCAATCAGGCGGGGGAAGACGTGGTTCGCGAAGTCCTCGCCCGGTTTTATGAACTCGAATATCTCCGGCTCAAAAACGTAGACTCCGGTGTTGACGTAGTTCTCCACAATCGGCTTTTCGCGGAAGCGGACTATCACGTCGTCTTTCATGTCTGCGACGCCGTATTCGAGCGGCACGCCCTTCTTGTTCAATGCAATCGTGGCTATGCGCTTGTTTTTCTTGTGGAAAGCAATCAGGTTCTTTATTTCGAGGTTGGAGAGGTGGTCTCCCATCATGACGACGAACGTCTCGTCCATCTTTCCCATGAGCGGGATTATCGAGCCGGCTGTCCCAAGCTCGGCAGTCTCCACTGAATAGAATATCTTCACCCCGAACTTGCTTCCATCCCTGAAATAATCCTCAATCTGCTCGTGGAGGTAGCCGGTGGCGAGGTAAAGCTCGGTTATGCCTGCGAGCTTCAGGCTGTTGACGACGTATTCGAGTATGGGCTTTTTCCCAAGGGGAAGCATGGGCTTTGGTATGTTGTAAGTGTAAGGGCGCAACCGCGTTCCTTTGCCGCCGCACAGTATTATCGCCTTCGTCATTTTATCACGCAAGCTTGTCCCACAATATCCTTAAATTCCTTCATGAGGGAGTCCGCGCGCTTCTGCGTTTTCCCCTCTGCAAACACGCGCATGACGTTTTCAGTGCCGGACGCGCGGGCAATCACCCAGCCGTCATCGAAGTCCACGCGCACGCCGTCCGCGAGAAGCAGCTTCCCGCCGGATTTTTCCGCGTGCTTTTTCGCGGCTGCAAGCCCGGCTTGCTTTGCGGATTTGCCATCCACGCCCTCTATCTTGCATTTCGAATTGTAATAGACCGGAAGCTCCTTCACCATGTCGGAAAGCGGCCTCTCGCAGCACATCTCAGCAATCTTCGCAGCCGCAAAAATCCCGTCTTTCGCAAGCGAGAAGTCCGGCCATATTATGCCGCCGACTTCCTCCCCGCCTGAAACCGCTCGCGAGCCGAGTTCCGCCATCTTCTCCGAAAGGTAAGGCGCGCCAACCGCGGTGTAAACGGTCTTGCCGCCAAGCGCTGCGCACGCCTCCTCCACGCATTTGCTGGTGGCGACGGTCGTAACTATGAGCTTTTCCTTCTGCGACTTTTTCTCGCGGCAAGCCTGCACGGCTGAAATGGCGAATCCCTTGTCGCCCACAATCCAGTTGCCCTTGCCATCCACGAAAACAACGCGGTCCGAGTCCCCGTCCCATGCGACGCCGAAATCAACCGAGGACTTTGCCGCAAGCTTGCAAAGCCCGGCGACGTTTTTCTCCGATGGCTCGGAAGGGCGCCCCGGAAACATCCCGTCTATCTTGCCATTGAGCGCGATTATGTCAAAGCCGAGCGACTCGAACAATTGCCGCGAAAGGTTCGAAGTCCCGTTGCCGAAGTCAAGGGCAACGCGGAACTTGCGCTTGCGTATTTTTTCCGCATCCACTTTCTTCAGAGCAGCAGCGGCATGCCGCGCGCTTGCTCCAGAATCAAAAACAATCATGCCGGCGTTTTTCCAGTCCGCCTGCGGGCATTTGCCCGACAGTGCCATTGCCTCGATTTTCTCCCCGCGCTCGCGCGAAACCGCGACTCCCTTGCCGTCCACGAATTTCAGCGCGTTCCATTCGGGCGGGTTGTGCGAAGCGGTCACAATCACAAGCCCCGCAGCCTTGCTTTCGTGGAAAGCGTATTCCGAGACTGGCGAGGAGCAAAGCCCGATGTCCTGCACTTCCCTTCCCGCGGACATGAGCCCTGATGCCGCAGCGGCATGAATCATGGGGGAAGTGATGCGCATGTCCCGTGCGAGGGTTATTTTTCCAGCTGGCAACCCTGATGCGAATGACGCGCAAAGCGAAAAGGCGAGCTTGGGCGCAAGCACATCCAGCTTCCCGCGCACGCCGTTTGTCCCGAAAAGCGGCATAACAATCACGCCCCTCCTTTTTTCACAGCAATCCCGTGCAGCAGCACTTTCTCGGCAATCGAGATTGCGGCATCCGGCACCCTTCCCTGCTTGGCCATGCGCTTGGCGACCGCCACGTCCTCGCGCTCGAAGCACTTGAGCAAAAGCGAGAGGAGCCCGAATATCGCGAAAGCAAGGGCGCACATCAGCCCCAGAAGCCCGAGATACAAGCTTTTTGAAATATATGGAGCAAGCCCTGCCCCTCCGATTGAGGACGGAATCATGCCTGCCAGAATGGTGACTTCCGGCTTCAGGAGGAAAATTGCCGCGCAGGTGATTGCCCCGGCAACAAGCAGGCGGTACGAGCTTGCCGGCGTTTCGAACCCTATCACTTTCTTGCCGTAGTGAAGGAAGAGGACCGCAGAAATCGCGAAGCTCGCAGCCGCGGCAAGGGCCGCCCCTTCGACGCCGAATGAGGGTATGAGCGCGAAATTCAGGGCGACATTCGCGATTCCCGCCGCTGCCGCCACCTTCAGCTCGAGCTTCACGAGGCGCATGCCCGCAAGCGCGAGGCTTATGGTATACGTGAACGCGGCGAATACGAGCCCGAGCACGACCAGTGCCATCGCGCCCCCGCCCGTGGAATAGCCCTGCCCGTAGAAAATCCCGAGCATCTCCTGCGCGAAGACCATCATCACGGCCGCCATGGGCAGGGTGATGAAAAGGACCCAGCGCTGCCCCACGCCGACCTGCCTGTGTATGCCCTTCTTGTCGTCTTTCCCGACAAGCCTCGAGATGACCGGCAGGAAAATGCCGCCGACTGCGCCGGGGAAGACCATCAGGTTCACGCCCACAGTGGTCGCCATGGAGTATATCGCCACCATCTCGTTCGCCGAAGCCTGCGGGGCAAGATAACCCAGTATCACGCGGTCCGTGGACGCGATTATCCCGTAGAACGTCTGGAGCACGGTGAGCATCAGCCCGAGCGGCACTATCTCGCGGTAAAGCTCCTTGCCGTCAAGCCCGGCGCCGGAGTTCCCCTTCGTTGCCTTGGAGTATATCCACGGGAGCGACACTATCGTCCCAAGCACGTAGGAGCAGAGGAACGCGGCAATCAGCGCGGGCAGGGTGGGGCCGTAAATCTGGAACAGCACGAAAGTGAATGCGAGCTTGGCGAGCACCTGCGTTGTGCCGACCATCTGGTTGAACTTGATGTCCGCCTTGCCCTGTATGTACGAGCCGTTTATCCTGAACAGGTTTTCAAGAAGGGTGTACGCGGCTATGAGCCGCAGCGCTTCGGGCAGGAGGGGGTTTTTGTAAAACTCGCCTATCGTGCCGGCGCAAACCCAGATTATCGCGGTAAGCGCTATCGAGACGGCGGCATTCACGAGGTAGGTGTTCTTCAGAAGCTCGGTTGCCTTGCGGTACTCGCCCCTGCTTTCAAAATAGGGGACGTACCTTGTCAGGGCTGCCGGAAGACCGAAGTCGCGCCAGACGCCGACGAGCCCCACGATGCCCAGCGCAAGGTAGAAGAGCCCGACATCGCCCTGCGTCACCATGCGCGCGACATAAACAGTGTAGAGGAAAGCGATTATCTTTGTGAAAAAATTGCCGAACAGCCCCCAGAACGTCCCTGCTGCCATCTCGTGGGAGTGCTCGGCGTATTCGTCGGTTTCCATACGCACCTGATTTCGGCGCGATATTTAATAATAAGTAATATCCGCCTGCGAAAGCCGGATATCTGGCGCAGGTCAGCCCTCCGCGGTTATCCTGCTGCGCGAAAGCGAGCCCTTCCTTCCCTCATACCACTTGTGGAGCTTTTGCACGCCCTCGTCCATGCCCGTGAAGCGCAGGGACGGGATTTCCTTTTTCAGCAATGAGTTGTCCCCGCTGTATTCATTGCCCATGCCGGGGTTTTTCACCACAATGGGCAGGCGGTTGCCGGAAATCTCGGCGACCTTGCCTGCAATCGACAGCAGGTCTGCAGTTTCATCCGGCACGGCGTTGTAGAATTTGTGCCTGCCTCCGTGCCTTATGAAATGCTCCACTATGGCGCACAAGTCGTCGACATAAAGGTAGCTGAAAACGACATTCCTGTTGGCAATCGTGACTGGCAACCCGAAAATCGAGCGGCAAATTGCGTTTGATACGAAGCGCGTGGAGTAGTCCTCGTATTTCCCGTAGCAGCCGAAGACGCGCAGGCAGGTGATGCCCTCCGCGCCCTCGATGTATTTCGAGCATTCGTATTTGTAGCGCCCGTATTCGTCCTTGGGTACGCGCGAGCCGAATTCGCTTTCCCTGACGCGCACAAGCGGGCGGGATTTGTCGTATTCCGCGCCCGAGCCTATCTGTATCATCTTGCCGAAATGCGGGCTGCAGCGCGCCACGTTTTGGAACATGCGCAGGTTCGCCTCCGCAATCCCTTCGGTCTTCGCGTTGCGCGCGCCGCCCTTATTCGCGCAGTGCACCACCGCGTCGAATCCGCCATTTTTCACGAATTTTTCAACGGCAGCGGCGTCAAGGAGGTCCAATTCCGCGCTTGCCGGCGCGGATACGCCGTATCTGCTGCCGAGATGCTCCGCCAGATTGCGCCCTATGAAGCCGGATGCGCCTGTTATCAGGATGTTTTGCATGGCAGCACTCAATAGTCCATCTTCTTTTCCCTCGCGTAGGTTTCCCTGCCGAGGTTCGGGTACATGTCGTCAAACGGGTGCGAAATCATCTTCCCGTCCGCGCCCTTTTCGGACGAGACGCGGGGGATTACGAGCTGGAGTTCCGGTGTCTTCACTTCGCAGATGACTGGCCCTTCGGTTTCAAGCGCCTGTTTTATCGCGCCGTCCAGTTCTGACACCTTCGAGGCGCGCAGGAATTTTATCCCGTACGCTGCGGCGATTTTTTCGGTGTCCGGGCAGCTCATCCCGGTTTTCGGGCTCTCGCCCGCGAGCCTGCCCCCTTGGAAGTTGTTCTGCGTGTGCCGTATGAGCAGGTAGCCGCTGTTGTTCCAGAGGAATATCTTCGCCGGCACGCGGTAGTGGACTATGGTCTGCAGCTCCTGTATGTTCATCTGGAAGGAGCCGTCCCCGACCACCACGACCGTCCGCCCCTTGGTTTTCGCGCAGGCAGTGCCGATTGCCGCTGGCAGCGCGTAGCCCATGGTGGAAAGCCCGCCCGTGGTTATGTAGCGCTGGCCGTCCTTTATTTTTATCGCCTGCGAGACCACGTGGAAAGGCGAGCTTGTGTCCACGACAATCGTGTCGTCTTGCGAGAGCTGCATGGACAGCCGCTCGGTGAAGTAATAGGAATTTATCCCGTTGTCGTCGCGCGAATATTCGGGCAGCACGACCGGGTAGCGTTGTTTCCAGCCCGTGCATTTCTCCAGCCATTTTTCCCTGGGCTGCCATCCGGCCTTCCCGGTTTCATCCGCAAGCCGGCGCAGGAACACGGACGCGTCGGAATTTATCTTCAGGTCGAACGAGGCGACGCTTGGCTTGTTCATTTCGTAGCTGTCCACGTCCACCATCACGCGCTTGGCATTCGCGGCGAATTCCGCGTAGCCGTATCCGGTGAGCGACATGCTCAATCTGCAGCCCACCACGACGAGCAGGTCGCACGTCTGGGCTGCGAAATTCGCAGGCCTGTCCCCGTAAGTGCCGGGCCTTCCTATGAAAATCGGGTTGTCCGAGCCTATCAGGTCTATCCCGAGGCGCGAGGTGATGACTGGCACCCGGAGCTTTTCGGCAAGTCCGATTGCCTGTTTTTTCGCCTGCGAAAGCCTCACGCCGTTCCCGAACAGGAAAAGCGGCCTGGAGGAATTCTTCAAAAGCTCCACGAGCTTCGGAACCTTCTCCTTGGCTTCACGCTCGTAATGCGCGCTTTCATCTTCAGGGACATACCCTTTGAGGGCGTCCGGGTCGATTTCCATTCCCTGCACGTCGAGCGGGACTTCCACCCAGACAACTCCCGGGTGCCCGCTTTTGCAGATGTGAAGCGCCTTTTCCATCTCGTATCTTGCCATGGACGCGTCTTTTATCAGAACCGCGTATTTGCTCACGTTCTTGAATATGGGGAGGGTGTTGAATCCCTGCACCCCGAATTGCCTGACGCCCTCGGCTTCGATGACGCCGACTTTTGTCTGCCCGGAAATCACGAGCACAGGGGAGGAGTCGAAATGCGCGCTCACCACGCCGGTCAGGGTGTTCACCGCGCCCGGCCCCCCTGTCACGCAGGCGACGCCGAACTTGCCGGTCTGCCTCGCGTACGCTTCGGCAGCCATGACGCACGCCTGCTCATGGTGCATGGACACGTATTTCATCCCTTCCTGCCGGGCGAACGCGTCCACAAGGTGCATGCTGAGCCCGCCTACGACCATGAAGACCCGGTCCACGCCCTTGCCGGCGATAAAGCCGGATATGTAATCTGCAACGCGCATTTTATTTCCCATCAAACCACGTTTTCAGGCGCCTTCTTTTTCTTGGACAGCTCAAGCGCGACTTCGGTTATGTAGTCTTCCTGCCCTGCCACAATCTTGCGCCTTCCGAGCTCCACGAGTATCTTCTTCGGGTCAACGTCGAACTGCTTCCCTGTTTTCTCGGCTATGGGGCAGAAGCCGGAAAATACCCCCGCAAGCCCGCTTGTGAGGCGTATGCCGTCTATTTCAATCGGCTTTTTCGTGAAATTCACGACCACGCTGTCGCTTATGTCCATGAGCGCGAATTCGTCCATGCCTGTCTTGTAGCCGGACTTGTGGAGGACCGCGGTGATTATTTCCATCGGGCAGTTGCCCGCTCCCGCGCCGAACCCCCTCATCGTGGTGTCTATGAATTCCGCGCCAGCCTCGACTGCGGTGAGCGAATTTGCCACGGCGAGCCCGAGGTTGTTGTGCGCGTGGAAGCCGACCTTGATGTTCAGCCCCTTGGCAAGCGTGGAGATTTTTTCCTTCACGTCCTTGGGCAACGACGCGCCTGCGGAATCCATCAGAAGCACGCCTTTTGCCCCGTATTGCTGCATTTTCAGGGCCTGTTCGAGAAGCTCCCTGGCGGACACCATGTGAATCATCATCAGCACGCCTATGGCTTCCTTGCCACGCTTGTTCACGTACTCGATGTGCTTCTGGGTGACGTCCGCCTCGGTGCAGTGGCAGGTTACGAACACCACTTCCGCGCCCGCCGCAATCGCGGGCTCCAAGTCGTCCTTTATCGTCCCGAATCCCGGGAGTATCAGCACGCCTATCTTCGTTTTTGAAACCTCTTTTTTCGCGATGTTGATGTAGTCGAGGTCAGGAAGCAGGCTCCTGCCGATTTGCAGCGAAGAGGCGCCAATCCCGTTGCCGTGCCCGACCACCAGCACCTTCACGCCCGCCTTTTCAGCGGCGGCGGCGTAAGTCCTGATGTCCTCTGCCTTGAACTGGTGGCGTATGGCATGGGAGCCGTCGCGAAGGGTGGAATCGATGACCAGTATTTCCTTCATGGTATCACTTCTTGCCGAATTTTTTCCTCGCATATCCTTCCGCGACCGCGATGGATGCGCAGGTTATGACGTCGAGGTTGCCCGCGTATTGGGGCAGGAAATCCCCTGCGCCTATGACCTCGCTTATCACGGTCAGGCGCTCGTTCTCGTAGACCGGGCCTTCCCGTATCCGCACGCCGGGCGTGAACTGCCTCATCCTGCTTACCATGTCCGCCACGGAAGCCTTTATCTTCACTATGTCCGGCTCGCCATCGGTAAGCGCGTATATGGTGTTGTGCATGTTTATCGGCGGCTCGGCAGGGTTGAGGCTCAGAATGACTTTGGACTTTCTTATGCCCGTGAACTTTTCAAGCGCCACTTTCGTGTTCTGCACGTATTCGTCGAGGTTTATCCTCGTTCCCGGTCCCGCCGACTTGGAGGATATGGTGGACGCGATTTCGATGTATTGCGTGTCAGGCTGCGCCTTCATTATCGCGTATGCAATCGGTATGGCGGACTGCCCGCCGCAGCTGACAAGGTTGATGTCCATATGGGACAGCCCCTCGGCGAGGTTGAGGACGGGTATGCACGTGAAGCCAGCCTTGGACGGGGTCAAATCCACCACGAACTTGCCCAATTTGGAGAGGGCGGCGGCGTTCGCGTTGTGGGTCTCCGCATTTGTCGCGTCGAATACAACGTCGCAGCAGCCCGGGTCGGACAGTATGGCGTTTATGGAATCGGTGCTCGTTTTCACGCCAAGCTCCTTCGCCCTTGCAATCCCCTTGGAGTCGGCATTGCGCCCCGCGAAAAGCGTGCACTCGAGCAGTTCCGATTTCCTCGCCTTAATCAAAAGGTCGGAGCCTATGTTGCCTGTCCCAAGTATGGCTACCTTCAGTTTTTCCATTCTCCCACTTTTTCCTTGGCGCAGGCGTCCGCCTGGCGTCCGCGCGCGGTTCAATCTAACATCATCAGCTTAAAAAAATATGGGAGCGGCGGGCATGTTGCCAAGGTTATAAAAATCTGTCAGGCAAAGCAATCATACGGGGGGATGAAGTGAAAGTCGTCATTCTGTGCGGAGGGGAAGGCACTCGCCTGCGCGAGGAAACCGAGTACAAGCCCAAGCCCATGGTGACAATAGGGGGCTTCCCGGTCCTCTGGCACATAATGAAGGCATACTCCCATTACGGCTACAACGAATTCGTGCTGTGCCTCGGCTACAAGGGGGACATGATAAAGCAGTTCTTCCTCACGCACGAGCTCATGCACAACGACTTCACCATAAGGACGCGCGACCGCGCGAAGGACATCGTGCACAAGGAAAAGCAGCTTGACGACTGGGCCATAACGTTTGCGGACACGGGCCTCAAGTCCATGACCGGCTCGCGCATAAAGCGGATTGAGAAGTACGTGGACACGGACGACTTTTTTCTGACCTACGGGGACGGGCTTTCCAGCCTGAACATTCCCGACGAGCTCAAGTTCCACCGCAAGATGGGCACCACCGCGACGCTTACCGCCGTGCACCCGCACTCCAAGCTCGGGCTCATCAAGCCGGGCAAGAACGGGCTGGTGGAGACTTTCGTTGAAAAGCCGGTGCTTTACGATTACGTGAACGGCGGCTTTTACGTTTTCAAGAAGGACATATTCGACCGCCTCGACACCGACGAGTCCTGCGTGCTTGAGACCAAGCCCTTCGAGGGGCTGGTGAGGGAAAAGCAGCTTTCCATGTACAAGCACGAGGGTTTCTGGTATGCCATGGACACTTACAAGGACTATCTGGAGTTAAACAAAATGTGGGATGAGGGCAAGCGCCCTTGGAAAATCTGGGAATGAATCCAGCGGGGTTTTTTGATGATTTGGAAAAACGTGCGCGTGCTTCTGACTGGCGCGACTGGCATTCTTGGCGGCAATGTGGCGTCCCGCCTCTCATCGCAGGGCGCGGACGTGGTCGCCATTGCCAGGGACGACGTCCCGAAATGCCTTTTCCACCTCGAGGGGCTTGACAGGAAAGTCTCGGTCGTGCGCGGGAGCGTGGAGGACTACTTCCTTGTCGAGAGGGCGATGAACGAATACGAGGCGGAGGTTTGCCTGCATCTCGGCGCCCAGACAATCGTGGGCACTGCCAACCGCTCGCCGCTTTCCACTTTCGAATCCAACATAAAAGGCACGTGGAACGTGCTTGAAGCCGCGCGCAACTCCCGCCTGATGAGGGCGGTCGTGGTCGCATCGACCGACAAGGCATACGGGGAGAGCGATTCCCTTCCCTACAAGGAGACGCACCCGCTTGCCGCAAGCCACCCGTACGACGTTTCAAAGGCGTGCGCGGACATGCTCGCCTCATCATATTTTAAGACCTACGGGCTGCCGGTGGGCATCACCCGCTGCGGCAACATTTTCGGCGCAGGGGACCTGAATTTCAACAGGATAGTGCCCGGCACCATACGCTCCGTCCTCAACAAGGAGCGCCCGGTCATCCGCTCGGATGGCAAGATGGTCAGAGATTACGTATACGTGGAGGACATCGTGGACGCCAACCTGCTTTTGGCAGAGGCGCTTGTGTCAGGAAAGGAGAAAGGCGAGGCGTTCAATTTCAGCTACAACAAGCCCATGTCCGTGCTGGAAGTGGTGTCCGCGATACAGAAGAAGATGGGCTCGAAATTCGAGCCAGTGATAAAGAACGAGGCTGCCAACGAGATACGCGAGCAGTACCTGTCCTGCGACAAGGCGAAAAAGCGGCTGGGCTGGAAGCCGAAATTCGACTTCGATTCCGGCATGGAAAAGACGGTTTCCTGGTACAAGAAATACCTGTCCTGATTTGATTTGAGCGTGGTTGTCAGAATGTCCAAATCCGAAGAGATACGCAAGGAGATAATCCAGAAGGCAAGGGCATACTGGAAGCAGCGCCAGCAGGAAGGCAAGGGGTTCGATACCAAGCATCCGCGCGTGCCAGTCTCCGGAAAGGTCATAGATGAGGAGGACGTCGAGCGCATAATCGACGCTTCGCTTGACATGTGGCTCACGACCGGCAGGTTCGCGGACGAATTCGAGGCAGAGCTTGCCCGTGCGGCAGGGATAAAGCACGCCATGATGGTCAATTCCGGCTCTTCGGCAAACCTGATAGCGGTTTCGGCGCTCACAAGCAGGTTTTTGGGCAACAGGAAAATCCAGAAGGGCGCGGAAGTCATAACCTCCGCTGTTTCCTTCCCGACAACGGTGAACCCGATTTTCCAGAACGGGCTGGTGCCGGTCTTTGTCGACGTGGAACTTGGCAGCTGCAATATTGACATATCGAAAGTGGAAGCTGCCATAACAAAAAAGACGCGCGCCATAATCGTCGCGCACACGCTCGGCAACCCGTTCGATTCACTCGCGCTTTCGGAAATCTGCAGGAAGCACAATCTTTTCCTCATCGAGGACTGCTGCGACGCGCTTGGGGCAACCGTGGCGGGAAAGCCCGTGGGCACGTACGGCGACTTTGCCACTCTTTCGTTCTATCCCGCCCATCACATAACAACCGGCGAGGGCGGAGCCGTCCTCACCAACAACGACCTGCTCAAGCGCTCGGCGGAATCCTTCCGCGACTGGGGCAGGGACTGCTGGTGCAAGCCCGGCTGCGACAACACCTGCAACAAGCGCTTTGGCTGGAAACTGGGCGGGCTTCCTTTCGGCTATGACCACAAGTATATCTACTCCAATATCGGCTACAACCTCAAGGCAACCGACATGCAGGCGGCAGTGGGGCTCTCGCAGCTGAAAAAGCTCCCGGGCTTCGTGAAGGCGAGGCAGGAGAATTTCGCGTTCTTCCTGAAGCTCTTCTCCAAATACAAGCAGCATTTCATCCTTCCAAAAGTGCTTGCAGGGGCAAAGGCAAGCCCGTTCGGCTACCTAGTGAACATCCGCGAGGATGCGCCGTTCAAGCGCGCCGAAATGGTCGCCCATCTCGAGTCGCGCGGCATAGCCACCCGCATGCTCTTCGGCGGCAACATAGTCCACCAGCCCGCATATCAGGGCGAAAGTTTCCGCGTGGCAGGCACGCTTGCGAACTCCGACCGCGTGATGAACAACGCTTTCTGGATAGGCGTCTATCCCGGAATAACGAAGGAAATGCGGGATTACGTCGCGGGGACGCTTGAGGCGTTCCTGTCCGGCAAATAGCCCCGCCAGCAGCGGTTTTTGGTCGTCCCATGAAATCCGACATTCCAGCCAACGAGGTTCTCCTCTCCATCTGCATTCCTACTTTCAACAGGGAAAAGAAGCTGGAAAAGGTGCTTGAGGCGATAAGCCTCGACGCCGCGCCTTTCGGGAAAGAAGTCGAGGTCTGCGTCTCGGACAACTGTTCAGCAGACCAGACTGAAAAGATGGTTGGCGAATGGTCGGGCAGGATGCCCCTCAAGTACCACCGCCAGAAAAGCAACCTCGGCTACGACCTGAACCTCCTAAGCGCGATTGGCATGGCGTCGGGCAGGTTCGCATGGCTCATGAGCGACGACGACGGGCTTGTTCAGGGCGCAGTGGGAAGGGTGCTTGCCGACATACGGGAGTGCGAGGGGAAAAAAGCCGGGGCGATATACGTGCCCGTGGACAACCCGCAGGACCGCCGTCCCTCGGTGAAGCAGGGCTTCGGGAGTTTCAGGATATTCTCCAAAAACGATAAGGGCTACTCTCCGCTGATAATCACTTTCATAGGCACAATCTGCCTGAAGCGGGAAACCGCGGAAAAAGTCATCAAAAGCAGGATAAAAATAACGGGCTCCCAGCTGGAAAAAACCTCGAAGAACAGGTACGTGCTGGATGATTTCCTCCACAGCTACCTTTTCCTCGAATGCGCCGAGGAGGAGGGCTTTTTCGGCATAGACCCGCGCCCGGGGGTGCTGTTCGTTTCCGACCACGCGCGCGTGTCCTATGACAAGGTGGTGTATTACCAGCTCCTCCACATGCTCTACTCGCTTGAGCTTCTGGAGTTTTACCCATGGTTCAACGACGCGGCAGGGGAAATCTACCTGAAGCCCTACCTGATTCTGAAAACTGCGGCGCAGGCTGCGCACAAGCCCTCGCTCGAGGCTGCGTGCCAGGCGTCGATTGACATTTACGCGGAAATCATGGACAAAAAAGGCAGGCGCATAGGGGCTGCGGCAGCGAGGCTTTTCGATTTTGCCAGAAAGCTTCCCCTTGCGGGGAGCCTGCTTTCATCCGTGCTGGTGGCGCTGAGCCGCTCCCGCGGCTCGAAACTCGCCTACGAGTGCCATGACGGGAAAGTGCAGGAAAAAATCGGGTTCTTGGTCTCAAGATACGGCAAATACCGCCGCGATGCGGCTTGAGCCGCGCAGGTTCCTCTAAAGGAAAACCAGTTCAACCGACTTGTCAAGCGCGAGCAATTGCCGCGACACTTCCTCGTTGTACTGCCCGATGTTGAGGAATACTCGCAGCGGCTTTTTGCCCTCGGCGATTATTTCCTCTGGCTTCCTGCAAACGAGATTTGTTCCGTAGAGCCGCTTGTTGTGCTTGAGCGGGCTGTTGTCCATCACTCCAGCGAAATATTTCTCTTCAAGCCCGTAGACGAAGAGCGGCTGGGAGAAATTGCTCGCGCCGAACAGCCAGTTCTCGCGGTCGGGCTTCGCCCTCTGGCGCACCGCGGCAATTCTCGCCTCTATGCTTCGCCCGTATTGCGCCAGTATGCTCGCCGACAGCTCCTTTGCGTCAAGCGAATACGGGATTGGCGCATCCGCCTTCTGCGCGGCTATCATGATTGAATGGTCGCGGAAGAACGCGACTTCGCGCACCGCGAACCCGTTCTTGTAGTGAAGATATAGCCAGTGCTGGTTCGTGCACGCCGAGGGGTGCTCGAAGTTGAGCTGGTTGCCATATCCCCGCGCGAAGTTGAATTCCTGGTTGGGCACCGAAGTGAAAAGCATCCCGCCCTTCTTCAGGCATTTCCACGAGTCCTTGAAGTAATCGTTGAAATCTATGAAATGCTCGAGCGTGTGGGTGGATATCACGGTGTCGAACCCGCCCTCGTTCTCCTGCGCGAACTTCGAATTGAGGAGCGTGGAATGCACTTTCACGCCCTCGCGCGGGCCTTCGTACTGCGGGTCGATGACTTCAAGCCCGTTCTTGCAGTGCGGCATGAGCTTTTTCATGAGCTTGCCCTGCCCTGCGCCGATTTCAAGCAGCCTTCCGCCCCCTGAATATTTCCTCACGAGCATTGCGAATTTTTCGTAGTGCTCGTCCCAGACCTTGCCTATCCCGTCCGAGTGGAATATCCTGTAAAGCGCGGCCGGGTCGGCGACATCGAGAAGCAGTATGAGCCCGCAATCGTTGCACATGGAAATCGTGAACGGCGCGAGAATGTCATCGCCGCGCGGCGTGTCCACGCAGACCGGAAGAAGCGGGAACTTCAGGTTCGCATGAGGGGAGATGCCGGCGCTTATGTTTTTCCCGCAGCATACCGGGCAATTTTCCCTGCGGCTCATGATGCTTCCAAGCGCTTCCATGGCAAGACCTATTTTTTCATCCCGACGGCGTAAATTTCATAGGAGAACTTCCTGCATACCTTGTCGAGGTACGCTTCGAGCACCGGCGCGGGAAGCATTATCGCAATGTTCGCCAGCCGCCTCAGGACAAAGGAATTCGGAGATATGCCGTGGGCGATTTCCGCCACTTCGAAGCCCGAGTCCTCCATCAGCCGGTAAAGCGACGATTTCGTGTAGGGGTGCACGTGGGTGTAGTCCGTGTAGAACCACATCCCCGCCCGCGCTATGTCAACCGTCCTTACGACTGCCTTGCCGCCCTTGCGCAGAACACGGTTCATTTCCGCGGCGAATGCCACCCCGTCGTGGATATGCTCTATTACCTGTTCCGAATAAACGACGTCGAACGAGCCGTCCGGGAACGGGAATGGTTTGGAAGCGTCATGGTATCTCACATCGAATCCCTGTGCGGCGAGCTTTTTCACGCCCTCTTTCCAGACATCTATGCCTATCGCGTTCTCCTTGCCGCAATACGCCATGAACCCGCCGTTCCCGGTACCAATCTCAAGTATCTTGAGCCCCGCGGGGCTGGGCACGAAGTGCTTGTAGTTCCTAAGCGCGTGCTCCAGCCTTTTTTGGTGGTTGTTGAAATACCACTCCACCAGAGGAGCAGGGAAGAGCTTGAGGTAGCCGTGGGCGCGCTCGAACCTGCCTGCCGACGAAAAATAAGTTTCAGAATATTCCTTTTCCATCATTTCCCCTCGCCCTGCAGTAGAATCCGATGCGCGTATAAATCTCCTGCTGCGCGCGGGAGTCGAACTCCGTTGCGCCGATTTCCTTCCTCATCTCCAAAAATTCGGGTGTCGCGAAAACATAGTGCCCGGCAATCATGCCCCTGTCGTATTCAGGCGCATATTTTTCGTCGATTACCCATTTCTTCCACTTGCCTGACTTTATCGAAAGCGCGATGAAGCGCTGAACCAAATCATTCCGGCCCTTGCCCATGCACATGTCCACGAAAACGCGCGACTCGATTACCCCGAACTCGGGAGCCACGTTTATCGCCGGTATTTTCGCGCCGTCGCGAAGAAGCATCTGGTATTCGGACAGGTAGTCGTCGTTGTGTTCTTTGAGGAACACGCCGTATTTCCTCGCGCACTCCGCAAGTTCTGCCGCCGGCTTTCCGTCAAACCCGCCCACCTGCCGCATTTCCTTAACAAGGCTGCCTGTCTGCCCTACAACGAAGAGGGGTTTGGGAATCCCCTTCGCCTCGCAGAATTTCACCACCGCCGAAAGCGATTCCTCGAACACTTCGCTTGAAGTTGCGTGCCCCACGTTTTCCTCTGTCCCGAACTCGAACTGTATTTTCTTGCCGTGCTTTTTCGCGAATTCATTGCAGTGGAGAATGAGCTCCCGCGCGGCGTCAAGCGTCCTTGGGAGCGTGAGTTTCCCGTCGCCATCCACGCTGGGGTCTATGTGAAGTATATCAAAGCCGGACAGTATGTCAGCCTCATAGCTTTGTTTCGCCCTTGCCATCGCGGCTGCGAAGTCCGCGCCCTCCTCGCTGTAGCCCTGCCACGGGCCGCCGTGGTCGCGGCAGACAAGCACGCGGCTTTTCGGGTATTTCTTTTTCATGCCGGCCAGGTGCTCTCCAAACTGCTCGGTCGTCCAGTTGTTGACATATCCGCGCCCGAGCGCCTTGCATTCGATTTGCCGCCTGCTTGCGATAAGCTCGATGATGCAGTTTTCGTCCTGCGAGTAGCGGTAAATCGCCTCGACGGAGTTTTCGCTCATGGGGCCCACGCCCACTATGCGCCTGCCGCCCTCAAGCTGCGTTAGGATTTCGTCAATCATGGCATTACCCTGCGGCGCCGGAAATCCGGTCAGCCTTGCTTGTCCTTTTTCCACACCCCGTAATTGAGGTTGGGTTTGATCTCAGTCTCGTTGAAGAATTTTTCGAGTATGTGCAGGCACGCTTCCGCAACCGCGCGGTCGCCGCCCCTGCTGTGCGTGGTGAAGCTTGCCGCCTGCCGCGTCTTGTAAAACCCGTCGGCAGGGCAGATGGAATATGCGACTTTCTTGAAAACCGGTATGTCGAAAATCCCGTCGCCCATGTAGATTGTCTTTTTCGGGTCCATGTTCTTCGCAATCCACTCCGCGCGCTCGTGCGTGGAGACTAAGAAAAGCTCGAATTTCATCTCGTCCACTATGCGCTTCTCGCTTATGGGGTATCCCCGCTTGTCGCCGGTGATGAACACCACGCGCATGCGGTCGCGAAGGAGGTTGAGGGCGTCGTGGTCGTCCGGACCGAACGCCTTCATCGCCTTGCCCTCCGCGGTGTAAAGAAGCGTGCTTCGGGCAAGCACTCCGTCGACGTCAAGGACAAAGTTCTCAATCTGCGGCATCAGCACCACCGTTAAGTATCCTGTAAAGGTAGAGCTTGCCCAAATAATATAATAGCAGGTTGTACGGGTAGGCGTGGAGCGGGGCGATGTTCAGGTAAATAAGCGCGGTTAGCGTCTCCACCTTCTTCCAGTCGTATCCCTTGGCTTTCACGAAATTCCGAAGCAGCATCTGGCAGTCAACCAGATTGTTGTAGTTCCCGTACTGTATGGTGACGTTCTCCCCGTCAATCGAAACGTCGTACATGCGCTTGCGTATCATCTCGTGCGAAATCTTTATCCCGTGGTTGAGCTTTGCCAGGTCGTAGTAGATGTCGCCGTATTCCACGATGCCGCCGAAGCTCTGCCGCCAGTCGATAAGCACGAACTTGCTCTTGCCAGCCGGCGCGTCAGGGCGGAATATTATGTTCTCGATGAAATAATCGCCGTGGAAGTTCACGGCAACGCCGTCCTCGAGGTTCTCCCAGTCAATCTTTGCGAGAAGCTCGGAGAGCTTGGGCACGCGGTAGCCATTGATTGTTTCTTCCCTGTCGGAAAGCGTGGTTATCTTGTAGAATGACTCTATGCGCTTGAGCGTCTTTTCCTTGTAAAAGTCGGCGCACGCAGATTTGAACCTCGCCTTCTCCTGCGCTGGCAATTCCTTCCTCTGCCAGAAGTGCTTGTCCGACCATTCAAGGAATTCGCCGAACACGGTGTCATTCAGCACTTTTGAAAGGGGCGTTCCGTCCACGAAGCGGTATGCGTAGAAGTTCTCGGTGACCGCGACTATTTTCGGGCAGAAGTCCCCAAGTATCTCGGTGCGCTTCACCCTGTTTGAGACCATTATCGGATCCTTGAAATACTTGATTACCAGCCCGTCCACGAAATAGATGCACTCGTCGGTTTTCTCAAGAGGGGTGAATCCCTTGCTGAAAACCGCCGCGGTGTTGAAGTAGTTCTGCTCGGTGCCGGTGTCGTGCCATGTGAATCTTATCGCGTGCAACTGCCTGCGGTTGAGTATGCCTGCGAACCCGTTTGTCACCTGATACTCGTTTTTCACGAGGTATTTGTTTGATGAGAGGCTGTCCCAGAACATCTGGTAGTTCTTGATGCCCGCAAGCCCGATGTATGCGTAGCGGTTGTCGTTTTTCACCTTGTTGTCAAGGTGCACGACCAGGTCGCCCTCAAGCCGCGTGGTTGCGTAGCGCTCGGTGACATTCGGGTCTATCTCCGCGATTCCGAACCAGTCCTGGTCGGGCGGCGGGATGTTCTCCATAACAATCGTGTCAATGGAATCGAGTATGAACGGGCATTGGAGGTGCTCGCGGCACTGGAGCATGGAGTATCCGGGGCCGCTTCCGGCTCCGTCCCAGTTGTCAACTTCCACAAGAGTTATTTTCCTGTCAGGGTGCGCCACTTTCACGTATTGCGCAATCAGTTCCTTTTTGTAGCCGACTGGCATGACTATCTCGACGTTTTTCGGGAACGCCTCGATGATGTGCGAAAGTATGGGCTTGTTGTCAAGCGGCAGCAGCCCCTTGTGGAGGTCCTTTGTAAGGTTCTCCATGCGGGTGCCTTTTCCAGCCGCGAGTATGCAGACTTTGTAAGGCGCAGCGGAATCACTTGTACTCATTTTCCAACCTCCCGTCTTTTCTCTGGAATGAGTCGCGGAGCCTGATGACGTCCCTGCCGTCGGGGTCCGGAGTGGATGCCTCGACATAGGTGATGTCCGTCAGCGCCACCACGCGGTGCACTGCCGGCGGGCGGACCTCGAATATGGAGCCCGGCTGCATATCCTGGTAGCTGAGCCTGCCGTCCTCGTCTTCGAACACCACGCGCGGCTTCCCTGTGAGAAATATTATGGTCTCGCTCTTTTTCGCGTGGCACTGCAAGGAAGTCTCAAAGCCCGCCTTTATCTCGAGTTTCTTGAAAGTGTAATCCTTGCTTTCCGAGAGCATTATCTCCCTGCCCCACGGCTTGGTGACGACCTTTGCCTTGCCGATGTCCACGATGACGCTGACCGCCTTCTCCGGCTGCCTGCCTTGGGCTAGCGCAACAGGGGGAATGTCGTATTTCGGGTTGCTCTTGTCAGGCATCTGCAGATTACCACCCACAAGGGCATTATTGGGCGATTCGGATTAAAATGTTTGTATGGGGCGGCAAGGGGGCTATTTTTTCCCCTTGAAGCGGGTGATTGCGGAATAGATGAGCTTTTTGGCGCCCGACTTGAGCACGCCGTCAGTCCCGCGGTCGCGCTCGTCAAGCACGCGCGAAAGCGAGTCCGGGTTGTCGTACCAGCCCTTGGCGCGGGAAATCCACCTCGGGACCCCGTATCTCGCCGTCCATGAAATCTTGCGCGCGGATTTCCCCGCGTGCGAAAGAAGCGACGCATTCCAGGCTGCGCGCCTGCGGGCAAGCTCGGCTTCGTATGCCGCGCCAAGCGCCTCCCTGTCGGCCTCGGGATTGATGTCGATTTTTTCCGCCCTTGCCTGCCAGAAAAGCGGCAGGTCGGCAATTGCGGTCTTGAGGTCCGTTCCGCCTTTCCTGTTGAAGCTGTAGTCCTTTGCAAGCGGGTTTACGTTCACCCAGCCCTCGCGGTATTCATCGTAACCGTACGCTATCTTCATTTTCCCCGTAAAAAAGCCCGGGGGGATGAAAAGAGGCGGATAGAGGCCGTCCGGGTCGGAGTATCCGTGCAGCACAAGGTGCGAGTAGCCGTCGAAGTGCGCGCAGAGCTCCTTTTTCGGCACGATCACCATCTGCTCGGGCACGTCAATCAGGTGCTCCAGCGGGTCGGAGCGGAAGAGCCGCACCTTGCTTCCCGACAAGTCCTTGCTGCAGAACCAGTGCTCGAACAGCCCGATGTTCACTATCTGGATGGCGTCGAAATAGCCGCCTTTCACGCGCGCCCACACGCACCATTCGTCCTCGCCGAGCTTTTCCCAGCTTTTCTCGTGGCGGACGGAGTTCCTGTCGGCCGCGCCCAGCCCCTCAAGCATCTGCGAGAGGTAAATCGAGACGAACTCATGCCCCTGTTTCAGCTCCTTCGCCCGCGCAAGGCAGTGCTCAAGAGTTTTTTTGTCAGGCGATACGAACGGGTGGTCGTTGTTGCCTGCGTAGAAAATCCACTCGTCGCCCAGCCCACGCAGGAGTTTTGCGGATTCCTGGAATTTCGCCTGCGAATCCGAGCGCCCCTGCATTATGATTGCCTTGGGGAACAGCTTGCGCACTTCGGACTCGAAGTATCCCGTTTGGCTCTTGTCCTCAAGCTCGTACTTTATCACGACGGCCGACCAGTCAAGCGCGGCGTAGCTTGCAAGCGCGTAGAGGCTGATTTCGAGCTTGGATGGCATGCGGTAGATTTCCGCCTTGCCCTTGCGCACGCGGTCCGACCAGACCGGAGCCCCCGATGTGAGGGAAGCCTGCGTTATGTAATTGTCGAAATAGAGTATCATGGTTCCACGCGCGTTGCTATTGCTCAGGGTATTCCTTCCCCCATTCAAGCCTCTTGCCGATTTTTTCCTTTTCCTGCGCGTCCCACCAGAGCGCCTCTTCCATGAACGCGTATATCCCCATGCCCACGGAATACACCCAGCCGCGGGTGCCGTCGAGGATGAAGCGGTGGCGGATGAGGTAGTTGAGCGTCTGGACCGGCGGGAAAAGGAACATCCTGCGGAAGCCGTGCTTGCCGAAAAGCGAGGATATGCCCCTGTTGCGCTCCCCGATGTTGACGCGGGCGGTGTTGCCCGCCTTGCCGAATTCCGTTGGCAGGTCAAGCAGATAACGCTCGATTTTGCGCATAAAAAAGCCGAAGCTTGTCAGGTTGTAGTGCCGTATCATGCCGTTTTCCACCCTTCCTGTCGCGCCGTTCACCACGTACGTGGAGTGCGGCTCGGGCGGTATGTGGAATTTGCCCTTGCGAAGCAGGCGGACTATGGGGGAGATGTCCATCCTTCCCTTTTTCGCGAATCCGTTGAACAGGTATTCCCTCCTGTTTACCGTAAAAGCCGCGAATCTGCCGGAGTTCCCCTCGACCGCCTTGCGTATCTCCCCCTTGAGCTCGGGGCTCAGCCTCTCGTCGGCATCGAGTATGAAAATCCAGCCGTCGGGCGAGTCTTCGATGAGCCTTGCCGCGTTGTTCTCGAAGTAGCGTATGCTGCTTTTGATTACCTTGGCGCCGTTCTTGCGGCAGATTTCGGCGGTCCTGTCCGTGGATGAGCAGTCCACGACCACGATTTCGTCGAAGACCCCGCGCACATTCTCGAAGTAGCCCGGGAGCTTTTCCTCCTCGTTGTAAAAGACCGCTGCAAGGGTGATTTTTTCCAATTCAGCACCGGATGGGGGCTGCGGATTCCGCGCACCTGCGCAGGGCGGCCGCATCACTTCTTCTTTATGCCCTTCCACGCATCGAGGAACTCGTCCACCGTCTTTGTCGTCATGGGGTTTTCCACCATGGCGCGGATGAACTTTGGCGGCACGGTCACGATGTGCGCGCCTGCCTGAATCGAGCGGTTGACGTCGAGAAGCGAGCGCATGGAGCCCGAGATTATCTCGGACTTGCAGTTCCACAGCCTGTATGTGTCGGCAGTGTCCTTGATTACGATATACGGGTCAAAGCCCAAGTCTCCAATCCTTCCGTAGAAAAGCGAGACATACGTCGCGCCCGCTTTCGCGGCGAGTATCGCCTGGTTGTAGGACATTGCGCATGTCACGTTGGTCTTTATTCCCGCCTTGGAAAGCGCCACGACCGCCTTGAGCCCGTTTGGGATTACCGGCACCTTGATTACGATGTTTTTCGCCCACGCGGCGTACTGCTTGCCTTCCTTCACCATGCCCTCGTAGTCGTTGGTGGTGACCTCCACTGACACAGGGCCGGGCGTTATCTTGCAAATCTCCTTTATGGTGGGCTCCAGGTCGTTGCCTTCGGTGGCGATTATTTTCGGGTTGGTGGTGACTCCGTCCACTATGCCCCAGGAACAGAATTCGCGTATCTCCTCCACTTTCGAAGTGTCTGCAAATATCTTCATAGAAACACCGATTGGGGATATGTGGGGGCATGAATATTAAGCTTTTCAAGCGAGAAGAAACCGGGGGGAAAAGATGCGCGCTATAATTTTTGGCGGCGCAGGCTTCATAGGAAGCGCGCTTGCCGCAAAACTTCTGTCCAACGGGAACGAGGTAACGGTATTCGACAGCCTCTACACGGGCAAGAAGGGCAATTTCGCCGCGCTTGAGGGCAAGGGCGGCTTTTCGTTCATCCAAGGCGATGTGCGAAACATCGAAGAGATAGGAAAAGCGCTTCCCGGGCACGACATCGCCTACCATCTCGCCGCGAACGCGGACATACGAGGGGGCATGGAAAACACCTTCCTCGACTTCGAATACAACGCCATTTCCACCTACAAGATACTGGAGGCAATGCGCCGCTCGGACGTAAAGAAGATGGTCTTCACCTCCTCCTCCGCGGTCTATGGCGAGCCGCTTGTTTTTCCCACCCCTGAAACCTACGGCCCCCTGCGCCCGACCTCGCTTTACGGGGCGTCCAAGCTCGCGGCGGAAGCCTATGTCTCGGCGTTCTGCGAGGATTTCGGCATGCAGTCGTGGGTTTTCCGCTTCGTGAACGTGCTTGGTGCGGGCAACAGCCACGGCGTGGTCGGGGACTTCATAAGAAAGCTCAAGGCTGACGGCAAAAAACTCGTGATACTGGGCGACGGGCGCCAGCGCAAGTCGTCGGTCCACATATCAGACTGCATAAGCGGCATGCTTGCCGGCGTGAATGCCGGCAGGGAAGCCACGAACATCTACAACATCGGCAACGACGACTGGGTTTACGTGGACGACATAGCCGATGAAATATGCGCAGCCATGGGGCTGCCCGGAGTCAAATACGAGCACACCGGGGGCATCCGCGGCTGGACCGGCGACATGCCGTTCGTTTTCCTCGACAACAAGAAACTCCGCGCAACCGGCTGGAAGCCGTCCATGGGCTCAAGGGCAGCGGTGCGCCGCGCAGCCGAGGAGATGCTCGCCTCCCAGTCGCTTGAGGACAAGCACAAGGAGCATTTCTGATTGGGGTGTTGAATTTGCCTGAGAAACTCACCGGTCTCATACTCGCAGGCGGGCTTGGCACGCGCATGCGCCCCTTCACGCTTCACACCCCGAAAAACCTGATTGAAATTTCCGGCAGGGCGTTCCTCGACTACCAGTTGGAGCTTTTCGCGGCAAACGGGGTTTCCCGCGTGGTCCTCTCCACTGGCTACCTCGGGCACAAGATAGAGGACTGGCTCGGCTCGCACTCCACGCACGGGATAAAAGTCGAGGTCTGCCATGAAAAGGAGCTTTTGGGGACAGGCGGGGCGATAATAAATTCGCTTGGGGCAATGCCGGACGAGTTTTTCCTCACTTATGGCGACTCCTACCTGCTGCAGCCGTTCGCCGACGTCTTTTCGGCTTTCAAAAAATCGGGCAAGCCCGCGATGATGACGGTGCTTGGGCAATCGTCCGGCACGGCGGAAAACAACTGCAGCATAAAAGACGGGCAGGTCGTCCGCTATGCGAAGAAGCAGCCGGCAGGCACTTTCTCGCACATGGATTACGGGCTGCTGTTTTTCAAAAAGCCCGCGCTTTCGGGCTACAAGCTCGAGAATTTTTCCACGGACCGCATCTTCGCGGATCTGATTGCAAAGGGGCATCTGGCGGCATTCGTTACGCGCGTCGCCTATTACGAAGTCGGTTCGAAGGAAGGGTTAAGAAACTTCACGAGTTACATACAAAACCTTGGGAGGGAATGAAATGATAGTCTCACGCACGCCGTTCAGGCTGCCCCTTGGAGGGGGCGGGACCGACCTGCCTTCATACTACTCAAAGTACGGCGGCTCGCTTTTGTCGGTCGCCATAAGCAAGTACATCTACGTAATCGTCAACAGGAATTTCGACAAGGGCATCAAGGTCAGCTACAGGAAAATCGAGGAAGCCACCAACCTCGACGAGGTCCAGCACCCCATAGCGCGCGAGGCATTGCGCCTTGCGGGCGTGCACGACACAATCGAGGTCTTTTCCATGGCGGACGCGCCGGGCAACACCGGTCTGGGCTCGTCCTCCGCCTACGCGGTCGGCCTTCTCAACTGCCTCTACACCTACAGGCGCAAGCACGCCTCCCCGCAGGTTCTTGCCGACGAGGCATGCAAAATCGAGCTTGAAATACTCAAGGAGCCAATCGGCAAGCAGGACCAGTACATGGCGGCGTTCGGCGGGCTGACAAAACTCGACATCGGCACGGACGGCAAGGTGTCGGTAAGCTCGCCCATGCTCTCCGAAAGCTCGTTTGAAACGCTTGAAAACAACCTCATCATGTTCTACACCGGCTACCAGCGTTCGGCGTCGGACGTGCTCAAGGACCAGAACGACGCCACCAAGAAAGACGAGGGCGCGGTGGTCGAGAACCTCCACAAGATAAAGGACATCGGCGCGAAAATCGTGTCCTCGCTTGAGGACGGCAACGTGGATGCAATAGGCCCGCTTTTCCACCAGCACTGGATGGCGAAGCGCAAGCTGTCCGGCAAGATATCCAACCCCGAAATCGACGGGCTTTACGAAACCGGCATGAGAAACGGCGCGACCGGCGGCAAGCTCATCGGCGCGGGCGGTGGCGGGTTCATAGTCTTCTACTGCCCGACCGACAAGAGCAAGCTTAGGTCGGCGATGAAGGCGAAAAACGCACCCGAATTCCAGTTCAAGTTCGATTACGAGGGAAGCAAAATAGTCTTCAACCCGTAAAAAAGGCGTGATAATATGGAAAATGCGAAATATATCGGCGATTTTCTCGCGGAAAGCAAGAACGTCATAGACAGGATGCCGCGCGAGGACGTGGATGCCGCGGTCGAGGCGCTGTTTTCCGCGTGGAAGAACGGCAACACGGTCTTCCTCATCGGCAACGGAGGCTCGGCGTCAACCGCCACGCACATGGCTGCCGACCTCACGAAAAGCATCGCGGTTGCCGGCAAGAAGCGCTTCCGCGCAATGGCTCTGGTGGACAACATCCCCATGGTATCCGCGCTCACCAACGACGACGGATGGGAGAACATCTACACCGAGCAGCTGATTGCGTACTTCCGCCCGGGCGATGTCGTGGTTGCATTCTCCGTGCACGGCGGGGCCGGCAAGGACAAGGCTGGAGCATGGTCCCAGAACCTGCTCAAGGCGCTGCAATACGCCAAGGACAACGGCGGCAAGGCAATCGGCTTTGCGGGCTTTGACGGCGGGGCGATGAAGCAGATGGCGGACGTCTGCGTCGTGGTGCCCGCGGATTCCACCCCGCAGGTCGAGGCTTTCCACGTGGTGCTGCACCACCTAATCGCGTTTTGCCTGAAAGAGAAAATAGCCGCGTCCAAGTGAGGTGCCCCTGCTTGGAAAAAACACACAGCCGCGCAGTCTTCCTTGACAGGGACGGGACGATAAACCGGCTCGTCTACTACGAGGACCACGGCTTCGTTGACAGCCCGTTCCATCCCTCGCAGGTGAAGCTCATACCAGGCGCGGCGCGCGCAATGAAGATGCTGAAAAAGAAAGGCTTCCTGCTTGTCATGGCATCCAACCAGCCCGGGGTCGCGAAGGGCAACATGACTCCGAAAGCATACGCGGCGGTCGGGAAGAAAATCAATTCCCTGCTTGCAAGGGAGGGCGCGGCGTTCGACGCGGAATATTCCTGCCCGCACCACCCGAATGCGAAGATTGCATCTTACAGGAAAAACTGCCGCTGCCGCAAGCCAAAGCCGGGCATGCTTTTTGCCGCTGCGAAGGAGCACAACATCTCCCTTTCGCGCTCCTACATGGCTGGCGACGGGATAAACGACATGAAAGCCGCGCGCGCAGCGGGCTGCAAGGCGGTTTTCATAGGGAACTTCAAGCCCGAGCTTTGGGGGTATTTCAAGGGCGGGAAAAAGCCAGACATAATCGCGAAGAGCCTGCTTGAGGCAGTGAAGAAGATACGGTGAGCGCATGGCGAAAATCTGCATACTCGGACTCTGGCACCTCGGCTGCGTGAGCGCCGCGTGCCTTTCCAAATCGCATCACGTGGTCGGCTGGGACCCTGACGGGAAAACGGTTTCCGATTTGCAGTCCGGCAAGCTGCCCATATCCGAGCCCGGGCTTCCAGAGGCGATTTCACTCGTGCAAAAGCAGGGCAGGCTGGAATTTTCAAGCGACCTCTCCGCAGCCGCGGCAGGCGCGGATTTCATTTTCTTCACCTTCGACATCCCTGTGGACGGCAACGACAAGTCCGACCTGTCCCCCCTGTGGAAAACGCTCGACTTGCTCATGCCTTCCATCCGCGATGGGCAGGTCATAGTCGTTTCAAGCCAGGTGCCGGTGGGCACGTGCAGGAAAATGCAGGAGGCAATCAGGTCTGCGAAAAAGAGCGCGGGCGTTTGCTACACCCCTGAAAACCTCAGGCTCGGCTCCGCAATAAGCTGCTTTCTGTCCCCAGAGCGGATAGTCATCGGGGTTTCAGAGCAGCCACTTGCCCTGAAGATGGAGGAATTCTTCAAGGGAATCGGCGGCGAGCGAGTCGTCATGGGGCTTGAGAGCGCGGAGATGGCAAAGCATGCCATGAACGCCTACCTTGCCACCCTGATTTCCTTTTCAGGCGAAATATCCGACCTGTGCGAAAAGACCGGCGCGGACGCCGGGCAGGTCATGCGCGCGCTGCTCCTCGAGCGCCGCGTGAGCCCCAATGCCCCTCTCATGCCCGGGCTTGGCTTCGGCGGCGGGACGCTGGCGCGCGACGTGCAGACGCTGCGCACGATAGGCGCGGAAAAATCCGTGCCCACTCGCGTGCTTGACGCCGCGTTCGAATCCAACCGCGAGAGGACCCTCTACGTGCAGCGCAGGCTGTCCGGCGCGATAGATGGTGTGCGCGGCAGGAAAATCGCTTTCTTCGGGCTCACCTACAAGCCGGGGACGGACACGCTTCGCCGCTCGCTCGCGCTGGACATCATCAGGGGGCTCGTTTCAAGCGGCGCCGAAGTGAGCGCGTACGACCCGGCGATAAGCTCGCAGGTCGAAGGGTACGGCGGGCTCCAAGTCTGCAAAAGCGCGCTTGAGTGCGCAAAGGGCGCGGACGCCCTTGTCATAACTACGGCGTGGGACGAATTCCGCACGCTCGATTATGCGGCAATCTGCGCGGCAATGCGAAAGCCAATAATAATTGATGCGCGCAACATGCTTGACAGGTCGGCGCTTCCGCAATCGGCGGAATATTTTGGAGTGGGGATAGGGGATGACAGGCGAATTTGAAGGCAAGGTCGTGCTGGTTACCGGCGGAAGCCAGGGCATAGGATACGCCATGGCGGACGCGTTTTCCAAACGCGGCGCGAAAGTCACGATATTCGCAAGGAACGCCGCGCAGGTGGCGCAGGCTGCAAAAGAACTGTCATGCGAGGGCGCGGCGCTCGACGTTGGCGATTCGCAGGCGGTAAAAAAAGCGTTCGATTCAATCGCGCAAAAGAACGGCGGGATAGACGTCCTTGTCAACTGCGCCGGCATTTACGGCCCAATCGGCCCGATTGAGGGCAACGATTCCGGCAACTGGGCGCAGGCGATGCACATCAACCTCTGCGGCACGGCTTTCTCCTGCCAGGCGGCAATCCCGCACATGAAAAAGCGGAAGTCCGGCTGCATAATCAACATGGCCGGCGGAGGGGTGGGCGGCTCCAAGCTCAAGCCGAACTTCTCGTGCTACACGACGTCGAAATTCGGGATTTGCGGATTCACGGAAGCGCTTTCCAAGGAACTCGAGGGGACGGGCGTGAGGGTAAACGCGATTTCACCCGGCGCGGTCAACACCCGCCTGCTCGAAGAGGTTCTCTCGGCAGGCGCAAAGGCGGGCAAGGATTTCCTTGAGGCGTCGAAAAAGCAGAAGCAGTCTGGAGGCACGCCCCCCGGGGCGGCGGCGGAGCTTGCGCTTTTCCTCGCTTCGGAAAAAGCCGCGCACATAAGCGGCAAGGTGCTAAGCGCGGTCTGGGACAAAAAGGAACTCCTCACGCTTCCAAGCTCGGGCTCGCCCGACATATTTGTCCTGCGCAGGATTGACAACGAGCTTTACTGCGGGAAAAAGTAATCGGGCCATGCCCGAAAACGTGGATGCCATGCCTTCGAAAAAACCGCTTGTTTCCGTGCTCATGCCGTTCTACGACAACGGAAGCGTTGAGAACAGGAAGAATTTCTCCGAGGCGCTCTCAAGCATCCTGTCGCAGACTTTCAGGGATTTCGAGGTAGTGATGGTCGCGTCAGGCGAAAAAAAATTCGCCAGCAACCAGGCGCGCCGCTCGGGAAAAATAAGGCTCTTCTTTTTCGAGCAGAAGGCGATTCCCGGCAAGAGCCTGCCGCTCAGGGAAAAGCTCTACGGCATAATCAGCGCGAGGAACCTCTGTGTTTCAAAGGCAAGGGGCGAGCTGCTCGCGTTCGCGGATTACGACGACATCTCCCTTCCCATCAGGCTTGAAACCGAGGTCGGATTCCTGCGCTCGCATCCTGACATCGGCGCTGTCGGCTCATCCTCCATAATCATAGACGAGGAGGGCAGGGAAATCGGCAGGCGCGCGGTATTCGAGGACGACGCAGAGATAAGGCGGCGCATGCTGCAGTTCAATCCCGTGCCCCAGCCCACGCTGATGGCGCGGGCGAAGCTTGTCCGCGAAGCCGGCTGCTACAGGCAGGGCGAAATACCCGAGGATTTCGACCTCTGGGTGCGCATGGCGAAGATTACAAAATTCCACAATCTCCGCGAGCCGCTGGTAAAATACCGCGTGCACTCGGGTGGCGGGGCGTCGAACTACGCGGTCGAGCTTTTCTTCGGCTCGCTTCGCGTGAAGTGGCGCGCCGCAAAGACGCTGGGGCTGCGCCCCGGGCTCAGGGACATCGCGGTGAATTTCTTCCAGTTCCTTTCGCTTTTCTTCCCGAATTTCCTGCGCCGCACCGTGCTTGAGAAGATACGCTCGGGCGTGGTGATAGGCAACCGGGCGTAATGGCTGGCAAAATTCCGCTCAGGCGCATAGGGCCTGCGCGATAGGTGGTTTTCATGCAATGGGGCATAATAGGCGGCGGGCTGATAGGCGGAAAAAGGGCTGACGCGCTCTCTTCCCTCGGCGAAACGATTGCGGCAGTGGCGGACGTCAACATCGTGCGCGCAGCCGAGCTTGCGGGCAAGCACAAGGCTGCGTCCTACACCGACTGGAAGAAAATAACGCGCGATTCGAAAATCGGCGCGGTCGTGGTGGCGACCACGCACAATTTCCTCTCTGAAATCAGCGTGGACGCGCTGCAGCACGGCAAGCACGTGCTTGTCGAAAAGCCGGCGGGGCGCAATCCAGCGGAAGTGAAAAAGATAATCGACGCGGAGAAAAAAAGCGGCAAGCACGTGTGCGTGGGCTTCAATCACCGCTTCCACCCCGCGATACTCGAGGCGCATAAAATCTGCCGCGAAGGCGCCTGCGGCCCGCTCAAATTTATGCGCGCAAGATACGGGCACGGCGGGCGACCGGGCTATGAAAAGGAATGGCGCTTCAACCCGGAAATCTCCGGCGGCGGGCAGCTCATCGACCAGGGCAGCCACCTGGTAGACCTCTCGCGGTTCTTTTCCGGGCAGGACATGTCCCTTGCGTATGGATTTTGCAGGAGCTATTTCTGGAAGGCGCCTGCGGAGGACACGGGCTTTCTGGTGCTCGAGTCCAAATCAGGGCAATCCGCTCTTCTTTCCACAAGCTGCATGCAGTGGAAGAACCTGTTCTCCTTCGAGCTTTTCTTCGAGCGCGCGCAGGTGAACATAGACGGGCTCGGCAGGAGCTACGGCACCGAAACACTAACAATCTACAGCATGAAGCCGGAAATGGGCCCGCCCGACGTTGAAACGAGGAAGTTCGAGGACCCGGACGCGAGCTTCAGGGCGGAGACCGCGGATTTCATCGGGAAAATCAACGGCAAGCCCTCGCTTTGCGCAACCGCGCAGGACGCACTCGCCTCGATAACAATCGTGGCTGGCGCTTGCGCGCAGGGGAAAAAACAGGCAAGTGCCTGAAAATAAAAAATCGAAAAGAAGAAAAATGCCGGGCAAGGCAAGCGCCGCTTACTGCGCCTGCCCCGCCGACTTGTCCACAATCCCTTCCTTGTTGCCCTTGAACAGCGAGTCCTTCATCTTGTATATCTTCACCTCGCCATTCCTGCTCTTGTAGACCAAATCATAGCCGGTCAGGTTCTCAAGGTAGAACCCGCGGTACAGGTTGGAGGTGTAAAACGCGGTCTTCGCGTCCTCCATGCCGTCCACAAGCGTTCCGTTTTGGCCTTGCCAGACCTTCTGCTCGTTGTAGACCATTTCGGCATGCACGCTGTCGCCGTAATCCTGCAGCACGCGTATGAATCCTTTCGACACCACAAGGTCGCCGTTGGCATCCTTCCTGTCGAGGTAATACGTGGCGGTTATCTTGGTGCCGTCTGGAAGCGTGGCGTCCCCCACGCAATAGGCGGGCTTCTGCATGTCCACGCCCTGCAGCGTGACGCGGTAGGCGTACACCCCGGTCCTCTGCTGGCTTTCCGAAACAGTGCAGGTGGTCGCAGGTGTCTTCACCTTGTATATGAGCAGGCGCTCGGGGTTGTGGTCGTATTCGCACTTGGAAGTCCCCGGGTCACGGTCGACCGATGTCAGCCCCTCGTGTGAGCAGCCGAGGTAGTTGAGAGCGCCGTACTTGCCGCCGAACGTGTCGCCGCCTATGATTTCGGTGTCGAACAGCACGTAGCGGCTGTCGAAGTAATTCATGGAGTCTATCATGTCCTGCGTGCTGCCTATCAGGAAGTCGTGGGCGACCCTGCCTATCATGTTCGGCGAGCGCTGCACGTTGCCCATCACGGCATTCCTGTTCCCGAGGTAGTTTATCCAGTGCCCGTAGTCCCACCACGACGTCACGCGGTCGTCCGAGCCGAGATTGGCGCTTATCCATTCCATGCTGTCCACCCAGTAGTCGTTCAGCCTGTTGCACCTGAACGACGCCCCGGACCTCGCCCAGTTCGAAGCCTCCTGCTCCTTGGCGGTCTTGGGAACGAGCTCCGAGAGCGACAGCTGCGAAACCATGCATACCTTGGCATTGAACTGGCTGTTTATGCTGTTCGCATAGTTCAGGTCGTACCCTGCGGTGCAAATGTCCGAGTCGTAATAGCCCGCCTGCCGCAATCCCTCGCAGAGTTTCGCGAGTTTCGGCATCACAGCCGCGGGGTTGTCCTGGTAGCGCGTCTCAAATGACTTGCCCAGTATCATGGGCGCGAGGGCGGATGGCAACGCAAGCTGCGCCATGGACAGAAGGACGATGAATATGAGGAAAACCCCGTATACCGCGCGCCTCGCGCCGGGAAGCTTCATCTTTTCAGCAATCCAAAGCACTATGCGCTCAAGCTCCGCGACAGCCGCGACCGCGGCAATCGCAGCCACGACCCCCACGAATATCGAGTACTTTATTTTGTTGAGCCCGACGTATGAAACCGGCAGTATGAACATCAGCACAAGGAAGGCTACCGATGCCGCATCCTTGCTGTGCTTGTCGCGGGCGAAGTGCCCGATTACCATCCCCGCGCTTCCCACCACGATGAAGAAGAACAGGAGGGAATCGTCCTTTGCGCCGGTGGCAATCGACGTATCCAAAATCTTGCTGAAGGTGAAGTTCACTGCGCCCATCGCCGCATTGGCTATTGCCGTGAATGCCGCTGCCGGAACGCCCAGCACCCCGTACAGTGCGCCCACGGCGTCCGAACTTATGTGGTTTTTCGGGACAAGGGCGAGGAACCCCCCCTCGCTTTCAAAGCTCGAGCCCGCGAGGTTCTGCTCGGCAATCGTCTTGCCAAGCGGGGTGCCGAATTGCACGAACCCCACCATGCTTGCGAGCTTTTCCTTCGCCACCCCTCCAAGCGGGGTGACTGCGAGAAGCACCAGCCCTATGAATGCAATTGCCGCAAGCAGGGAAACCCTCTGTTTAATGTTGAAATCCCTGCCCGTCAGCCAGTCGCCGGCGTAGCACAGGGCAAGCGCGCCCACCACCATGCCGACATTGGTGGTAATGCTTCCCAGGAATGTCCTGTCCATGCCCGAATATGCGCTATACAGCAGGGTGGCGCCAAGCGCCCACGCGGCAAGCACGGTGACTATCTTCACGAAGAACTCGTTCTTCTTCCCGATTACGAAATAGTCGAGCGCCTGCAATGCCACGAACCCGGCGAACGCCAGCGCCGCGACGATGAAATAGTTCGAGCTGATTATTGCCGCGAAAAAGCCCAAGCCCGCCAGCATGGCAAGTTCGAAGTCGCTTTTCCTGACTGCCGCGGCAATGGCCCCGAGCATGACGAACAGCCCCATGAAACCCGTGCCAAGAACCTCGTTCACGCCCGCCGACATCTTGTATATCGTTATCGGCAGAAGCGCGACCAGCAACGCCGCGAGCAGGCCATAGCGCTTCCCGTAATAGGATGAGAAGAGGAGGTATGCCCCGAACGACATAAGCATGCTCGAAAGCGGGGGCAGCCAGCTTGAAAGGTCGAACAGGAGATAGTTGTCGTATGCCCCGCCCTTGGTGTAAAGAGAATACCACTGCGCCTGCAGGTAGCCGTCCATAGGCGGGTAGCCTATCCTGTGGGAGTTCATTTTCTCTTCAGGCCACCAGACCGTGGAATCCGTCATCGGCACCGCGCCGTCGCGCAGTATCTGCGTGCTGATATACTGGTAGAAATAAGGGTCAAGCTCGGAATATATAGGGGTGAATGTCTGTATGCGTATCCAGAACGCCAGCAGGACAGCCAAAAGGAGGAGTGCGCTCCCGAGGTGCTTTTTCGCGAACTCGAAGCTCACGACCTCGTCAAATTCGAACTTCGGCGCCTTGATGTCGAAAGCCCCTGTCTTGAACCCCCACAGCACTCCCGCCGCGGTAAGCAAAAACAGGTTCACAAGCGCGAGAAAGACCGTGAATTTCAGCCCCACCATCCCCTCGATCACAAGGAAAGACGGCGGCACCACGACGCCTATGAACAGGCACGCCAGGAATTTTTCCAGCCACGACAGCCCGGTTTTTTTCAGGAACGGCCATCCGAGCGCCACTCCGGGCACGATTGCCGAAAGGAATACGACAAGCGTTGCGTACAGCGCATTGAATTCCAGAGCGACCATTAGAAATCACCTTTGCCTGCCCCATGCTGGCCTCCCAGCCACGCCTGTAAGGGCACCAAGTTGTTCTTGGGCATCTATAAAAACCTGCCTTTCCACTTCTCTTCCGATGTACGATGTCCATATCATAGGGGGAGGGCCGGCGGGCTGCTTCGCGGGAATCGCGGCGCAGCTTTCCGGAAAGTCCGCGCTCGTGTCCGAGGAGCACAGGCGGATTGGCGAGCCCGAGGCATGCTCAGGGCTCATTTCCAAAAGCGGGCTTGAGTCGCTTCTCCCCCACATAAACTATAGGGAAGTGCAGCTCAACACCATTTCCGCCGCGAAAATCACGAGCGGCAATCAGAGCTTCACGATAAAGCCGAAGGACGAAACCGCGGTTCTCGTTTCCCGCTCCGGGCTTGACCGCCTTGCCGCCGCGCGCTTCGAGCAGGAGGGAGGAAAGCTTCAGCTTGGCAGGAAAGTCACGCGCGATTTCCAGTCCAAGTCCATAATCGGCGCGGACGGTCCTGCCTCGGCAGTCGCGGATCATTTCGGATTCCCGAAAATCGGCTCCTTTGCCGCCTCCATGCAGGGCAATTTCAAATACAAGTGCCAAGACTCCCATCAGGCGGAAATATTCCTCTCTTCAAAGGATTTCCCCGGCTTTTTCGGCTGGGCAATACCTGTGAGTGAGGATGAGGCGAAAGTCGGGCTTGGCGTGAAGCTCCCGCTCCACCCGCTTGCGTTCTACCGCCGCTTCCTTTCGCGGCTCGGAATCAAAACCAAGCCGTCCTATGAATTTGCCGCAGTCATCCCGACATCCGTGCGCAGGAAAACCGCCATGCGAAAATCCGGCTGCAACGTGCTTCTGGCTGGCGACTCCGCCGGGCAGGTAAAGGCGACGACGGGCGGCGGAATTTTCTTCGGCGCGCAGTGCGGACTCCTTGCCGGAAAATATTTTTCCGAGCCTGAAAAATACGAGTCCGAATGGCGCGGCAAATACGGGCTTGACCTGGCGCTTCACCGCCATTTCCGCACCGCGCTTGATATCCGGGGCGGCGAGCCATCCCCTCTGTTCCTGTCCATGGCAAAGGCGATGTTCTTCGAGGATTTGCTCTCCGAGCGGGGCAAGATGGACCGCTGGGGCGCGATGCTCTCGCCATCCACTTTATTGGCTTATGCGGGCATAGTGAAGCGGAAGGTAGTGGGCTGATTTGCATGGAAAAGAAAAATGTTTTCAGGGCGGATTTGCACATGCACACGCATCACTCCAAGGACTCGCTTTCAAAGCCGCTTGACATCCTCAAAGCCGCGATGAGAAAAGGGCTGCACGCCATTGCGATAACCGACCATGACGAAATCGACGGGGCGTTTGAGGCCGCGAAACTCGCCAAGGCAATGCGCCTTCCCCTGCAAGTCATCATAGGCGAGGAGGTCGCAACCGCGGAAGGGGACCTGCTCGTCTATTTCCTGAAAAAAAGGATTGCGCGGGGGAATCTCGCAACAGTGCTCGCCGAAGTGAAGCGGCAGGGCGCAATCTGCTGCGCGGCGCACCCCTACGATTTCACGAGATACGGCATAGCGCTTGAAAAAATCCCGGCAAAACAGCTCGCCGCAATCGACGCAATCGAGGCGTTCAACGCAAGGATAACAGTGCGCTCGCACAATTCCGACGCCCTGAAGTTCGCCCACTCGCGCGGCAAGCCAATCCTCGCAGGTTCGGACGCGCACCACCCGTCCGAAGTCGGCGCGGCGTACGTGGAGTTTTCGGGCGTGAAAAAGCTCGACAAGCACTCGCTCCTCTCTGCCCCGCGCACGCTTGGCGGGAAAGTTTCGCCCGCATACGTTCATCTTTTTTCAAGATACGCGGTTGCCGTGAAAAAAGCGCGGAAGGTTTTCCGCCGCTGATTTTGGCAACCGATATAAACTTCGCCCCTGTTCCCATATCGGGGAGGGAATGCGTCCTAAACACATAGCCATAATACCCGACGGCAACCGCCGCTGGGCGAAAAAGAACGGCAAATCGCTCCTTTTCGCATACGACAAGGGCATTACCCACATAGGCGACGTCATAAAGTGGTGCCGCAAATACCGCGTGCGCGAGCTTACCATGTGGGGCTTCTCAACAGAGAACTTCCTGCGGGACAGGAAGGAAATTTCCCAATTGTTCGAATTGTTCAACAGCAAGCTGTCCGAGGGCATGCAGCACGAGTACAAGAAATACCGCGTGCGCGTGCGCTTCCTTGGCAGGATTGACGAGCTTCCGAAGGAAGTCTCGGAAAAGATGCGGCAGGTGGAGCGCGACACGGAAAAGCACAGCAAATACCAGCTCAACCTCATGCTCGCATACGGGGGCAGGCGCGAGATAATCGACGCAGTGAACCGCGCGCTTAGGATGCGACTCGGGAAAGTGGATGAAAAATCGTTCGCGTCCCTCCTTTACACCGATGGCGTGTCCGAGCCGGACTTGGTAATCCGCACGTCCGGCGAAGTGCGCACAAGCGGCTTCCTCCCGTGGCAGTCCGCCTATTCCGAATATTATTTCTCCAAAAAGCTGTGGCCGGATTTCACCGAGCGCGATTTCAAGTCCGCGCTTGACGACTACTCGCGCAGAAGGAGGAAATACGGCAAGTGATTTTCAGGAGAATTGAAATGAAAAAGGTCGGCAAACATGGGGCGAAAAAACAAGCAGTGCGCAAAGGCGGCGATATCATCAGCGGAAAAACAGAAAAATTCCTGTCGGGCAAATCCCCTGATTGGCTCGTGTGCATTCTTGCAGAGGACAAGCGCCACATCCGCGCATTCCTCGCACTCTCGGTGGTCATGATGTGCGTGTTTTTCATATTCGCAGCGCTCTCTCCCGCGCCGAATTACTCTATAACGAACGAGGGCAAGGGCGAATTAGTCAAGGCATACATGGAAGTCGCCAACACCGAGTTCTCGCGCATGAGGGGGCTGATGTTCCGCGACAGGATAATTCCCATTCTCTTCGAATTCAATTCAACCGGCACTTACCCTATTCATTCCAATTTCGTAAAAGCCGAATTCGACGCGGTCTACCTTTCTGAAGGCGGGGAAGTGGTGGAAATATTCCGCAAAATCCCGCCATCCACGCAGTTCGTCTCCCCGCAAAAGCCGGCGCGCTATTTGCTTGAGCTTCCTGTGGACACGTTCGACGCGCTTTCAATCGAAGTCGGGGATAAAATCAGCTGGAAAAAATTGGGCGGTAAATGACGGGGGGATAATATGTCGCTTGGCTGGGGGCTTGGGCGGTGGGTTGCCGAATACAAGCTTAACCTGCCGAGGCTATCCCCAGAAGAGGAGGCGCTTGCCCTCGGAGTCGCCGAGAGATTCCGCAACGAAACACAGAAGCGCGAATTGAAGGGCGACGATGAAGCCGCCGCACTTTGCAAAAAACTCCTTTACGACGCGTGCGAGGAGGAAGGGCTTGAAATCGATTCCGAGCAGGAAGCATATCTTTCCCGCGCGGTATTCCTCCAGACGTTCGGAAGCGGATTTCTGGGCGAGCTTCTCGCTGATGAAAAGCTCGAGGAAATCGCGCTCATCGGATTGCAGCGCCCTGTTTTTGTCTATGTGCGCGGCTCTGGCTGGAAGCGCACAAACGTATACATCGACAGCCAGGACTATTTCGTTTCGCTTTGCAACCGGCTCGGCAGGGGTTTGGGCAGGCGCCTCACAGCGCAGCAGCCGAGGATAAACGCCGTGCTTGATGACGGCTCGCGCATGCACGCATCCATGCCGCCGGTCTCCTCCTGCGAGCTTACAATCCGCAAGTTCTCAAGAGAGCCGCTCTCCCCATTCGACCTTCTGCAGTCCGGCACTTATGATGCGAAGATGCTCGCCTTCCTCTCCCTCTCGCTTCAAGCCGACCTCTCGGTTGTTTTCGCGGGCAACACTGCAAGCGGCAAGACAACCACGCTCAACGCCGCGCTCTCATTCATTCCTGATTCCGAGCGCCTGCTTTTGATTGAGGAAACGCCGGAGATTTCCGTTCCGCACAGCCACCAGCTCCGGCTCATGCCATTCGAGGAGGCGGGAATCGGCATGGTGGAACTTGTGCGCGACTCGCTTCGCATGCGCCCCGACCGCGTGGTAGTGGGCGAGGTGCGCCGTCCTGACGAGGCGCACGCGTTTGTGGAGTCCGCGCTGTCAGGGCAGGCAAAGGGATGCTACGCGACGTTCCACGCCCAGTCCTCGCGCGACGCCCTCCTCCGCCTGCGCATGATGGGCTGCCTTGAGGCGGATTTGGAGGGGCTTGACCTTGTGGTAATCCAGCGCAGGGTTTCGACATACGACCGCAAGCAGCGCAAGGTCGGCGAGGCGCGCAAGGTCACCGAAATATCCCTCTCAAACAGGCAGGACATCCTCCACCCCAACATCGTATTCTCGGATGGCAAATTCTCGGAAAAGCCCATGGCGCTTGCGCTTGAGCGGTTCTGCTCCAATTCAGGCATGACGCTTCGCGAAAGCAGGGAGGAATTGTCTGCGCGCGAAAAATTCTTCCTGCAAAACCGCGCGTGCAGGGGGTTTGAGCGCTCGTTTGGCACAATACAGAAATACATGTTCGGGGGGAAGAAGAATGGCTAAAGACTGGGCAGGCGGTTTCGTATTGGCTATATGCCGCCCGTTTTCCAAAAGCCGATTGTTCGAAAAAAAGTCCGGCGCGCAGATGGAGAGGAAGCTCTCCGCAGCCGGAATCGAAGGGGCGGACGGGCAGGGGTATCTCACAGGCTCGCTTTTCATCTCCGCGCTATTCGCGCTTGCGTCCCTGCTCCTAATCCTGCAGTTCAGCCTCGGATTCCTCGAATCGTTCGCAGCCCTCGCCATTTCATTCGGCGGGCTATTTGCGATGTTCCTCCTGCTTCCAGCGCTTCTCGCCTCGCGCAGGGCGGCGCTGATTGATGCCGAGCTTCCGTTCCTGATGCGCGAGTTTTCGACCTATGTTCAAATCGGGCTGCCGTTCGAGAAATGCGTGGCGCGAGTGGCAAAGGGCGATTACACGCTGTCGTCCGACTTTTCGCGCCTCATGCGCGAGGTCTCGTCCGGCTCGCCCATGCAGTCCGCGCTCTCGTCATTCTCCTCCCGCCACGAATCCATGCAGGTGAAGCGCTTCTCGCTTCTCCTCTCGCAGGCGTATGAAACCGGCTCGGGCGCGGACTCCCTCCGCCGCGCGTCCGAAGAGCTTTCGGCAATCCAGCTTTCGAAGATACGCGAGCAGAGCGGGAAGATGTCGCTTCTTTCCATCCTCTTCATAGCGACTTCGGCAATGCTTCCCGCGTTTTTCTGCGTGTTCGCCGCGCTCTCGCCCATGGTGTCGGGAGGGCAGATGCCCGACGGCGCGATATGGGCGGCATTCCTCCTCGGCTTTCCCCTGCTGAACATCGTCGTCCTTTTCCTTGTCTTCCTGTCATTCCCCCCGTCGGTATTTTCGCAGAAGGGAAAGCAGGTGCTTTTGGAGGAGTTCCTGAAAAAATCCGGCTTTGCAATGAGCGGCAGGTCGTTCTCGCTCATCCTCGCGCTCTTTGCCATCGCCCTCTCGGCGCTGTGCTTCGCGCTTTTCGGGCTTCAGGCAGCCGTGATATCCATCTGCATCGCGCCTGCAATCTACTCGATTGTCGCCTATCTTTCAGGCAGGGAGATAGCCGCCGCGGAGCGCAGGCTGCCCGATGTCCTTTATGGCGCGGCGTCTGTGCACAAGGTGATGTCAGCCGAGCGCGCCCTCTCCTTCCTTGCCAAGGGTGGATTCGGCAGGCTGTCAGAGGCGTTTGAAATCGCGCTTCGCAGGCAGAAATCCGGCGAGAGCTTTGCAAGCTCCATGTCTGCAGCCGCCGCGCACTGCCCCTCGCCCCTTGTCGACCGCGCTCTCTCGCTTCTCGTGGTGTCGTATGAAACCGGCGCTGACATGTATTTCGCTCTCCGCGAAGCCGCGCAGGACGTCATGTCTTTCTTCTCCCTTGTCCGCGAGCGCTCGGCAATGCTCGCCATACAGCGATATACGCTCATCCTCGCCTCGGCAATTCTCGTGCCAGCCATACTTGGCACCACGGTTTCCCTCGTGCCCGCCCTTGCGGTTTCCTCGCCGCTTTCGCAGCAGGCGGGCGCTGCGGCGATGTTCTCCACGCTCTCGCTTGCCTGCCGCGCCTATCTGCTGCTCTGCGCCATCCTCTCATCCGCAATGCTTTCCCAGTCGGAATCCGACCCGCGCCGCGCGCTTTTATACTTCTCGGCAATCGCGCCGGTTTCGCAGGCGGTTTTCTCCGTTGTTTCAGGCGCAGCGCTTTGATGTTTTCCCCGTCCGGAAGGCATCCGCATTTATAAACTAGTCGGTCAAATCAACCATTACAGGACATACGTTCTACTCGAAGTCTGACGGCTTAAAGTCGAATAACTTCTTGCAAGAGCGCATTTCCTGAATATGAAAGAAAAGGATGTGATGTAATGGGTTTCGGAAGAGATAGTTTCGGCGGCGGCAATGACATGCCCAAGCCAGTGAAAGTCGGCGACGAACTTGACGTAACAATCGAGGCAGTCGCGGCAAAGGGCGACGGAATCGCCAAGAAGGACGGATTCGTAATATTCGTACCTGGAACGGCTGTCGGAGATGCCTGCAAAATCAGGATAACCGCGGTCAAGGCTTCCTGCGCAATCGCGGAAAAGGCTTAGATTCCTTAAGTTCTTTTTTGTTTTTTTCTTTTTTCCCCTGTTTTTCAAAAAGAGCCGAAGTCCTGGGGTTGCATTTCGAAGACCCTGTTTTTCTGGCGAGCTTTCCCCTTGATTCGCCTTGAAATCGTTTTGAGTATCCGAAGCTTGTCATTCATGCCATCGATTTCGGTTTCAGCTGGCACCCACTTGTCGCGAAGCGTGTGCAAATACTTCACCAGCTTCTTGTCAGCGATGCCTGTGCCGTCGGGATTCCCTATCTTCCGGAGTATGGTCGAAATCGCTATCTTAGCTTCAAGTTTTTTTTGCCCCGGGCTCGCAATGGCATTCCTCTGCATTTTTCCACCATCCGTCTTTGTTGCCATATCGGTTTTTAACCCGCTCGCCAAAAGTGATTCATGCAAAAATTCCAGAAGGATTTCATAGAGCTTTGCGTATTCGCAGGCGCTCTCAAGTTCGGCAATTTCACGCTCAAATCCGGCAGAACCTCCCCGTACTACTTCAATTCAGGCGTTTTTTTCACAGGCGAACTGACCAACTCGCTTTCAGGCATATTTGCCGAGAGCATCAACCGCGCGCTCCCTCCTGAAAAATACGACGTTGTTTTCGGGCCGGCTTACAAGGGCATCCCGCTTTGCGTCTCGGTTTCCATGGCGCTCGCGCGGAAAGGCGTGGAAAAGCCGTGGTGCTTCAACCGCAAGGAGGCAAAGGACCACGGGGACAAGGGCGCGTTTGTCGGCTCGCCCATAAGCGATGGCTCGCGCGTGCTCATGCTCGACGACGTTTTCACGACCGGCGGGGCAAAGGAGGAGGCGATTGCGCAGATATCCTCAGTGGCAAAAGTAAAGCTCGAGGGCGTGTTCATACTCATCGACAGGCAGGAGAAAGGCGAGGGCGGCAAGAACGCGATTGCCGAATTCGAGAAAAAGCACGGAACGAAAGTGCATGCCGTCGTGACCGCGGACGAAATATTCCACTACCTTTCCACGACAAAGATAAACGGGGAATTCAAGGTGACGCCTGAAATCCTCCAGCAATACCAAGAATACAAGAAACAATACGGTGTTTGAATGGCAAATTATCTCGAACTTCTGGAAAGCTCGGCGCGCGAGCGGCAAAGCATAGCATGCTTCGGGCTTGACCCGGTGCTTGAACTGATGCCCGAATCCCTTATGCAGCCGCGAGAGGAGAAAATCGTTTACTTCTACACGCAAATCATAGATGCCGCTCTCGCCGAGAAGCAGTCGATATCCGCGCTCAAGCCCAACTACGCGTTCTTCGCGCAATACGGATTCGACGGGCTTCGCGCCCTCAAGACAATTATTGAACGATACTCTGGCAAGCTGCCAATCATACTCGACGCCAAGCGCGGCGACATAGGAAAATCAAGCGCGGCGTATGCGAACGAAGTCTTCAACTTCTGGGGCGCGGACGCAACCACCGTTTCCCCTTACATGGGCTATGACAGCGTCTCCCCGTTCATCGAGCGCTGCAAAACAGGCAGGGGCGTTTACGTCCTCTGCAGGACCTCGAACGAGGGCGCGGCGGACTTCCAGTCCCTTCGCATGGAAAACGGCAAGCAGCTTTTCACCGAAGTCGCGGCGAAAATCCAGAAGTGGCACTTCCCCGGCGTGGGCGCGGTCATGGGCGCAACAGCGCTTGACGAGCTTGAATCCATGATGTGGATTTTCTACGACTCGCACAAGAAGCTCCCGCTTCTCGTCCCGGGCGTGGGCGCGCAGGGCGCGTCTGCAAAGGAGACCGTGCGCGTTCTTTCCAGCGTATGGTCGGAAACGCTCCTTCTCCACAGGATAAATTCCTCAAGCGGGATTTCGTACGCCTACAAAAAGAGCGGCACAACCGACTTTGTGGGGGCTGCGCTGGAAGAAATAAGGAAGCTGAACTCTGAAATCGGAAGAATTTAATCCGGCGCGGTCGCCCTTCCTTCCTTCACATATCCGCTTATCTTACTGGCAAGCTCGCCAAGCTTTACCCTGATTTGCTTGCCGTCGTTCCTGAAGCGGATTGTCACTGTTCCGTGCTTGTCCGACGTTTTCTCAAGAGTGTCGAAGTCCACTGTGACGCAGTAGGGAACGCCGATTTCATCCGCGCGGGCGTATCTCCTTCCGATTGAGCCGGAGTCCTGATAATAAACAGTCAAGCCCGCCTCGCGGAGCATCGCTTCCACTTCCCTTGCCTTTTCATCCATGCCGTCCTTTTTCATGAGCGGGAAAATCCACGCGTGGTATGGCGCAATCGCGGGCGGGAATGCGAACCACTCCCAATCCTTCGCTTCCGTCTTTTCTCGGAAGCAGTGCTCAAGCACGCACCAGAACATCCTGTCCGTGCCCATGGAAGGCTCCACAACGTGCGGCACAATCCTCTGTTTTTCCTCCTCGACAAAAACAGAAAGGTCCGCGCCTGAAAGCTTGGAGTGCGAGGCAAGGTCAAAGTCCGTCCTGTATGCGGTTCCCGCGACCTCGATTGTCCCATAAGAAGTTTCGACTTCCATGTCCACGTTGCCCTTCGAATAGTGGGGCGTCTCCTCCTTCGGCATCTTGCGGAAGGCGAACTTGTCCTGCGGAACTCCGATTGAGAGGTAAATTATCTTCTGCTTGTATAAGAGATACGCCATGATTTCGTTGGCAATCAGCCCGCTTTCCACTGCCTTCGAGATTCCGATTTCATAGGGCTTGCCATCCTCGCCGGCAAAGCGCAGCGTTTCGCCCTTTATTTTCCCGTAGCCGGGGTAGCTCTGGTCTTTTGGATTGAAGAAATATTCGAGTTCCATCTGCGTGAACTCGCGCATGCGCACAAGCCCCTGCCGAGGCGAAATTTCGTTCCTCGCGCTTCTTCCCACCTGCCCGATTCCAATCGGCAGCTTGCTTCCATAATTCCTCACAATCCGCGCGAAATCAAGGAAAATCCCCTGTGCGGTCTCCGGGCGGAAATACGCCACGTTGCCATCGATGGGGCCTATGTTCGTCCTGAACATCATGTTGAACCAGCCGACTTCTGTTAGCGTAGCTTTCTTGCACTGCGGGCACTCGACCTTGTATTTCTTGATTAGCTCGGAGAGCGCCTGCGGAGCCATTCCCGCGGGCTTTGCCCCGTCCGCCTTTGCCGCCGCGTTTTGCTCAATCAAATGGTCTGCGCGGAACTTGTTCTTGCAGGACTCGCACGTCACCAGCGGGTCGGCGAAATTCGCGGCATGTCCTGATGCAATCAGCACCTTTTCAGGCACAATGAGCGTGGTCTCGATTTCATGGAAGCCCTCCTGCTGGAGCATCTCCGAGCGCCAGAGGTTCTCGAGCTTGCGCTTTATCGCGCAGCCCACAGGCCCGTAATCGTAAAATCCCGCCGGCGAGCCGTAAATCTCGCTTCCGGGAATGAGAAATGAGCGGCGTATCGCCACGTCCATCAGCTTGTCAGCCTTTGAAAGTTCTTTTCCAGCCATGAGGTATTTCTTCTTGGGAAGCTCTATAAACGTTTTGAGGGATATTAGACGAGAGAGAAGAACGAGGGGAGCATATGGGTTTCAATCCTAATTTCAAGTCCAGGTCGGGTTTTGGCGGCAAGCCCAGTTTCAACCGCGGCAGCGGCGGCTCCCGCCCGCCTTTCGGCGGAAAGCCCGGTTTCGGGGGCGGCAAGGGCGGCTTCGGCAACGACCGCGAGGAATTCTTCAAGAAGGCTAGAAAGCGCGTTACAATCGCAGTCAGCTCGCGCGACAACCTTCTCATCCAGACGGTTTCAGCAGTCGACGAATTGAACAAGAGCTCGAACCTCATGTTCGAGCGGCTGACTGAATGGTACGGTATGCACTTCCCTGAACTCAAGACAGCGGACAACGCGAAATATGTGGAGTTCGTGCTGAACATCGACCGCGTGGTCCCGGACAGGCAGGAAGTCGAGAAGCTTTTCGGCACCTCGGCGCAGTCCGTCTATGACAAGGCGAAAAATTCCATGGGCTCGCCCCTTTCACCCGAGGACCTCGCGCAGATACGCGCGCTTGCCTCGCAAATCAAGATGGTCTGGGCTCTCCGCGACCAGGTCGAAGCATACGAGATGAAAGTCGCGACCGAGCTTTGCCCGAACATGTCCTATGTTGCAGGCCCCGCGCTCGCGGCGAAACTCGTGGCGCAGGCGGGCGGATTGAAGAGGATTTCCACAATGCCCTCAAGCACCATTCAGGTTCTCGGCGCTGAAAAGGCGCTGTTCAAGCACCTCCGCTCGGGCTCAAGGCCGCCCAAGCACGGACTCATTTTCCAGCACCCGCTGATTTCCATGTCTCCGAAGAAAGCGCGCGGGAAGATTTCGAGGCTTCTGGCTGCGCGCCTTACCATTGCGGCAAAGGCTGACGCTATTTCGCACAACTTCATAGCCGAGAAGCTCAAGGCATCCTTCGAAGCGGCGGCGCAGAAAATAATCGCCAAGGAAGGCGCTGCGGAAAAACCGAGGTTCTCCCCGCCCCCTGCAAAGCCGCAGTGAACTGAGAGGACTGCCGTATTTGCGGCAGGGATGAATTGCGGCAACCGCTCTTGCGCTTGGCAAAAGGGTGTTTTCCATGAAACTTCTCGCACTCTCCGACTTGCATGCGGATGAGGAACTGCTCGACAGGCTGCGGATGCTCTCCGCCAGCAAGAAATACGACGCAGCCCTTTTCTGCGGGGATTTGACCACCAACGGCCCGGTTTCCTACGCAGAGGAGGCGCTCTCTCTTTTCATGCGCTCATTCGCGGTTTTCGGCAACATGGACCCGCCGGAAGTCGCAGGCAGGATACAGCAGATGGGCAAGTCGGTCCACGGGCGCAGCGTTAAACTCGATGAGTGGAAGCTTGCGGGTGTGGGCGGCAGCAACCCCACTCCTTTCGGAACTCCAAGCGAATTCTCGGAAGGGCAGATAGCTGCATTCCTTTCAGCCGCAGGCGTGGACAGGAACACCATTCTCATGTCGCATCCTCCGCCATACGGGGTTTTTGATTTGGCGGGCGATGTTCACGTGGGCAGCAAATCCGTCCGCGAATGCATCGAGAAAAACCATCCCCTCATGGTACTTTGCGGGCACATCCACGAGCACGTCGGGCAGGAAGTATTGGGTGAAACCCTCGTGGTCAAACTCCCGCCTGCGGAGAAATTGCTCGCGGCTGAAATAACCATTGGCAAGGAAATAGAAGTGGAATTCATCGCACTTTAGGCGGTAATATGTTCACAATACACAAGGCAAAACAATTCGAAATGCAGATGGTCATGGACATGGCGGCAATGCTTTTCCCCAACAGCCGCATGCGCGTATTGCCCGGCGACATATTCCTAATCGCGAAGCGCGGGGAAATCCCCATCGGCTTCTGCCACTACCGCATCCGCGAGAAGAGCTGCTACATCGCCGGCTTGGGCGTTCTTGCGCAATACCGCGAGCACGGCGCCGGCTCTCGCCTCATGTCCGAGGCGCTTTACAGGATTGACAGGAAAGGCGTGCAGGTGACATACCTGAAGGTGCGGGCGATAAACCACGCGGCAAAGCTCTACGTGAACTTCGGTTTCTTCGAGAAAAAAAGCGGCGACACGCTATTGCTTGTCAGGAAAAAGCCGAGCTGAAACGCCGCCTGCCAAGGCAAGTGCCGCCTGTCCTGCCGTGCCAGCCTGCCTAAATCGCGCCCGCCGGCTTCTCCAGCGCGTCCTCTATTTTTTCCACGAGCCCGGCTGCCATTCGGGTTTTTTGCATGAACATGACGGATGGGTAATCCTTGGCAAGCTTGCGCTCCACCACTTCCGGAAGCCCGACTGCGGAAACCACGAGCACGCGCGTGGTGATTTTCGCCCTGGAGATTTCCTCAAGCGCGCCCCAGCCCGACACTTTCGGCATTATCATGTCAAGCAGTATGAGGTCGTAGCGGCTTTCCGAAGCCATTTTCACGCCTTCCTTCGCCCCGCTTGCGCCATCCACGCGCGAGAATCCCTTGGAACGGAGCAGAAGGGATATGCTCTGCCTCACTTCATCGTCATCGTCAATCACGAGTATGCGTGCGTCAGTCGTTTCCATCCTCTGCACCTCCTGTTTTTTTCAGCGGCAATGAGAAATAAAACTTCGAGCCGTTCGGTGCTCGCGGCTCGTACCATGCCCTGCCCGCGTGCTCCTCGGCAATCTTCCTTGTCATGAACAGCCCCACTCCCGTGCCCGGGCCGTTCTGGTCAGCCTTGAAGAACCGCCTGAACAGCTTCTTGCGGTCCTCGGGCTTTATGTCATCCCCTTCGTTCTCCACGCAAAGGACGGCGCTGCCATCCGTCCTGGAAAGCCTTGCGCGCACGTCCCTGCCCCCGCAGTGCTTCACCGCGTTTGAGAACAGGTTGCTTATCGCGTACTGCACCAGCCGGCGGTCGCCCATCACGGGCAGCTTCTTCCCGCTCCAGTCAAGGCGCAATTCCACGTTCCGCGTCTTGGCAAAATCATGGTAGGTGTATGCCACCTCTCCGACAAGCGCTGCGAAATCGAATTCGCTTTTCTCCACCGTGCGGCTGTAATCGAAGCGGGAAAGCTGTATGATGTCCTCTATCTTCTCGCGGAGCTTGACGATATTCCTGTGCACCATCTTTTCGCTCTCGGCCGCGTCCTTCCTGCCCATGCCGCCAGCCTTGCGGGCTTCGAGGTTCATCTCTATCACGGCAAGCGGGCTCTTGAGCTCGTGCCCGATGTTGAACAGGAACAGGTTCTTGCCTTTTTCCATCCCCTTCAGCTTCTTGTTGGCGGAAGTCAGCATCCTCGTCTTCACCTGCACCTCCTTGTTCAGGCGCCTGCCGTAGCTTATCTGGCTGGCGAGAAGCTCCCTGCGCACGTTCTTCAGGCGCGAAAGCATCAGGTGTATGTTCGCGTTGAGCTCGGATATCTCGTCGTTCCCCCTGTCGAGCGTGATGTTCTCATTCGAGCTGTTGGGTTTCCCGACTTCGGACACCTGCCAGCCAAGGACGCGCAGCCGCGAGAGCACGAACATGTCGAGGAGCACGAACAACAGGGCTTCGAAGGCCACTGCAGTTATGGTAAATGCAAGCAGGGTGTAGTAAATCCCTTTTGAAAACGCAATGTAGGCGCTCCTCGCGGTCTCAATCCTGAACACCGCCACCGGGGTGCCGCGCATGTCGTTTATGAGGAACTGTCCGGACATCACGGTTTCGTTGACCGGCATCTCCATCATGCCGCTTGCCGAGGCAAGAAGCTCGCTTTCCGCATTTTTCAGCGTGGCTGGCACATCCTCCCCTATCGCCCACAGCTGTGCAGCCGTGCTTCTTGCCCCGCCGAATTCAGAAACCGACTCAGTCAGGTACCTCACCATTGCCACTGTGCCGCGTGCGGGGCCTTCGCCCTTGCTTGTCAGTATGGGGCGCAGGGCTATTGCCGCGGGCTTCCCGCCGATGAGCATGAACCCCTGCATCTCCCCGGTTTTCCCTCCGGGAGTAGCGACAAATTCGCCGTGCTGATGCAGGGTAAGGAGCTCCTCTGGCACAGGTGGCGCGCTCCCGTTTATGCCAACGGCTTTCACAAGGAACGGCGCGTCGTTCTCATCGTAGAACCCTATGAAGTCTATGCGGGCGGATGCCAGCGACACGTCTTCGAGGTTGCTTTCGATATATCCTGCGCTCCTCGTGTGCATGAACTCGTAGCTGTCGTCCCACGATGCCCAGTCCCCGACGGTCCGGCCAAGCTGTATGCCCTCGTTGTAGATGCGGTTTTTGGCGTCGGTGAGCTGGTTTGCCACATCCTGTTTCTCGTACAAAAGCACGTTCGATTTTTGCGCCCCGTATATCACTGAATAGGCGAGCATGAAGAATAATGCGAGCGTCAAGCCGGTGATAAGGAACGTTTTCTGGCGAAGCTTCACAATTCAGCCCCACTCGTCCTTCTTTATCCTTTCCTTCGGGACTCCGGCGGCGGCAAGCGCGATTGCCAGCCCGCCCGCCATTTCCTTGGAGCCGCACAAATAGAATGTCTTGCCGTCCAGCCCGCCAAGCGCGCGCTTGAGCTGGTCTGCGCCTATGCGCTCGGTGGAGCCGTTCCATCCAAGCGGCACGGTTTCGCCGGTAATCGAGGGGTGGAACTTGAAGTTCGGCTCCTTTTCGGAAAGCGCCTTGAATTCCATGAAGTAGATGAGCCCGTCAATCGTGTGCGCCGAGTGGAAAAGGTGCGTCACCTTGCCCTCCTTGAGGCTCTGCAAAATCATGCTGCGCAGCGCGGAAATCCCCACGCCGCCGCCTATGAATACTCGCTCTGCGTCGTCAGGGCGCAGGAGGAAAATGCCGTACGGGCCGTCCACTTCCACCCGGCTCCCCATCTCCAGTTTCCATATGAACTGCGGGAAAGTCCCCTTGCGCTTTATGCAGAACCAAAGCGCGTCCTCCCACGGCGCGGATGCGACGGAGTAGGGGCGGTGCGTGAGCTTGCCGTTGCCGTCGGGCAGGCGTATGAGGAAGAAGTGCCCCGGCTTGTAAGGCGGCAGCTTGCCGTCCGGCTGTATGAGCTTGAACGTGCGCACGTCCGGGCTCTCCTCGACGATTTCCCGCACGAGGTACTGCTTGAATTCCATGATACGGCTTCGTTAGGGAGATTTTTATTCATTCACCTTGAATGGAATTGTCATGGCAGGGGAAAAATCCGAGGAAGCCCAGCAGTTCCGCGAAATCACGATACAGCTCGATACTTACGACGACATATTCTCGGATTTCGACCCGCGCCCCTACCAGGAGCGCGAACTGTCCGAGGACTTCATCAAGGAAATCCAGCGCCGCTACATGGAGGACAAGCGCGGCAGGTTCGAGGTCCACTTCACGGTCCCGTTTTCCGAACGGGACGCGAAGGAGGAGGCGCTCATAAAAAAGAGGCTGCGCGAGCACTTCGCAGTCATGGTGAGGCGCGAGGACGAGACGATAAAAAGCACCAAGTCCCGCGGCTATATCTACATGCTTGTCGGCGCGATTGTGCTGCTTGCGGACGTCTACGCGCTTTTCCTGCTGGAAGGCACGAGCCTTGAATACAGGATTCTCTCCATACTGCTCGTGCCCGCAGGCTGGTATGGCATGTGGACCGGAATCGAGAAAATAATCGACGACCCGTTCGCCTCAATCGAGCGCAGGGCGGCTTTCGACAAATTCGAGAAGGCGAACTACGTCTTCATAAGCAACGAGCTCGAGTGAATTCCCGCCGGCGGCACGCGACGGGCGCGAATCCCCTACTGCGGCACGAATGAAAGCATTATTTCCCCTATCTCATCCACTGTCTTTGCCGCGTTGAGCTTTTTCCTCGCGATTTTCACGCCCTCAAAGCCTGTCACGAATTCTATCGCGTGAGCCCGCAGCCTCTTGGGCGCAAGAACATTATGCTTCTGCGCAAGGGAGCGGTATTCCATGAAATCCGCGAGCTTCTCCTCCCAAGTTGCGGGCAGGATTTCATTCCCCTTCAGGCATTCATTCGCGCGGGCGAAGATGCCCGGATTGCCAAGCGCGGCAGAGGAAATCATAACGGCGTCGCATCCGGTTTCCTTCAGGAACTGCACCGCGCGTTCCGGAGTGGACGCCCCGCCGTTCCCGATTACCGGTATTGAAACCTTGTTTTTTACCTCGGCAACCGCCATCCAGCCATCGGTCCGCTTCCTGCCTTCGGTTGCCGTGCGCCAGTGCACCGTAAGCCCGCAAGCGCCGGAATTTTCTATGCCCTTCGCGATTTCAACTGCCTTGTCCGTCCCCCAGCCCGCGCGTATTTTCGCGGTAATGGGGATGTCCGTGGCTTTTGCGCAGGCTGAAACAATGGAGAATATTCTCTCCGGCTTTTTCAAAAGTGCGGAGCCCGCACCGGCGCGAATCACGCTTCCGGCAGGGCAGCCGAAATTTATGTCGATGCATGACGCGGACAGCCAGCCGTCGGAAACGCGCTTGCCGATTTGCCTGCACGCGTCAGCCATTATCTTCTCGTCCGAGCCGAAAATCTGTATGCCCACAGGCATCTCATCCGAACAGGTCTGCATGAGCCGCCAGCTTTCCTCCCCGCCCCTCACCACTGCGTTCGCGTTGGCGAATTCCGTAAAGCCCATTGCAGCCCCCCGCCTGCGGCAGAGAAGGCGATAAGCGATGTCCGTGTATGCAGCCATGGGACCGAGGACGAATTTTCCCGAAAGCGTGGAGTTGCCGTATTTCATTAAACCAGCCAAAATCAAGTTTGTGCTCAGATTCAGAAGTAATCTATTTCCGTTTCGGCTCTTTTTTTGCATACGCCCAGATTATCAGTGAACGTGGAAACCAAATAATTGAGATGATCGTCAATGTTTTCATAAAGATTGAAAATGGACTGTAGTCATCTACCCGTAGCACTAAAAATGCCAGAATAAACGCAACTGTTGAGAACATAAGAACTATTGCAAATGGTTTGTGTAGTGTATCTGGCACAAAAACTCGGGGGTCTTCTTTTCCAAACAGGTTCTCCATGACACAACTGCCCCCAAAAACTAGGAGAGCGACTGGGACAATCAGCCATAGTAATTCGAAGTTAAACGTATTTATCGTTGTTATCATTGATGCAGAAACAACTACCAGCATAGCGGGGAGTACAACGAATTTTATGAAATTTGTTGCACCACTCAAAAGTATTTCTCTGGTTGCCACCTCGTTTTTCTTATCTATCCCACGGGCGATATATTTCGCTTGTCCGAAATAATAAAATAGTGCAGTTAAGACCACTATAACTGCTGAAATAAAAGACAACGGATTCTTGGCAAACTCGGTCGCAATGATTGTGAATGCGTCCCCCATACTCTCCCCTCCTAGTCTGACAAATGGCTTTCGATATTTATACTGGTTGCTGTAGCGAAAGAAAAATAATATGGGGGAATCGAGATTTGAACTCGAATCACCAGGTCCCAAACCTGGTAGCATACCAGGTTAGCCCATTCCCCCCTGGTTCGGGGGTTTTGCGCTTTTGCGCAAAAACTGGGCAAATCGCCGC
>Ga0172379_10000729_pt1 | contig 77870 bp, 71 predicted proteins | sample GrowelOW334metaG_FD_119756 | JGI IMG/M metagenome (GOLD analysis project Ga0172379, IMG submission 119756) | Groundwater microbial communities from an aquifer near a municipal landfill in Southern Ontario, Canada - Groundwater well OW334 metaG | ecosystem: Environmental > Aquatic > Deep...
AATATCTGCATTCGCTTTTACGAAGCAAATAAACACCACCCAACTCAAAACAAGCAAGTTGGCAAAACCGGCAATATCAAATTGAAAACCAGACTGACCCTCTAACGCATCATCAAGCATTTCCGTAATATCGACTACATCGACCACCGAAACCGCCACACACAACGCAAACATAACCAATGCCAGCAAGGCCACGCGAACACACTTCGTTTTGAAAATGGACATATTCGTCACTTCGTCCAAAATTTACTTTAGAATGATAATATTACATTTTATTTTTAACGTCAAGTATTATTATTACCAATGATCAAACAATTACGGAATATTTGCAACTTGAAAAACACTTCGTTATATTATACTATCCATCCATTCAGAAACTGTGCCACACGCAAAAATGCAAATCAACCCGTCAACATTAAGTAGCCGGATTAATTTGCATTTGTTTTTCTCGTTTTTTGTATCAGTTGCGTATTTATCTAGCGTTTCTGCTTTGCGACTATTTTCATAGCTTCTTGAACAAATCCAAGATCCAGGCCAAAATGCAACGCGATGAAAGACGCCGCCCCCGGGTCTTTGCAGAATTTTTTCACCATGCCATTGGCATGATCCATATCTTTCGGAGCGTCAAGAATCATTTGATACTTATCGTTCATCCTGCCGCCGACCGCCTGCTCCAGCTCGGCTGCGTTAAGAATTCTTGTTTCACTGGCAAGTTTTTTGTCTGACATAATTTACACCTCCAAAATTTCTTGTCTCTATAATATCACATAATTATGGATTTTTTGTGGAGACCGCAGTGCAAAAACCGTTTTATACAGCACCATTTATTCAACCTAATCTGTTTCCGCTGGCCAGCGTCTGCAAATCAGCTCCGCTCACCCGATAAATAGTCCACTCGTCCAGCACCCGCGCCTGGATGCTCTTGTAAAAATCAATCGCAGTTTGGTTCCAGTCGATTACTCCCCACTCCAACCGGCCGCACCCCCGCTCGACCGCCAACTGCGCCATCCGGCTCAACAGTTTTTTGCCACAGCCGCGTCCGCGCATTTCCGGCAACACATACAAGTCCTCCAGATACAATCCCGGTTTTCCCAAAAACGTCGAAAAGTTATGAAAAAACAATGCAAAACCAGCCGGTGCACCGTCATAAAAGGCAATAACGACCTCAGCACACTTTCGTGTTCCAAACAGGTTATCCCTAAGTAACCGCTCATCGACACTGACTTGGTCTAAAGAATGTTCATATTCAGCCAACGCCCTGATAAACTTTAAAATTGTAGGGACATCTTCAATGGTGGCAAACCTGATATCAAACATTTTTTACCCTCCTGTTTCACGAATATTATAACATAGAATTTAACCCAAATCTGATTTTGGCAACCGCACACAAAATGTTGTGCCGTTGCCAATTTTGCTTTTCACGCTGATCGTGCCGCCGTGCGCAGCTACAAACCGTTTGACTACTGCAAGGCCGATCCCCGACCCGCCGGTATCCTTGGTACGTGAGCGGTCACTACGAAAGCAGCAATCAAAAATAAACGGTAAATCAGCTGGTTCAATTCCCTCACCATTGTCGCTAATCGCAATTTCTACAAAAGCTTTCCCGGCATCAACTGTTTCAACACAATCTATTTCGATTTTCCCGCCAATCAAGCTATGCCGGATCGCGTTAGTCAACAGATTGCCGATAATCTGCGAAATTCTGCGACTATCGGCAGCTATTTCCAGTTCAGCCGGCAATTTGGTAGTTATAATAATGTTTTTTGCGTCTGCCAACGGCTTGAAAGACCGTGCAGTACGTTCGAGCAATTGCCCGACGCTGATTAAATCCTTATTAATCAATGAATCAGCGCTTTCCAGCAGCATTAAATCGCGTAAGTCGTTTACTAAATATTTGAGTTGCGCAGTTTCCTGCAATAACGATTGGATTGTAGCGACCGAATTTTCCACCACTCCGTCGAGCATTCCCTCCAGATTGCCTTGAATAATCGTAAGCGGTGTTTTTAGTTCGTGGGCAATGTCGGCAAGCAACTGCAATTGCCGGGCTTCTGACGCCTGTAGCGAACCTGCCATATCATTAAAACTAATCGCCAGCTCACCAACTTCATCGTTGGTTTTAACATCAGCGCGCGCGGCAAAATCACCGGCAGCAATGGCTTTTGCCGAAACAGTCAGCTTGCAGAGCGGAATCGTAATTCCCCGGGCGATAAAATAGCTGACAATCGTGCCCAACGCAACAATTGCGACGCTCAGCCAATGAATTGAATGATGAAAAGAATCAAAGAACACTTTTTCGTTTGAACCATTCAGGAAATGCCCGGCATTGCTGCCGTTCATGAGCAAATACATCTGGAAATGATTATCCATCTGATAGTTGGTAATAATATTTATCGTAACCACCACCAACGTCAACAACAACAAAGTCGCACCGGTAATTTTAAGCGTAATACTGCGTAAGAATCTATTCATCGCTCACCCACTTGTAACCCACGCCAAAAACTGTCGCTATCCGTTTTTGTCCGTCCGTAATCTTTTTTCGCAAATTCTTAATGTGCGCATCAATCGTCCGCTCGTAGCCCTCATAAGCAAAATCCTGAAACTGATCGGCAATTTGCAGACGGCTAAACACCCGGCCCGGCGCCGCTGCCAATAACGCCAAAATTTTAAACTCCGTCGGTGTCAATTCCAGCGGCTGACTAGCAAAAGAAACTTCGTGCGCAACCGGATTTATCCGCAAACTGCCGGCCACGATTATCCTGCCGCTGCCACTATTCCGAACTATGCCGCGCCGTAAAATAGCTTTGGTGCGGGCGATGACCTCACGCGGGCTAAACGGTTTGCCGACATAATCATCCGCGCCCAGCTCCAAACCGATTAACCGGTCTGTTTCATCGTCGCGCGCCGACAACATCAATATCGGCGTATTTGACGTTTCCCGCAGCCGCTTGCAAACTTCCCGGCCGTTTTGTTTTGGCAACAAATAGTCGAGCACCACTAAATCAGGCTGATGCGCAGCGTGCAGTTCCAGCGCCTGTTCGCCGTCATGCGCCGTAATTACCTGGTAGCCGGCGGCAATAAAATATTTTTCCAGCAACTCAATTATCTTTTTATCATCATCGACAAGAAGAATTTTTTCACTCATCTGCACACCTTTTATACATTATTATACAGTACTTTCATCAACCACTCAAAAGCAGTCTGTTATGGATTGCAGCGCCATGAAGAAAAAAGCCGATACTAATCGGCTTTTTCTTCGTTGGCTTTTTATCCAAGTATTTCTTTCAAATCTGCCTCAACGGTCGTTGTCGGCGCAATGCCGAATTTTTCGACCAAAACATTCAGTACTGCCGGTTTGATAAAGGCCGGTAGCGAAGGGCCAAGTTTGATATTCTTGATGCCCAGATTCAGGAGCGATAGTAAAATCACGACCGCTTTTTGTTCATACCAGGACAAAATCATGGACAGCGGCAAACCGTTAACCTCGGTCTTGAAAGCATCCGCCAAAGCCATAGCGATTTTCACCGCTGAGTAAGCATCGTTGCACTGGCCGATATCCAGCAACCGCGGTAACCCTTCAATGTCACCGAACTCCAGCTTGTTGAACCGGTATTTACCGCATGCCAAAGTCAAAATAACACAATCTTGCGGAATACTCTGCGCAAGCTCGGTATAGTAGTTGCGTCCCGGCTTTGCACCATCACAGCCGCCCACCAGGAAAAAATGGCGGATTTTTCCGCGTTGTACCAGATCAATTACTTTTTCAGCCGCCCCGAGTACTGCATTTCTGCCAAAGCCGACCAGGATTTCTTTTTTCGGCTCGTCTTCAACAAATCCGGGCGCGGCTAACGCGGCTGCAATAACCGGGCTAAAATCTTTATCAGCACCAATATGTTTTACCCCCGGAAACGCTACCAGGCCGGTAGTAAAAATTCGATCGTTATAGCTCGGCCGCGGTTTTTGAATACAATTGGTGGTCATCAAAATTGCGCCCGGGAAAGCGTCAAATTCATTTTGCTGGTTTTGCCAGGCTGAACCATAGTTGCCGTAAAAATGCGGATGTTTCTTTAACTCCGGATAGGCGTGTGTCGGTAACATTTCGCCGTGTGTATAAATATTGATGCCTTTACCGGCAGTCTGCTCCAACAGCAATTGCAAATCCCGCAAATCATGTCCGGAAACTACAATGGCTTTTCCGGCTTTAGTAGTTACCGGCACGCTGGTCGGAACCGGGTGCCCGTAAGTACCGGTGTTACCGGCGTCAAGCAACTCCATTACCCGGATGTTAACCGCCCCGGTGCGCAGCGCCATGGCTACCAACGCATTCAGGTCGAACTGCTCTTGTGCCAGGAAATCGAGCGCTTCGTGGAAAAACGCAAATACTGAATCGTCTTTTTGACCAAGAACAAGCGCGTGGTCAGCATACGCCGCCATTCCTTTTAACCCGAACACTATCAGATAATAAACCCCGGCGGCCTCTTCGCCCCACATTAATTCGCGCGCCTTAATGCCCACGTCGGCCGCTTGCGCCATTTGCACGCTGCGATTAGCATCATACTTCCAAGCCGCAGCACCGTTTGCTAGCGTTGCGCCACCGGCAGCCGCCCATTCCGACCGCAAAAAATTACGGATGTCGTTAGCTTTTTGCAGCAACAAATCTATTCTGTTCTCATCGAAGTTTACATTGGTAATTGTTGTAAACAATGCCTCGACCACAAATTTGTCGGCATCCGGATAAGTTTTACCCATTCCCCGCAACGCATGGGCGTACATCGCAACTGCCTGAGTCGCGTACAACAGCAGGTCCTGCTGATCGGAAACCACCGCACTCTTGCCGCACACTCCCTGCGCCAAATTGCAGCCCTGGCCTTTCATTGTCTGTTCACATTGATAACAAAACATTTTAATCCTCCACTTTTTTATTTTGAATATTGAATTTATATCTTAATGACAACTGTTTTTACGAATACCGGTTTTTGCGCCATAGCAACCGCGGCAGTCACAATCCGTTCCAGTCCGGCACAACACGGCACTTCCATACGCACCACGGTGATACTCCGCAGATTATTCGCAGCGATTAACTCAGCCAGCTTGCCGATATGTTGGTCAGCATCGTCGAGTTTGGGACAAGCAATTGCCAGCACCACATTTTCGCCGAGAAAATTGGCGTGAAAATTCGGATCGGCAAATCCGGCGCACTGTGCCGCCAGCACCAATGATGCGTCATTCAGGTACGGCGCATTAACTGGAATCAGTTGCAACTGCACCGGCCAGTTCTCCAGCCGGGACGGTTGTTCGCTGCCACCGCAGTTGTCAGCAATTTTAGCTTTGTCGAGTTTTTTCGCCAGCGTGCCGGGGCAACCGCAAGCCAGTTTTTCCGGTGCTTTCGACAGCTTGGCAGCCTGACAACAAGGTGATATTTGCACACCAGTCTCCAGATGCTGTTTAACAGCAACTTCATCAAACGCCGCCGCTGCGCGCGTTTCAAAAGTCAATGCGCCTTGCGGACATTCACCGATACACGCGCCCAGTCCGTCACAAAAATGGTCGGCAATGATTTCGGCTTTGCCGGCTTTTAGCGCCAGCGCCCCTTCGTGGCAAGCCGTTACACACTGACCGCAACCATTACATTTATCCCGGTCGATTTTAATAATCTGTCTCTGCTGTTTCATTTGTTACCCCCTTAGCCTTTCATCAAATCCGCAACGGTGTGTGTTGATAAAAATTCGAAAAATTTCTGGTCAATCTCACGAATTACGTTACCGAACAGGCATCCGCCAAAAATACAAGTATTAAGCCCGGCCAAGCATTCCGCATCCGCCAGCTTGCCTTCAAACATTTCATAAATCACCAGTAAGACAATCGCCTCCGGCTGAACCTTAAGCACAAATCCGCCGCCGCGTCCGCGGCTGGATTCAACTACACCGGCTTTCGCCAACCGTTGCATAACTTTGTGCAATGTGTTTTGTGATTTCCGGGTTATCTGGGCAATTTCCGCCGCGCCCAACGCACCGGTTTTCGACCGCGCAATTAAGGCGATGGCATGGTAAGCAAGTAATGTCATCTCGGAAAATTTTACGCAACTATTCATTTCTGCCTCCTATTTGGTATTGTAATACCACTTTGCCTGTTTGTCAACGACTTTAAATTTTTAATTTCGCGCAACAAAAAAACCTGACGGAAAATCCGTTCAGGCTCTTCAAAAAATCGTTAACCATTCAAATCAACAGCAGTATTTCGCGGCAAACAGCGTCGATACTCTTGTTGCTGGTATCAACCTTTATTGTATCCAGTCGCTGATAATTCGGCAAGCGCGTCAGGCTGTCGGTAATCACCCGCTCCTCTCTGCCGCCGGACTTCATTCTGGCAACAAGTTCATTTGCCGGGCAGGTCAAGGAAATTTTAATCAACTCAAAACTGTAACCTTCCAACCGCTGCAACAATTCGTCAAAAATTACCTGCTCGTGCATAACCCAGTTGAAAATTACATACTGAAACGAAGAATTGGCGAGATAATTACGCAACAAATGGCTGATATTATCCATGACCATGCTTTTATTCTCATCACTGAAATCCCAAGGGTTCATTAACCAGCACCAGTCGCCGTCCAGCCAAACCGAGTGCTCAAGCAATTTGTACAACCGGCTGCAAACTGCTGTCTTGCCGACGCCCATCGTGCCGTTGATGATTATCAGTTTTTTCATTTTGCAAAATCCTTGCTTTCTGTTATACCGTGCCGCGGTTCAAGTTCATGGAAAATCAGGCCGTGTTTATTTGTTATTCAACCCTTCAAGGGTTTCCTGCCGCAACAGCCGCCGAATCACGCGCAACGCTTCAAAAATAATCAACAGCGCCAGCACAATCAGCACCGCGCTCATGATTGCATTAATGTCGCCGAGCGCAGTTTTTTGCGCCCAAAACATACTGATATTACTAACGCCGGCAGCAATAACGGTGACCGCCATGAAAGCGAACGGTACCGCAGCTACCAATGCATAGCTGCGGTTTTTATTAATTTTCAGAATAATCACAATACCGATTGCCAGCGCAATCGTACCTAACAACTGATTTGCCACGCCAAACATCGGCCAGATTGTCGCAATATTACCATTATAGACCAAATAACCCCAGAGGAAGCTGACAATCGCGCTGCTAATAATAACTCCGGGCAGCCAGTTTTGCTCTTTGGCTTTCGGATGGATATATACACCGGCAACATCCTGCAGCAAGTAGCGCGCCACCCGGGTACCGGCATCAATCGCCGACAGAATGAAGAGTGCCTCGAACATTATCGCAAACTGATACCAGTAATTCATGAATTTCTTCAAACCGCCAATATTCGAAAAAATCTCTGCCATCCCAACCGCTAACGACACGGCCCCGCCCGGACGGTTGGTTACATCGATTCCGACCATAGCTGACAGCTTCTGAATATCATGGGTAGGAAAAATCGCACTTATCTTGGCGTACGCTGCCGCCGGTGCGTTTATCGCGAAATAATCACCGGCGCTCAACGCGCCGACCGCAACCAGCGCCATCACCGAGACAAAGCCCTCAATCATCATACTGCCATAGGCAATAGTTTTTATCTGTTTTTCTTTGTCAACCATCTTGGGCGTTGTCCCTGAACCAACCAGTGAGTGGAAACCGGAAATTGCGCCACAAGCGATAGTGATAAAGACATAAGGCCATACCGGCCCCGGCACGATCGGACCGCCGCCGTGAATAAACTGGGTAGCAAACGGCATATTCATTTGCGGCTGAACAAAGAGAATTCCGATTGCCAGCGCCAGAATCGTTCCAATCTTCATATAGGAACTTAAGTAATCTCTGGGTGCCAGCAGCAGCCACACCGGCAGCGTTGCCGCGATAAAACCGTACAGCGGCAAAATAATGCTGAGTTCTTTATCCGACCAGGTAAAAATACCGGCAATTGCTGAACCGGGAATCAAATGCCCGGTAAAAACGGCGCCTAACACCAGAAAAAAACCGATAATAGAACCGGAAATTATCGATCCGGGCGACCATCTGAACATGTACATCCCGATCAGCATGGCAATCGGCACCGTCATAAACAACGTATAAGAACCCCAGGGATTATTAAACAACGCATTGACAACCACAACTGCAAACCCGGCCAAAGCCAGTATTATTATAAAAAAAGTTGCCATTGAAGTCGCAAATCCCGCCAACGGCCCGAGCTCTTTGCGGGCAATCACTGCCAGCGATTTGCCATTATGCCGGGTCGAAGCAAACAGAACAATAAAATCGTGCAAACCACCGGCAAACACCGAACCGAGTAAAATCCAGACGAAACCCGGCCCCCAGCCATATTGAGCGGCTAAAATCGGCCCGACCAGCGGGCCGGAGCCGGCGATGGCGGCAAAATGATGGCCAAACAATATCCATTTTTTTGTCGGCACATACTCGCAGCCGTCATTCAAACGATGTGACGGCGTAATATTGCTGTCATCCAGCATCAGAACTTTAGTAGCAATAAACGCGGCGTAATAGCGGTACCCCAAAGCAAATACGCAACCCGCGGTAATCACCAAATAAATGCTGTTCATCAATTCCTCCGGTTTTTAAGCAGTTTCCAGCGCCGCTTTTAGCAACAACTGATACAACGGCGCAGCCGCACTGAACGAATCAGCAAGATAACCGGTTAATTTACTGCTGAATACCAGATCATCCAGCGGACATTCGCACATTAAGTATATTTCTTTACGCTGATACCATGGCTGCAATGCCGCCGAGCCGGTGTTTTTTAGTGGCCGCTTATACATTTCTCCGCAAACCTGAAGTGGTTGCTGCGGTTTTTCCAAAAACCGGATTATTTTCAAAAAAGCTTTTTCGTCCTGCAACAGCAACTTGCGGTAACTATCCATCGTCGGCTTGGACGCCATATAGCAGCCGATGCCAAACCGGTATAACAGCGGTGTAAATTCGAAAAAGAACCCCGGCAAATCTTTTACATTCTTGTCTTTGCGTGAAAAAGCTAACCACATCGCCGTTTTATACGGTTCTTTGCTTTTGGAAAATCTGGTATCGCGGTGCATCCGCGACAAGGTCTTGCCAATCGCCGGCCTAACTTCAATCTGGTCATCAATTGTCAGCATCGTCCCGGCCAAATCACCAACCAACGTTCTAAAAGGTTGCAGCAGCAACGTTTCATAACGGGCGCGGTTGGCTTCAAACCAGGCTTTGTTATTGTTGTTTGCCAGTGCAAATAAATATTCAGCAGCAGCAAAAGAAAACCCGGAAAATTTGACATCGATACTCATTGAATCACTCCTGCTTATTTATTTGCACCACTAAAGAGCGCCGGCGTAACTATTTCTTCACCTTTATCCCTAAACAAGGTTTCTTTGTCAACCTTTTCACCCTTATCAAAAAACAGTTTTTTTCTTGGGACTTGTGGCGCTCGATCGTGAAACAAGTTCTGGAAATCGTTCTGAACGTAAATAAACTCGACCAGCAATTGTTCCGGATAATATACGTTTCCGATCAGCTGGAGCGGATACGCTTCCTTAAAATCGTCTTTGACCGTATCAAACTCCTTTTGACTGTTATATATTACGTAGACGACCGGAAAATAACAAATCGGTGAATTATCATATTTTTGTCCGAGCGCACCGTTATAATTCCAAACCGTTGCATCACTTGCCTTAATCAAGCCCCAATCACTCTTACCGTAACCGTTATCAAAAACTGCGATACTAATCTGACCGTTGTTCGGGCCGGGCGCGGTACCGTTGCTCATACTGCCACTGCCGCTGTTGCTGGAATAGGCATTACTCTTTGGTACAAAACGTCCGTTGCTGGATGTACCGGACTGACATTTCAAGCGTGAAATCGAGCCGACCAAAATCGTCCGATTACTGTTTGTTTCAATAACCACTCTGTTGCCAAATTCTTCATTTTCGTTTTCATTTTCGTTTTCCAATACATTTTTTTCAACGCTAATAACTTCCGGCTCAACATATTCACTGGCAAAAGATTCGCTGTCAGCATCGATTTCAACCGTGCCAAAGCGCGGCATCAAACCAATATCCGAGGCCAGCGCATATTCGCAGTCTACGCGCACGGTAACATCATTTTCGGTCAGATTAATGACTACGAAATCAATCCCCCGCGCTCCGTTGCTGTCAGCGCCAAAAGATTGAAACGCCGCCAATGGTTTTGCAACACTTAACACCAGCGCCACACCAATCAAGCAGGCCACTAGTTTGTGTTTGACCATCGTTAGAAAAAAACCGTTTTGCATTATGTCATCTCCGCTGATTGTTTGAGAAGTGCAACTGAATTATATTGTAAATTGGCGGTTATTGTATATAATTAAAGCAGTTATTAAAATCGCATGTAATTATTATAATCTATTGTAATCAAAATGCCGAGTTATTTCCCCTAAATTTTCAGGAAGGTTATTATGAAGAAAATCCTTTTTCTGACAATTGTGCTGTTGCTGATTAGTATGACCGTTTTTGCTGCATCCAGCCGTGATTTAACCTGTGTCAAAATTATTGAAGTGCCGCAGGATAAGTTGCTGCAATGCGAGCAGCTTATTTCCGGGTTTGCCAAAAAAGCGCACTTCAGTTATTCCATTTGCTATAACGACCGGCCAATGTTTGTGCTGGTCGGCAACAAAACAACGTTAGCACAATTATCAGCGTTGTTGAGTGATCTCAGCGTCAAGCCGGTTCACAAAGACCTGATTTTTATTACCGCCAGTCTTCAGGATGCCGTAATCGGCGATGGCAGTGCCCTTGGCGTGCACATCAACGATATTCCGATTGGCGCTTGGTGGCAAAGCGGCAACACGGCAAAAACAACCTGGGCATTCCAAATCGGCGACTTCTACCGGGCGTTTGGCAACGTCAAGTTTCGTGCCAATGACGGTGACAGCAAAATTGTCGTCGCCGGGCAGGTAGTAACTACCAACGGCCTGCCCGGTATCATGCGCAGCACCGAGCAAATTCCCTATTCCTCGCTAAATACCAACGGCTACTCCGAGGTAAAGTATAATCCTGCGGAAACTATAATCAAAATTACTCCGACTATTGTCGAATATAATGAAAACCAGCCCGAACTAAGCAAAATCCAGCTGGTCGTCGATATGCAAATCAGCGCGATAAACAGCCTGTCTTCACTGACCGCCAGCTCATCACCGGAAGTAACCAAACGCAAAGTCACGACATCGCGGATTGTCAACGCCGACAGCGGCGATAACATCGTCGCAGCCATGATGCGCGATGAGGACATCAAGATTGAACAAGGCGTACCGATCTTGAACCAAATCCCGCTATTAAAATATCTGTTCTCCCAGGAAACAACCGCAAGAACTCATGTTCTTTCGCTACTGAAGGTGTCAGTGCAATTTGTCGAGCAGGCCGATGCCGGCGACGAGCTGCTAATCAATGTAAACCCCGCAGCGACCGATTACCAGGAGAAAACGCCATGAGACTTAAAGCATTTTTAATTATTTTAACCGTCCTGCTGTTACTGAGCTTTTCCCTGCCGGTTTTTGCTGCACCGTTATACGAAATAATTTCCGTTCCCCAAAACAAATTACTGGCAACTAACAAACTGCTCGATGATCTGGCGGCAGAGCTGGACGTGGAATACCGCGTATACAACGGCCTGACTCCGGAAATCGTCTTGTACGGCGAACCGGACAACATCAAACTGGCCAAAGAAATGTTAGCGGTATTTGAAACTCCGTCGCTATTCAACGATTTAATCAAAATTGACTGCAGTCTGCAAACAATCAGCGAGCGTAATATTCGCTCACTGGGCGTGTTGCCAACCACCGGTGTTCAGGCGTATGGTGATCTCAGCTGGAGCAGCTCCGCAGCGATGGGCTGGCTTTTCGGTCTGGCAACACTTGACAATCTTGCCACCATAAAACTCCAGCAAGCCTTATCTAACGGCACCATCCTGATTAGCAGTTCACTCACCACGCCTAACGGTATCAGCAGCACACTGGACGTTACCGAATCGATTCCGCTGGAATCCGGCGCAGGTAGTATGACAAGTACAACTTACAAAGATGTTCCCACTAACGTCAAGGTTACACCGACGGTCATCTTCTATAACAGGGAGCATCCGGAACAAAGCCTGATCCGGTTGGCAATCCATATGCAGGTAAGCTATATTAACAAAGCGTCAACGGTTGTGGACAGCAGCGGCAGGATTTATCCGTTTATCGGCTCCCGGGAAACCGATTCGGTACGGATTGTGCGCGCCGACGGCAGCCCGTTCATTGCCGCCGCCTTCGCCCGCGACCACCTGATTCACGCCAGTGTCGGTATTCCCGGACTTAAGGATATTCCGGGGCTGGGTTACTTGTTCGGTGAACAATATAACCAATACGAGCAAGAATATTGTGTATTGCGCACCAATATAAGTTTCGTACCGCAAAATCAAACTAAACCGGCCGTTACCAGTCAATCATCAACAACAACTGCTGAAAAACCGATTCCGGAAAATCCGAACGTCAAAGCCTTTGTCGACCGGGTTATGAACGGCCCCGATATTGCCACCGCAGCATCAATAAACTAATTTATTAAAACAAACGAAGAAACCGGCTTGCGCCGGTTTCTTTCAGTTTAACGTCAACTTATAACAAATGGAACGCTACAATCAACACCGGCACCATTATCGCTGTTACAATTCCGGTCAACCCCATCGCCAACCCGGAAAATGCGCCGCACTCTTCGTTTTCCTGCATGGCAATTGCCGTGCCCAGTCCGTGAGCAGTTATGCCGTAAACCAGGCCACGCAGCATGGCATTGTTAATTCCGGCGATTCGCAAGGCAAGCGGCGCGGTAATACTACCGACAACGCCGACAACAAACACAATAACCACAACCAATGGTATGCTGGCACCAATTTTTTCAGCGACGGCCATCGCAATCGGCGTAGTAATGGATTTTACCAGCGCCGCGGCCATTATTGCCTTATCGCCGGAAAACAGCCACGCCAGCAAATACGCGCTCAGACTGGCAATTAGCGAACCAATAATCAAGATAACCGCGACCGGCAACAGGTGCTTGCGCAGCCGCTCCCACTGTTTAAATATCGGAAAGGCTAATGCTACAGTCGATATCGTCAGCATGAAAGTTATTGGCCGGGTAGCCTGCTTATAGTTTTCATAATTCTCATTGACCGCCAATAATGTTAAGGCTATTACCAATAGTGACAGCACCGCCGGATTGAGATAAACTTTTTTATTAAAGTGCAACCAGATTTTTTCGGCGACAACAAATACCGCGCAAGTAAAAAACAACCAAAAGAACTGGCTGGTACCCAGATAGTTAATTAATTCGTGAACCAGTACCCGCAACTCTATCATGCTTTACAACTCCTGCGAAAAGCAAATTTAATGAGATAGCAGATTCCTAACTGGGCGAGAAAGGTCGCAGCAACGGTTATCAGTAATAATGCCAGCCAATGACTGGAAATTACATCGAGTTGGGTAACGATACCGGCACCCGCCGGTACGAAAAAGAAACTTAAGTACGCCAAAAACCGCTCAGAATTACGGCCATATTCACCGGCCGGTTTACCTCTGACGATCAACGCAATCAGTAATATCAACAGCCCCCAGACAGCGCCGGGGACAATGGTTTTTCCCAAAACAGCTATCGCTTCACCAATGGTCATAAAGGCAAAAATCGCAGCCGAAAATTTTATCATAACAACCTCGCCGGCTAACATTCGCAGAAACACCTATTAATATAGCTTAATTCCCCCGATATTCCAACAAAAAAACTGCAACGTAATCAGAATTGATTTGCTTTACTATTTATTTGGAAATTATGGTACTGCTGGTTGCGTGAGTATAAAATTATTTTTTATTTAGAGCACAACCGTTCTTTTTGGTCAGAACCTGGTCAGAATGATAGTATATAATTTGGTCATAAGGTTCAGACAGCAAACACACTAAGTACACTCGGTCTGAATTATGACATTACAAAATAGTTTTTCATATAGCTTTCTCCTCAAATAACCTCTCAATATAGATCTCTCTCCTCAAAAAAAGTACTCCGCAGCAATGCGGAGTTTTTTTATTGGCAAAAAAACGGCAGCACTTACGTGCTGCTGTAAACAATTATTCCATATAGGTAATTACATTCAGATTATAGGTCGGCGGTTTGTTGGAAGTAATAATTATGCCATAATGGATGAATGGTTTTGTCAGATCATCTTCATAATCATGCCAGCGGGCTTCGAACTCGGCACGCGGTACAAATGCATAATTTCCCAACGTCGACGGATCCATCATATAGATATTGGTTTTATCGTAACCAATTATCACCACCCAATGACCATCTTCCCAGTCTTTCTGATAGGTTTCAATAGTCATCGGATTGTCCGGCCAGGCTTGCAGGCAAACCATCACCGGAACTTTTTTATCGATATATTGTTCCAATTTTTGCATCGTCATTTGTTGCTCGGATTTAGCGGTCAAACCTGGTTGCTCACAGGTATACTTGATTATATCGCTGGCATGAGCGTATTCTTCAGCGTGCAACGCGTGCTCCAGCTTATCTTCGCGAATCTCGATACCATAGTAATAAAGCAGCGACTGAAGCGATGCTACACCGCAGGTATGATCGGTAGCCTGCCGGGTTTTTGGAATTTTGATAAGATTACTGACATCGCTCTCGGTAATTGGTTTGGCAAATACCCATGCCGAAGTTAACAGCAAAACAACCGCCGTCAAAAGAAAAATCCGTTTTTTCATTTCTGTTTACTCCCTAATAAAAATTTATAATTAATTTACCTGTAAATAATAACACAATTTTGCAATTTTTCCACAAAAAAGAGCAGTCTTACGACTGCTCTAAAACTATTTTACCAAAGTGTTTGTGGCTACATTATTAGACGGATGTTCCGGCGCGCTCTTTACCGGCTGCGGCACTTGATTATTCGGCCGCGGTTTATAAGTATTTGGCCGTAACGGCGGACGGCTGGGTGCCGGAGTAGTGTTTTTTGGTGAAATAACGATTTTCCGGTTCGGTTCTTCACCTTCGCTATGCGTTGTCACAAACCGGTCGTTCTGCAACGCCGAGTGAATAACCTTGCGTTCATGCGGACTCATTGGTTCAAACGCCATCGCTTTTCGCGCCCGTTTAACTTTGTTGGCAAGATCCAGCGCCAGACGCGTCAGCGTCTCGGCGCGGCGCACACGGTAGCCTTCAACATCGAGAATAAACCGCCGCTTGGTGCTGGCATCACGATTGCCGATAAGATTGGTCAAATACTGGAGTGAATCCAAATTATAGCCATGTTTGCCAATTAATACGCCCAAATCTTTACCGATAACATTCAAGCGCACATAGCCGTCGGCATCATTCACCATTTCGACAGCAAACTCTTTGACCTTCATTTTAGCCAACAGCTCGGTCAAGAATTTTTTGCCCTCGGCAGCGGCGCTGATTCCATTATCTTCAACCACCGGTTTTGGTTCTTCAACGATTTTCACCTGAACTGCAACAACTGCCGCCGGTTTAGCGGCAACAGGCTTAGACACCGGTTTTTGCGGCTGAACCGGACTGGTTTCCGGTTTGGCTACAGCCTTCGGTTGCGGCGCAGCAGTTTTTTTCGGTGCCGCCTTGCGTTGTTGAGACTCAGCAAAAACCGCTTCCATCTCTTCAAGCGCAGAAAGCGCCCGCGTTACACGAACTTTGGCGTCTCTTGCGCCTAATCCCAAAAATCCCCGGCTCGGAGCCGCCAGTACCTCGATATCGACGGAACTTCGGTCTGTATCCAATTCCGCTAACGCGGCATCAATCGCTTCATCTAATGTTCTGCCTGTTTTTTCAACAAAAGTCATATATACTCCATTTTGGAGGTTGGGAGCTGAAAAGCCAACTGCCAACTTCTAGCATCTATTTTTTCTTTTTTTCTTCGATTACAACAACGGTTGCAGCATCTTTTTCATCAAGTTTCTTGTATAACCACCACTGCTGTACGATTTGCATCAAGTTGCTCGTAACCCAATAAATTCCCAGTCCGGCCGGAAAACTATACGTCATGTAACCGATAAATACCGGCATAATATACAACATCATTTTTTGGGTTTGCGCAGCCTGATCACTTTGGGTTGAAGCAGGTTGCTTTCCCTGCGTCTGTTTAGTTGACCAGAACGTCGTGGCCGCAGACAACACCGCCAAAATCATGGTTGGGATATTGCTGTGGGCCGCAAGATCGGGTATCCACAAAAAACTGGCATCTTTCAACTCGGCCAAGCCATAAATCGACCAATACAACGCGATAAGAATCGGCATTTGTATTACAATCGGTAAACAACCGGCCAGCGGATTGACCTTTTCTTCTTTATACAGCTTCGCCATTTCTTGCTGCAAACGCGGTTTGTCGCCTTTGTGTTTTTTCTGGAGTTCAGCCATCTTCGGCTGAACCTTCTGCATGCCGCGCATGCCCTTAATTTGCTTAACTGTCAACGGATAAAGAAGCATCTTTATCGTAATAGTCAGCAAAATAATCGCCAAACCCCAATTGGCCATACCAATATATCCGGCCAAATCAAAGTAAAAGCGCAGAATAATCTTCATTATATTTTCAATTGGTTCTAACATCTCTGTTTCCCTTCATCGTGACCAGATAACCTTAGGGCACCGGATCATAGCCGTTGATTTTGCAAAAAGGATTGCACTTGAGCAAACGCCGGATGCTAAGCCAACCGCCTTTGCGTACGCCATACTTCTCTACTGCCTCAATTGCATATTCCGAACAAGTCGGAACGAACCGGCAACTCGGCTGTTTCAGCGGTGAAATAAACCGTTGATAACAGCGGATAGCGCCCAAAATCAATTTTGTCATTTAAGCATCATCCCCGTTTTGCAGAATTTTAGCCCTGTTGGCCAAAGCTAGAAAAACCTTTTCCACATCCTGCATTTTGACGTCAACCGCCGCCTTGCGCGCCAACAAAATTAAATCGTAGCCGTCGCGAAGCCGGTAACGATTTAAGCGAAAAGTCTCGCGCAGCAGCCGTTTCAAACGATTGCGCACATGCGCTTTACCAAGCTTCTTCCCGGCAGCAAACGCCGCCCGTGTTGGCCCGTCTCCGCGTTTTTGAAAATATAATATCAAATAACGCCCCGCGATTGAACGTCCCTCAGAATACAGCTTTTGAAACTCTTCCGCTTTTTTTATTTTCAGTTCTCTTGGTAACGTGAACTTTTTCGTTTCACGTATCAGTTCATTATCCGGCACCCGGCTAAACTCCGATTATGCCGACAGCTTTTTGCGGCCTTTGGCACGGCGTCTTTTCAATACAGTACGTCCGCCTTGGCTGCTCATACGCTCAAGGAAACCGTGCGTGCGTTTGCGATAAGTATTGTTCGGTTGAAAAGTTCTTTTCATGATTCTTCCTTCCTATAATTCAGCGCGGACTGCAATAGCAAATCTAGTAGCAAACAAGTTTATCGTCATTTCCGCTGACTGATTAATACCCAAAAAAATGCGAATTGCTAACCGTTAATAAAGACATTTTCACGAATAGCCTTGTTATTGTAATTAACCATGCAAAAATTGTCAAGAAATATCGCAAAATCGGTCCCGTCAATTCGCATTTTTTGTGTTTTTGTTATTTACCGCGCTTCAAATTGTAAAATACATCCCGGCCACGATATTGAGCGATATCTGCTAACTCTTCTTCAATGCGCAACAACTGGTTGTATTTAGCCACCCGGTCTGTCCGCGCCGGCGCGCCGGTCTTGATTTGTCCGGCGTTCACCGCCACCGCAATATCGGCAATGGTAGCATCCTCGGTTTCCCCTGAACGGTGCGAGATGATACAGGTATAACCGGCGCGTTTAGCCATTTCTATCGTCGCAAAAGTCTCAGTCAGCGAACCGATTTGATTTACTTTGACCAGAATGGAATTTGCCGTGCCAGTGTCAATACCGCGGCGCAGACGCTCAACATTGGTCACAAACAAATCGTCGCCGACAATTTGCACCTTATCGCCGATGGCATCAGTCAGCAACTTCCAACCAGACCAGTCATCCTCGGACATGCCGTCTTCAATGGAAATAATCGGATATTTTTCGCACAGTTGAACGTAGTAGTCAACCATTTCCGCGGAAGTCAATGTCCGGCCTTCGCCTTCCAAACGATATTTTCCGTCTTTATACAACTCCGTCGCAGCAGTATCCATCGCCAAACAAACCTGTTTGCCCGGAACATAACCTGCTTTTTTTATCGCCTCAACAATTATTTGCAACGCCTCTTCATTTGAACCAAGATTCGGCGCAAACCCGCCTTCATCACCTAACGCGGTATTTAAGCCACGCTTTTTCAACACGCTTTTGAGATTGTGATAGATATCAACACACCAGCGCAGCGCCTCACTCCAACTCTCCGCACCCACCGGCATAATCATGAATTCTTGAATATCAACATTGCTGTCAGCATGCTTGCCGCCATTTAAGATGTTCATCATCGGCACCGGCAACTCTTTAGCGGCAAACCCGCCAAGATAGGAATAAAGCGGAAGCCCGCAATATTCGGCCGCAGCTTTGGCAACTGCCATTGAAACACCCAATATGGCATTGGCGCCCAATCGCGCTTTGTTTGGCGTTCCGTCCAGATCCAGCATGATATTGTCAACATCTTCCTGCAAACGGCAATCCATACCGACCAGTTCCGGCGCAATAATATCATTCACATTACTTACCGCGGTCAACACTCCTTTGCCTTGATAAGCCGCTTCGTCTCCGTCGCGCAACTCAACTGCTTCATGGGCGCCGGTCGATGCGCCGCTCGGAACAGCCGCCCGTCCCATTGTACCGTCTTCCAGATAGACATCAACTTCGATAGTAGGATTTCCGCGTGAATCCAAAATTTGCCGGGCTCTGATTTCAGTAATAGTGCTCATCTGCTTAACACCTCTTTCATCTTTTTCGCCCCTCAGGGCGGTTGTTTATATTTAAATCTGAAACGAAACTTAGTTACTGTATGACCACTAATCCCGTTGTCGTTTGGACTCTTACAAAACTGGTTCGCGCGTTTGTGTTTTGTATTATCGCACAAGTCCAGTACTCGAAACCATTTACCGTCGTCACTGATCCATACGGTAGTACATTCGTTCCAACTGAATTTTTCATTGACCCATTGCTTTGAAAAACAGGTTCATAATTAGCTCCAAACGTAAATCCACTAGTAGCTTGATCGAAGGTCACCGATACCGGTATGTTTGCAGTTTTTTCAGCCACCGCATCCACCACCACACTATAACCGGTCGAAGTAAATTGCAGACCATAGGTTGTCACGCCGTTCATATTTTTTTGCTGAACATATTGCAAATCCGCCGCTAGCTGACGTGCAAATGCTTCAAGGTTTTTATTTCTGTTTGTGCCGGTGAAATTAGTCACTGCAATCATCGCCAGAATACCTAATACTGCAATAGTGACCAATACTTCAATTAACGTAAATCCGCGTCTGTTCATGATAATACCTGCTTTTGTTTTTTTCATAAATTTCACTGTAAAACAAATTCCACTCAATGAGTTTTTTCAATAATCTATATTCGAGATTATTTTGCTAATTCCTGCACGGGCACAAAAAATCCTGCTCACGCATCGCAGGTTCACATGAAATACGTTTTGAAATCTTATGTGCTTGATCTTTGAAGCACAATCGGATTGGCTTAACAAAAAACCGGCACGCAGCTCCTATTATACGGAGCCCATGCCGGTTCTTTGTTCAATTGCTGCTCATATCTCTACATTACACAATCAACTCCACCAAGTTATATACGGATATTTATCAAACAACTGCAACTGGTCAGTTGCCAAAGCGTACTTGATAACATACTTAATATTGATCAGCGCAGTATCACGATTGGTAGTGTCAATAATTAATAAATTATATAACATTCTTACGCTTCCTTACCAGCGATTAAGCTATTTACTTGCTGATAAACTTATCAATCTTTCTGTCTTCTTCCGAAAAACAAATTTGTATTGTGCCCCTACACAGCTTGATGTCGCTTCATGCCGCTTTTTCTAGCTCTCCTTCACTGTCAACTTTTCAAACAGACAGCGTCCGGCATTAAGCAAAGCGAAACCGTACATGCCGTGCTCGTGCCAGTTGTCAGCAGTATCACAATAATCAAACAATTCCTCACCGTCAACGGCAAAAACATAGCGGTTACCGGTTGCGGTCAGCGCAAACTCATAGCTTCTGCCATGCGTCCACTGGAAGGTACTGCTGGCAACAGTTTTTTTGCCATGCTCATTCTTTATCAGCGAAACGCGGTTTTCGCCGTCAAAGCCGACGTAATACCCCATCATCAGTCCTTTGACCCGAAAAGCCAGCATATGGCTGCTACCGCACTGCGGAATTAACGTCGCCCGGAGTGAATAATCGCGGCTGTAATAATTACCGGTAAAAGCCTCGGCATCTTCGATGGCCAGCGCCTGCATGCAGCCATCTTCCAACGACCACTTGCCACGATTATAGGTAAATTGGGTAACACAGTTGAACTCTTCTTTCTCTTTGGCAAAATCGATATGATAGTCTGCAGCGCCGCTGATGTGCAGGAAATCTACGTAAAAATAGCCGATAAACGTACCGCGGTCGGAGTTTTCCAGCCGCAAGCCGATTTCGTCAATCGCCTCGCCGTTGGTATCCGGAATAACCCACTCGATTTCGCGCCAGTCTGAGCCTTCAAAGATTATGCACTTGGAGGTAATCTCGGATTTGGAATGGGTCAACCGCACATAGAACGACACCAGCAGGTCTTCACCGCTCAGCATTTCGGTCCGGCAATTGAATTTTACTTTTTGTCCGGGGTAAACTTGCGGCGAAAAAGTCGGAAGATAGCGTTCATCGTCAAAATCCGCACGCCGGTAAAACGGTTTGGTATATAACTTCACACAGTCATTTCGACGGTGGTCGAGTAATTCTACCCGCAAACTACGGGTTCCGGTCAGCGTATCTTGAGCAATATTACCTAAGCAATTGGAAAACCTCTTCATGTCCAGCCGCATACCGTGGGTGCTACCAGCCAACTCGAAATCATAATACAACTCCCGGTCATCAGCTTTTGGCAACACTTCAGCCGGCACCTCGACATCAGCGACACGATAGCCAATACGGGTAATTTCTTTTACGAAAGTCGGGATATCGACGATGTTCAGAGAACCGCTGATGCAGGATGCCACCAGCATATCATTGATCGGCCGGCGATAATGAGCTTCGACGCTTGCGATTCCGTACGCCACTCCGGCAATCGTACCGGCGTTACCGGCATTGCAGTCAGTATCCCAACCGCACATCGTCGCAATTTCGACAGTGCGCGACAAACTGCCGCTACCATACAACAGCGCCAGCGTAACCACCCCGGCATTGGGAATCATATGACAGATGCCACGATACTTGTCATAGCCAAAATCTCGTTCCAGCATCTTGAAGCAGGCGCGAAAATCACCGGGATTGTCTTTGTGAAACTTGATGACCGCCTGATTTACCCGCATAAATTCCGAATCCGCCGGAACATATTTCAATCCGGTGTTGACGATATCATTAATATCTGCAGTCAGGAACGCCCGGGCAATGCAAACCGCATTGAAAATTCCGCCATATATGCCATTTTTATCATGCGATACCGAAGCTGCTTTTTCGGCGTATTCAGCAGCTTTAACCGGGTTGCCCGGCCAAATCAGTCCCCAAGAATCAATAAATATCTGCCCGCCGATTTGCTCGGCGAGTGTCGCGCCGTTTTGAGCAATCGAGCCGGACTGCGGCGCACTGATACCGTTTTTCAGGTTAAGATACGCGGTGTGCTCGGTACTGATACCGTAGCCACCCCACCAAAACATGCCGTGGCCTTCGGATGTATAGTTCAGCCATGTGTTGCCAACGTCTTCAGCTGTAAGCTCACGCTCCCGGCAATAGTCTTCCATAGCGCGGATGAAAAATATCGGCCCGTTGGTGTCGTCATCCGCAGCAAAGTTGGTAAAATCCTTGACATAGCCGCGTAAATCTCCGTATACACTCTCGATACGGTCATGCGTCCAAAACGCCGGCTCCACCGGAGCCCCGAGACGCACGCCGATTGCCTTGCCGAGAACTCCGGCATAAACTTTTTCCAGATAATTTTCCGGTATGCTGTTCATGTTTTTCCTTTCCTAAAACGAGTCTTTTAGTTGCGCGTAACGCGCCATTTCCGCCTGATGCGCGGCTTGAAGTAATTCCAGCGCAGTAACCACGAACCCGTCAGCGATATCATAGAGAGCCATTTTGTTTTTACTCATCAACATTTCCGTCTCTTCTTCGGTAAATACTTTCATGCCGCATAGCGGCGCACAGATCGCTGCCGCCATAACGCCGATCGAGTCGGTATCCCGTCCGGAATTAATACCACCGATTACCGCAGCCTTGAGATCACCATTATGCAATACGCAATAGCCTAAAGCTATTGGCAGTTCTTCGATACTGAAAATCCGCGACGGTGTGTAATGATTACTCGGTACGCCGACTTTTTCGACCGCCCGGTTGACGTCGTCGCCCATAGGCGAATATTTAGCGATTATCGCATGGAAAGCTGCGACTATCTTGTCGTGGTCGTCTTTTTCTGCGCGCAACTCCACCGCCGCTGCACAAATATCGGCAATAGCTGCCCGGGTACCGTCCTTGGCGAGCTCCAATGCCGTTGCGACAATCGCGTCAATCGTTATATTTTCTTCAAAGGCTTTAGCGACACAAGCTGCTAGTACTCCTGCTGCTTCAAGTCCGTAACTTGCCTGATGCCCCTGCGCAAAAGCGATTGCCTCGTCATAGGCCGCCTTCGGGTTCAACGCGTTCACGATACCGACCGGAGCGATGTACATCGCCGCGCCGCAATTAATCATATTGCCGATTCCGCCCTCGCGCGGTTCGCAGTTTCCCAGCGTGTGCCGGATGAATATCCACTTTTCCGGATAAAACAGCCGCTCGATAATACAATCGGTTTTTTCAAATTCCGGTATCCAGGTTTTCCTGAAAGCGATTTCCTTCACCATTCCGTCTGCCATATCATAGGCATCTAGATGACGTCGCTGCTCATTGTAAATATTCATCAGAGCTATCGTCATCAGCGTATCGTCGGTAACCGTGCCAAAGCCGCGGACTTTGTTCATACCCGGCCAGCTTTTTTTGTACCACTCCCGTTTCATATCGGTGACCCGGCCATAGCGCTCCTTGATTTCGGTATAGCTAAGTTTTTCCACCGGACAACCAATCGCATCGCCATAGGCGGTACCAAACAACACCGCCCGAACTTTATCGGTAAAAGTTTGTCTGTTCATTAGTTTTTACTCCGTTCATATTGTATTCAAAAATAACGTTGCGCACGAAGGTTGCTCAAAAACGCGCATTTTTTCAGCAACCTTATTTTAAATTTTGATTGGCATATGTAGTCAGCTTGTCGCCGCCCTCGGCAGACCACTGCTTGACGAACTCGTCGAATTTTTCCAAAGGGTATTCGCCGGAAATGATCTTACAGGAATATTCCTTGTAAAGATTGTTCAGTGCGTCATAGGTAGCGGCGAATTGTCGCGGCATAATGAAATTAACATCTTCCGAGTAATAATTTTCGGCGAGCTTCATCGAGTAGAACGCATTATCGCTGAGAATTTTCACCGGACTTTGCCATTTCGGATACAAAAAGAACCGCTCAAAATAGTCTTTCGCTTCCGGCATTAACACAATTTGCGCACCTTGCATTTTGTATTGTTTACCTTCTATGCCAATGCGATCCAAAAACTGGCCGTCATCGGAAATCAAGTATTCCAGTACCTTGAACGCAATATCCGGATGTTTGCTCAACGCTGATATTGCGAACCCGCGGTCTTCCTTGTTAACATCAACTGGCATAAAGCCCTTGCTCACACCGGTTGGCGGTTCGAGCACTACCAGTTTGGCAGCAGCGCCGTTGACTTTAGCCATCTTGGTTTCATAGATATCAACGACTTTACCGTTGGTGGCAGTCACAATGCCAACCTTGCCTGAGAAAAATTTGTCTTCAAAGACGTTCCATTTGGTCGTGATATATTCGTTATCGAGAATTTTTTCCGCGTACAGTTTGCGGTAAAACGCCAATTTGTTTTTTTCGAATTCGGTAGTCTTGGAATATACAAAAGCGCCGTTTTTGTCTTTCATCCAGGTTGATGTGACACCAAAGGCTTTATTAAATATTTCATCCAGGCGGTCGGTGTTTTCGGTCGCCGAAATTCCCCAGATACCTTTTTTGCCATCGCCATTCAGGTCGGTGCGCGATACCGCTTTCATTAATTTGTAATAGTCATCCAGTGTTGTAGGCGGCTGCATCCCAAGTTTGTCGAGCCAGTCAGCACGAATTAACGGTACTTTTGTCATTAGCGGATAGACACGAATCAGATATGGGAAATTAGCCAGCCGTTTTTTATTGTAATCCAGCATCCGCTCATTGAACAGTTTTGACTGCGCTGCATACGGCCGCAAATCGGCAAGCAATCCTTGCTCAGCCATAATCCGGTCACCGCCACTCTGGAAATAAATGATGTCCGGCGCTTTGCCGCTCATCAGCATCAATGTCAGTTTTTCGGCGTAACCGCCGGACGGAATTTCCACGGTGTCGATAACTACATCAATGCCCTGTTTTTTTAGGTCGCTCTCCATTTTGGCGACAAATTTCTTGTTCGCCGGATCGCTCGGCGAAAAATCCTTGTTAACAATCGAGATGTGAATTTTCCCATCGTTGATAACCACTTCAGGTTTGCGATGACTAACAAAAAAAACTGCAGTACCGATAATCACCAGCACCAGTAATATGCTCAGAAAATATTTCATACTATTCTTTTACACCTCCGTGCATATCACCTTTGGTAAAATATTTTAATATCAGCGGATAAACCAGCAAAATCGGCGCAGTTGTGAGAATTATGATCCCGGCTTTGAGCGACTTGATATCGATAGTCGCCGCATCTTTGTAGGATGACACGTTTTGTAATCCGACCATCGCGACCTTGTCTGACTCCACTACGAATTGACGCAACACCACTTGTAGCGGCCATTTGTCCGGGTCGGCTATATAAATCATCGCGCGAAAATATTCGTTCCAGTGGAATACCGCGTATGACATTGCAACCATCGCAATCGCTGGCAGCGACATCGGCAACACAATCCGGAAAAACACCTGGAAGAAATTTGCACCGTCAATTTGTGCCGCCTCGATCAGCGACGGAGGAATTTCTTCGAAAAACCGCATCAACACCAGCAGATAGAAAACATTGATGCCTTTGTACAAGAACAACGCCCAATAACTGTCCAGCAGGCCGATGTTTTTCATAACCAGATAATCGGGAATTATTCCCGGTTCAAATACCATCGTAACAATAAAGAATATCAAAATGATTTTCCGGCCGATAAGTTTGGTGTTTGATAACGCATAAGCGGTCATACAGGTAAAAAACACATTGATTGAAGTGCCGACAATAGTAATCAGCAAACTGTTGAACAAACCCAGTTGGACTTTTTCATTCAGTAGCAATGCTTTATATGTTTCGAGGTTAAAGCCTTTGGGAAATATTGCCAGCCCTGACAGAGAGTTTACTGCTTTGCCGTCAGACAGCGACGTGGCTATCAAATTCAGAAACGGAAAAATTATCGTAACGGTTACCAAAAACAGCGAGCCGTAAATCAGAATTGAATTTGCAGATAATTTACGCATCTTACCACACCCCCTTGCCGGCTTTTTTCTTCAGAATAAAATGCGAAGCCAAAATCAAAATTAACCCGATTATTCCCTTGAACAAGCCGACCGCAGTCGCGTAGGATACCTCTCCGTTTAGTAAACCAATCCGGTAAACATAGATGTCGAGAATATCAATTGTTGAAATAACCGAGTCATTCATCAGGTTGAAGACCTGATCGAAACCTGCATTCATGAAGAAACCGAGATTGAGAATAAAGACGATGATAATTGTGGATTTCAGTTCCGGCAAGGTTACATAGATCATCTGCCGTACCCGGCCTGCGCCATCCAGCTTTGCAGCTTCATACAAAGACGGATTTATAGCGAGCAATGCCGCAACATACAGCATCGTATCCCAACCAGCGCTGCGCCACATCTCGGTTAATACCAGTATCCAGCGTATCCAGGATTGATTTGTCAGAAAGGCTATCGGCTTGAGACCCATAGTCTTGGCGATCTCTGCAAGCGCGCCGGAAGCCGGCGACAAAATCGTGATAAACACCCCGGCTATTACTACCCAGGACAAAAAGTGCGGTAAGTAGACGACCGACTGCACATATTTACGAAACCAGGTAGTACGCAATTCGTTGATCAATAGCGATAACAGGATCGGCACCGGAAAATAAAAGACAATCTTCATCGTGCTGATAATTACAGTATTTATCAATACCCGGATGAACGCCTGCGAATCAAACAATTCGTTAAAATGTTTCAGGCCAACCCACTCATTAGCACCGATAAACCGGAAGTCTTCAAACGCCAGTCGTGCTTCTATGATCGGATAATAGCAGAACACCAGAAAATAGACGATTGCCGGCGCCAACATCAAGTAAAACAGCCGGTCATTTTTCATCTGAGTCCACATAGCTTGCCAGCGCCGTTTGGCGGGCGCTTTTGGATTTGTTTCCATTTTACTTCTCTCCCTCCGACTTGGCGACTTTATAGATCGTGTCAATCACTGTGCCGTCTACCCATTTTACAATTGCGGCTACCTCATCGGTCAGATGCGGTTTTTCCGGTGTCACGCCGATTATTTCATCTACTTCAGCTTTCAACTGTGCGATTGTTTTGAGAGGCAAACCGCTGTCTTTCACCGCCGCCAGTAAATCGCGCCGCAGCGGATTAATGGCAATACCGCGTTCGGTAATAATTACATCTATCAATTCACCGGGACCGACAAGTGTAGTAACCCGGTCAACAATCGTCGGAATCCGGTCGCGTACTGAGGGAATCGGCAAAATTACACATTTGGCATGCAGGCAATTTTGCCAGCCGCCGATACCATGCAGCAGATGTCCGTCAGAATGAGTCACGACATTGCCGTTGAAATCGACATCTACTTCAGTGGCACCGAGAATCATGATATCGATCATTGAAGTATAATTACCCTTGGAATGAAAGTTGTAGGCATTGAAAACTGAAACCGAATGATGGTTGACATTTTCCTTCAGCGACCGCACTGCGTCCAAATCAAAACACTGGGCATCGAGGATGTGCTCCATCTGCCCGGCTTCAAGCATCTGCACCATGTATTTGGTACTGCCGCCAAAACCGAAGCGTGCGCGTTCGTTTTTCGCAGCCAGTATTTTTTGCAAAAAATTGCCAATCGCGAGCGATGTCCCTCCTGCTCCGGCCTGAATCGCGCAACCGTCGCGCAAAATTCCGGCACATTCACAAAACTGCGCTGTCAGCTCAGCAATCAACAGCCGGTCCGGACTGCTGGTGATTTTAGTAGTGCCGGAAATTATTTGCTCCGGAATGCCAATCTTGTCCATCACAACAACACAGTCAACATAATTGCCCTCTACTTCCATCGGCATGCAGGGAAACTGCTGCAAATTATCTGTGACCACAATTACCCGTTCGGCATACATATAGTCGGCGAGCACATAACCCAAACCGCCACAAGCCGACGGGCCATACATGCCGTTAGCATTGCCAAAAGCATCAGCGGACGGCGCGGCGATTACCGCGATATCGATCGTTACTTCGCCATCCTGAATCGCCTGGCAGCGCCCGCCATGCGACCGCAGCACTGCCGTGCCGCGCATTTTACCATCAGTTACAGCTCTGCCGATTTCGCCGTTCATGCTTCCTTCAATATGATCAATTGTTCCGCGCTCCAAGTGGCCGATAACCGGTTGATGGCAAGGAAATGACGCCGACGGCAACCACACCAAGCCCTTAACATCGAGTTCTTCGGCAATAGTAAAAACCTCGTTAGACACCAAATCACCATTGCGCAGATGATGATGCGTGGAAATCTTCATCCCGTCACAAAGCCCGCATTTTATCAAAGCTTCTTTCAGGCTGCCAACACATTTATTGCCGTCTGCCGGATAATCCAGAGCAGTTGAAATTGTCGGGCCATGTTTTTTGCCGGCCGGACGATGCCCGCCTACTCCCTTAAAAGGTATTACCGTCTGACCGTTAACTTTTTCCGGAACCAGCCGTCCGGCAGTGTTTGCGATCATTCTTCCGCTCATAGTCCACCTGCTTTAGCTGTTATCAAGCCCATATCCTGTGCCAACGCAATTACCGTCAACGCTTTTTTCACGACCGGCGTGTCAATCATTTTGGAACCGAGCGAGACCACACCGATACCAGCCGCTTTCGCCTGCTCAGCCGCAGCGACAATAGCGCCGGCCCGTTCAATCTCACTGTATGTCGGAGCAAACCCCTTCTTGATCGTGGCAATCTGGCCGGGATGGATACAACCTTTGCCCTCGAACCCCAATTGTTTGGCTTCGAGTGCCGCAGTTAGCAGCCCGTCCTTGTCGGCAAGATTGGAAAACACTGAATCCTGGGCGCCGATGCCTGCGGCTGCCGCTGCATTGACTACGGCGCTGCGGGCGTACAACGACTCGATTCCGGTTGCCGAGGTATTGGTGCCGAGATCGGCGGTATAGTCTTCCAACCCGATCGCTAACGAAACGATGTTCGTGCTTGCGCAGGCAATCGGCCAGGCATTTATTACACCGAGTGCACTTTCGATAATCGGCATCAGATATACCGGTTCGGCTAAAGCATATCTTTCTTGCAATTCTGCAATTCGGGTTTCGACGGCATGAATTTGTGCCGCCGTTTCGACTTTTGGTATCAGAATTACGTTTACGTTCTGCGGGACTATCGTATCGAGGTCGGCTAAACCAATGCCGCCCTGATTAATCCGCACCATTTTTTCGGCATTATAAAAATTAATAACGCGCAAAGCGTTACGGGTAATCAGCCGTGCCGACAGTTTTTCGCCACTATGAACCGAATCCTCGAGATCAAGAATCACGCCGTCCGGCTGATGCAGGCCGGCATTTAAAAAATATTTCGGCTGATTGCCCGGCAAATACAATCTCGTCGTCCGCCGTCGCTGCTTACGTGATTGCGTGCAACATTGCGGTTTTTGCTCCGGCAACGCTTCGGCTGTTATCTCCGGATGTGCGGTTTTTACCGCCGCTTCAATCCGCGCCATGATTACATAAGGTAGTGCGCCAAAATCCTCGATTCTCAGTAACGCATTGACAACGCCCAGCTGCGAGAGCGTGCGCCTTGCTAATTCAACATTGGCACGACCATACATCCCCGTCAGTTTCCCGGACAACTCAATTTCAATTCCGCCTGCTTCACGCGGCTGATAACTCACCCTGCAATCCGAACTCAGCTTCCCGGCCACGCCGGAATAAAAATCTGCGCTCATTGTGCCCTCCTGCTTTTAACTGACTATCTATTTCTAAAACTATTAACTTCCGAAAGCGTCGGTATTGAAGTCTGAGCACCAAGCCGGGTAACGGCAAGTGCCGCCGCAGCCATCGCAAAATCAATCGCTTCAGTCTCGGTCGCCTGCTGGCTTAATTTCGTCGCGAACGCTCCGGCAAAAGTATCCCCGGCCGCCGTCGTATCGACCGCCACAACGCAGTATGCAGGATAACTGTTGACACCGTCAATACGGTGTACCTCGCAGCCATTACCGCCCTTGGTTATGACCAAAGCGCCAACTCCCCACTCCAGCAACTTGGCAATCCTGGCTTCAACGTCCGGCAAATCATATTGCTCCATTAATTTGTCCAATTCGCCTTCATTGGGCAGTAAGTAATCAACTTTAGCAAACAGGCTTTCAGGAAGCCGCTTAGCCGGCGCCGGATCAAGAACAACCGTGACACCGGCGTCATGAGCAATCTCAATTGCCCGAATTACCGCTGCCAGCGGCACTTCGAGCTGAACAAGTAATATTGCGCTGTCGCGGATTTGCTGCGCGCAATTATCAACCATCTCTACAGTCACTGCGTTGTTCGCACCACTGGCAACAATAATCCGGTTGTCACCACAGCCTTCAACCACAATTCCCGCAACGCCTGTATAATTAGAAACTACTTTCACGTTATCAACATCAACCTTACCACGCTTCATGCTATCGAGCAGCGCCCGGCCAAAGTCATCGTTGCCGCAACATCCGACAAATACACATTCACCGCCGAGTTTGCCCGCGGCCACCGCCTGATTGGCGCCTTTCCCTCCAGGCGCAGTAGTAAATGCGTCTCCGAACACCGTCTCGCCGCGTTCCGGGTTAACCTCTACCTGAAAAACCAAATCCATATTCATACTACCAACTACTGTAATACGCTTTTTCATATTCCTCTACTCCGTTAAATTAATAAGTTCTTGGAACTGTTGTCGATTGCCTGACTACAAGTTCAGTCTGCAGCACGTGATTTTCCGGCGGCTGAGCACTGCCATCTATCAGCCGTCTCACCAACAAATTGACCGCGATTTCACCCAGTTTGTATTTCGGCTGCGCCATCGTAGTCAGCCGCGGCCTTACCAGCGAGGCAATCGGAACATCATCATGTCCAATGATTGAAATCTCTTCCGGTATTGCAACTCCCGCATCGAATGCCGCAGCAATCGCGCCGACTGCCTGTAAATCGCTGGCAGCGAAAATTGCCGTCGGACGATTATCAATTTTGAGCAATTGGCCGAACAACCGAATGCCCGACTCAACAGTAAAGTTGCCTTCAAAAATGGCAAATTCATTATCGCTCAATCCATACTCCCGAACAGCCTTTTCAAATCCTTTTTTTCGGTCATGCGCCGATTGTGTCGCGTGATTGCCGGAAAAATGAATAAGCCGCCGGTGGCCGAGCTCCAACAAATGTTTTGTCGCGATATAGCCCGACGTCTGATTATCCACCAACACCGATGCAGTTTTCGTACTCTCGATGCTGCGGTCAAGCTGCACAAGCGGAAATCCTGCCGCTTCAATATTGGCAAGCTCGGCAAAACTTTCCCGGGATAACGAAGCTATCAGTCCGTCGACCATTTTTCCCCGCAACATTGCTATTGACTCGCGTTCGATTTCCGGATCGTTATCCGAATTACAAAAAATCACCGAATAACCGAGCGCTCGAGCACGTTTTTCCACGCCTACAGCAATTTCGGAAAAAAACGGGTTAGAAATATCGGGAACAATCAAGCCGATTGTGTACAACTTTTGCGTTACCAGTCCGCGCGCCATATTGTTCGGGCGATATCCTTGCTCCTCGACCAATTGCATAATCCGTTTGCGGGTATCAGCACCGACGTCAAAGGTATCATTCATCGCTCGCGATACTGTGCTGACGGAAACACCCGCGAGCTTGGCGATGTCTTTTATTGTAACTCCCATAGTACCTCGTTTTCTTCGGAAACGTTTCCGAAAATTCGCAAAAAAAAATAAATTCATACACTTCGAAACTTTTCACATTATATAAAACAACAATATAGAAGTCAACAAAAAAACCGCGGCGTTGAAATAATCCGACGCGGTTCCTGCTTTTTGATTTCAGTTTCCCACTCACGCCATTTCTAGCGCAGCGTTCTTGATGAACAACAGCTTATCAGCAACATTTTCGACAAAGCGCTGGTCATGGCTTATCAACGCGTAGCCGCCGGAAAACTCCTGCAACATTTTCTCCATAATCATAATCGTATCCACATCCAAATGCGATGTCGGCTCATCCATGAAGATAAATTCGGCATTGCTTAAGATACACAACACCAGTGCTGCGCGCATAAGTTCACCGTAGGAAAACGCGGATAGTGGTTTTTTCACCTGCTCGCCCCAGATTCCGGCAGCTCCCAAATATCTTCTGACAACAGCTTCATTAATGCCAGCAACAATAAAATTATTCAACAAACTGCGTTCATCACGCCAAAAACTTTTTAACCCCTGCGGAATGTAGAACCAGTTTACCGCATTAGACACTCGCGCTTCACCGCCATCCACCATCAAGTGCCCCGTCAATATTTTCATCAACGTACTTTTACCGCTGCCATTTTCGCCAAGAAAACACACCCGGTCACGCGTTGACAGTACGCAAGACAATCCGTCAAACAGCTTCGCGTGGTCTGGATAAGCAAACGTCACACTGCGCAACTCACTGACGGTTTTGTTGCTTACCTTATAACCCGGAAACGACAGATTCGGCACTGTTTCCGGCCGCGGTTTGCACCGCTCTAGCTCCTGAATTTTTTCACCAATGCGTTTGCGCTGCTGCAACGACCGCTTCATCAGCCGTGCGGCCTGCGCGCCGATTGCGCCGCGATCGCGCATATTTGTATCTGTAGCACCTTTGCCGTATTTGGCGCTCTCACAGCGTTCCGACCAGCGTTTTTTGCGTTCGGCATCCTGCTTTAGTTGATTAATTTTGTTTTTTATCGTTGCGGCTTCACGAACTTTCCCTTCCATCGTTGACTGATACAAGTTAAATGATTCAGACCAGCCGCCAGCACTGCTGAAAATACCGTTTCTGGTAAAATATATGGTTTTATCGGCGTGATTGTCGATAAGGCTGCGGTCGTGGCTGATAAGAACAATGCTTTTTCCTTGCGCCAGCAAGTCATCAACCGCAACGTCAAGAGCAGCAATTCCGGAAAAATCAAGATAGTTCGTCGGTTCGTCGAAAATATAAAAGTCGGCATTGCGCCGCAGCGTTGCCGCAATGCGCAATTTCTGCCGTTGACCTTCGGACGGTTTGCGGCCAAATTCAAACTGTCCGTCAAAAAACAAATTCTGCCAATAATCATCTCTACCGGCAATGAAATCGTCTTCTGTTGTTGCGCTTTGCGGCAGCCATGCCACAGAAATATTTTTTGCAAAGATCAGCGTTCCATTAACGGTTAATCCGCTTCTGTGCGGCATCCCCGCGGCTTGCCGGTACAGATATTCGGCAAAACTACTCTTGCCGCAACCATTCGCCCCGGCAATCGCCAGACACTCACCGCGTTGCAAAGAAAAACTAAGGCCTGAAAACAGCTCACGGTCTTCCGCCGAGATAGTCATCCCAAAGTTTTTACAGGTACAAAGCATATAACCACCATTTTTCACCTTTCGCGCTGTCCATATTTATCGTCCCGGCTTGCGATTCGCCCGGATTGATTTATGAATTTGTTTAAAAAATTCAGTTTTTTGTGCCCGATGACCGCTCGGATCTTCAGCATAAGATAATTCCTGTTGAAATTTTACATAGCGCTTGTAGCGCTTATCTGACAATTCGCCATTAGCCAATGCTGCACGGATAGCGCAACCCGGTTCACCGTTATGACGGCAGTCGGAAAAGCGGCAAGCATCCGCCAGCTGTTCGATATCTTCAAACATTTCAGCAACAGATTCACCCGCATCCACCAAGCCTAGTTCGCGCATTCCCGGCGTATCGAGATACAAGCCGCCGCCCGGCAACAGGATTAGCTCGCGATGTACTGTAGTGTGCCGCCCGCGCGCATCATCTTCACGAATTGCCGCAACCTTCATTATTTCCTGACCAAACAATGCATTCACCAAACTGGATTTGCCAACGCCGGACGAGCCGAGCGCAACAACCGTATTGCCCTGTGCAAAATACGGCGCAAGTTGCTCCATTCCGGCGCCGTCAACCACACTCACTGCATATACTGGAACGTGACCTGCTACCGCCCGGCAAATTTCCAGCTGTAATTCCACATCCGGACACAAATCGGCTTTCGTCAGCACCACCACAATATCGGCACCACTTTCTTTCGCCATCACCAGATAGCGCTCCAGCCGGGCAATATTGTAATCCCTGTTCAGCGACATACAGACAAACACCGTATCGAAATTTGCCGCCACAATCTGAATCGCCGCAGCATGCCATTGATCAGCGCGATAAAAAACTGTCTTCCGCGGCAATAATTCGTGAATAACCGCCAAATCGTTGGTTTTGGCAATCTGCACCAGTACATAATCACCCACCGCCGGATATCCGCCTTTAGCATCCAGGTCATAGCGGTATTTGCCGGAAAGATCTGCGCGATATTCACCGCTTGCGGTTACCACCTGCCAACTGGACTTGTGCTGCGCAACCACTCTCGCCGCGGCATATCCAAATGGCGTTGTTGGCATTTCAATGCTTTTTATATATTTCAGATAACCATAATCATTCAATAAACTACTATTCATGGTTTTTCCCCTTATCATTGAACTGTACATTCAATACCCGTGTTTTTGTAACATAGCCTGCGCTCTCTAATGTTCGTTTACTGTTGTTGTTATAATACCAGCAGCCGGAATTCAACCGAACGCCCGCTTGTTTGCAGATATCTTTGAGATGCAGAATGATACTTCTGCCTACACCGCGTTGACGATGTTTCGGATGAACAAACATTCCTGTCCCCCAACTATTTTTAATAATTCGATTCTTTACAATAACACCCATACCAAGAAATACACCATCATCACGCAAAATATATAATTCACCGTTCGCAACACGCTCCGCATAACGGTCGATAAAATCACCGGCAATCCGTATGATTTCCGCCAGATCTGAATTGGTTGCTTTGTTCAGTAACTCACGAGGATATTCTGCCGGTCTTACCGCAACTCCACTATCCGTAAATTCATACGATTGCAAATCAACTGCTTTATGATTATCCATACACAACGACAGGAGCAGCTCGTCACAGCTAGGGACAAGTGCGTTTTCAACAGAATGCTTTTCCAAAATTTCTTTGAAAACATGACCGGAATAGCGCTGTTCCCTCGTCGGCATATAAAACTGGGTAAGCGTCTTACCATCACTAATACCATAATAGCCGATATGTTTATCGTTTCTGAAGATAGAAAAAATATCGGACGCCAAAATATGATCTTCCAAAAAATCGCAGTATATCGATGATAAAGATTCTATGTACTCCGAAAAATACAAGCCGTTTTCCGTCATGGATGACTTTACAAAATTAAACATTTTTTTATTCTCCTGATTTTTGATTTTTTAAACAATCCAATAAAATTGGATTTTGCACAATTCAGATTGCTCTTTCATTTTCTCGTTTTAAACGCGCATTAAGACGAACCGTTAATTGTTCTTTGTGAAGCGCGCAAAAAGCAAATCGGCATGTCTGAACGAAGTGAGTTTGCCGTTTGCTGCAAGCGAACATTAGAACAATAGGTAAAGGCTTACAGCGCTTGATTTTTTGCTTCATTTTGCATCAAGGCAAAAGAAGGCGCGGGAGCGAAAACTACGTTTTTGTTTTTTTTATTAGTTTACCAAGTAAACTTGTCTTATATAAAACAAAACGCCCTCTCCCAACGGGAAGAGGGCGTAAGTGTGCGTCGGCACACCAAAGCTCAACTGTTTCGCATGGCAATCGCCACAAAAAACGCCCTCTTCCGTCACCGGAAAAGGGCGTGAATAACACACACAACGCGGATTAACTAACCGCGCACACTTTTACCGGGACAGCAATATTCATGACAAATACACAGCTCATATCAATCATCTTCTGTCCCTCCTTCGTTCGTCTTTTGACGAAATATATTCGCCTATAAAAATACATGATAAAAGTACGTCTGTCAAGCAAAAGTCAGTCGCATGAATTAAATTCAATATTATTCATACTATCTTATCCGTTCAATTTCTCTGACACCGTCCATATAGTCGATCAACTTTTCGGGGATTTTTATGCCGCCGTCAGCCGTTTGATAGTTTTCCATGATTGCCAATATCAACCGGTCAGTAAATCCGGTCGCCGAGATGGTGTAAGGAAACCCCTTTTGTCCGGCAATTTTGTAGCGGATATTCCCCCGGCGAGTTTGATAGTCGAGAATATTGGTGTTGGAAGTCAGCTCGCGATAGCGCCCCTGTCCCGGAAACCAACCCTCAACATCGTATTTTATGCTACCCGGCGCACCGGTGTCACCGGCAGCTGACAAAATCGTCCGATAAGGTATACCCAGCTCATCCAAAATTCTTTCTTCGTTTTCCAAACACTTTTTATGCCAGTATTCCACATCCTCTGGCAAACAATAAACAATTTGTTCCATTTTGTAAAACTGATGCACCCGAAATACGCCGTTAACGTCCCGTCCGGCGCTGCCAATTTCGGTGCGAAAACACATCGAATCACCCAGATACAGCAACGGAAGCTGTGTAAAAACTTCATCCATGTGCATACCCAACAGTGATTGTTCGCTCGTTCCAATTAGCGATAAATCTTCTTCTTCAATTTTAAAATTGTCTTTTTGGGCAAACGGCAGATACCCCGACGTAAACAGTGTCCGTTTTTGCGCCAAAAATGGCGGTGAAATCAGTTCAAATCCTTGTCCGCGTGTTCAAACACGCGAACATCCGCGCCAGCGCCCAACGCAACTGAACGAATTCGTTTTTGTAACAGCAGAATCTCGTTTTGGCAGTTTTTACACCGCGCGGGATATCGATCAAATTCAGAATTTCACCCAGCTGTTCATGCGTCTTTGGTTGAAAATCAAATTTCCGAATAGCTCCGTGTTCGTAAAGTGTAACATTGTTTTCTTCGCCACCCTCCGGTACCCGTGCATCCAGCATATTAGGAATAACGGATAATTGTTCGTTTAAAAACAAAGTACACTCCCGCAGCTCATCTTCGAGAATTTTGATTTGCTGCTTGTTTTTTAACGCCTCGGTTCGTACCACTTCAATATCCGGATTGTTCACCCCGGATTTTGCATACAGATTGTGCTGATGACGCAACTCATCAATCTCCCGCGCTAACTGGTTTTTTCTTTGCGCCCGTTGCACAAGTCCGTAAATATCCGCTTCACAACCACGTTTACGGCAATTAGCTATTACGAGTTCAGTGTTATTTATGATGAAGTTTATATCCAACATTTTGCTTTTCTCCTAAATTAAAAAAACGCCCTTCCCGTCCTGCGGAAAGAGCGCATAAACCATGCTCGTGAATATAGTTACCTAAATCAAGGTACGACTATCCACACTCCGCCAGAACAACAATGTCTGGAGTTGGTAATAGTATTGACTTGAATAACTACTATACTTTTTCATCAGCTGTCCCTCCTGCGGAATATTTTTAATTTATATTGACCGTAGCTTACGCTTTTTAAAAAAATATGTCAAGAAAATTTCTGAACGTTGAAAAATGCATTATCCTATTGGCATTCTCTTCTCCCTTTTAATTCGGAGTGTTATAATGAAAAGCACAAAATCGAAAAGTTAAATACGAGGTGAAATATGAAAGCGCGATCTTCTCTTCGTACAGCTCTCGTCGACAAACCCTGCCACTGGCTTAAAAACCTCTTCCACAGCGAAGCCTTCAAAATATTATTGGGGGTCTGTTTCGGTTCTTTGTTAACGTTTGGTTGTTCATATTATATTTTGAACAAACAAATCGAAGTAGATAATCACCGATTCTTATTGCAACAAAGAATCCAACTCATCGAACAAATGGCATCGCTCGCAGCTGAACAACAGCACATAAAAGATTTATGGTTGCCTTATAAAAACAATTTCGAGAAAACCGGAGCTATTTCATGCAACGCGCAACAAAATGATGTTTTCCAAAAAATGACTGATTATAATGCACGCTACTATTCCAACGTAATACTAATTTCACATTTTTTTGGTAAAGATGTTGCTGAAAAGCTGAAAGCAATGGATCATGCTAAGGCTTGGGAAATAAAAAAAGAAGAGTATAACGCACTAATCGACGCGATGTGCTCAAAAATCGATTTACCTGAGTAATTGAAGTTTTTTGAAATCATTACCTCTTGCCGTCCGAGCGATTATTTTCGTTTGAACGGCTTTTTTAATCCGGACAAAATGGCACAATTAACTCTTACGTAATTCTAACATTTCGCTAACGTCACACCAAACATCGACGCTAAATCAATTGTTATACTAAGCACAGAAAACAACATTACGACAAGAAGGAGGAAAGTGCGATGTTAAAGAAAGTTTATTGCAGCAACCAACCGGACGTCTCCTGGAAATGCCTGGCCTGCGTAATTCCGCGACCGAAACCAGTAGCTCTGTCCATCAGCCTGCCGTTCAATTCCTGATTTCCCGCCTGAATCAACTGACATAAAGAAAACGCCCGCAAGCATAGCGACAGCCGGAATGATCAATACATTCCGGCTGTTTTTCCAAACACTGCAGCTTAGCTGGAGACACCGAAAGGAGCAACACCATGCGCACTACTGAACATAACGGAGTTTTTGCACAAATACGGCAATACTCCAAAAGCATATTATCGCATGACAACACACTGCTGGCCTGGCTGATTTTGTTGACGTTGCTCATTGCGGTAGCGGAAGCGGCCGAATTGTGGTTGCTTGTTCCTTGCATGGCTTTTTTCGGCGTGAGTACCGGAACGGCTGGCGCGCCGGAGTTTGTCACCCGGCTGCTCACCGGTGTTGATGGCAAATATGCACTGTTGTTGCTGTTGGTTGCGTATCTCACGATTAATTTCGCTCTGGCTCTTATGCAAAAAAAGCAAAGCGTTGCAAGCATGTCATTTCGGGCCGGATTTTCACGCAGCCTCAGTAATCAGCTTTATAAAGCTTTCGCCAATGCCCGGTGGCAGTATATTATTACCAAACGTCGCACCGACGTGGTTCATGCGCTGACTAACGATTTGCGCAACATCGATATGGGAACATATCTTGTCATCCAGTTCCTCTCAATGTTGCCTATAGCCTTAGCGCAATTATTGCTGGCTTTTTTTCTGTCACCTAAAATTACTGCCCTGACCATCGCTTTGAGCGCGGTGTTCTTTTTTGCGCTGCGCAAAAGCAACGACAAACTCAATACCTGTGCCATGAACATGCACGGGTTGCAGCAGAACAGCATCAAATTAGTCAGCGAGCATCTTGCCGGAATTAAGGAAGTAAAAAGCTATGGCGTAGAAGCTGCACAGATAGACAACTTCACGCACACCAACCAAGCGGTCGAACAGCAATATATTCAGTTTGCCCGGATTTTCAGCAAAACCGGTTTCATCTACAAAACTGGTGCGGCCTTGGCGGTTTGTCTGTTTCTCATAGTAGCGTTAGTAATCATGAAGACGCCACTCGCCGGACTGGTGATAATAATCGTCATTTTTTCGCGCATTTGGCCGTTTCTGTCCACCGTACAAACCAGTTTTCAGTTTTCGATAATGATGTTGCCGTCCTGGAACAATTTCCAAACCTGGCTGGACGAGTGCCTTAACGCCGAAGAATTCCCTTGCGCCGATTGTAGCGGCAACCGTGTTGAACTGGCGGACTCTATCCGCTTGGATAAGGTATCGTTTGGCTATAACGGCCAGCAACCGTCAGTAATAGATGAGCTGTCGCTGGAATTGAAGCGGGGCAGCATTACTGCCCTGACCGGACCGTCTGGTTCGGGAAAGAGCACACTGGCTGATTTGTTGCTGGGTTTGCTGACACCACAACAGGGACAGGTACTCCTCGATGGCGCGCCCTTGACCGGGCAACTACTGGCGGACTGGCGCAACAGTATTGGCTATGTCCCGCAGGAAACCGTTCTCTTCAGCGGCACGATTCGCGACAATCTGCTCTTGGCCAAACCGGACGCTGGCGACGACGAACTGCACGAGGCAGTGCAACTTGCCGCAGCGGACTTCATCGCTCAACTCCCTGCCGGGCTGGACACCGATCTGGGCGAACGCGGCAGCGGCCTGTCCGGCGGTGAAAAACAGCGCATCGCACTCGCACGCGCCTTCCTGCGTAAACCGGCGTTGCTCGTCCTCGACGAAGCCACCAGCGCACTGGATATCGACAATGAATTGCGTATCAAACAAGCCTTAAGCAATTTGCGCGGCAAAACCACCGTACTGCTCATCGCCCATCGGCCGGCGCTGCTCGAAGCAGTTGACACGATAGTTGCACTCGAAGACGGTCGCATTCAACAAACTACCCTTCAACATAATCTAACACAACTCTAACTAATACCTTAACCTATCCAAACCATAGCCCGGACAAGTCAGGTTATACTAATTTCAGACCGAATGATTTTTGGAGGGAAGATGTTCACTATATTACGATCGTACTTTGATACACCCTATCTCTATGACGCAAGCAATAATGATTTTTTTCAGCTGGACGAAAACTCGTTCAATACTTTGGTTACGGCCGGCGGCAAAGTAAGCGGCTGTACTGACGCAAAACTGCAAAAAGATTTAATCGAGGCCGGCGTCAGCGACGAACCACTGCCGGTTATCAGCGTTCAGGAGTTTACCGACAAATTCAACGGTTTTCTAAATAAAACTTCCGGCAACATCGGTAAAATAACTTTCAGCATGACCGAGCGTTGCAACCTGCGCTGCAAATACTGCATTTATTCCGGCAACTACGAAAACGAACGCGTACATGCAACCGCAGGAAATGACCTGACCGTAGAAACTGCAAACAAAGCTCTCGATCATTTCCTGAGCCAGCCACAAAAACCCGGCTTCATTATTTTTTACGGCGGTGAAGCGCTGTTGAATTTCCCGGTGTTGCAGCACATGGTTGAGCGCACAAAAAAAGAAAGTCCGGACACCGGTTTCAGCATTACCACCAACGCGCTTCTGCTCAATGAGCCTGAGAAACTCGATTATCTCATCAACAACAATTTTATGCTAAACATCAGCTTCGACGGACCGCAGCAGGAAACTGCGCGTGTTGACCACCGCGGTCACGGAACCTATGCTCGGTTACTCGAAATTCTGCAAACTATCTATGATCGTGACAAAAATTACTTTAACAACAACGTAGTCATAAACATCGTCTTGTCGCCAATGCATTCGCTGCTGGAAATAAAAGCTTACTTCGATGAACAGCCGCTTTTCGCCGAATGTACGCTCAATCCGATTTTCAACTATGACCCGGATAACATTTACGCAAAAACCTATGGCCTCGAACAACAACAGCAAACCAACATACGCGAATTAGAGGTGTTGCGTCACGAATTCGCGACTGATTACACGAAGGCATCACCTTTTCTTAAAGGTGTTTTCTTGCAACAGATGCAAAGCATTAACCAACGGTTTTCTGGCAAAACCACCAATCTGCCGCTACATTCCTGCTGTTTGCCCGGCAAAGGCACAATGTTTGTAAACAGCCACGGCGCACTAGGCATGTGCGAGCGTGCCGAAAAAATCATTCTTGGCACGGTCGATGATTTTTCTACAGTTGAAGCCATCGCGGCGCAAACATTAGAAACCTATCGCAGCCTGGTAGAAAAGCACTGCACAGATTGCTGGGCCAATAAAATTTGCACGCGCTGTTTTGCGACAGTAGACCGCGGCGACCTCGGCGAAAGCACGTTCATCCGCGATTGTGAGCGACTGCGCAAGGTTTACGAGCGGCAATTGCAAATGTTTCTTACCATCAAGGAGCAAAACGAAAGCGCTCTTGATGAGCTGGAAAACTATAGCGGCGACCCGAACGAACTGCCGCGCGATTTGACAATGTAACACGGATTTTTTCACGCTAACACAATTCTAACGCAATACTTACTTTACGCAAACCAACGCCTGCCAAATCAAGCCTATAATGAGTACAGAAAACAAAATAAATATTTAAGGAGAACAAAATCATGTTGAAAAAAGTTTACACTGGGAAAAGCCATTCTGCCAGCAACGGCTGCCTGAAATGTCTTATAAACGTCATTATGCTTGCAACATCCATGCCGCACTAATACCATTAACATCCCTGCCGCCTGTAATAAGCCCTTCTTAAGGAAGGGCTTATTTTTTTAGGAATTATCAGGCAACAGTTTTAACTCCGCCCAGAACAACGGTGAATTCCGAACCTTTATCCACCACACTGCTGACGGAAATACTGCCACCGAGCAACTCAGCGATTTGTCGAACAATCGCCAACCCTAACCCTGAACCTTTAATCGTCTGCGAATGAGATTTGTCGGCACGATAAAACCGGTCGAATATCCGCGGCAGGTCTTCCGGGGCAATCCCGACACCGGTATCGCGCACTTTGAAGATAACCCGGTCAGCATCAGCTTCTAATGTAGCCGTTATCGTTCCGCCGGCCGGCGTATATTTCGCAGCATTTTCCAACAAATTGTGCAAAACCTGTACCAACAACGGCTCATTCGAATTAATGAATAAATGTGCGGGAAAAGCAGTTTCAAAGCAAAGCCGTTTTTCGGCATAAACGCGGCTGATTTCGCGGATCTGTTCGTCTGCCGCCGCTGCAATATCTACCACTGCTCCAACAAACTGTGCCTTGTCCATACTCTCCAACCGTGTTAGCAGCAACAACGCGTCCGTTGTTTTTTGCATCCGCTCGCAATTTTTGAGAATAGTCTCGCCAAACTCTTTCACCTCGTCTGCAGTGGCGATTCCGCCCGCCAGCGCTTGCGCGTGCGAACTGATTACCGTAAGCGGTGTGCGCAACTGGTGCGAAGCATTCGCGGAAAACATTATCTGCTGCATGTTAAGTTTCTCTAGCTCCTCGATGTAATAGTTCAAGTGCTCGGCAATCGTCTGCAACTCATTGCCGGTTGCAAGTTCCAGCTTGCGCGGCTTCGGATTTTGGGCTTCATGAGACAGGTAGTCGTTAATAACATTGATACTGTTGAGAATTTTCCTGATAAAAAATCTCAGCGAAAATACCAAAATAATGAATGCGGCCAAAACCATCAACAAGACATTATAAGCCACTTCAGTGTATATCTGAAAAATATGCGGCGCCTGGGCAGCGGTTATCAACGTATATTTTTGATGCTGCGCGTCAATGTCAAAGGTAACTGCGCGAATAAATGTGGTCTGAAACAGCTGCTCAAACAGATTGGTCGGATTGTCATCCACGACCGCCCCGCCCGCTTTGTCGGCGAGTTCGTTCCAGTATGCAATATCCTCTGCCGTGAGATTGTAGCCCGACCCGGTGGAATTATACAGTACATGCTGACTGCCATCGAGAACAACACTATTTTCATAGTCGGTGAATTGTGCCGCGCGCAGCAAATCCTGAATCACCGGCTTATACAACATTGTTTTGGATTTATTGGTATCGGAATTGGTCAAATCCTTTACCAGCGTACTCAGCGCACGCGAAGTCATCAAAGCCGCTTCCGAAAAATTGTTCTGCCATGATTTCTGGGTTTTGTACATCGCCGAACCGATAATAACCACCGAAAGCAACAGTAACACCGCTAGCAGCGACCAGAGCAACCGAACGAAAAGCTGCCGTTCTAGTTTACTCATCCCCAAAATCAAGCCCTTGTTCATCTTCAAATCACCTCTGCGCGTCCAACCGATAACCGCGGCCGCGAACATTGACAAGCGCACCGACAAACTCCGGGCATTTTGCGAGCTTTTCACGCAATTTGCTCAAGTGGTAATCGACCGTACGGGTTTCTTCAAAATCGTAACCCCAGACATGATTCAATATATCGTCCCGGCTGTGCAATTTGTTCGGTTGCTCGAGAAAAAACTTCAGCAGATCAAACTCCTTTGGCGTAAGTTCTACCGGTACACCGTCGATAGCGGCGCTAAACTCGGCTGGTTTAAGCTCAAGGTTGTGAAAAACCAATGTATGCACCACCCTATCAGCCGGTGATTCAGGTTTTGCCGCACGCTGCAGCAGCGCCTTAACCTGCATCTGCAGGTGCACGAATTTGAACGGCTTGTTAATGTAACTGTCGGCTCCGGCTTCAAAACATTTCATAATGTCCAAATCATCCGAGAGCGCCGTCAGCATAATTACCGGAATAAATTTGCCGTTAGCGCTTTTTCGTATTTCCTTCAACGCCGACAGGCCGTCGAGCACCGGCATCATGCAATCCAAAATAATCAGCGCCGGTACGGAATTTTTGACAGCCGTCAACGCTTCCCGGCCATTGTTGGCTTCCACAAAATCATAGCCTTCACCGCGCAAGCATAACTTAACCGAGTTGCGAATATCTTGTTCGTCATCGACAATCAAAATGCTTTGCATAGTAACCGCCCCGCTTTCATATAAAATTTCATTGTTAAATCAGGTTCTGTTTACAAGCAACTTCCGGTCAAACTGTTCAAAAGAAGTTACTGTCACTTTGACACCGGGCAACTGTTCATATTTTTGGCGAACTTCCACCGGACACAGGCCGATAATGTACCCGATTCCGGCGGCATTCGCCGCGGCGATACCCGAAACAGCATCCTCGACGACTATACATTCAGCCGGCAACAAGCCGATTTTTTGCACCGCGCGCAAATAGATGTCCGGCGCCGGTTTTCCGGGAAAACTGCCGTCATCATACACCACTTGCTCAAAATCAAACCAGTTAGCCAAATTCAGGTGTTCGAAAAAAAACCGCAGATTAACTATTTCCGAGGCCGTCGCTATTGTCCGGGGAATATTATTAGCCTTGAGATAGTCCAAAAACTCACGCGCGCCCGGCGACAGCACGAAACCATCCCAATTCAAACATTTTTCACGGTACAACCGTTCTTTTTCTTCACCCAGCGCCAGCGCTTCTCCAACACTCAATTCCCGTGATTGAATATATTCCAAAACATATTTGTTCACCCGACCGTGCAAATGCTGCTCAATTTCTTGCGCGCTTAACGGTGTCCCGCGTTCCTGTTCAGCGTATTCCGACCAAACCAATTCGTGCAAATGGCTGTCCCACAATAGTACGCCGTTAAAATCAAAAATCATGCCCTTAAATTTAGTTTTCATCTTTCTGGCTCCCTTCACTCAAACTAGCGCTTGCTCAAACACCCTGCGCACAACTTCTTTATCAACCGCACCTTCATACACCTTTAAACCATCAACATAAAAACAAGGCACATAGTAATAATCGAAGCTATTCGCAAATTTTTCTTCTTTCTCTTCATCAATCATCTGCACTTTAACGCGGTTAAACTCCGGCTGTTCGACAAGTAATTCAGCGATTATTTTCCGGGCTTTTTGGCAATGCGGGCAATGTTCCAAAATGAATAATTGAATTGCTTTCACAATATACTCCTTAGCTTTCATTCTCTCTGAATTCAATTTTGCAGTGCATTCCGTCACAAAACGGTTTATTGGCAGATTGACCGCAGCGGCAGAGCGCTACGCGGTTTCGCTGTTCATAGAATTGACCGTCGGCTGCCTCAACGGCAATACCGCCTTTTAGCCAAAGCGGCCCACTGACATTATGCGCCGGGTCATCGAGCAAACTTATCGTCGGCAAAAATTCCGGTTCAATCGGTTTACCGGTTGCCTTATCCCACGCCACCAGCCGCCCAGATGGACAATTTCCTGCCTCTTCGATGGCCATATCCCTTGATTGCGTGTCCCCGGAATGCTCCGTCAATGTCCACGCGTCGCCGCACCGATGGCAAAATAACGCAGCAGAACACAGTTTTTCATTGTCAGTAAGCTCTAATCCTGGACCAACATACTTTTTCGCATTGTTTAGATAGTTTTCGCGTACAGCGGTTTCCGTCCCATCAAAATTAGTTGCGTAATGTCCGCCATCACAGAACGGTTTGCTCTTTGATTTACCGCAACGACATAAACCGTAACTTTCCGGCACCGCGACTTCGGTAGTTTGCTCCCAGCTAACCGGAAGGTTATCGCTATCGAGGCGCGTCGTTTCTCGAATTAGCGGTATCGCGCCCGAAACAAAATATGGACCATCCTGAATGACTTTTAGCTTTTGCTTTTTTGCTTCACTCATTTTTCAATCTCCAACACCTTTAAAATGTTTTCAATCGGGTAACGCATAATCTGCTTCCATTTCGAACATCGTTTAGCAATTGCAAAACCCGCCCGAAGATAAGATTGCGGCACCCCGGTCCAGAGAAATGCCGCCGGAACTTTAGCACCATAAGGAACAGCCGGATAAGCCTCGACAATGCTTCCGCCCTGCAACCGGCAATATTCAACCGCTGCTTTAATAAGCTCGGTTGACAATCCCTGACGCCGGTTGTTCTTGCCCAAAAATATACAGACAATCGACCATACCAATTGATCATCGATTGGTTGCAGCGTCCGCGAATATTGCAACCGCACAAACTGTTCTCTGGGCGCAACCGAGCACCAGCCAACTGGCTGTCCGTCAATATAACCCAACACGCCCAGCGGTTGTCCGGCTTCAACCAGTTGCCGTATTGCTTCCTTATTCTGTTCACCTTTCTGCCGCTCGAATTCGGCTTTTTTCAGCCGCCAGGACATGCACCAGCAACCACCGCAGGCTCCCCGCTCGCCCAGCAGCGTCACAAAATCATTCCAATTTGTTTGTGTCAGCGGACGAGCTTCAAAATGCTTATCGCGATTGGTATAAACTGGCATAAGTTTTTTTTCATCCTTTATTTGCTCTCAATTTCTGCTTTTGTACGTGCATGAATTTCGGCAATCAGCTCACCGACATTACGATGCAGGGCTTTTAACTCAACAAGTTCGTCTTTTACAAAACTGAGCTCAGCCATAACTGTATCATGCGTTTCCTGAAGAATTTTTTCTTGCCGCTCACCACTAATTTTTGCCACAAACGCCAGCACTGGTAACGCCACGCCCTGAAAAAAGGTTTGCACTGAATACTGCACCCATTCCAAAGCACTTTGCGGCGTTTGAAAAAACAAAATTGATAAAGTCAGAAAAGTAACGGCATAAAACATTGCAACCGTCGCCAGCCAATAAGCCAGTTTTTGAGCTAACCAGGCATTGAATTTTTTCACAAATTTACCTCTTTCGGCGTCTGATTACATAACAACTTACACCAATCGCGATTCTTATCACAGAAAATTTATCACACCCAGCGTGCGATCACATTATTAGAACCCTTCGCACGCCGGTAGGAGAAAATCGGCCGGCCGATTTTCACATAAATCAGATCTTTTTCCAGCGCCCCGACGGTGACCAAAAACTCCAAATACTTTCGTACCGATACTTTAGAAATATCCAGTTTTTCGGCAAGCTCTTCGGTAACAAACTGTCCATCTGCATATTTTTCCGTAGCCGTCCAGATGTGATTCAGTGTCATTTTTACCATGCCTTTCGGAAGTTCAGCTGCAGCTTGCCCGTCCCCGGCTTGCAATAACAAATCAATCTCGTTTTGCCCAAGATTTTCATGCTGATCGAACAGTTTTTTCTGTTTGCGAAATTTCGCCAATGCTGCCTGCAACCGCTCGATACCAAAGGATGTTTTTACGATGTAATCGGTAATGCCAAGCGCCATCAACTGACGAATAGTTTCGACGTCGCTGGCGGCAGTAATCATTATTACCCCTTGACGTTTTCCGGCGCCACGCATTTTTTGCAGTAACTCGCTGCCTTTCATTTTGGGCATATGGACATCTAACAACAGCAAATCAATCGCCTGTGTTTCGATTATGTTCCAGGCAGCCTCGCCATTCTCGGCGATCGCAACAACCCGATAATCTTTTTCACCAGCCAAACCATTGCGTAACAAGTTGGCTACCAGCGGGTCATCTTCGACAATCAAAACATTAATAAATGCCATACCACAATCCTTTCTATCCTGCCAATACACAAGTTATGCTGCTGCCCGCGCCAACTTCAGAACAAACCTCGATATATCCGTTGCGGCGAACTACAATATTGTTTACCAGATACATACCCCAACCACGGTTTTCGCCTTTGCTGGAAAATCGCAGTTCAAACATCCGGTTCTGCGCCTCCGGCGACATTCCGACACCATTGTCATCGACACGGATAGTAATTTCAGCGTTTTCCTGGCGGACAAACACGGTTATTGATTTATCGTCGGCCGCTTTAACTGCATCACAAGCGTTATCCAACAGATTACTTATTATTACCGTAAGATCATGCGCAAGGTCACTGTCGGTGATTTCCGGAAGCCAGCAATTATCGTCAACTGCAAATTCAATTTGCTCTTCGCGAAACTTACTGGCCTTGCCGAGCAACAATCCGGCAATCCGTTCATCACGGATTTTATTCGTAATATCAGCTATTTCATGCTGGTAGTTGCCGACGATATCCGCCAAAAATTGCCGCAATTCCTCAAGTTTACCAAACTTTGCCAATCCGTCTATTACAAACAACCGATTCATAAATTCATGCGTCTGCGCTCGCAATGTATCAGCAAATGTCCGCACGCCGGTTAGTTCTTCGGCGATTTTACGCATTTCCGTAGCTTCCCGCGCCGTAAGCACTAACCCGACAAAATCCTCGTCGCGGTATAATGGCAAACTATTGACCAAAAACGTCCTTGTTTGCACAACAATTTCTTTCAGATAAACCGGAACACGTTGCGTGAGCGTTTCCAAAAACGGTTTCAGGGCATCTACTTCTTCAAGCAATGTTCCTTCCAGCATTGGAAAGTTGGTGTCCCGGCAAAAGTCTGTAACGTAACTATTTACAAACATTATCCGGCCTTCAAAGTTACAAACGATGATTCCTTCTTGCAATGCGTCAAACACCGCTGATTGTCCACCCAATTTTTCCGATACTTCTTCAATAGATTGACGGTACCAACGGCTACGCTGGCGCCGCTCAAAAAACCAGGCGAAAAATATCACACCCAGAAGAACCGGCGCCACCAAAATCAAAAATATTTGCCGCACCTCGTCGACAAGTCCGGCATCATCAGCATAATCTGCAGCGATACCAACTTTGCCCAAATAGGTATTTTCGGAAGAAAACACCGGTACAACTTCAAAAATGCAATTGCGCCGGCGCCAGCCAATATCAGGTGATTTACCGCTCATCTGGCTTTCAAGCATTGCATCCAGATGATGATCACTATTCATCTTGCTATCAGCCTGCAACACGCGCTTTCCCGTCTTATCCACAACAAGTACACGGTCAATCAAATTCACTCTCAGCGCTAAATCCAGCATTTGTGCAGCATCCGTCAAATCAACCCGCGTACCGGTCAGAACATCTTTTAAATACAGCGATTTACTAAACAGCTGCGCTGCCGCTTTGACATGCAGCTGCCGGTCTTCGCTTTGGGTATAGTTAATGTAAACATTTGCGCCATAAGAAAGCACAATCATCAAGATCACAGCAACAACAAGCACACCGGCATAATACTTTCCACTCAGACGCACATTACTTGCAGTTTTGTTCATCGAATCACACCCTCATACTATTCATTTTATTATATCACGGATTATCTTTGACTAACATGATAAGACGCCTCTCGGTAATACCGTGAGGCGTCTTCTTGTATTGTACAACTATTAGTTATTAATCAGGACAACCATTGCCGCATCAGCCAACATACCACTCTCGGCATCGGCGGCCAATATCCTTGCGCCATCGGCGCGGCTGACCACAAAATTGCGATTGAAATCTCGCAGCGCCAGCGGCCGGATTATGAGCGGCGCGTTTCCGGCTCGTGTATAGTCCGTCGAATTCTGGTCAACATAGTCACACAAACCGCTAACTGCTAACACATCAAAGGTGACATTGCTTCTGGAGTAGATTATTCGACCGTCTTCATCATAAATTACCGGTGCCGGCGTCCGCTCGGCGGGAGAATTCAGGCAGTCCAGAATCAGTCCGGTAATAATCCGCTGACCGTTTACCGCCGTCGATCTTTCCGGTATAAGCTCAACCGGCATTGGCAAAACTGACATCGGCGGCAGATTAGTTAGTGCAAGTTTGTCGGCAGAAGACTCGTCTGCGCCGTTATAAAATACCGGCATTATCTCGCTTGCATCATCTTTTGACTCAGTAATCATCGTAGAGTAATATCTGCGGTTGGTTTTTTTGACCTTAATTCTGTTTACTACCAGCTTTTTTAGGATCTTGGTCGTGCGAACATACCATTTTGCACCGGGTGCAATACGCATATACTTGGATATTCTCGTCGCTTTACGTTCTATAGCAACATCCGTTTCTTCATCCAACAGTTCGCACGAATTGTATTGTATCTCCGTGCCGTCTCCCAATGTAATCTTACAGCCGTCAGCAGGTGTCGGATCACCTTTTGTATTGAAACGGGTGGCGCGGTAGATGTAGTCCCCTTTAGTCATGTCGTAGACGGCAGTGTGATAATAAAACGCCATGTTGTTCCGGTCGACACCGCGCGGTTTTCTTTCCAGCATCAAAGTCAGACTATCGCCCGGGTACAACTCCTGCCACTCATTCCATTTTTCCGCGACTACTCGGCCATCGTCCTTTTCCCAATGCATTTTTTTGAAATCACTCGCAGTCTCGGCAGCCACCCAAACATTTTTTTCGGTTGTGTTAGTGTAAGTGATATAAAGCTCTTCCTTCGTTTTCTCAAGCTGGGTTTCCATTGCCATCGTCGGTTCTTGCGCACTGGCCATAGCCGGAGCGACTACTGAAAAAATGAACACCATTGCCACGATCAAAGCTACAAGTTTTTTTGTTGCCATTTTGTTGAACATAACGTCCTCCATACTTTCTTGTTGTTTGTCTTGATTTTACAACACGAATTTTGGAGGGTATATATTGGCAAATTAAACGAATTAAAGTAACTAAAAAAAGTGTGAACCAGCTACATTTTAAACACTCTGGCTCGTTTTAACACCATATCGCTCCAGCCGTTCAGCAAGCGTTCCGGTATGTAATTCGAACAGGTGATTGTCATAATCATAAAAATAAATTGACCGGCCTTCACCTGCTACCCGGGTGCGCGGCGCCTTCATTTCCAAATCATACTCACTTATCCGCTGCGCATAGTTCTCGAATTCGGCTTCACTGATTTTGAAAGCAATGTGATTATATGTACGTGTCGGTAGCGGTTCGCCTTCCATCAGTACGAGCCATACCCCGCAAATCAGAAAAAACTTCTCCCGCGACAACGAGAATTGTTCATCGCCGCTATCATAAACTTCAACAGCAGCAAATACCGCTTCCAGCATTGCCGCCGAGCGTTGTAAATCGCTGACCACCAGCGTTATGTGACTAATTCCTTCAATCATAACATTCTCTTATTCATGAAAGTTCTTCGTCAAACTTATCCTGAAGCAATTGCTGGATTTCGCCGATGTGCCGCCCGTCACAAAATATATGGTTGACGACCAAATTTAGCGGCATAATCCGACGTGCAGCCTTTGTTGCAATTTTACCCCAAACCAGCATCGGCATCGTCACCGGCAAATCATCATAGCTATGCGGCAGCTGAAAATTGCCCACTCCGGTAAACGCCATGTTGGGAACACCCGAAAAGAAAATCATATCGCCCCGCTCCGGCACCAGGGTGGCAAAATGCTTACATTCAGTTGCCGCTTTCACCAGCTCACGGGCGCGTGCCAAAAATTCGGCTAAATCCGAATGATAATCGACGAAACAATAATTAAAGTAGCCATTTTCAGACGGCACTGTGAACAGCGGATGAACCACCTCGTGTTCGACCACGATTTCACAACCGTTTGCATCTAATTCCAAGCGTTGGCGTAGTGGCAAATAATTGTTCACTACCGTTGCCACTTTCCAAATCGTAAGCAAATATAACGAGCAGCCAAGCACCTTCGCTTGTTGACGAAGCGCAGTCACGTCACTTTCAAAGGCTACCGAAAAATACTGGGTGGATTTACGCCGAAAAAACTCATAGTACTCGCGACGATCCCAGTCAGAAATTGAAATTTGTTTCATAATCCCTCAACTATTATTTTCGTTATAAGCTATTTCGCCACAAATAAAAAATATCCTGCACAAGCAATAAAGAATCTCTTGTGCAGGGTGTCGCATTTTTTACATTATTGTATCAAAAAAGATGATTTCGCGTTCGCGACTTACTTTTTTCTTGATAAAAAAGTAGCAAAAAAATCCAGCGCCGTACGCCGGACAAAAGTTGCACTAATAGTTTATGCGCAGTTGTAAAAGTGTCATGTACTAATCAACTTTTCCTTTTGCCAAATAATCTCAACAGTTTGAGGAAGAGATTCACATAATCAAGGTAAAGGTTTAATGCACCGAGTATCGCTTCCTTGGTATCTTCTTCGGTACCGGCATTTCCGATTTTATTCAACTGACGAATTTTTTGCGTATCATAGGCAGTTAAACCAGTAAACGTCACCACTCCTACAATAGACAGAATCCAGTCTAGCGTAGCATTGTTTAATATCATATTTGTAATTCCGGCAATAATCAGGCCAAACAGCCCCATGATCAAAACTTGTCCAATATGCGTTAAATCAGTTTTTGTATAAAATCCATAAATACTCATAACACCAAACATTAGCGCAGAAACGAAAAACATTTGCCCGATTGATTCAATTGTATATACTAAAAAAATAACCGACAAAGTAAGCCCAATTGAAAAACAATACAAAAGAAAAAGCAATATCGCCGTACCCGCCGAGATGCGCTCTGCCATCCATACCAGTCCAAAAACTAGCAATAACTCACCAATTAACAACCCCTTGAACATGTAACCATTGAAGATTATCGGCTTATATAAATCCGGATCTCCTGAAACTACATAAGCAGTAACTCCAGAAATAACCAAACCAAGGAACATCCACGCATACACTTCACAAAAAAACTTTCTTGTCTCGTCCACTACCTGCGATTCAGAGTATTTCACAAATAAGCGGTACTCCTCTCAAAATTTTCGGCGATATATAATGTTTTTTTTGACGCAAGACATGATGCGGAACCACTATCATGGACCATATCAAAAACATTAGCTTCTAACATTTATCCCTGGTTTTTTCCGGTACATATTTCATAAACATATCATGGTCAAGCTTTTTCAACATACGAAAATCGGCGATTGCTTTATCAATTAGACCTTTTTTTTCATACGCAAGACCACGACAATAATACACGTCGGCATAAGTTGGATCCAATTTTATCGCTTGGTTAAAATCCAATATCGCTTGGTCATATTGACCTTTTTCACCAAAAACCGAGCCCCGGGCATTATAGAATTGCGCCGAGCTTGACTTTAGCTTGATTGATTGGCTAAAGTCTGCCATTGCTTTATCAAGCTGACCTTTCTTCTTATACGCAAGGCCGCGATAATAATACGCGTAAGAATATTTTGGATCCATGCTAATCGCCAGACTGTAATCTACAATCGCCTTATCATACACTCCTGACTCATAATAAGCCCTCCCACGATTAAGATATGCTAAATCATAGTCAGGTTGCTTTTTTATTGCCTTATTAAACTCCACGATTGCTTTGATATATTTACCATTTTCACCGTAAGCATTTCCGCTCTTGAGATAGTACTCCGCAGAATGAAGCGGATATATTTCCTTTTCAACGAACAATATTGCACCGAACAAGAAAATAGCTCCGATAATGATTGCTGCAACCAAACGCGGAATTTTTTCATATCTTCTTCCCCGATACATCAGAAAAATACCGAGTGGTGCAAACAATATACAACTCAAAACAATACACCAACTCCGATAATACCATTTCCTAGTTGGTAACACTCTCTCAGAATTAACTAATTCCTCATTTGGAATTTTAGCGTCTAACTGCGCTTTCGGCGAAACAAGCTCGTGGTAAAAACGTGCTGCAACCGTATTCCATTTTTTTGCTAAATATTGCGTACCTATCATTAAAAACAACCAATAAAATATCCCTGCTGAAGCTGGTAAAAAAACTTGCTTCCACGACGGTACATCTACAACCAAATAAACCAATATTAACAGCACAATCAACGCTGAATAAAAAAAGAATTGGATGGCAAGTGCTTTTGCCAGATAATGCAAATACATTTTGAACAACTTTAGCTTATTTCCAGCCATTAACCATTCACTTTTTTTCAAACATTGCCTGACGCTCAATTCAGGTTGATCATTCATCACATAGAATGTCAGCACATATTTCCATGAAGCTATGCATCCGGGGATAATAAGCAGCAGGCTCCATAGAAACACTTTTATTCCTATTAGCGCGATCGCCAAAAAAGAACGCCAAACATCTTTCGCGTTGGAAAGCAATTCCCTGTACTGCGGCTCACCGCCAGTTGCTGCTACAAAAGAAAATCGCGCATAGCCTTTTGTTGTCAAAACAGCAAAGGTAAAACCAATAAATAGATTGCCCAAAAGCAGCAGGAAATTTTGTTCGTCTTCTAAAAAAACCGAGCCAATAATCAGCGGTAAAAAACCCACAACTGTCGCTAACCAAAAAGCTAACCCAACTTTGCTGGCGTGCTGCTGCACCATCCTGGAGCAAGCCTCTCGAATAGAAGCATTTTTCAAAAAAAGCTTCCTGTTACCGTTAACATCCAAAAAGTCAGCCCCGTTACCACCACAGTTTATATCACCCAAAATACAGCTCCTCAACAAAATTGCTAAAAGCATCTGCCATCTGCGTTTCACCGCATAAAAGATTTATTCGCAGCTATATAGAAAAATAAAACTATAATAGTCACATTCGCCACAAATTTAAAATATCCTGCACAAACGATAAAGAATATCTTATGCAGGATATCTAGTTTTATTTAGAACAGCCACTAGCGTCCACCAATCTCGTTCTCTGCCGCGCATTACGCAGAGCAATTAGTTGCTCTTGGTAAAATGCGCGTTACGCAAAGCGGCATGTCTGAGCTCAACAAACCAACCCGCCATGCAACATACAACGATAAACTACAATGCCGTCGTATAGAATCTCTTCCTGCCCGAAAAAATTCGCCAAGTCGCCGGTAAGCGAGAGGCGATATTCCCATTGTTTAAAGATATATTTTTTCGGACCCCGCACCGGAAGCGTTTCGTCATCAGCCTGCAACAACGCCGTCCGCAAAAAACCATAGACCGCATCGGCGGTAAACTCAGCATCCAGAATAACTCCGTAATAGTTCATGCCCCATGCAGCGCAACCCCGCTTATACACCACTTCTGCACCGATAAAATCACGCGCACCAAAATAGGTGTCATGAAAAGCCCAATCATTATGTTCATAATGATAATCTTTGGAATCCAACCGCGAGACTTGGGCGCGTTCGGCACTCGCGTCGGCATAAGTACTTTTGTTGGCAAGCTTCAAAAAATCAGCCAACTCTTTCAAGTCAAGTTTCATTTTATCTCCGTTTTCTTATTTCGCGACCAATTTTTCCAGCGTTATAACCTTGAAGAATTCCGTCGACCACAGATCCAGTGCTCTACCGTCCCGGATGAACGGTAAAACATCCCGCCTGGCGCCGCGATAATCGATTTCGCCAAACTTTTCACAGAGCATTCGCTTTAATATCTGTTCATTGAAATCCGCCGCAGCGTCCAGATGTCCGGATTGAATCATCCGTTTGCGCAGATGCTCGATATCTACCGTAGTGCCTCGTGACAGATACCAGATGTAATCGTAAAAATCACGGCCCTTGACCCGGCTTTTCCAACTACGGCACAATATCGCGTGCAATTTACCGGCGAATAACGACGAAGGTGTAAACAACCGCACATAATAAGGGGTCGGAATCAATCCGTATTTAACTTCGTAGTCAGCACCCGCTGGTGGATCGGTATCCACCTCGAATTTTATCTTGACGAGTTCATCAGCATTTATGCCGCTTACAGCCGGCTGTATCGCGTTGATTTTCAGCAGCTGAAAGTTGGTTCCGCCTTTAATAAAGGCTGATTTTATCGCAGTACTCGTACTTTTGACTTTTTCCTCCACCGTCATATTCAGACCGTATGCACCCAACTCGTCGCGGACTGCGGCAATATAGCCGCTCAAATCATATTCGGCATCCGGCTCCAGCAAACTAAAATCTAAATCTTCCGAAAACCGGTCTAATCCGTAGAAAACTCGTAATGCCGTGCCGCCGTAAAATGCTGCGTTCTGGAAAAAACCGGCGCGCGACAACCCGAGCAATGCAACTTCCTGAATAATTTCTTTGAGCGCATTACGATAATCATCGGCACCGACCAGCTGGTATTTTTCTAACATGCTGCTTATCGCACTGTTCATTTCGCCTCCCGTTTGCTTAGCCATCCGGCAAACATGTCCACAGAGCGTTTTTTATACAGCGGAGCTATGTACTTCACTACGGCAATATCCAAGGTGCGCAGGCGCTCTCTGTCGATTCTCATATCCGTGATGAGCCATGTTTCCAAATCATACTCGGTTTCAATACCCTTACTCTTATATAACGTATCACACACCGCTTTTGCCGGTGACGCGATCAGATAACCCTGACCATACTCCTCCAAGCGCAGCAATTCATAAGGATAAACTTTTTCCGGAAGGTAATAGTAGTAAAATGAGCCGAATGGCGTATGATACTCTTTGTTTTTATTTTTTTTATATACCGCTGAAGTAACCGCCGCAACTTTTTCCGGTATCATTCCATAAAACGCCAACGCACTTTCAAAGGAAATATATGAAGGCCCGTAAATTGCTGCCGCCATACCGCTCACAGAAATCTCGCAATCGCCGGATTTTACATATAGTCCACGTCTGATTTTAATAACTTCCCCTGACTTAATCATCCTCGTCAAACGGGCTTTGGGCGATGCATATGTGCTTAAGTCATCCATGAGTTTCATATGATCTAGAAACATAAACACCTCCGATAAGTACAATGTTATTGTACTTATCGGAGGATGTCAACATTTTTATCAATTGTTATATTTATAACAGCCGGTTTCATGATCGTTAACCACCCCGACCGCCTGCAAATATGAGTACACAATCACCGTTCCAAAAAACTTCGCACCACGTTTTTTCATATCCATGGCAATCCGGTCCGACAGCTCCGTTTGCGTCGGAAGGCTGTCGTTTTGATTTTTGATTACTTTATGATCAGTAAATCCCCATAGGTAGCCAGAGAAACTACCAAACTCTTTTTGTATGGACAAAAATATTTTCGCATTAGATATAGTTGCATTGATTTTGGCTTTATTTCGAACAATTCCCTCGTTATTCAGCAATTCCTGAATTTTCCGGTCATCGAATTTCACAATCTTGACCGGATCGAAATTTTCAAATGCGAGCCGGAACGCCTCCCGTTTTTTCAAGATTATCAGCCATGACAATCCCGCCTGAAACGACTCCAACACCAGCATTTCGAACAACTTTGCATCGTCATACACCGGCACACCCCATTCACTGTCGTGGTATTTCCGATAAATATCTGAATTACCTTGCGCCCAAATACATCTGCATAATTTTTGGCTACCCATTTTCAAATTTCTACCCCGCTTTTTCATATGTTTTTACTATAATATACAATTCGACAACATCTGAGTTTTTCCTGCTGACGATTTTGCTCTATCTCCTCTGTCAAACACCGCATTAAACAGGACTACCATTGAGCCATTCGGACATAAGACAATCCAGTTGCTGCTCACACTGTTGTTTTTCTAAACACAGTCTTTCGAGTTCGACATAGTCATTAACAAAAGCACTCATAATGGCAACTATTTCCCGCAACCGCTGTTCGGTTGACTCTATCTTCAACTCTAGCTGATTTTGCCTGAAGCTGTTTTGCGAACAACTACTGACAGTTGTCTTTTTTTCGCGACCGGCAAATTTCTCACGAGTCGGCGGTTTTTTTGTTTCCGGCTGCGGCAACTGACGTTTTTCGCGATAATATTCATAATTACCGCAGTAGCTGATGGCTTTGCCGTCACGCAGTTCGACGACACGCTCCGCCAGCAGATTGATGAAATAGCGATCATGTGACGTGAAAATAATAGTTCCCTGAAACTCATCAAGATGTTTTTCCAAAACCTCACACGACTGAATATCCAGGTGGTTTGTCGGTTCGTCGAGAATCAGCAGATTAACCGGCCGCTGCATCAGGATGCACAACCGCAACCTGCTCTTTTCACCACCGGATAATCCTTGCAACTTTTTGAACACGTCTTCACCCCGGAACATAAACCCGGCGAGAATTCGCCGCGCTTCGCCATCCGTCACTGTTACCACGTCACGAAACTCCTCGAGAATAGTCCGTGACGGATCAGCAAACAAAACATTTTGTTCCAGATAAATCCGCTCAGGCGCGCTGACCCTGACTTCACCGCTGTCCGGCAGCTGTTCTTCAACCAACATTTTTAGCAAAGTTGTCTTTCCTGCACCGTTTTTACCAAGCAAAGCAACCCGTTCGCCGCTGCGTACCAGCAAATTTGTGCCATTTAACACAACATTATCGCCAAAACATTTACAGAGATTATTCAAGCTGATCACTTCGGCGCTTTGTGAACGGCTGTCAGCAAAATTCAGCTGCATCCCGCGCTCACTTAAACGCGGTTTGCCAACCTTGTCCATTTTTTCAATCCGTCGTTCTATATTAACCGCCCGTTTGAAAAATTTGTTATTGTCAGCATTTTTTCCCCATTCACGCAAATTGTGTACAGCGGTTTCCAACTGCTTAATAGTTTTTTGCTGCTGCTGATATAGCGCCAGCTGCGCCGCTATCCGCCGCGTCTTTTCAGCAAAGAACTCAGAATAATTACCCGGATAGCTCTCACAGATACCATTTTCAACATCAATAATTGTGCTCACCACCCGGTCAAGAAAATAGCGGTCATGCGACACTACTAAAACCAAACCTTTGTACCGCATCAGATACTCTTCCAGCCACTCGACACTGTCAAAATCCAAATGGTTAGTCGGTTCATCCAATAGCAAAATATCCGGTTTTTGCAACAGTATTTTTCCAAGTACTACCAATGTTTTTTCACCGCCGCTCAGCGTCTGAAAATCCCGCTCAAGAAATTCATCACTGATCTTTAGCCCGCGGCAAACCCGTGCAACCTTCTCGTCAATCGTCAAACCACCGCTGCGCAGATACATTTCCTGTGCCGTTCCGTATTTAACAAGCAGCCGATCAATTTCTCCGGCATCCGTTGCTACTGCCAGCCGGGATTCTAAACTCTTCATTTGTTCATAAATTTCAAACTGTTCGGCAAACGCCATATACAGGACATCTGCAACCATACTGTCCGGAGCGACCACCGGAATCTGATCCAGATATCCGATAGTTGCTCCTTTCCTGATCATTACACTGCCTTCATCACAATGTTCTGTTCCGGAAATGATTTTTAGTATCGTGGTCTTGCCCGCACCGTTTTTACCAACCAATCCAACACGCTCGCCGCTACTAATATGGAAATCAATTCCGTTCAATATTTTGTTGCCGCCAAACATTTTGTGTACGGCATTAAATGCAATATCAATCATTATATCGTCCTCTCGTTACCATCATTACGGATTTAAAAATAAAAACACCCTTTTCCGCCGGAAAAGGGTGTAAAAGCCTCAAGAAGACAACTGTCAACTACCTGCCAATACCAACCACGCCTCATTCCGGACAGACCTATCCCGTAAAAACGCAAGTTTGCCGGTCATAAAGCGTACTCTTAACATTTGTCTGCCTCCTTCCGCATGGATTGCTGCAATTATTGCTTCAGATATTACAGCAAGTCTTTTAAGTTCGTCAAGTTTTATTTTCGAATACTAAAACTCTATTACACCATAAAAATCATATTTCACATTTATCCATATCTTCGATTTGTAAATATTCGTTAATAGTTTTTTAGTGTTTCTTCGCCACTATCCCCAACGTTTTTGAACCATCTGCAAGCGGGTTACCCGCTAAATCGCTCCAGACCGCTTCAACCAAATAGTTATTATCCTGCAAAAGTGTAGTTATCGTATCCGGCGTGTAGCAATGATCCCAAATCTTATACAGCGTACTTTCGCCGTTTGCTTCGATAACATTATACTGGTTGAGAAATACATTTTGTTCTTCGTAGTAAAATGTCTGCTCAAACACCAGGTGTTGATGTGGCCGCCAGAAGCCTGAATCATAGATATGCCAGTTGGCTGATTCCAATTGCGTTCTTTGCTCCCGCGTGAAAACATCAAAAACAAAAACGCCTCCCGGTTTTAATGCCTTCCAGATTTTCTGCAGTAGCAGGTTACGATTAGCATCGGTCAGCGCACCAAAATCACAGCAAATCAGGAAAATTGCGTCGAATTCCGCCTCATAGTCCAACGTCAGATAATTCTGATAAATGTACTTAATGTTCATATTGTTTTCCACCGCGTAATTTACGGCATAGTTAATGGAATTTCTCGAATAGTCCATGCCGGTAACATCCAACCCTTGCTGGTAAAACCTGGTGCTATACAATCCCGGCCCGCAACCGATATCCAACACCCTGCTGCCCGGTGTCAGTTGCAAATAACTTGTAAGCCACCACACGATCTCATCGATGGTCTTGTGCTTACGGCTGGCCACATCCACATACGGATCGAGATGACATTCCAGCATCTGTTGCGAAATGTGCGGATCATTCCAGAATAATTCTTCGCCGAGCGAAAACAGCGGAGGTTTTTTTGCCGCATCCAGCAATAATTCAAAATTTAGTTTGGCATTTTTGATAACGTTATTTTTCGATTTCACAATTCATTCTCCAATCATTATTGACAAAAAAACAGTATAGCAGTTCGATAAAAAAATAGGCCGTAGAATCACTCTACGGCCAGAACTTCTCGAAAGAAAGCCTGAAGAGTAACTTCAAAATCATCTGCAGCCAAACAAATTAAACCGCCTGTATAATACAGTCAGCGATTGTTATTATTCAGCTAAGCGATTTCAAAATTATCTTCTCCGTGTACGCTCATTATGTATCTGTGTTTCAAAGCGTACCGGACAGCATTCCACCCTTCATTATCAAACTATTATACTGTTTTATCAGGGCAACTATAGCACAACTTCAATTATCCGTCAAATTGTCGAATCGCTGAAACCATTTGTTTTTTCTACCTCACCCGCCGATGCGTACGCTCAGCCCGTAGCTTTCGAACAGTTTTTTTACAACGTCAATTTCCAGAGTGCTAAATGGTAATTGCTCCGTCAGTTTATATTCTTTGTTCAGACGCTGGTATTTTTTTCTGCCATATTGGTGAAACGGCAACAAATCGACTTCGTTTAATCCGCATTCGCTGACGAACTCGGCAATCTCCTGCAAGTTTTGCGGCAATGCAGTGTACCCGGGAATCAGCGGAACGCGTGGAATTACCTTGATTTTTTTCTGCAATAACCGCCGGAAATTATCCTTGACAATTCTGCTGCCCGTGCCTAGCGTTACACGGCTGACTTCGTCATCCATAATTTTTAAATCATACATTACCAAACCGCAGAAGTTAGTCAGCGCGTCCAGCCGCTGCCAGTCGCCGATACCGGATGTCTCGATTGCTGCATGAACACCGAGATTAACGAGCGCCTGCAGCGCTGCAGTCACAAATTCGCACTGCAACAGAACTTCGCCGCCGGAAAAGGTTACGCCGCCACCGGAAGTCAAAAAAAACAGATAGTCTTTCTGCAACTCGTCCACCAGTTGCGAGACACTCCACCAGCGGCCTTGCAACAATAACGCATTGCCGGGACAAATTTCGTCATCTCTGCTGCAAACAACGCAATGCAGGCAATATTCTTCGTCTTTCATCAACTCCGGCTGCGGCAACAGCGACTCCGGATTACAACACCACGGACACCGCAACGGACAGCCCTTCATAAACACCGTAGTGCGGATACCGTTGCCATCATGCAAACTATAGCGCTGAATATTAAACACCAGCCCTTTTACGTCGTCAGAATACATGCTCAGTCCTCTTGATAATATCTTCCTGAATAGCTTTGTCCAAATCAACGAAAATCGCACTGTACCCTGCAACCCGGATCACCAAATTTTTGTACTTTTCCGGTGCGAATTGCGCCGCGCGTAGCGTATCAGCCGACACCACATTGAACTGGATATGCTGAATTTTCAATTTCATGAAGGCGCGCAAAAATCCGGTCATGTTCAAAATACCGGTTTGCCCTGCCAGTGCGCTTGGGTGAAATTTCATGTTCAGCAACGAGCCGTTGGACAATAAATAGTTATCCAGTTTACTTACGCTTTTCAAAACCGCGGTCGGGCCTTTGCAGTCCCGGCCGGTCATCGGCGACAAACCACCGTCGGCAAGCTGCTCGCCGGCCATCCGTCCGTCGGCTGTCGCTCCGACTACCGCACCCAAAGGAATGTGCGCCGATACTGTGTAAGCACCGGGAATAAATATCCCGCCGCGCAAGTTATGGTGCCGCTCGACCGTTTTGCAGTAATGAGCCAGCACTTCCGCACCAAGCTCGTCCACCTCATCGCAATCATTACCGTATTTCATGCCTTTGTTTATCAGCTGGTTTTTCAACCGTCCGCCAGCATCTGATCGATAGTCACCGCCCAAAATCGCGGCTAGCTCCGGTAAGCTGACAGTCTTCTGTTCAAAACACGTTTTTTTGATGTTATACAAACTGTCGCTCAGATTGGCAATGCCTATTCCCTGCACGCCGGAGAAATTATAACGCGCGCCTCCGGCGGATACATCCGCACCTTTATCCAGGCAGTCCTCCACAAACACTGAAAGAAACGGCGTCGGCGCATGGTCGCGGTGTCCGGCTTCGACGACGTTCGAACCTTCAGCCATAAGTTCTGCGTACTTATCCGTATTTGCTTTCACGGCTTCAAGCAGTGCCGCAAAATCATCGAACTGGCCGTTACGTTCCTGTATTGTCAATTCCAGTACTTTCAGCAAATTGAACAATGCGATATCGTGCAACCCGTAAGTTTTCCCGGGAATTGACAACTCAACACAACCCACCACGCTATAATCACGGGCATCTTCCAACGAAACGCCGCGTCCGAGAAAACCGGGTACAATCACCTCATCATTGAATATCTGCGGAATACCAGTGCCCAGTCGGATAGTTTCGGCCGTTTTAATCAGAAATTGCTGCGGCGTCAGTTCGTTTATCCGGACGCCAAGGTTGGGCTGCGGCAGGCAGATATCCTGATAAGCCTCGAGCGCCAGATACGAAAGCTCATTCACACTGCAGCGGCCGCGCGGATTCAGCCCACCGAGAATTATCGTGTAACCGGTCGGAAATCCGGCAAAATATCTGGCGCTGTCGGCGCTGCGCAGCAATACGACATCATTCATTTTCAACCACAGGCAATGAAGGATGTCCTTTATTTGTCCGTCCGTCATTCCGTGCGCAATGTCACCAGTATAAAACCGGTACATGTACTGATCGAACCTGCCGGGCGAGATGGAACTGGCATTGGATTCGTACTGCGCTGCAAGATTGATAAACCAGAATAACTGGCAGGCTTCAAAAAACGTTTCAGGCGCCGCATTTTCAATCTTGCGGCAGGCAGCGGCAATCCTCTGCAGCTCGCCATACCGTGCGTCATCTGCAGCACATTCGGCAATTTCTCCGGCAAACACGGCGTAACGCGCGATATGCCGCTGCAGCGCAGCGAGAATCAGCGTCTGCGCCTGATACAGAAGACAATCCGGGGATTGGTTCCGCAGTTGTTCGATTTTTGTGCGCAATCCGCCCAAGCCGGCCGCCAATACCGTCTCATAGCCCGGAATAATATGCCCTTGTCCTTTGTCCGTCTGGTTCAGTTTGAAAATATTTTCCGCCTGCGCGCAGCGAACTTCAGCCGGAATTGCTGAATTAACCGCATCTTTCAACGAACGTCCTGCCCAATACGGATAAAGTTGCTCGCGGTATATGCTTTTATCCGTTTCGCTGACAATGAAACTGTCCTGTGGCCGCGTCGACATACTATCCAGTTCGTCTAAAATCCAGTATGGATCCATCTCCGGCGAGGCAATTCCCGAACGCGGCCTGATTGTGCGATTGCCAGCCAACAGTTCGTCGTCGCGGATGCTGATTGCCACATTATCCAATACTGCGGCGGTTGCAAGTGCGCGTCGGACTATAACCGGCAGCCCTTCGCTTTCCTGCCAGGAAGTCGTATAGATACACGCCCGTTCGATTGAAAAATCGCGCGCACTAAACAGCGCGTCCTTGCGCCGCTCAATTCTCTGCTTGTCCATAATAATTGCTCCTCGTTGTTGCCGGAACCGGCATCGTTCTAAATTTATTTAGTTAAACAAACATATTGCGTAAAGCAAGAGAAACCCGACAATCATCATAACCGGCGTATCCATTGAATGCGGAGCCGTCGCCTCCACGAGCGTCATAACCGACGGGACAAGAATTATTGCCGCTACGAACTGCGTAAAATGATTATAAATACAAGATTTGGTTCACCAATCTGTTCAAAAAATTGCTTAAATATTGTTGCAATAATTAATCCTGGGAAAATATTCCCAAGTACAATCTATTTCAAAGTATTAGGCCGATCTTCCGGTCGGTCCAGAGAATCAAACTGCAACAGAAAGATGAGCAGCACTAAAAGCGACTCTCAAACCCTCCGACAATTTAGTAAATAATTACTCTCTCGCCCTATTGTAAGCATAATTCCGAAGTTTAAAACCTGCTAATCACTCGTGCAACTGCATCGAAATCGGCTCAGTAATCGAAAAATCTTTGAATTTTACTTCAAAACTCGCACGGGTAGGCGAACAACACATAATACCCGCCTGACAGGTTTCTGGCATTGCCAGATAGCCCAGCCGGATTAACTGCCAAGTGTTTTTTTCATCAAGATACTGGATACGGATTGCCGAACCGTGCCTGGTCATTCTAATTGTCAAACTGCCGCGATACTCTGTCATCTTCATAACCGACCAGTCCGAAAAATCTCTGGTCAGAACGGCGCTGAGATGAATTTCTCCGTCGGTGAATTCTATTCCGGTTTTAGCCCAGTTTTTTTCGTCAACACGCAGCATAATTCCCGCCTGATCGTAGAGTGCTTCGTATTTACCAACAAAAGTAACCTGCATGGTGAAATCGCCGGACACTTCGTGATACAAGAAATGCCCGTTGTCGTGCTCAAATTCATAAAAAGTCTTCTGCCAAAAATCGGTGTTATCCGCTGTCCGTACCGACAGCTCCCCGTTTTTAACGCACCACTCCGGCGGCTCGTTAAACCATACCATATTCTTGAACACTATTTTCACCTCTACACATCGTATATTACTTATTCATTTATTTTTCTTGGTCGATAAAAAGAACCACACGAGAAACAATCCGGCAATACCGGTCAGCGCCAACCAGCCCCGTTGCATCCCGATTACACCAAAAATTTGTCCGCTTACACCACTACCCACTACATAACAAATTGCCATAATCAGCTCTGCACAGGCAACCATCGTCTGCCGGCCGATAATTTTTGTCGCGCCAAATGACAGGCAATACTCCGCAAACGAGCTGTGGATTATCGCAAAACCAAAACTTACTATCAACATTCCGAAATACATGTACGGCAGAGTATACCCCGCTGCCGCCAAAAGATGGCCGGAAAACAGCAAAATGCTGCCTAGTATGGTTGTTTCCTTCAAAGAAAATCTTTTCAAACACATACCGAACAATCGCGATCCAAAGTACACAATCGCGAATTGTGCCGCCATCTCGCCCCAACCAATATTCAACAAATCATAGCCATTTTTCACAACAAAAACCTGAATCAAAAATAGCGGTTGAGCCACCAATAACGTGCCGGGAATAATCATCAGCAAGAAAAACCTTCTGGCAGCGGCATCTTTAAATATTTCCTTAAATGCCAACAGAATATTACCGCTCACTTCATTATCACTGGTAGCATCGTGACGGTTTTGCATCAAAATAAATATTCCCAAACCAACAATCAGTGAAACTGCCAGAGTTGCCCAAATCGCCGCCCCCGGACTGACCCGTTCGTATAACCATAACCCAACCAACAACCCGCATAACGTACCGGAATAAACTCCCGACATCTGCTCCGGGCGAAAAGTTGCGCGACAATTCTCATCCGGCTCCGAGCTTAACCGGGTATCCAGACCGTAATAAGCAATATTGACGGCAAAACCGGATAAAAACAAGCCGGCATAAAATATCAGGATATGGGTGGCGCTATAAGAAAGCAATGCCGCAACCCCGCCAATAACAACACCCAGCCAAACCATCGGTTTCCAACCGATTCGCGCCGGAAGCCTGCCGGCAAAAGAATTTATCAGCAATACCGACGCGTATTCTAATGAAAATGCCAAGCCGACCGCTAATTCATACCTGATACCATATTCAGCCAACGGGTAACGATTAACCAGCAGCGGCATAAATCCATAAATCATTCGCAAGCAAAAAAATGAGCAAAAGGACAGTGTTCGTGTCGACAGCAAATTCGAGCTCAAGCTCACGCCGTCGATTTTTGCCGTTTGTTTTGCACTAATGTAAGCTGATAGTTCATAAGTAAGCAAAAAGGTAACATAAATTAATGAAATCAATTTCAACAAGCTGAATAAAATATCTTCTTGATTGATAAAATCAATAAATGATGTTTCGCAGTCCACTTCTGCCAAACCGATTGTTTTTCCGGTTTTGTCTTTAATCGGACAAACCGAGCACACCCAGCCGCCCTCACGGTCGGAAACTCGCATATTCACCGGTTCGCCGGTCTCCATCGACCGGAATAAATACTCATATTCCGGCAACTTCGGCATCGTATAGTTCAGCATAAAATCATCGGACGAATCAATTACGCAGCGCAACTTACCCGCGTCGCAAAAATACACTGCCGTATAAAAATTTATATCGCCAGGGTTTCCTGTCTGTGAAACATTGTCTATCAACTGATTCAACCGTTGATAAGCAACGCTGTTGTAGGACTGTCCGGCAAAGGCTTCTTTCAATGTATTCTCTTCTACCAACTGGCTGAGACACTTTGACAAATGCTTTACGCGGTTTTCTGCTTCGGCGTAACGGTTCGCCGAATAATCGGCAGAAATCGTGCTAATAATGAAAATTGCGGCAACCAGTATCGGTAATAAAACCAGCAACAGCATCTGCGTTGCCTTACCGGGCAACCGCCGCAACCAACGCAAATACAAAAATATCAACAGCACCAGCGCGGCACAACAGAGCAACACCAACGATAGCCAGGCAATTGCACTAAACAGCAAAATCCGACTGGAAATACCAATGTTTTCCAACCGCAACAACCCGCCCGTTCGGGAAAACACAGCAACTTTGTTTAAAGCGATAGCATAAAAATTGTCAGAATCCACGGTTGCCGCCGTGACAAACACGAATTCATCACCGAAGGCTTTGTGCAGGCTTCCACGGTCAATTAGCACGCCGGTATGATCATTTTTCAGTTCGACAACCGTTTGCGAACCGGCATCGAAAAAATATATTACGCCATCTTCGCCCATCTGCAACATCATCGGTACATATTTACTGCCAACGGGCAGCAGCGATTGAACATTTTGCCCTTTGTAGGCGATTATCTCCCCGGACTTATACGCAACTATAAGCCGCGCATTTTTTACATCATACGCAACTGCTGACCAATGTGCATTAAGCAATTTATGTGTTTCCAATCTGTCTGTTACACCGCTCTTCTCATCATAAACAAAAAGACTTGCATCGGTTTCGTTTATTTCAACAAAATACAGCTTGTTTGAATATACCCGCAGCGCCCTGATTTTTGTCTCGATACCATCTTTGTCGTAGCGGGTGTTATATATTACCCCTAATCGTCGTCCATATTCGTCCAGCCGAACGATCTGTTGTTCATGATAACGCTCTTTCAGGCTTTTTATGAAAATATTAGTCGTGTATATGCCACCTTTACCGTCTGCACAAACTTCATCGCATTGTTCAAACGCCGAACTGCCGCCAAAAATTACCCGATCAGCCTCAAATTTCGAATTTACCCTTGTTAACCGTTTACTACCGTCATCAATCAGCCAAAGCGAAGAATTACCGTCAGTATGCAGGTTAAGCGCCAGACTTAACGGATACTGCTGCACAAACGGATTGAAATTTAAATAATAATTCAGTTTATACAAGCCTGTTGCCGCGAGTAACATCAATACAACCGCAGCAGCAAGCAAATACCGCTTGTTCCGATGCCAATAATTCATAATCACCAGCTAAAGTTTTTTTAATACTATATCAATATACCCATTAAACCGTTCGACAATTTTTCAATAATTCCTTCCCCGAATCCATGTCCGCCGCTAAATCAACAGAAATATCAGTCATTTTATCTGGTGTTAATTGCTGTTTTTGCCCGTCCGGTATGGACAGACCCTCCGGCATTCCCAACAACTGTAAATATCCCAATTTCTGCCAGCTAAAATAGTAGATTTCTCCCGGCACAGTTTCTGATTAACGGTATTATTTCCAATCGCTTGTTGCGGACATGCGTTAACGCACAGCCGACAACCATCCGGACACTGAAAATCTGTGACCAATGTATTGGGCTTGATTACCGTATCGATTAACACGGCTCCAATATAGACCATGTTACCCAGCCATTTATTTATAAATATCGTACTCCTGCCCATAATTCCCAAGCCCGCCTGAACAGCAGCATGTTTTAACGAGATAATACCTTGTCCGCGTTTGTTTGCCTGATCCCAATACAGGTAAGGAGTGTCTGACGGAATTAATATCGCTTTGATCCCGTTTTTTTGGAAAAACCGGCACATGTTCATGCCAATTTGATCCATTTCATCATACATTTTGTAAGCAGCATGGGTATATGGCACAGGATTGTTCGCCAAAATTATATCTGTGGGCATTTGTTTAATAAACACGATAACACTCTTGCATTGACTATACACATCGGTTGGACGATAACCATCGGGAGCATTTACAAACCGGTCAATACTGGCTACTCCACAATCCTGCGCACCTAAATCGATAGCACACTCTTTGATTGATTCCGTATTCATAAGAATAACTTCTCTCCTTAATCGTAATCAGTACTCTATTCACCAAATCAGCGCCCCGCACCGCTAATTTTTCGTTCATGCTCCAGCAGCCATTGTTTTCTGGCAACACCGCCGCCGTAACCACCCAGTTCACCGTTGGAATTAATCACCCGATGACAGGGAACAATAATCGCCAGCGGATTCGCGCCGTTGGCGCTGGCGGCGGCACGGACAGCACCCGGGTTATTAATTGCCTTGGCCATAGCGGCGTAGGACCGGGTCTCACCCGCAGGAATTTTTTGAAGTTCTGCCCAAACGTTTTTTTGAAAGTCTGAACCAATCAGAAACAATGGTGTGCTAAACGTCAGCGAAACACCCGCAAAATACTGTTTCAATTCGCTTTCAATTTGTTTGGTCACCGGCGTTGTTCCCGGAATGATCGCCGACTTGGTTCGCTTGCGCAACCGTTCAATTTCCCGTTCGCAGCCGCGACGGTCGACAAACTCCAGCAGATACAGCGCCTGTTCGTCGGCAACCGCGATCATCGGTCCAAGCGGCGTATCCAGCCAGGCGGCTTTAAGAATATTTTCCGAACCAAGTTTTGTCGGCGCAGCTCCCATAATCCGGGAAAACGCATCACGAAAACCACTGCCTGAATCATAGCCGGAAGCCAGTTGCGTATCAATCACCGTCTCACCCGAACGAATTTGTTTCATCGCTAATCCCATCCTTCGCGCCCGCGCATATTCAACAAACGTCATGCCAAACCGCTTTTGAAATTGACGGCGTGCGGTGGACGCGTCAACTGCTACTAATTCCTGAAAATCACGGTTCATCCAGCGCTTTTCGGGATTAGCCTCCACCGCGTCAACCAAGGTCTTAACCACCAGCGATACCTGATTGGGATGCGAAAGCGGGCAACAGCGTTTACAGGGTCGAAACGACGCCAGTAGCGCTTCTTCAGCCTTTGCAAAAAATTCGCAATTTTCAAACTTTGGTTTTCGTGCCGCACAGGTTGGCCGGCAAAATACGTTAGTTGTGGTTATTCCGGCGAAAAACACGCCTTCATAACCACTGTTTTTATCCAATAGTGCCTGATAGTATTCTTGTTTTTTCTCGTCGCTAATCATCGTTCCCCCGCTCTCCGCTGAAAATAGCTTTCAAGGCTTTAGCCACACCCGCCTCATCGTTGCTCACAGTAACCATCCTGGCAATCGCTTTTAAACACGCTTCGCCATTTTCCAACGTAACCGGAAACCCGACCGCGGACAACATCGACAAATCGTTTTCACCATCACCGATGGCAACTATTTCGTTTCCGTCAATTCCTAAACCATTTGCGTATTCCAACAGCGCTTTGCCTTTGGAGACGTTTTCGGTGACGATATCCAAAACATTTTTAGCGGCTCTGAGTATTTCTATCCCCTGAATTTGTTTTAATTCTTCCTGCAAAGGAATCATTGTTGCAACGTCAGCTGCTGCATAAACAAGTTTAGTGATTTTTACATCAGTTGCCAACAGGTCCTCAATGTTGTCGAAAAGTTTGAGGTCCATATATTCGGCTAACCGCTTGCTAAATATTGCAAACGAATTTTTGTCCTCGTTCAACTCGTCCGGATTATAAGTATAAACGGCATCCAGCGCATAAAACCGCGGATACAAATTCTTGCTTTTGAAAAAATTATAAAGTTCAATCAGCGGTTTTCTGGCAATATGCTTTAAATAATAAACTTCGTCACTCAAAACATCGCGCATCGTTGCACCATTGCAAGCTAATATCGGCGCTTTTATTCCTAACGTATTAACGTACTTTCGGGCCATAGCATCGGCTCTGCCGGTAACAACGACAAATTGAACGCCCAGCTCCCGCAATTCCCTAATCGTCGTAATATTCTCCGCAGGTATTTCATGGTCATTGTTTAGTAATGTCCCATCAAGATCAATCGCAACTAATTTGTATTTCAATATAATCACTCTTTCTATATACATTCGGCACATCAATTATATTATCTTGTTAACCAAGCTGCCGCCGAAATTCAGGCATTGATTTTTTATTATACTTCAACGCGTTATTCCTTCAGTACTTTTTGAAATTCCTTAATGTTTTCTTGTAAATGATCGCCCGACTTTGTTCCGGTAAGAATTACTCCATTGAAGCCTTTATTCACGATAAATCTAAACGCCTCCGCCATGAGCCGGGACTTTGTTTGCTCACCGTTTTTATACATTATTTCACCATTATTAAATGGCCGGTTAACAATGACGAACTTATTTCTTTTTTTGGCTAAATACATAATTTCTTCCAAATAATCGGAACTCATGTTGTACGGAAATTGTATTACTGAAAAAATATCACCTTCACAAACAATTCGTCCCGACTCAACGTCACTGATACTTGCGCCAAAAACACGAATTCCCCTTTGTCTTGCATATTGCATAGCGTTAAACAAGTCTTTGCTGCTTAATACCGCCGGACTAGTTTTATGTAACTGCAAAATATCAATCGTTCCCAGTTTTTCTATGCTCTTATCGACGCTTCCGCACAGAGCCGCTTCGGAATGATCAATATAGGTTGACAAGGTTTCATCGTCAAAAAACTCTCCGAATTTTGTCGCAACAATAATACCCTGCCGCTGTTCTTTGCTTAACGTTTTTAAAAACTTACCAAAGCGCGTCTCACTTGAGCCATAAGCCGGAGCCGTGTCAAAAAATTTAATACCGGAAACATAGGCTTCACGCAAAAACCGCAGCACCGTGGCTTCATCAGGAACCGTCGATGATTTGTATCCCCATTTTCTGCCTATCGCAGTTAAGCCAAGTCCAAGTTGTATATTCGTACATTTGATTGCCATAGCAATTTCCTTCTCAGCGGGTAAAAAAATCAAGTACGCAGATTGTCTTTTTTGAATTTTAGATAATGATTTTTTATCGAATTTTCGTCAGCCACGCCAGCTGGTTTCTATTTTGAATTTTCTTATCAATATGAATAGCATCCAGCTCCAAATAATCAAGAAATTTTCTGAAGCAATTTTGTAACGCAGCATGAAGTTCCGCAGTTTGTTCAACATCCGGCTCCCACCACCAGTTTTTTATAATCAGCATTTTGGTTTTCTTGTCCTGTCCAGGCTCAAAACGAGCTACGAACCGGTCGCCGTACAACACCGGCAACACATAATAACCATATTTACGTTGAGCTACCGGGGTGTAAACTTCCCATTTATATTCAAAATCAAATAGCTGTCCAATTAACTTTCGATCCCAAATTAAGTTATCCAGCGGCGCCAAAATACTTGCAATTTTATTGCTATCATCAACCGCTATATCATTCTGTTCCAGCAAATGCTGGTTTTCCGTGGCAATATATAGCGGTACATTCAGGCAATTTACTCGTATTTCTGTAATTTTGTTTTTCTCCGCCAGCGCGGCAAAGGCTGCATTTCTATGGTTAGTTTTTAGACCGCTAACTCCCAGCCAGGCGTCGCTTGCTTTATTCCAAAGTGCGCCTATGCTATTAATTCTGCGCAACATTGCCCACTGATAAAACTCCTCAATTGTTTCGTTGACATCGTTTCTCAAGAATATTTCTCGAGGAAGATACCGTTCTGCAAGCCCGTAATATCTGCGGTTTCCTTTTTTATGATGAACGATAGCTTCCCCGGCGTAACACATACATTCCAGCGCGGCTTTAGCAAAACGCTGGGGACCGTAATGCCAGCCTACCTTCTCCTCCATCGTAAAATCGGAAGAACAGGCCCAGGGATGCTCAGATAAGTAGTCTCTGATTTTTTTTATTTTATCTGAATATTCAACACACCACTCTTGATGAGCTGTACGAAAACGAGAAAAATACGGCCAATCTTCCGTGCAGCAAATGGACATGTTTTTATCCCAAATATCTATTAATTCTCTGTTTTCATATAGATAAGTTTCAATATCATTGATTCTGTACCCGGTAATTCGCGCCTGTAATACCAAATCAGGGTTTCTGCCGACAACATTAAGCGGGTCAAACTGAATACAGCCAACGCGCTTGATAAATCCGCATATATCCAATTGATTTTTCAATTCATTTGGCAATAACAACCCTTGATGCGTTAACATAAACCGGCGCATTTGCTGCTTGGAAATCGCTATTATTTTCATCGGTCTCTTTCTTGCTCGCTTTGTTCCGTGATTCTTGTCATTAATATATTTCGACAGCGACTCAATTTTTCCTGCAGCAATTTTTATTTTTGTTTTGCACTGCACAAGTTGCAATTCGCGACAAGTATGTTACAATGTCTATATATTTATAGACGAAAGTGAGATTTGTTTGTGTTTTTTCAAAAAACCCAACTGCTAGAAGCGCCGCTTGCCGAAATTAAAGTTGGTTACAGCGAGAAACCCGATTGTTATATCTGTCTGTTATGCGGCGACGTTTTCGAAAAAGGAATCATCTATCAGTGCGGAACAATTTTTTATGAAGCATCACGAATGATTAAATTGCACATTGAAGAAGAACACGGCTCGGTATTTGAATATTTGGTTGCTACCGACAAAAAAACTTCCGGCCTGTCCGAGCATCAAAGTAACCTGTTGAAATTATTCTACCAAGGCGCAACCGACGCTGAAATTCAAGAGCGGTTAGGCATCGGTAGCGGCTCCACTATCCGCAATCACCGCTTCGCTTTCCGCGAAAAAGAGCGTCAGGCAAAACTGTTTCTGGCACTGATGGAATTGCTTAACGAACACAGCGGCAAACCAGCGTTGATCACGCCGCACAGTACCGCCATACAAATCGACGACCGCTACTATACGACCGACGCCCAGGCGGCGAAGGTTCTAAACACTTATTTCCCCGACGGCCCGTCCGGGCGGATAAGTACTTTTTCGATGAAAGAAAAATTCAAACTAATCGTACTGCGACAACTGGTCTTGCGCTTTTCAGACAGCCGGATTTATAGCGAAAAAGAAGTGAACGAAATACTTCGTCTGGCACATCCGGATTTTGCCAGCATCCGCCGTTATCTGATTGAATACGGATTTTTGGAACGCAAACCGGACGGCAGCCAATATTGGCTCAAGCAACCCGAACAAAAAATTGGAACTGGAGAAAACAACACAACTATGAACAGAAAAAAAGAACTAACCCGTGAATATAAAGAAAAAACGCTGGAAGCCGGAATCTACCGGATTCACAATACTGCTAACAATAAAATGTTGATGGTTGCCGCCACCGACTTGAAAACCATCAACGGCAAACGGTTTCAGTTGCAAATGGGCGGGCACATGAACAAAGCATTGCAAGCCGACTGGAACGAGTATGGCGAAGCGGCGTTTGAATTCGAAATTCTGGAAAAATTAAAGGAAAACCACGACCCGGCATTCGACAAAAAAGCCGCGCTCGAAGCGCTGGAAAATAAATGGCTGGAACAACTGCAACCGTACGACGAGCGGGGATACAACAAACGGAAGATAATCAAGTAGCTGTATTTATTAAAAAAGCCGCAAGGCTGCAAAGGAGAATTATCCTTTGCAGCCTTGCGGCTTTTTGATTTGCTACCCTGCGCTTTCCTGCTTCAACAGTGATTTTTCATACATTTTAAAGAACGGCAGATATAAGAAAAAATCCATTGCTATTAGCAGTAACACAAACACACCGGCACGCCAGTCTAATGTCGAGAAAAACGCACCGAGCGGCGCCGGCATCGTCCAGGGAACATTGACAAAAGCTTTTCCAATCAAGCCATACTTAGTCGCCCAAAATGCCAGCACGCCGTTTATTCCCTGCACTAGGATAAATGGAATCGCCATATAGGAGTTGAGCACCATCGGTACACCGAAAATTATCGGCTCATTGATGTTAAATATTCCCGGCAATAGCGCAACTTTACCGACCGCCTTTAAATGTTCAGAGCGCGAGCGCAACAGTAATATCAATAACGCCAAAGTAGCCCCGCAGCCCCCAATCGCCACATACATCGCCCATAGCGGTGTAGTGTAAACGTGCGTCATCGGCACTCCGGCCATTTTTTCCTGAACATTCATCAATAAATTCATATCGGAAAACGGCTGGGTAATACTACCGACAATCGCCGCGCCATGTAATCCAACAAACCACAGCAGTTGCACAAACATCGCACAGATAAACACGCTCAGCGCGCTATCGTAAGCACTAACCAGTGGTTCAAAGGCCTTCATGATAAGCTGCGGAATCAGGTACCCGGAGACAGCTTGCAACACCAAGCTGATGCAATAGAATACGATAACAGTGAACACTGTCGGAATCAAGGCTTCAAACGAACGTGCGACCGCCGGCGGAACGCCTTCCGGCAACGTTATGGTTATCTTGCGCTGCTTGCAGAATTTTGCCACTTCGACCGCCAGCAGCCCTATTATCATCGCTGCAAACATTCCTTTGGCATCCAAAAAAACCGTTGGCATTGCGCCATGGCTGTACTTAATAATTTCTTCAACCGTTTTCCCGGATTTTAGCAATTCCAGCGTAACCACGGATTCAGTCGGTGCGGCAACTACCAGAAAAGAGATTAACGCTGACACCGCACCAGAGAGCGGATCAAGCTTGTATATCGTCGCCAGATGATAACCGATTCCGATTGCGACAACCACCGCCATCAGTCCCATGGACATATTTACCGGTACCAACAGCGTCTGGATATTTGCCTGTGACCAATTGTACCAAATAAGCAATAATTGCTGAAGGAAATTGGGATCAGCGCCGATTTCCTTTGGATCAACCGGCGGAAATGCCAGAATCAGAAAAACTCCGCCAATTATTACTATCGGAATTGTGCCCATAAGCGCATTACGCACCGCCAACACATGCGGCTGTTTAGTAAGCTTTTCGGCAATCGGCGTAAGAATCCGCTCCATAATTTCTGAAAATTTTTCGAAAAATTTGTGCATAATCTACTTCTCTCCTCTATCCTTGCTGCATGACATCAACTAGCTATTTACTTTAGCTTCAACTGCCTCGGAATAACCCAATTTGCCATAGAAGTTAACCGCTCGTAACTATAACTGTGCCCTGATGTTTGCCGGTAATTTTTCTATCAATCCCGGTTCGATTGATATGGCTTTGCGGAAATCAGCCAGCGCCTCACTGCGTTGATTCAAATTTTCTTTCGCCAATCCACGGTTAAAGTAGGCTTGCGCAAACTCCGGCGTTTCTTCCAGTGCTTTGCTGTAATCAGCCACTGCTGCTGCGTTGTTCCCGTTATTAGCAAGCGCGTTGCCGCGAACAAAGTAGTCAACAGAATTTACCGGTTCCGGCAGCGTCACTACTGTATTAACCTCTGCTATTGCCAATACTCTCACTCCGTTGGATGTAGGTGCAATATCGAGCATAGTTATGCCGTTGGCTGCATTTGTGTTCGCACTCTCGCTAACGCTACCAGTTCCAGTTTCTGTGCTTGTACCCGTTCCTGCTCCTGTACTTGTGTCAGTACCAGTGTAACTACCATTTGCACCATATGGTGCAGTTGTTGTCGTCACCAACCCGCCCGCCAATTGATTGCCTCCCGTTCCGGTAACCCCTGCTGCATTTGCCGTTCCGGTATTCCCGCTGTTTCCAACCGGCGCTGTCCGCTCATTAGCAATCTGTTTTTGGTTCGTCGTATTGTTAGCATTGTTATTGGCGTTGTTCGCGGCGTTAATTGCCGCCTGCCGGGCTTGTTCTGCCGCCCGCTCCTCCGGTGTAGGCCCAACATATGTTATCGTCAATGTTCCGTCAATGTAGCTAAAGCTGTAGTTTTGGGCGGCCGCACCGCTGGCGGTTATCGGTACAATGCCTGCCGGTGTAGCCGGGGTTGCAGTTGTTGCGTACAACGGCTGAGTCGTTAACACTGTGCTGTCCTGACCATTCTTAAACCCGGTTATCGTTCCGGTAAGCGTCGGATTGGCAATACCATATATCCGGCTAAGACTATCTGCTGTGACTATTAACGGTGCTTGGGTTATCATTAGCGCTCCGTTTGTTGTCTGCGCAGGGTCAATCGAATAGTTCGCTCCGGCACTAACGTTCGTAGCAGTTATCAAATAACCACCCACGACAACGTCGCTGGCTGAATTAGCATTAGTCGTAAATCCGGTTAACAAGCTGTCAGTGTCACTTAGTTTCCAGCCACTGGCAGTGCCGGTTAACACCGGGTTAGCATCACCATATACACGGCTAAAATCAGTTGCTTTCACATCTGTCAGCGCTGCCGGGTTAACGGTCAAGGTTCCTAACGTCGAATAGGTTATCGTGTAGTTGTTGGCATTGAACGTTCCGCCACTTGCATTCGTCGGCGTAATTGCGTAACCGCCACCTACAATAACATTCGCATCAGTTGCAGCACCAGCGCTTGTCAATGTTACGTTGCCAACCGTCTCACTGTTCTTCAATCCGCTCGCCGCAAACGCCGTCGTTCCTAACGTGTAGAAGTCGCCGTAAATTTTTGTAGCATCGCTCGCCGTGATCGTAACCGGCGCCCGATTAACCGTCAGCGTTCCGAGTGTCGAATAGGTTATCGTGTAGTTGTTGGCGTTGAATGTTCCGCCGGTCGCACTTGACGGCGTTATTGCATAACCGCCACCTGCAATAACGTTCGCATCAGTCACAGCCCCAGCACTTGCCAACGTTACATTGCCTACTGTTTCATTGTTTTTCAACGCCGTTGTGGTAAACGCTGTTGTAGCAAACACATAAGCGTCACCATATGTTTTTGTATCACTGTTCGCTGTTACTGTGAACGCTGCCTTATTTACCGTCAGCGTTCCGAGTGTCGAATAGGTTATTGTGTAATTGTTGGCATTGAATGTTCCGGTCGCATTCGACGGGGTTATTGCATAACCACCGGCAGTTACATTCGCACCGGTTGCCGCTCCGTTGCTGGTCAGGGTTACACTGCCTACTGTCTGTCCCAATTTCAACGCCGTTGTGGTAAACGCTGTTGTACCAAACACATAAGCATCGCCATATGTTTTTGTATCGCTATTCGCTGTTACTGTGAACGCTGCCGGGTTGACGGTTAATGTTCCTAATGTCGAATAGATTATCGTGTAATTGTTGGCATTAAAGGTTCCGCCGGTCGCACTTGACGGCGTTATTGCATAACCGCCATCCACAATAACATTCGCATCAGTCACAGCCCCAGCACTTGCCAATGTTACGTTGCCTACTGTTTCATTGTTTTTCAATGCCGTTGTAGTGAACGCCGTTGTGCCAAACGTGTAGGCATCACCATAAGTTTTTGCAGCAGCGTTCGCAGTGATTGTCAACGGTGCTTTGTTAAGCGTCAGATCTCCAGTTATAGCAGTCAACACATAGTTCGCACTCTTTAATCCGGCTAATGCGCCAGTCAATCCGCCGGCATATACTCCCGC
>Ga0172379_10000730_pt1 | contig 77743 bp, 72 predicted proteins | sample GrowelOW334metaG_FD_119756 | JGI IMG/M metagenome (GOLD analysis project Ga0172379, IMG submission 119756) | Groundwater microbial communities from an aquifer near a municipal landfill in Southern Ontario, Canada - Groundwater well OW334 metaG | ecosystem: Environmental > Aquatic > Deep...
AATCTAATAAAAACACGACTGGAATAGTCTTAACGATTCTTCCTCGCAAACAAATAATGAGGAAGTTGTTTTAATGGCCGACAACCAAAGATCCATTAGTCGCAAGTATTTTAAGAAATTTGATCAACCTGTACCGCTACAGGACCTAATCGACATCCAAACAATGTCGTATGGTTGGTTTATGAAAGAGGGGTTGAAAGAGCTTTTTGATGAAATTTCACCAATTGAAGATTTTACCGGTCGGGAACTGGAACTGTATTTTACCGACCACTATCTGGATGAGCCACGTTTTGATGAAAAGACTGCCAACGCAAAGAATCTCACTTACGAAGCAGCATTAAGAGTAACCGCCCGCCTGGTTAATAAGAGAACCGGCGAAATAAAGGAACAAGAAGTATATTTAGGTGATTTCCCACTCATGACAGAGCGTGGGACTTTTATTGTAAACGGAATTGAGCGGGTAGTTGTCAGCCAGCTGATTCGGTCAGCCGGCGTTTTCTTTACTTCAGAGATTGTTAAAGGCAGGAAAATGTATGGAGCGAAGATTATTCCGAACCGTGGAGCCTGGCTCGAGATTGAAACCGATTCCAATAATGTTATTCATGTAAAAATAGACCGCAAGCGTAAAGTGCCGGTCACAGCATTATTGCGCGCTTTCGGTTATTCCAGTAACGAAGAGATTAAAGATATTTTCAAAGAAGTCGATACTCATCCGGATATCCGCTACATTGATGCGACAATTGCAAAAGATGTATCCCGCTCGGAAGCGGAAGGATTGAAGGAAGTATATAAAAGAATCAGGCCGGGAGATTTAGCAACGGTTGATAACGCCAGATCGCTGATTCACTCCATGTTTTTTAACTTTGACCGGTACGATTTCGGAAAAGTCGGACGCTACAAACTGAACCAAAGATTTGAATTCGATTTCCCGCTGACCAAAGAAAACCGTATCCTGAAAAGAGAAGACCTGATTGCAATTGTTAAGGAAATAGTCCGGCTGAATTCCACGCAGGAAGAAGCGGATGATATTGATCATCTCGGCAACCGTCGCGTCAGAGCGATCGGTGAACTTGTGCAGAATAAATTCAGAGTTGGTCTTGCCAGAATGGAAAGAATCGTCAAAGACCGCATGAGCACTAAGGATGTTTTGACGCTTACGCCGAACCAGCTGATCAATGCTCGTCCGGTGATTGGTGCAGTCAAAGAGTTTTTTATGTCATCCCAGCTTTCACAATTTATGGACCAGACCAACCCTCTGGCAGAATTGGAACATAAGAGAAGATTGTCAGCGATGGGCCCTGGCGGTCTATCCAGAGAAAGAGCCGGGTTTGATGTCCGCGACGTACACCGTACGCACTACGGTCGTATTTGCCCAATTTCCACTCCAGAAGGTCCGAACATCGGTTTGGTCGGCCATCTGACAACCTACGCCAAAGTAAATGAATTTGGTTTTATTGAAACACCATTCCGCAGAGTTTTGCATGATATTCCAAACAAGGCAACTGTTACCGAAGGTAAAACCACCCGAGAAGATGTGTTGGATAAGAGCGGGAAAGTCGTTTTGAAAAAAGGCGAAGTGATTGATGCTAAAAAGGCAAAGGATCTGGAAAAAGCGGACGTGGAAAAAGTTCCGATCATTCCGGTAGTTACCAATGAAATAAATTATGTAGATGCATTTGAAGGTGAGCGCCGCGTTACGGTTGCTGCAACTGCCCCTTTGGATGAAAACGGACATTTTATCAATGAAAAAGAAGAAGTAAGAAAACTCGGACAGCCGACTGTTGAATATGTCCATAATATTGATTATATGGACGTGGCACCAAATCAGATTATCAGCGTTGCTACAGCTTTGATTCCGTTCTTGGAGCATGATGATGCGGTTAGAGCCTTGATGGGCACCAACATGCAACGTCAGGCAGTATCCTGTGTTCGGCCGGAAGCTCCGCTTGTCGGCACCGGTGTTGAATCACAGGCAGCGAAGGATTCTGGACAGGTTATTATTACTAAAAAAGCCGGCATGGTCGCATCCGTTTCCGGTGCCGAGATTAAGATCCTGGAAGAAGACGGAAATTTGAAAGTATATGAACTGGGCAAATTTGTCAGATCGAATGCGTCCACCTGCATGAACCAGAAGCCGATTGTTGAAAAAGGTCAGAAAGTTAAAGTTGGTGACGTGATTGCCGACGGAGCATCAACCGACCGAGGTGAACTGGCATTGGGACAAAATATTCTGGTTGCTTACATGCCTTGGGAAGGTGGCAACTACGAAGACGCAATTTTATTATCCGAGCGGCTGGTACGCAATGACCGCTACACCTCCATTCATATTGAAGACTATACAATTGACGTCCGTGATACCAAGCTTGGTGCGGAAGTAATTACCCGAGACATTCCGAACGTATCCGAAGAAAAACTGAAAGATCTGGATGAAGAAGGTATCGTCAGAGTCGGTGCCAATCTGTCATCCGGTGATATTTTAGTCGGAAAAATTACGCCAAAAGGTGAAACAGAATTATCCGCGGAAGAAAAATTATTGAGAGCGATCTTCGGTGAAAAAGCCAAGGACGTTAAAGACAGCTCTCTGTATTTGGAACATGGTGAACACGGAAAAGTTGTGGGAATTAAAATATTTTCCAGAGATAAAGGTGATAAACTACCGTCCGGTGTGATTAAGAGTATTCAGGTTTCAGTTGCCCAGCTCAGAAAAGTGCAGGTCGGAGATAAGATGGCCGGTCGTCACGGAAACAAAGGTGTCATTTCCAGAATTGTGGCGGTGGAAGATATGCCTTTCCTGGAAGACGGCACACCGGTTGATATTATGCTCAACCCGCTCGGTGTTGCTTCCCGTATGAACCTGGGACAAATTTTAGAAACCCATTTGGGATTAGCAGCCAAAACTTTAGGCTACTACGCAGCAACCCCGGCTTTGGACGGTATTGATGAAAAGGACATCCGGAGTGAATTAGTAAGAGCGGGATTCCCCAGTGAAGGTAAAATGGTTTTATATGACGGCAGAACCGGCAAACGTTTTGATAAAGAAGTCACAGTTGGTTATACCTACATGCTGAAACTCAACCATTTGGTTGAAGACAAAATTCACCAACGTTCTATCGGACCGTACTCTCTGGTTACTCAGCAGCCACTTGGTGGTAAAGCGCAGTTCGGCGGACAGCGTTTCGGAGAAATGGAAGTTTGGGCACTGGAAGCCTACGGCGCAGCCAATATGCTACAGGAAATGTTGACGATCAAATCCGACGATGTACCAGGACGTTCTAAAGCCTACGAGGCGGTAATTAAAGGCGAGCCGATCAGAAATTTGAATGTCCCTGAGTCATTTAACGTTTTGGTCAGGGAATTAAAAGGCCTCTGTTTGGATGTTGATTTAATAATGGAAGAATCAAAAGATGGTAAGGTTGAAGAAAAGGAAGATGTGGAGAAAAATGACGAAGAGAATAGCGAAGCAGAAGTGAATGAAATAGAGAAGATTAAAGAGGAACTAGAGAAAGATAAAAAGGAATAAAACAGGTAATTGGTAACTAGTAATCCTCGAATTTTCATAAGCAGTTACAATCTATAGGTCATCAACTATACAAATATGATTGAAGAAAAAGAGAAAAAACTTGAATTTAACGCTATTCGTCTGAAGCTTGCTTCCCCGGATGAACTGCATGAATGGTCGCACGGCGAGGTACTCAAGCCGGAGACTATTAATTACCGTACGCAAAAACCGGAAAAAGACGGCCTGTTTTGTGAAAAGATTTTTGGTCCTTCAAAAGACTGGGAATGTTATTGCGGAAAATATAAGAGAATCAGATACAAAGGGATTGTCTGTGACAAATGCGGAGTGGAAGTAACACGTTCCATCGTGCGTAGAGAGCGGATGGGTCATATCGATTTGGCGGTATCCGTTTCACATATCTGGTTTTTAAGAGGAGTGCCTTCCAAAATCGGACTGGTACTGGATCTTTCCGTACAGAATTTAGAAAAAGTAATATACTTCGCCAATTTTATTATTACCAAAGTCAATGACGAATTACGACAAGAGACAATTCAGCAAATTGACGGCGAATACAAGAGTAAGAAAAAAATAATCGAAGCGGATTTTAACCGCCGGTCGAATGAATCCAAACAGCTGGAAGCCAAACTGATCGCGGAAAATAAAGATACTAAGGCGCAGGCTAAACTGATCAAGGAAGTTGAGCAGGAGCTGATCAACAACGCTGTCAATCGTGATGAGAAAATAAGAGACCTGCAGGAAGCGGTAGATTTGGCACGCAAGGAACTAAAAGAGTTGAAACCTCTGCAGATTATTTCTGAAAATAAATACCAGGATCTCTCGTTAAAATATGGGCATGTTTTTGAAGCCGGTATTGGAGCGGAAACCATCAGAAGACTGCTGGAAGAAATTGATTTGGACGAATTAATCGCCAAACTGGAAATCGAAACAGAGGAAAGCAGCAAGAATCAGCGAAGGCGTGTGGTCAGAAGGACGAAGCTGATCAAGAACATGAAGAAAAACAATATTCGCCCGGAATGGATGGTCTTAACTACAATCCCGGTGATTCCTCCTGATCTGCGCCCGATGGTGCAGTTGGACGGCGGCAGATTTGCCGCATCGGATTTGAATGATTTATACCGGAGGGTAATCAACAGAAACAACCGTTTGAAACGTCTTTTGGATTTGAATGCCCCAGAAGTTATCACCAGAAACGAAAAAAGAATGTTGCAGGAAGCGGTGGATGCTTTGATTGATAATAATGCCCGCCATGGCAAGACCGTTACCGCCTCAACCGGCCAAAGACGACAGTTAAAGTCATTGGCAGACATGTTAAAAGGTAAACAGGGCAGATTCCGACAAAACCTGTTGGGTAAGCGTGTCGACTATTCCGGTCGTTCAGTAATCGTCGTCGGTCCTCATTTGAAATTATATCAGTGTGGTATCCCGAAGAAGATGGCTTTGGAACTTTTCAAACCCTTTGTCATCAGTCAGCTGATTAAACGAGAATACGTGCACAATGTCAGAAGTGCCAACCGTTTTATCGAATCCGGACGTGACGAAGTGTGGGATATCTTGGAAGAAGTTACAAAAAACAATCATGTATTATTGAATCGTGCGCCGACACTGCACAGACTCGGTATCCAGGCTTTTCAGCTGGTACTGATTGAAGGTAATGCTATTCAACTGCATCCTTTAGTCTGTCCGCCATTTAACGCGGATTTCGACGGAGACCAGATGGCTGTGCATGTACCTTTGACCCAAAAAGCAAAAGCGGAAGCAAAGGATAAAATGCTTGCGACACATAATATTTTGAAACCGGCGACCGGTGAACCGGTAATTACCCCTTCACAGGATATTGTTTTGGGTTGTTATTATATGACCACCATGCTGGATGAAGATAAGCCGGCCAAGAAATTCTTTTCCGCGGAATATGAAGCAATTCTGGCTTTTGAAACCGACAGTATTGAAATGCAGACAAAGATCGGATTATTGAAAGACGGCAAACGAATTGATACGACAGTCGGCCGGATCATTTTCAATCAAATTTTCTCCGATGACGTGCCTTATCAGAATAAGGTAATGGACAAGCGGAATATTAAAGAAATTATTCAGAAAGCACTGAACAAGGACGGCTCGGAAGTCACATCCGTATTACTCGATGATATTAAGGAGATGAGTTTGAAATATTTGACCCTTTCCGGATTGAGCTGGGGTATGGGCGATACACCGATCCCGGTTGGCAAGAAAGAAGCAATTGAAGCGGCGGAAAAGAAGATTGATGAAATACACGGTCAATATGAAATGGGTCTTTTGACTAAAGAAGAACGCTATGCCAAATCGATTGATGTTTGGGCCAGCACAAAAAATGAAGTTCAGGAAATAAGTAAAAATGCATTAGATCCGCTCGGTTCTGTATTTGCCATGATTGACTCCGGTGCCCGTGGATCTTGGGGACAAATCACCCAGATGATGGGTATGAAAGGATTGGTGACGAACCCGGCGGGAGAAACTATCGAATTGCCGGTCAAGGGAAGCTTCAAAGAAGGATTCAATGTTTTGGAATATTTTATCTCAACTCACGGTACCAGAAAAGGACTTTCCGATACAGCGCTCCGAACTGCTAACGCCGGATATCTGACCAGACGTCTGGTGGATGTTGCACAGGATGTGGTGGTTCGGGATGAAGACTGTGGAGATACGGACGGTTATATCATGACCAAAGAGCAAAGCGAAGAAATCGGCGAAGAGCTTTCTAAGCGTGTTCTGGGCAGAGTAGTTTTGGATGATATATTATCCGGTAAAAAAGTAATTGTTAAAAAGGGAGAACTGGTTACCGAGAAAGAGTATGAAAAACTGAAAGAGATGGATTTGCAGGAAGCCAGGGTGCGTTCCATAATCAGCTGTAAGAGCATCAGAGGCGTCTGTCGCAAATGCTACGGCTTTGACCTCGGATACAATAAGATGGTGGAACTGGGCGAGGCGGTGGGAATTATCGCCGCACAGAGTATCGGTGAACCGGGAACACAGCTGACCATGAGAACGTTCCATACCGGAGGAGTTGCCGGCCAGGATATTACTCAAGGTTTGCCGAGAGTTGAAGAATTGTTTGAAGCTAGACCTGTGAAGAAGGCGGCGATCATCAGTGAAATTGACGGACAAGTCAGTATTACGGAGCAGGATAAACAGAAGATGATCAAGGTAATTGCGGAAAAACCGGTTACCGAGAGTTATGATATTGAAAAATTATTCAAAAAGGTAGGCTTTACCATCAAAGTAAAAAATGGCGCTTCGGTTGATAAGGGTGATGTGATTGCAGAAAATGATAAAGGTAAAGTGATTAAAGCGAAGGCACAAGGAAAAGTAACAGTTGAAAAATCAATCGTTAAGATTTCCGGCACTGAAGAAAATGTTTATGAATATGCTATTCCGATCGGCTTCTCGTTATGGGTTAAGGATGGGGACTTGGTTACATCCGGTCAGCAGTTAACTGAAGGCAGTCTTAATATCCAGGAACTGTATCGTCTGCGGGGCAAGGATGCCGTCCAGAGGTATATTATTAAAGAAATTCAGTATATTTATTCCTCACAAGGTCAGAAACTAAACGATAAGCATATTGAAATAATTGTCCGCCAGATGTTCTCGCGTTATTATGTGAAAAATGCCGGTGACACGGATCTGCTGTCCGGTGATATTATTTCGGAAGACCAGTTGCTCGAGGCCAATATTGCACTCAAGAAGGGTGAAAAGAAGGCGTCCGGTGAGAACCTGCTATTGGGTATTACCAAAGCTTCGCTTTCCACTGACAGCTTCCTGGCAGCAGCTTCATTCCAGGAAACAGCCCGCGTGCTGATTGATGCTTCAATTTCAGGGAAGGTTGACAAATTAAGAGGATTGAAAGAGAATGTAATTATCGGAAAACTGATTCCAGTAGGAACCGGATTCAAGCCGAAAGTGAAGTAACGGATTATAAAAAAATATATAAACGGGCGCCCTCGATTTAGGCGCCTGTTTTGTTCCAAAAGCTTCATATAATACTTTGACGAATACCCAATATTCGTGTTAAAATGAGTAATCAATCAGTATCAAGATGGCAACAACTCAACCCAAAAAGCGAATAAAAAAAGAACATCTCGAAGAAGAGAAACAACCCATTTTAAACCCCGGGACACGCCGAGGGATTATTGTTGTTTCCCTGTTTGTGGTTGCGGCGATCAGTATCTTAAGCTTCTTTGAGCTGGCCGGCAGTGTCGGCAATTATCTTGATCAGCTGCTGAGAGTTATTTTCGGTTGGGGCTCATTCTTGTTTCCGATCATCCTTGCCGTTTTCGGTTATATGCTTATTTTCCCGGACAAATATTCCCTGAAGGCGTCCAATTATCTGGGTGTGTTCTTACTGTTACTGGCACTGCTCGGGATCATGCATCTTTTTGTCGGACAGGAAGCGGCGGTAGAAGCGATTGACGAGGGGCGCGGCGGCGGCTATTTGGGTTTAGTTATCAGCTTGCCACTCTTAAAAATTATGGGAATCTGGGCGACATCAATCGTACTGGTTGCCTTATGTTGCATTGCTGTTTTGATCGTATTTGCCACTTCAATTAACCGGCTGGTGGAAGGCGGCAGTGTCATCGGTTCGGTGATGCTCCGGATCAGGGAATTTTTCCGCAAAATTAACTACCGAGTTTCGGAAAGCCGCATGGAAAAAGAAGCCAGCGCGGAAGTGGAGGAAGAGCGTTCTTTTAGCAGAAAAACTATTACTCAAAAAGCAGATTTGGAAGACGGAAAGGAAGAAGTAATCAGCGCGGTTAATGAAGACGTGGAAACGGGTGATCAGATGAAAATTTTTAATAAGAATAAACACCGGCCGAAAATCGACATCCCGATTGATTTGCTCGAGGGTACTTCCGCCAAACCGACCAGCGGTGATATAAATTTGAATAAAGAAAAGATCAAAAAGACCTTACAGAACTTCGGCATTGAAGTGGAGATGGGTGAAACAAACGTCGGTCCGACCGTGACACAATATACGTTGAAACCGTCCGAGGGTGTGAGAATTTCACAGATCGACACACTGCAAAATGATATTGCGCTGGCCTTGGCGGCCCATCCGATCAGAATTGAGGCGCCGATTCCGGGCAAATCACTGGTTGGTATTGAAGTGCCGAACCAGAAAGTAGCGGTGGTTAAGCTGAAAGAAATTATTCAGAGCGAAGCGTTCAAAAAGCGGGAGTCAGATCTGAATATTTCCTTAGGCAAGGACGTTTCCGGTTTTCCGTGGGTAGCGGACATGGGTAGCATGCCCCACCTTTTAGTGGCCGGTGCCACGGGTTCCGGGAAGAGTGTCTGCATCAATTCAATTATTATCAGCCTCTTGTATCAGAATTCACCGGATAAGCTAAAACTGATTTTAGTTGATCCGAAACAAGTGGAACTGACCATCTATAACGGTATACCACATCTGCTGACGCCGGTAATCACTAAGGCGGATAAAACAATCAATGCGCTTAAATGGGCTGTTGCCGAAATGGAAAGAAGATTTGAATTGCTGTCACAAACCGGCCAGCGGAATATTAAAGGATTTAATGCCGGAGTTGCAGAAGGACTGCCATATATCGTAATTGTGATTGACGAACTGGCGGATCTGATGAGCGTGAATGCACCGGAAGTGGAAGGATCTATTATCAGACTGGCGCAAATGGCCAGAGCGGTAGGTATCCATCTGGTAGTAGCCACGCAACGGCCGTCAGTGGATGTCATTACCGGTCTGATCAAAGCGAATATCACTTCCCGCATTGCCTTTACGGTTGCTTCGGGCACCGATTCCAGAACTATCCTGGATTTCGCCGGGGCGGAAAAACTCTTAGGTAGTGGTGATATGCTTTACGTATCCGCCCAACTTTCCAAACCGAAACGTCTGCAGGGTGCGTATGTTACAGAACGGGAGATCCGGAATATTGTGGACTTTTTGAAAGAAAAAGGCGAACCGGAATATAACGAAGAAATTATTACCAGGCACGGAGCCCATGTCGGTGAAAAGGGCGAATCACTTTCGGAAGATGACGATGTGTTGGTGGACGATGCCCAGGAAATTATTTTGGAATCACAAAAAGCCTCCGCTTCTTTTCTGCAGAGGCGTATGCGGATCGGCTACGCGCGTGCCGCCCGCATTTTGGATATTTTGGAAGAGCGGGGAATTATCGGACCCGCGGACGGAGCTAAACCGCGTGATGTATATGTCAAAGATAAGGATGATATTGATATCATTTCTGATCCGGATAACCAAGATGAGGAAGAGGTTGTCGAGTCAGAATCCACCGAAGAAGAAATAGCAGAGGAAAAACAGAATAAACTTTAAAAAATGGACAGTTTCAAAGGGAAAGAAATTCGTGAAACCCGCACGCTTGGCGATAAACTGCGCGAAGCCCGTGAAGAGGAAAAAATATCCTTGGCGGATGCCGGCAGTGCGATACAGATCCGCAAAGAATATCTGCAGTATCTGGAAGAAGGGGAATACAGTAAACTGCCGGGGGAGGTTTATATCAGAAATTTTCTGATCAAATATGCCGAACTTCTCCGTTTGAATCCGAACAGGGTGATCGAACTGTTCGAAGCAGAAAAAAAGATCTTTAAGACTATTACTCCGCTGGAAAAACACCCGACGGACGGAAAGGGCGTAGTTCGCAACCACCCGATTATTAATCCCAAATTTTTCCGAACCGGCTCGGTTGTCCTGATTATTGTTGCGCTGTTGGTCTATTTCGGAATTGAGGTCAGCAAGACCGTATCGCCCCCTTCCCTGGTTATCTATTCTCCGCAGGAAGATAACATCACGACTTCGGAATATTCGTATGAAATTTCCGGTCAGACGGAAAGTGAAGCAACTATTTCAATCAACGGCGAGGAGATTCTGGGTGATCCGAGCGGATATTTCCAGGCGAAAGTTGATTTGAAAGAAGGAATTAACATACTGGAAATAACCGCTGTCCGGAAGAGCAGTAAACCAAATACTGTTTACAAAAAAATCAGAGTGGAACCGGGAGAAATTTAAATACAATATTTTAATTTTTAACTTAAACTTTATGCCAAAAAATCCAATTGGACGGTCCGATGAAAAAGACAAAGCCGCACAGGTAGCGATCGATCAGATCAAAGACCGGTTCGGTGCCGGAGCGATTATGAAATTGGGCGACACGCAAAAAATAAAAGTGGATTCCATCTCAACCGGCTGTGTTTCCCTGGATATCGCGCTCGGCGTGGGCGGAGTACCACGGGGCAGGATTATTGAAATCTACGGTCCGGAATCATCCGGCAAAACAACCCTGGCTCAGCACATCGTCGCTGAGGTGCAGAAAATCGGCGGAACCGCGGCATTCATCGACGCGGAACATGCGCTGGATCCCGGATACGCCAAAAAAATCGGCGTGGATACGGAAGAACTGTTGATCTCCCAGCCGGACACCGGTGAACAGGCTTTGGAAATATTAGAAACCCTGGTGCGTTCCAACGCGGTGGACGTGGTAGTGGTGGACTCGGTTGCCGCGCTGACACCGAAGGCGGAGATTGAAGGTGAAATGGGTGATTCGCACATGGGTCTGCAGGCCAGACTGATGAGTCAGGCCTTAAGGAAGTTGGCGGGCATTATCAGCAAGAGCAATACCGTAGTAATCTTCATCAACCAGATCCGCATGAAGATCGGTGTATTTTTCGGCAACCCCGAAACGACCACCGGTGGCAACGCGTTGAAATTTTACGCATCAGTCCGTATTGAAGTACGCCGTTCAGCGCAGATCAAAAAAGGCGAGCAGATTATCGGCAACCGTGTGAAGGTGAAAGTGGTCAAAAACAAAGTAGCCGCTCCTTTCCGAACGACTGAATTCGACATTATGTACAACGAAGGAATCTCCATGGCGGGCGACCTGATCGATACCGCTCTGCAGTACGGCGTGATGACCAAAAACGGCAACTCCTACAGCTATGGCGAGGCGAAACTGGGTGTCGGCCGGGAAACCGCCCGCATGGCATTGAAGGAAGATAAAAAGCTGATGAAGGAGATTAAAGAGAAAGTCCTGGTCGCGGTAAAAGTCGCCGAGGAAAAATAGAAGCAACTTTCTAAGTAAACAAAAACCCCCACGCTCACGATGAGTGCGGGGGTTTGAATTTGAATTAATTTACTCTTTCTACGTACTGCCCTGATTGGGTGTTCACCCGGATCGTATCACCTTCTTTGATGAAGAGCGGGGTCTGGACGGTATAGCCTGTTTCCACAGTAACCGGTTTGTAAACACTGCCTTGGGCGGTGTCACCCTTCACTCCCGGAGGAGCGGAGGTTACTTTCAGTTCCACTTTAGCCGGCAGGTTGATCGATACCGCTTTGCCGTCAAAATTCAGGACTTCCACATCAGAATCTTCTTTGACGAAGTTGGATATTTCTCCGATCTGCGCTTTCGGCAGGACAAACTGTTCAAAAGATTCGCTGTCCATGAAATAGAAGTCATCACCGTCGCGGTACAGGAAATTCGCCTTGGTGCGCGTGAGATCCGCTTCCTGGATCTTGTCACCGCCCCGGTAAGATATTTCCAATGTTCCGCCGGAAATCACGTTGCGCATTTTTGTACGTAGTACTGCTCCGCCACGGCCCATTTTCAAATGATCGGTAGAAAGAATTACATATGGTTCGCCGTTTTCCACGACCACAGTACCGATTTTAATTTCGTTCATGCCTAACATATATTTTTCTCTATTATCTGGTTGTATAAGGGATCAGTGCCATAAACCGGGCGCGTTTTACCGCCTGGGCCAGTTTGCGCTGATGTTTGGAGCAGGTTCCGGTTTTTTTCCTCGGCAAAATCTTGGCATAGGAGGAAAGAAATCGCTGAAATGCTTTGGTGTCTTTGTAGTCAATTTCCGCAATCCCGTTGGCGCAGAAATGACAGACTTTGATTTTTGGTAGACTATTAGTGGTTGTTGTGCGTGGTCTCATATTTATAGGGGGTTAAAAAGGAATATCCTCGACATTGATCTCTTCTTCATTCGATGAAGTTGGTGGCTGTGGTGTAGCTTCCGGTCTGGATGCGCTACTGTCAGTCGGACGGTCGCCCGGTCTGCCCAGCATGATCATATTTTCACCGACTATTTCCGTGCGGTAACGTTTCTTGCCGTCATCGCCGTCCCAAGAACGGGTCTGCAGACGACCTTCAATGTAAACCTGTCCGCCTTTTTTCAGATACTGCGCGGCAATTTCCGCCAGCTTGCCCCAGGTGACAATGTTATGAAACTCGGATTTTTCCTGTTTCTGTCCGCTTTTGTCGGTCCAGTTGAAACTGGTGGCCAGGGAAAAAGTGGCGACAGTCTGTCCGGAAGGAATAGTCTTGGTTTCCGGATCGCGGGTCAGTCGCCCGATGATTGTTGCTTTGTTTAAGTCCATAGTATTTTTGGTAAAGATTAATTATGTTCCTAAAATATCGTCATCGAGAATATGATCCAGTTTCTCGTCCAGTTCCTCGAGCGATACTTTCTTCGGTTCCTTCTTAACCGGTTTTACTTCCTTTTCTTCTTCTAGCGGTTTCGGATCGGCAAATGAAGGTCTCGGTACGGCAGGTGCTTCCACTTTGGCGGCGACCGGTTCTTCGGCTGCGAAGATTGGTTTCACTTCCGCCGGTTTCTCAATTCTTCTTTCCTTGGCTTCTTTCGCCCGTTTCTCCGCTCTGGCGATTGCCAAAACGTCCCGGACGGTTACGATGTGTCTGGTTACTTCGTCCATAATCGCCAGTTCTTTTTCAATCTTGCGCAGATTGGCGCCCGGCAGATCAAAATCAACCTGCACGTAAAAACCATAGCGCTGGTTTTTGATCGGGTAGGCCAGTTTTTTCTTGCCCAGGTTGTTGTCGCGGACGATCACGCCCTCGTTTTTCTTGATCAGTTCGAACACTTTGTCGCGAACAAAAGGAATCTCTTCCTCAGAAATTTTGGAAGAGACAATTACTAAAAGCTCGTAATTTTGCATATTTTGACCTCTTTCTTGCCTGTCCATCTTGAAATGGTCGTCTATTTCCAAGACATGGGATTGAGCAGGCATTAATTTATAAGTTGTAAAGTTCCCCGCAATCTTACCAAAGGCAGGGGAAGGTGTCAACCCCCACACCCATACATGGGTGTGGGGGTTGCGTGTTGCGTTCCGCTTTCCAAAAAACCCGATTTCTTTAACCCCAAACCGGTTGCTTGTCGTAGCACGCGCGGTGATTTGTTTTATAACGTTTCGGGTTAGTCGATGTCTGGCGATAGAGGAGTATGGGCGGAGGTTTGCTAATAAGCAAACCGGAGTCAGATATTCGCTGTTATATGGTGTACGTATTTTCCTTTGATTTGGGACAAGCAAGTCTTTCAAAAAAGTATTATGAATTTCGTTTTTTACCACCAAGCTAGTCTTTTCATATGTTCTTCGTATGCAGTGGAATTTTTTTGAAATTCGGTAAAAGACTTATTGAATAGGCCTGCAGATATTGGGCCCCAATGATCTTTGCTTTTATCCGCTTCATCTAACATCATTTTGAAAGGATTTTCACCGAAGCGTCTTTGATATTTCCAGGCAAATCTACCAGGAGGCCCCCAACCACTTTGATTGACGTGTGAATACTCAAGGGCAAAAAGTATTTCAAAATAATCGAATAGATATTCGTAATTTCTTCCTAAGAAAAGTAAGTCTTCTAAAGTTGGCTGTAAAGTAGTAAACAGTTGCTCGCTTCTCGGCGCATAATGCCTTTCTCGACCAGGTATCCACTTAAATGATTCATGGATTTCTGACAAATTTGCCCCCACTGGAGTAACAAGTGCTTCACTTTGATCCGACAGGGGCTCTGGTCTTACTGGAGTTTCAAAAATAATCTTTAGCGCACCATAATTCTGACTGGACAGGGCAGTAATACCTGCCGAATACATTAGTAGTTGAATTGGATACCAAGTAAATCGAAGCCATAGCACCGTTCCTGATGAACCTTTATCGGCTTCAGCCAAACGTGTAAATATTTTATTGAGCTGTTGTAATTGTTCGCTGTTACCCCATTTAGCCAACAAGATAGAGATAACTTGTAGGTCTTTCGATAATTCTTCGTATTCACTCAAACGTTGAATAAATTGATCCTTTTGAGCAGGGATTCCCTGTACTGGGAAATTACGTAAATCAGTTTCATCCAAAAAATGGCGAATGTGCTTTGAAACAAAATCATCTAATTTGATCTTGTTTGAAGGAACTGATAGCAATTCTTTGATTGTGTCGGCGATCGGTGTTTTTGGTTCAAATGGAGTCTCAATTTGAGGTGATGTATTCACTAAGATATCAACCTCTCCAGGCTCACCCTTTTCAGATGATTCGGGCTGAGGGGAGGAATTCTTTTTTTGTTCTAATACAGAGGTGTCAAAAATAAATTCGCCGTCACCATCCACAAAACCATAATGAGGAGTTTGGTGTGAGTATTGATCATTAGCAACATGGTCAAACACGTATGCCATTACGCCACTTGCCGAGATAATGCCGTCTTTTGTTGAAGCTGCCCCATCCAAAGCGTCTAGTAAGTGAGAAGTAAAAATCGAATGGTCCGGTCTTGTTCCGTTCCCATCTGCGACTGTCTCATTAGCTTTACCGGCAGTAAGTAGTTGGCGTGAATATCGTTTTAGCATGTCTCCAATAAAGCGCATACTGCCTAGTGATGGGGTACGAAGAAAGGCTAATCCCCCATAGCACGCATCCATAAGAAAGAATATGTGCTTGGCAGGAATTAAATCAGAATTTCTAGTAAATTCGTCCCATCGAATTAATGTATCAATTTCATCTGGTTTGCCTTCGGCTGGAACAAGATAGCCGACCTCACCTCTTTTTCCAGAAACAGTATGGCCATGACCAGCATAAAATACTATCAACCTGTCGTCGGGGAGAGTCTTTTTAAAATCAAGAAATGATTTATTGATGGTATCCTTTGTTGCGTCTTTGTCGATTAGTAAGGAAATATTCGATTTTGGAAACTGAAACTTTTTTTCTAAAATATCGGCAACTGCTTCGGCATCACTTTTTGCATACCCTAAAGGAGGGGCAAATTTGTATTGATTAATACCAATTATTAATGCCCAGCTATTTGTATATTCTGGTTGGTAGACTAGTTTTTCTTGGGAGGACATCTTTTAAAAAACGAAATTTATAATGATTTTTTGACGGAGCGATAGCTTGAATGAAGGCATATATGCCTTATAATTTGTTTATTATACGAAGCTTTCTGTATCAAGCCCCGATTCCAGTCTAGCACAATTGCTAATGGTAGGTAATTTGGATGAGTGGGTTAAATAATATTACAGGTCTAAATCGTCAACAATAATTGCACCTGTGACATCTCGTGTATCTTGTTTTAGTGATTCCAGGTCCTTTTCATCAATGCCTTGTTTCATATCAGTATAGATTTTCTTCATATCCTCACGACTAACTTTTAGCGCTTCCGCAAGTGCCAATAGCTTTATATCGTTACCGATTCGTGCCACTCTTAGCATTTTCCTGTTAAACTCAACTTGGCGACTGATTTGAAAGCCAACCCAAAGTATGCAGAGGAAGAAGTAGAACATGAACCATTTAATATCTTCTATAAAGATAATTATGACTAATCCAATGACAGTGAAGAATATGAATTCATGGAAATTTTTCATAGAATAGTTGTTAGTTAATATTATTTAGTTCACGAACCGGCTAGCCCGTGTTAGCTGATGTACTGTTAATACTTCAGTAACCCCGCTTTTTTTAAAGCCCTGGATATTTCTCTATGATCTTTATCGATCGCTTGTCTCTTAACAAAGTTTGGATTTTTCTTGCATCGTTTTTCTATTATCTTGATTAAGTCTTTGAATACACCCCGTACCTCATCGAGACTTTTTTTGCTGCTTGGAAATCTTTTACCATGAAATGAGAAGTCGTCTCCAATAAAGTTACCAAAATCAGAAATATGGACACGTTTTTTTCGGCTTGGTGTTAAAAAGCCAAGACATCGGTCTTCAATATGCTCCAGATGGTTCCTGATAGTTTTTATCTCAAATATATCCTTGATTCTGGTTTCAAGACTTTTAATTTCAACATCGCCTGTTTCCTCATACAAATTATGTAACAGTTTGTAAATCTTATCTATACAAATAAAGAAGAAATGAGTATCGCATGCAAGGTAGGTATGTAGAAATTTGTTCTTCCTGCTAAAATTTCCACCATGCGCTCTAGCGATGAACCTTCTCATTTCAGATCTGTGTTTTTCTAATCGTCTTATCTCTAAGATTGACCCATTCACATAATTCTGAATGTTATTGAGCAGCAAAAAAAGCCGTGTGGATTTTTTAGCATTCGTATCAAGGTAGGGATAGTATTTGGTTATTGAATCAAACATGATATTAACAGTATTTCTTCTAACTTTTTATTTTGCTATCTTCACCGTGAAATTAGCATAATTCTCTATAGTTAGCAATAATCACGAACAACCCCCACCTTTTTGCCAAAAGCGGGGAGGGAAAGGGAGGAAATTACTCTATTTAAACAAAACTCTAATGATACCCGCTATTGGTTGTCTTTTTTCAGTATCAGAAACAACTGGGCCAGGATCAACAGCCCGAAGAAAATCCCTAGGTTCACTCCGGCGGGGATGGCGAAGGCCGGCACGATTTTTTCCATTTCATATAACGGCAGATCCATCTGATCAAACAAAGCATTGGTTGAGTGTCTCAGAAAAGTTATGCTAAAAGTTAGAAACAGTAGAAGATAGTATACTGCCAATCCGAATCTGGCAAAGCGACGGTTGTGATAAAAAAGATAAGACAGAACTAATATCGCGAAGATTGCAAAGCTCAAAAGGTAAGTACCCTGTGCCTTAAATATGAAATTGCCAAATAGGGGAAAAGCGCCTTGGAGGAAGATGAAAAGAAAAAATACAGAAACCCAGAGATAGTTCAGCAGTATGATCGCAAGTTTATTGGTCGAAAGGTTGGCGAAATAACTGTCTGAATTGGTAGTGTTAAACAATTGCTTGGTTTTTTCGTTTATGTAAAATTTTATCAAAAAGTAAGGTATGGCAATCAAAAAGAATGAAATAAGAATTATGATGGTCAGCGATTGATAGGGCGCTATGGTTTTAAGCAGATTAAAGGAAAGCAGAATACTGGCTGTTGTTATGCTTCCAATAATAATAAGTTTTTTTAAGAATGCAATAGACAGATTGTATCCCCATTTTTTGAATCGGAAATTCCCGATCCCGAGGGGGATGCCAAAAAGTGCAAAGAAAAAATATGCCATTACATTGAGCACTATAAATGCAAACATCAGACTGCCAAAGCCAAAGCCTTCGTAGTGAAAATTTCCTCCTTCAGCAAATGCATAAAAGGATGTGAATTCGGCAGGGACCAGCAACATCGAAAACAACCCGCCGACCAGCAGGACAAGTCCGATAGTTTTTATTAACAAGACTCTTTTGTTTGATCCCGGTTTTGTCGCCATCTCTTCAAAATCAAATTTATCTTTTAAATTTGGTACTATTTCAGTCTAGCACCAAGGTTATAGCCGGGCAATATGCACAAAAAACCCGATTGCTATAATTCCAGACTAGTCGCTTGTCGGAGAGGGTTCTAAATAATTGTGGATTCCCGGGTCCTGCCTCGCCTTGATCCGGCGGAGCGGCGGCAAGGCGGGCAAGCCCGAGAATGACAGTAAATTATTGACACTAACGGGTGTTTTGTAGTAAAAGAAAGGCACCTGCGCCAACCACGTTTTCCAAATTGAGGGGGGTGTTTATGTCTTCAGATCTTAGGGCGGCGGTGATCAAATACACTGCCAAACAGCTCGGCGTGAGCGAGGATCAGGTCACCTTGGACACGGTGATTCCCGACATCCACAGTCTGGTCACATTCGTGGCCATCGAGACCGGTAAGATCAGTTTCGTCCAGGATGTCCGTGCGAAGCACACCGTGGCGAAGGCGATCAAATCGTTCCTTTAGTAGGGGTCGGATGTCTAGACCCCTTTTTTTATTTCCGCGAAAGAGAGGATTATTGTTCAGCTTTTTTCTCAATCTTTTTCGCCACAGTGCGGTTGAGATCATTGCGCCAGTTGTTGGTAAAGGTTTTTGTTTCGCCTAAGAGTCCGTCACAGAAGGCGGCTACATCTTGTCCTGTAATCTCCAGCGCGCTTCGACCATTGATGACTCCTTCTTCGAAGAGTTCGAGTAAACCTTTCAATACGTCTATTGATCCCAGTCCATTTTTAAACATGTAGCCTTTGATTTCATCATAGACAATCTGATAATCACGGGGCATTTTTTTGGCACGCGCTTCCATAGCCCGCCATTCTTTTTTATCGCCGGTTACTTTTTTCCAGAAGTTGTTGATCTCTTTTAATACGTTAGCCATTTGATTGTTCCTTTAGTTTGTTAATACTTTTTGTGATAAATTGCCATTTCCCCCAGAAGACGGACAGCTCCTTGCGTCCCGCGCTGTTGAGTGTATAGAATTTGCGCATCGGTCCCAGCTCGGAAGACCTTTTTTTGATATTCACCAGCCCGCTTTTTTCGAGCCTTAGGAGGATGGTGTAAACCGTTCCTTCCACCACCTCTGTGAAGCCGAGTCCGCGGAGCTTGGATGCTATTTCGTAGCCGTAGGTTTCCTCCCGGCTGATGATCTCCAGGATACAGCCCTCGAGTACGCCTTTTAACATTTCCGTAATGTTTTCCAAAGTATTTCTCCTTTCCAATATTACTTGCTTAATATGTAGTATCACTTACTACCACTACATAGTATCACGTAGTAGTTTTGGTGTCAAGAGATAGGGATTAGGTTTTAAGGGTAGGGTTGCCCCCACACCCAAGGCTGGTTGTGGGGGCTCTCCAGAAAACCCAATTTCTGTTGCTATGACTGGTCACTTTTCGGTGGACGTTTTCTAAAAACTTATGGATCCCCGGATCCCCGGCCGCCTAACTGCCGTTAGGCAGTGGGGCAGGCAAGCCCGAGGATGACAATCAAATAACAAGTCATTCCCGCGAAAGCGGGAATCCATGGAATTAATTTGATGCTGATATTAGCTAAAATTAGCCCATTTAGTATTGACCCCGTTAGAGGAGTTCCTCTAAGCGGGGTTGACAAAAACCCAGTTTAGGTGTATGCTGTCAGGTTTCATGGTTCATTGAAATATCACTGCGTATATTGCCGTGGCGTCCAGATTAGAAAGAAGATCAGTCTAATTTGACCGCTCCGGCAATGTTGCCAAGCATGACATCCTAATGTCCAGTATGGATTCCAAAGCCATGAAGGAGATTTCCATGAAGAAGTCGTACATGACTCAGGACGACATCTACGTTGCCCAGGCGTGGAAGAGTCTGGCGAAGAAGCTGTTTCCTTGCCAGATCGTCGTGACGCTGGTCATGGTGACGCTGACCTACATCGCCCGGCGCTTCATCAATCACCACTATTTCGATCATGTGGTGACGGATGCTGTCGCTGGCAACATCCCCAACGTGGTGATCGCGCTCGTAGCGTTCATCTTCGCCGGTGTGTTCGCGGTGGCTGTCGCGACCAACATCGCGTTCAGGAACGCACCGATTCGTACGATCACGCTCGTTCTGCTCACGTTCCTGGTACCTGCTGTGATCGGCGCCTTCTCCAGCTTCTGCTCGCACATCTATCTCCGGCCGGCGGATATCGTGTATGATTTCATTCCGGCGGTTCTGCTCATCGGGGTCTGGTGGTACACCAGCAACGCGCTCGATGAGGCCAGCGGATCGAACTTCGGTCAGAGCAAGGTCGCGAAAAGGATTCGAAACAGGATCGAGTACGCCTGTATCGGACAGTTCGCGATCTTCATGATTCTGATGGCCTACGTCATCGGGATTTAACTGCCCTTTTGACCTGAGCAAGTCCTAAGAAGTGCTCACCCGCCAGGTAACTGACGGGTTTTTTCTTTGCCAAAAAATATTAACCGATAATCAAAAACAAGCGCGGTCAAACCCGCGCCTGCATTTATATTTTTTACAAACAGTTATTTGATTAGTTGCATTTTTCAAATGATGTGAGGTGTTTATCCTGTGAGGCATCCATCAGGCTTGTAAATACCGTTGTAATATCTTCGTATTCGGTCACGGCGGGCAATAATTCATCTCTGTACAATCTCGCGTTGGCGATCTCAGCTTCTACTCCCACCTGACATGTTTCTTTTATTGTCACGGGGATTTCAATAGTCGCAGGCTGATATGGATCCTCGGGTATTGTCTCGCCGTATTTATCATACAGCGCTTTCAGCGAACTGATGTGCTGTTCTTCCGCGCGGATGATCATTGAAAACGGCCGGACTGATCCGAATTTGCTTATTACCGCCTCATAAGTGGCGCGCGCTTTGTATTCGTCGTCAATAGCGCTGTTTAAGGCAGTCACAACGCTATTTGGTAGTTCACCCGCCGGATATTCCAGATTGCTGACCTGCAGACAATCGTCCGCCACGCAGTTGGATTTTGTGATAACTTCCGTTTCCGAGGTGTTGGTGTTCGAAATATTGACGTTACTAGTGTTTACATTACCGGCATTCACATTGTTTAAATTAACGTTTTGGTTTGAATTATCATTCTGGAAATAATTATAAGATACAAATGCCCCGGTTAAAATTACGATAACTCCTAAAACTATGATCCCGTATTTCATAATCATCACCCTTAATAATTAACGTGCAATTTGATTATAGCAAGTTTATTTTGCCCACTATAATGCCCCTTTCCCAAAATTCTGAAAGGGGCACTGACTGGAGAGAACTTTTTAGCTTGCTAGATCACACTCACCGTCACCGGTTCCGTTCCCACTACCGTTTCCAGCGCCATTATTCTGTCCATTACCGCCCTGGCCGAACCCCAGGCCTCCGGAATATGGTCCTTCGCCGGTTTCACGTAGCTCGTTTCTCTGCGCCACTCTTTCTGCAATTTCTTCTTCACTGAAACCGCGTTCCTGCCATCTGGCCACCGCATTTGCTTCCATTTGCGCGTTCATTTCATCGATACTGACGCCCTGCTCCAAAGCGATCTCTTGATAATCTTTTGTCTCGCGTGCAGCAGAAAGCTCTTCAGTCGTCATACCTAGAATTTCCGCTTTTGTTTCCAACATGTTTGTTGAACCGTTACCGTTACCTTGCGCGTATACGACACCGCCGGTTAATGTTGCAATCGCAGAGATACCGAGGATGCCGCCTAATAAATATTTATTCATATAATTTTATTATTTGTTAATGTTAATTATTAATCCGACCTTTCACAACCTACTTGCATTCCCTTACTACGTGGTGGTATGGTATTTTATTTCAAAATATTTCCACAAAAAAAATTCCACTTATCGCGGAACTGCTATTCTATTCAATGATGAGAAACTTGGATCAGCCGGCTTATTTGAAAGCGATTATCTGGAAACCGTATTTATCTACTTCTGCTTCGGTCCAGAAATTTTGGTCTTTGGTCTTAATAACGTGAGTAACCTCTTTTTCTATTTTCCGACCTGAATATTTTTTGGTCTGAGGATCCCATTCTTTCAATACCAGAAGATCGCCCGGCTGACAGTCGAAATCAGCCAATCGGAGTTCATATTTTTTGTCCCCGTCCATTATTTTTTGAAAATATTCAGGCCAAATTTTCTTTTCAATTTTTTTCATGTGAGCAATGTTTGTGATACGGGTAAAGCCCTATGTCTTCTCAACCTTCTTTTTAATTTCTTCCAGAATTTCGATCTGCATTTCCTGTATCTGCATCATTTTTGACCATTGATCCAGAAGCAGATGATCCACTTTCTCGTGCAGTGTCCGTATTTCGATTTCCGATTTTAAATTGACCTTGTAATCATTTTCCGATCTGATTCGGTCTTTCTTCTCCTGCCGGTTCTGACTCATCATAATGATCGGCGCTTGAATAGCGGCGATGCAGGATAAGATTAAGTTCATCAAAATGAAGGGGTAGGGGTCGAATGGCTTCTTCAGAATAAGCATACTGTTTAATGAGATCCACCCGAATAATATAATGAAAAATATAATAATGAATTTCCAACTGCCGCCGAACAGTGCGACTCTGTCAGAAATCTTATCACCTAATTTCAAATCTTCTTTTGCCAGGACATTATCATTTTCTGTAATTGTTTCATTTTCTTTTATACTTTTTAACACTTCATTCTGCAGATTCTGAATATTTCCCGTTTCTTCTTTGATGATGTTTAGTATGTATTTATCTCGGTATTTGTTGTAATCATCTTTACAAATCTTATTTGTATCCGACCAGTCCGGAAAATCAATTCGAATCAAAGATTCAATCTCATGCCGGATGCCATGTCCTGATATCAGATCATCAGCTGAAAATGTTTTTTTACAAATGTCACAAGTATTCATATTAGTGGCCTCCCATTATTTTTTAAACCACTTTGGCATAAAGATACGCGTCGTGTAGTTCATCACCGCGCCGCGCCGCTTTGCGCATAATGCCTTCTTTTTTGTATCCGCATTTGATCGCTACTTTCTGACTGCCGGAATTTTTAGTATTCATCTTGATTTCGATCCTGACAAGTTTCATTTTTTTGAATCCTATTTTTTCCAACTGTTTTACCGCTTTGGTGGTGATACCTCTGCCCCAGTAGGCCTCGTCTAGAAAATAACCGATCTCTCCGCACTGTTTATTGTCGGGGTTGATTTTGATTCCGCAACCGCCTACCATCTTTGTATCGTACATGATAGCGAAGTGCTGGTTCAGACTCTTTTTATTCTGCTTGGCGTGTTTCTGAAGTATCTTTCTTTCTGCTTCAATTGATTTTGGGCAGATCCGGAAATAAATAAAATTGGGGTTGTTTAATATTTCATAAAACCTTTTGGCGTCGGATACTTTCTGTTTGCGGATTGTTACTTTGGGCATGCTATTTATGCATTTGATTTGGATGATTACCGTTGCCTTCCTCAATAATTTTTATGATAATTAATGAGATTACGGAGGCGACAAGTATAACACCTAGTGTGCTTAGTGCTTTCCAGGCAACATCATCATTGTATACACCCCAAATAGAAAGTATGGATAATGTTGCCATCAAAATGACGGCCATGGTAAGTATAATCGCTACCCATCTTCGGGCTGTTTTTAGCATAGTATTTTTGAATTATTGATTTAAGTCTTCGGAATATGAGGCTTTAGCTTTATATGAGGTAAGGCTAAAGCCTTACATTCCATTACCATTTAATTTTTAATGTCTTCAAACTAGTTATCACTTTTTGCTGAAGCTTGTTGAATCCGCCGACAGCGTTCCAGGTGATAGTCATAAAAAACACATCCTTCGCCAATACAGCTGGTACGTGGGCAGACGGTGGCAAGTTGGTTCGGATCAATCGCTTTTTTTAAAATTTCCTTAATTTCTTCTAAGCTCAATCTGGTTGGCGTCACGCCCTCCGGTGCGATCCCGCCGTTCTGAATGCTATTGGCAGTGGTGTCATAATACCATTCTTCCACCCCCTTCAGGCGAGCGGATTTTGCCAGTTCATCAATGCTGGTGATTTCTAAGATAGCATCTTTCTTGCGTGCCTCTTCTATCCGGAGCATGACAGCGACGTCTTTGAGGTTGATGTCGCGCATTTGCCTGGTAATCAAGTTGGTGTGTCCCGTAGAAAGTCTTTGTACGACTACATCCGCTTTAGTGTCCGGATTTGCCCGCAAAAAACCCACCAGACTAATATCATCATTTTCTACGACCACGATTTTTACCAGTTTCTTACCCTGGAATACTTCAAACTGGTCGGTCTTTTTTTCCTGCTGGAGTTTTTCCCATTCCTGCGGAAGAACGGTCATTCTTTTGCGTTCCTCGCGGTAGTGTGAAACAAAAATCGGCATGACAATATTGATAATCTTCTGCGGCTCACTTTGGTATTCGCGGTTCAGGTTCATAATCAGGCCGGAAAGGCCGAAAGCCCGGTCGATCGGGTCGCTCGAGATAATCCCTTTTCCTTCCAGATCGTCTCTTTTGACATAAGTAATCAGTTTCTTCAGTGCTGGGTCATTTTCCACACCTAGGAATTTTGCCACCAAAGTAGTGGCACATTCTCCCGTGTTATCTTTACCGCCTTCCTCGGTGTGGTGGTCAAATTTTCCGCCACCCATGTCGATGAGTAAAATACCCTCGCTTTCCAGTTCATCAGTATTCCTGCCTTCCGGAACACTGTTCCAGAATTCAATCTTGCTGTTTCTAACCCCCGGGAACTTTTCTTCGCCAAAAAGCTTCAATAACATAATCGCTACGATATTGTCCGGATGCGGACGGGGAAAGATTACGATTGTATGGATTGGTTGGGACATGGGGTTTTTATACTGTCATCAAAGTAATTACTGAATGTCACTTCGACCGTAGTGGACCCGCCTCGCGTCGACGAGTAGAAGCGAGTCGAGGCGGGGAAGTCTATAGATTTCTCGGCTTCGTCTTGCTTTGCGCGACTACGCTCGAAATGACACACAGGAGGGAAGTAATGGTTTCATACATAAGTATAACGCAAAAAGCTTTATAAAAAAAGTAGGCCCCCGGAGTAAATCATCATGCAGAATTGCAGACGAAATACTCGCGGGGGCACAGGGGTGAAAGAGCGAAACGATGCTGGCGAACGCTAGCGGATGGTTTCCTTCACCAGGTCGATGAAGGTCTCCGCGCGCCGGCCGGTCGGAGTGGTGTTGCGAGCGCCACCCGAACCGTTGAGGATCGCGTTGATCCTCGTGTCATAGAACCAGAGGTCCTTCGCGTCACGGCCGTCGGTGCGGTAGGCACTCTCGGTCGCGATGATGACGTCGTACAGTCGGTTCAGGTTGATCCGCGGCTGGACCCGGTTGGAGGTCAGGATGACGATCCGCTTGGAACGACTGACTACGATGATCAGGTCGACCCGACCATCGTTGAGGAGGGCGCGGGGGACACGGGTGTCGTCGGTGTGGATCAACACACCGCGTTGATCCCGACCACTGGACTTGAAGACGAACTTCGTCGTGTCCTTGTGGTCGAGGATGTCGATCGCCTTGTCCTTGGCCACCTCGTTGGCGGCCTTGCACTTGGCGAACACCTCGCGCCACCAACGAGCCTCGCGGAGGATCTCACTGTCGGTGGCGCCGGTGATCATCAGGTTACGGATGTAGCCTGCCATACACCAGGGGGACTCGTGGTTGCCCAGATGCTGGACGAGCGTCTGGACGTCGGGATGCCGACGGTCCACGGGGACCTTCAGCTCCTTGCCGATGCTGTTGACGTAGGCGTCGATCACGCGGAAGATCCGCGAGATGACGGTCATGGGGGCATACCCTTGCTTGTACATCTCCCGAAGGAGCCATACGAGCGAGTAGGGCAGACCCTTAAGTCCACCCGTCTCGTTGTTCTCGTTGCAGATCGCAACGAGCGGGATCAGGCGGTGACTGCGAACCTTCAGGGTCTCGGCGACGATCTCCGTCGCGGAACCCTTACCGGCCACTTGGTACTTGTACGGACCGATGTCGATGATGAACATGCGGTCCCGCTGCCACTCGTCGATCTGGGACTGTTCCGGCTGGAACTCGCCCGAGAGCACGAGGTTGAGGTCTTCGAGCTTCGTGACCGTGAACCTGCAGTACAGGTACAGGGCGACGATCTTGTCGAACACCGGACGAGCGGGGATGACGACGCCAGTAAACCGCTTCATGGCTTTCTCCTTCGGCCAGAAGTAGGTGCACATGTGTCTCGGGAATCGAGACGGTCATGTTTTCAAGGAGCGGATCTCCTTGTTGGAGCCCGCGATCACTTACAGTGATCCTAGGCTCAAACAAAAAGCTTTCAGTGTACACATGGAGAGACTCTGAAAGCGCTGAATGTTGACATAGCTCTCTCCTCTGTCCTCCGTAGTGCCGCGAATGCGGTACGAAGGAGTGACAGAATTCTATGTTAACAGGCCAGTATACACCCAAAAGGGGGTTTTGTCAACCCCGTTAGAGAAACTTCTCTAACGGGGTCAAGACTGTGTGGGCTAATTTTAGCTAATGTTAGCAATTAATTAATTTGATGGATTCCCGGATCCCCGGCCGCCTAACTGCCGTTAGGCAGTGGGGCAGGCAAGCCCGAGAATGACAAATAATACACCCCACCCCTGTCATTCCGGAATCCGACGAGAGGAGGATATCCGGAATCTATCTTAATCCGCTCAAGCGCTCCGACAAGCGACCTGTCTAGGATTATAGTAATATGGTTTTCTGGAGAACTGAACCCCACCCTTAACCTTTAGGCAATAGACAAGTATAATTAAAACACCATGCAGAAAAAACTGGAAAACATACCACAAAAACCGGGGGTCTATTTTTTCAAAGACGGGAAGAATAATATTCTTTATATCGGCAAGGCGACGAACCTGAAAAGCAGGGTGCGTTCCTATTTCCAGAAATCCGCTTCCTTGGAAATTACTAAACAGATCATGGTGCAGAAAGCGGTGGACGTAGATTATGTAATTGTAGACTCGCCGACAGAGGCACTACTACTCGAATCCAGCTTAATCAAAAGATACAAACCGCCGTATAATATTAATCTTAAAGATGACAAATATTTTGTTTATCTGAAGGTGACACTGGAAGAGGAGTTTCCGCGGGTACTAACGGTGCGACGGGTGGAAAAAGATAAAAACCGCTATTTCGGCCCATATGCATCCGCCACAGCGGTCAAAAACACTTTGCATCTATTGAAAAGGATATTCCCGTACAAGATTTGTAAAAATCCTCCAGAGCAACCGTGTCTGGGTTATCACATCGGCAGGTGCCTTGGGCATGTTACAGATGTAAATACGAAGAAAGATTACCAGCAGATCGTCCAGGGTGTTCTAAACTTTCTGGAAGGAAAAAATACCAAGATTGTTTCCGATCTGAAATCCGAAATGAAACTGGCAGCCAAGCAGAAGAGATTCGAAAAGGCGGCCAGGCTACGCGATCAGATTTTTTCCATCGGATCGGTAATGGAAAGACAGAAAGTGGTGTCCACCAAAAAAGAAAACCAGGATTATATCAGCATTGCCCGTACTGAAAGTATCGCCGCAATCAACCTGTTTATGGTACGCGAAGGAAAACTGATCCATCAGGAAAGCTTTCTACTGGAGCATGTGAAAAACCGGCCGGATGAAAAATTGCTGGAGTCTTTTTTGAGCCAGTATTATTCACAAGTTTCCCAATTCCCAAAACAGATATTTATTCCGGTGGGGCTAAACGATGCTGAAATACTGGAACAGTTCACCAAAGCAAAAATTTCTGTGCCAAAAAGAGGAAAAAAACAAAAGCTGATCAAACTGGGTGCGGTAAATGCTGAGCAGTATTTGCGACGACATGAATTGGAAGTTGCTAGTCGTGACCAGATCGGCATGAAGGCGATTCAGGAGCTCGCGGAAAAGCTGGGTTTGAAAAAACCCCCGCACCGGATTGAGGCATACGACATATCCAATATCCAAGGGACAAACGCAGTCGGTTCCATGGTGGTTTTTACCGACGGTCTGCCGAATAAAGCACAGTATCGCAAATTTAAAATCAAGACTGTCAAAGGTGCAAACGATCCCGCAATGATGCGTGAGGTTTTGAGCCGGAGGTTTGAAAAAGTCAAAACAGAGATGAAAAACCGCTGGCTGTTGCCGGATCTGGTTATTCTGGACGGGGGAAAGGGGCAGTTGAGTTCTGGAGTTTCAGTCTTTGCGCGTAGTGGAATTAAAATCCCGATTGTTGCGCTGGCCAAGCAGGAAGAAGAAATATTTATTCCGGGGAAAAGTGAATCAATCAGGATCTCCCATGATTCGGAAAGTTTGAAACTACTACAAAGAATCCGTGATGAAGCGCACCGTTTTGCAATCGGATTTTATCGTTCAAGACACAGGAAGGCAACACACCGTTCGCTTTTGGACGAGATCCCGGGAGTCGGTCCCGTATTAAAGAAAAAACTGATCCTGGAATTTGGTTCAGTGCAGGGGATTCGTGAGGCAAGCGGACAGGAGTTAGAAAAAATATTAGGAAAAAATTTAGCCAAAAATATTAAACAATATATTTAATGACTGAACAAAAAGCAATTAATAAAAAATTAACCATGTGGAAGAAATGGAGAATTATTATCCTTGTTGCATTATTTCCAGTTATATATAGTATTCCTTTCTCTGTGTTTTGGAGACAGATATTATGGGCATATTATATTGGTTATTTAGCAAGCATTGTTGGAGGTTATCTCAAAACAGCATTTTCAAAAGTATTCAGTATTACGAAGTCAGTTGAAAATGCAAAAGGAAATTCAATAATACGTTCAATAGTATTCATTTTTATTGTAGTGGTGTCTGTATTTATAGGCTGGATATTTATTACGTTGTATATGATAGTGGATCTTATGATTAGTCAGGGTCAAGGAGATGTGGAATTATGGATGATAATGATTAGCATTTTCAGTTTCTTCAGCCCTACACTATGGCAATTTATCCGTAGTGGTTTATCTGAGAAACATATAAATAATTCCTGATTCAAATTATAAAAAAGGAACGTGGACTGATCAGTCCACGTTCCATTGACGGAAAACAATATGCCAGCAAAGAAAATAAATATTGAAGAGGAGAGTGAAGCACTGAAAGCAATCCGACGGCAGAAAAAGAAATCACCCAGAATGAAGGTTTCGGGGGGTTCTGTTCGTGAGCTCGCGAGGATTATTAAAAATAAATCTGTAAAAAAGTAACCATTGCCCGATGCATTTATTTCATAAATGCCCGGGTCGCAATGGTTTCTCTATTTCTATCATTGGATATATTTATTGGGTATTTCAGTGATAAAACGGGAGGGGACGGACATTCTGGTGCTACCCCAAATTGTTCTCTGTTCGGTATGCGTGATGTATACTCTTTTTCTGGCGCGGGTTATTCCGACATAGCAAAGCCTTCGCTCTTCTTCTATTGCACCGGGCTCAAACAAGCTGTTGGTATGGGGGAAGAGGCCTTCTTCCATGCCGGCCAAAAAGACAACGTCGAATTCCAGACCCTTGGCGTTGTGGGCGGTCATCAGCGTGATACCCGGTTTAGTGCTGTCTAGAAGGTCAATGCCGTTTACTAAGGAAACTTCTTCCAGATACTGGTGTATTCCATCCAATCCCAAAAGATTGTCAAACTTCTTTGCCACTGATTTTAATTCCATAATATTTTCCCAGCGGGTTTCGCCTTCGGGCGTGCCGTCCTGGGTAAATTTTTTATAACCGGTTTTCAAAAGAATCAGATCAATAATCTCTCTCGGCATCAAATCTTTTGCTTTGTATTTAATATCGTCAATCATTCCGGCAAAATTCTCGAGCGCCAGTGCCGCTCGTTTGGACAGTCCGGCGATCGACTGTGCTTCCATGGCTGCTTGCAGGCAGTCAATATTTTTTTCGGCGGCGTACCCGCATAAGACAGACAGTGTCTTTGTTCCGATCCCGCGGGTTGGTTCGTTGATTATTCTTTTTAAGCTGATAGAGTCTTTCGGTTCGAGTAGTATTCTCAAATAAGCCAGAACATCTTTAATCTCTTTGCGTTCATAAAACCGTACGCCGCCGACAATCTGGTAGGGCACTCCGTAGTCCAAAAGCGATTCTTCCAAGGCGCGGGACTGGGCGTTGGTTCGGTAGAGGATTACGTATCGTGATAAATCAACATCATTTCCCCTGATTTTTTTCTGAATTTCGTTTCTGACGGACGGTGACCCGATACGCATGCTTCTTTTGATCCCTTCCACTCGCATGATTGTATCCAGAATCCCCATTCCTTGAGATTCCTCTGATTCATAAACTATTTCATCATCGTCATTGTTACTTTCTTCTTTGGGATTTAAACCAAAAATTTCCTTAATAATAAAATCTCCTTCATCACCCTCGTCGTTAACTTGTTTAACAACTATTTTATGACCTTCAATCTGGTCCGTCCACAATTTCTTGTCAGTTCGGGATGCATTTTTGGCGATAACATAGTTGCTGGCGTCGACGATCGTTTTAGTTGAGCGGTAGTTCTGTTCCAAATGGATCACTTTGGCGTCCGGATAATCTTTTTCAAAGTCCAGAATATTCTGAATGTCCGCTCCGCGGAAGGAATAGATACCCTGCCAGTCATCCCCGACCACACAGAGATTACGGGACCGCTTCGCTAGCAGGTTGGCGAGGACATACTGGGCATGATTAGTGTCTTGATATTCATCCACCATAATATATTTAAACCGCTGCTGGTATTTTTCCAGAATTTCCGGGAATTTCTGGAAAAGTTTGACAGTCAGCATAATCAGGTCGTCAAAATCCAGCGCATTCAGATTTTTTAACTGCCGCTGGTATTCGATATAAGCATCCGCGGCGATCTTTTCCAGATGTTCCTTGGCTCTGGACTGGAATTCCTGTGGTGTCAGCATATTATCTTTACCCTGATGGCAGATCATACTTAAGATAGTGCGCGGGGAATATTGTTTCGGATCTATATGGAGAACTTCAAACACTTCTTTCATCACGGAGTTCTGATCATACTGGTCGTAAATGATGAAATTATTATTGTAGCCCAGCGCTCCGATTTCTTTCCGCAGTATTCTGACACAGAAAGAATGGAAAGTTCCGACCCAGGGCTGGTTGTCATTGAAAAGCTGGGAGGGGCTGAATTTTGTCCTCAGCAGTTGCTCTACCCTCTGTCGCATTTCAGTTGCCGCTTTGTTGGTAAAAGTGACGGCCAGCACTGACGATGGCTGTACTTTCATCACGTCTATTAAATAAGCAACCCGATGGACCAGCGTGCGGGTTTTCCCGGAACCGGCACCGGCTAAAATTAAAACAGGGCCGTCGGTCTGTTTTACTGCTTCCTGTTGCTTGTTATTTAGATCTTTGAGGATAGGATTTTCCATATTGGTTAACCTACTATATCACATTGAGTTAAAAAATCTACTGATTCCACGAGGGTATCCCATACTTTACAAATGACACCCCATATGTTAGACTAGAGACCAATCGCTTTCCAGTAATAAAATATAGGACAAATTAAATCTTTATTTTTTTTGCGAAATTAATGAAAGATATTCTCAACATTGTTCAGTTAGTAGTGGCGGTCGCTCTAATAATCGCGATTTTACTTCAAAATAAAGGAGCCGGACTCGGTGGTGTTTTTGGCGGTGACGGAAATACCTACTCAACTAAACGTGGCTTTGAAAAAAACTTACATATAGTTACGATCGTGCTAGCGGTTCTATTTATCTTGTTGGCACTGAGCAACTTCATCATTTAATTTATTGCTTCCAAGAGGAAGAATTACTTATTCTTAGGTATCCACAAGGAATTATTCAGAGTGGGAAAAGAGAACAATACATCAGACGAAAAAATACCGGTTGAAAATAAACCTGAAAAAGGTAAGCGGTTTTCAAAAGTTTTTTCAGTTATCAAAAAGAATAAATCAAATAGTGCCGGTTCTTCGGACAGAAATAAATGGATTAAGACGCAAAAATTAATAGACAAAAAACTGGTAACTTCTTTGAATGATAAGAAAATTCCGACCTATCGCCAGTTTAAATATTTGCCTCGCTATCTTTCCAAAAAAGAATCAAACATAATCCAAATTGCGTTGTTTGTGTTTGCTGTGTCTTTCATTTTCGTCTTGGTAAGAATATATCAGAATGTAACATACATTATTCCACGACCGGGCGGTGAATATACGGAAGCGCTGGTCGGATCACCAAAATACATCAATCCGATTCTTTCCCAGACCAATGATACGGATATGGATATCACCAGGCTGGTTTTTTCCGGTTTGTTGAAAATTAATCCGGATCAGCAGTTGGTTAATGATGTGGCGGAAAGATATGAAATATCTGAAGATCAGAAAGAATATACTTTTTATCTCCGCAAGGATGTAAAATTTCACGACGGGGAGGATTTGAATGCCGATGATATTCTGTTTACTTTCGAAAGCATTCAGGATGTGAGTTACCGGAGCCCTTTATATCTTAATTTCAGTGGTGTAGCACTGCAGAGGGTTGATGATTATACGGTCAAGTTTGTTTTGCAGGAACCATTTACTCCATTTTTGTCCAGTTTGACTTTCGGCATATTGCCGGAACACATTTGGGCTGAAGTTTCACCTGAATCAACGTATCTTGCCGAATACAATTTAAAACCGATTGGTTCCGGCCCGTTCAGTTTTAATAACTATACTAAAGACAAAAACGGGAACATTAAATCATACGAGTTAAAAAGATTTGACGGTTATTACAGTGACAAACCATATCTTGACCAAGTCGCGTTTAAATTCTATTCGGATTCCATCTCAGCTTTGGAAGCGGCGGAAAATAAGCAGGTAGATGGTATCAGCTTTGTCCCCAGTGACGCAAGAGAGGAGCTGAAAAAGAGGAATGGCAATATTGAGTATTATTCTATGCGCCTGCCCCAGTATACCGCAATATTTTTCAACCAGAAGAACGAATTATTAAAGACCAAAACTGTCAGAGAGGCGTTGGCGTATGCGGTCAATAAAGTATCAATATTGGAAAATGCTTTAGGTGGGGAAGGCGAAATAATCAACGGTCCGATATTGCCGGGTTATATCGGCTACAATCCGGAGATTAAGAAATACGATTTCAATCTGGATGAAGCCAGAAGAATACTGGAAGAAGACGGCTGGAAGTATCCGGAAGTTGCGGAAGGTGAACCGGCGGCGACTGTTCGTTCAAAAGACGGTGCGGAATTGGCATTTGCGATTTCTACGATCAACTCACCGGAGTATCTGGCAACGCTTAATATAATTAAAGAGGCCTGGGAGAGTATCGGAGTACGGTTGGAAGTGAAGGAGTATTCTACAAAGGATATCCAAAAAAGGGTAATCAGCCCGCGTGCTTATGAAGCACTGTTGTTCGGAGAGATTGTCGGTACTGATCCGGATCCGTATCCTTTCTGGCATTCTTCACAGAGCAGAGACCCGGGGTTGAACCTGGCCGTATTTTATAACAAGGATATTGATCAATTATTGGAAGAAGCAAGAAAAACTAATGATGCAGAACAGCGCCGGTTGAAGTATCTGCATTTTCAGAATATTCTTGCCGATGAACTTCCCGCAATCTTTTTGTACAATCCCGTATATACATATGGCATAGATGAAAAAGTAAAAGGACTGGCAGGACAATATATTTCGGTGCCTTCAGACCGTTTCTCGGGTATCGTAAATTGGTTTATTAAAACCAATCGTAAATGGGGGAAAGAGTCATAGAATATACAAAGAGTGGTGGTAATAAAGAAAAAAATATGCCGAAGTGGTGAAACTGCCATGAACCACTAAAGGGTTCATGGCTATCACGTACCCTTTAGTGGTACATGATGGTATGGAATAAAATTAATAATCATTGAAACAATCTGCCGAAGTGGTGAAACTGGTATACACGCAGCGTTCAGGACGCTGTGGGCGCAAGCCCGTGGGAGTTCAACTCTCCCCTTCGGCACCAGAATATTAATTTCTAGTGATACTTCCAGTCTCGATATTTTCGGATGAAGTGAAACATCGTCGGGGTTTTAATCCTAATAACTTAAACAACAATAAACAAATTTATTCAAGTAATTTATGAATCCAAAAAACACAAAACATCGCTCCAGGCAGAATAACCGGATTAGAGTATACCGCTCAGATCCCGCTGAACATAAGCAGGAAAAGAAAGAAGACACAAGTAAAAGAAACGAGCCTACGCTTAAAGTAATTGTAATGGGTGGAAATGAAGAAGTGGGACGCAATATGACAATTCTGGAATACGGCAAAGATATTATTATCATCGATATGGGTTTGCAGTTTCCGGAAGAAGATATGCCGGGGATTGACTATATTATTCCGAACATTTCTTACCTCAAAGGAAAAGAAAAAAATGTTAAAGGAGTGATTATTACGCACGGTCACTATGACCATATCGGTGCGATCCCACATTTAATGAATAAAATCGGTAATCCGCCGATCTATGGCAGTCCCTTAACATTGGGAATTATCGCCAAGCGCCAGGAAGATTTCAAGCAGAGCGGTAAGCTGAATCTGAATTCAGTCAGTAACAAGGATATTCTCACCATTGGCCGGTTTAAAATAGAATTTTTTGGTGTCAGCCATAATATCCCGGGGTCTTTCGGGGTGATCATTAATACTCCGGTCGGACCGATTGTCCACACGGGAGACTTCAAGCTGGACCTACAGCCGGTTGGTGATGTGGAGCCGGATATCGCCAAGATTGCCAAGTTGGGGGAAAAAAATGTACTAGCCTTGCTGTGTGACAGCACCAATGCAACTCAGCCGGGACATCAGTTTACAGAGACCGAGATTCAGGGGAACTTAGAAGATATTATCCGGCTGGCTCAGGGCAGAATTATTGTCGGGACATTCGCCTCGTTACTGATGAGGGTACAGCAGATTATCATGTTGGCGGAAAAATACAACCGTAAAGTTGTAATTGACGGTTACAGTATGAAGACTAATATTGAAATTGCGCAAAAGTTGGGTTATCTGAAAATCAACAAGGGCACTTTATTGCCGATGAGTGAGTTAGAAAATTACCCCAGCCGCAGAATTCTGGTGCTTTGTACCGGAGCGCAAGGAGAGGGTAGGGCGGTGTTGATGCGTATCGCTAATCGGGAACATAAGGTAATCAGAATCGAACCGGAAGATACGGTTGTATTCTCATCTTCAGTCGTACCAGGTAATGAAAGATCCGTCCAAAGATTGGTTGATACTTTGTATCGCGAAGGCGCGGAAGTAATCAATTATAAAATGATGGACATCCATGCGGGCGGTCACGCAAAACAGGAAGACCTTAAACTAATCATTAAGTTGATTAACCCGAGATATTTTGTTCCGATTGAAGGCAATCATTCCTTTTTGAAGGTGCACGCAAAAGTCGCGGAATCAATCGGGTTTGATCCGAAAAAGATTTTTGTCGCGGATAATGGACAAATAATGGAATTTACCAAAACAACCGGCCGCCTAACATCAAAAAAAGTTCCTTCTGATTATGTGTTTGTGGACGGATTGGGAGTTGGTGATGTTTCTAACGTAGTTTTGAGGGATCGCCGAATGATGTCCGACGACGGTATGCTGGTTGTAATCGCCACAATCGACGGAAAAACAGGTAATCTGATCGGTAATCCGGATATCATTTCCCGCGGGTTTGTGTATATGAAAGAGAATAAAAAACTGATTTCAGACACACGTGAGAAGGTCAAAAATCTGCTGAAAGACAAGCACCCGAATTCTTCAGCCAACGATGCGTATATAAAGAACAAAATCAGGGATGATATCGGCCAGTTCTTGTTCAGCAAAACGCAAAGACGGCCGATGGTCTTGCCGGTAGTTATTGAAGTATAGTTGGGTAGCAGGTTGACAAAAGCCAGTTTTTAGAGTACAATGAACAGGTAAACACTAATATTACCCAATGTTTGAGGAGGCAAAATTGGTAAATATTAAACAAAAAGGCGCAAACCTTTTGGTTACAAATTATAAAAAAAGCTGCTAACAAGCAGTTTTTTGTTTTTAAAGTGTAATTTAATTAAATAATAACTAATGAACAAAGCTATGCAAAGTCTCAAAAAGATCGCCGGGTTTGGCGTATTAGGTTTTTTTGCGATTACCTTGCTTCTCTCGGGAGCAAATATCGCTTTGGCAGAAGATATGCCAAGCCCCCCGGCCGACACACGTATAACCAGCTTCACAGTTACTCCGGTATCAGCGGCATTGGGGGCGACGACTACATATAACGTCAGTCTTACTTTGAACACGACCGTAGATGAAATACCGCTTTGGATCGGTGGAACTGGAGTACCGCTAGGAATAAGTTTTAATACTAGCGGTGGCTGTCCACCGGAAGTAGATTGGCGAGCCTGCAGAGTTGATTTATCGAATGCCTCAATCTCTGGTTTGGCAGGAAGTGTGACGGGAGATACAAATGAAGATAATGTGTATTTTATCGCCGACAATGCACTAGCAGCCGGCACAATTAATTTTTCTATTACGGGTGTAAAGAATCCGACTTATGGTGGTGGATTATTCAACGGAAAAATACAAATCCAGTCTCCGCAGGTTGCTGAGGATGAAATGTGGCCAGAGGGAACATCTCCAAACTTTATTTTAGGAGCCGTTTCTTTTTATGGTAAGGTTTTGACCCCCAGTGGAGATCCGATTAATGGAGTTGGTGTAAATGTCCGGAATGAAGATTTTTCTTTTAATTATGGTACGGGCGCGTCTCCGGATGGAAGCTTTGCTTTACCGTCAACCGGAATGACGGCCGGCATGAAATATTATATAGAAATATGGTTGCCAAGCGGCACACAGGGGTATATTGCACCAAGTGCAATACAAAAAACATATACCGGAACTGTACAGAATGTCGGCACGATAACTTTAGCCGTAGCTGCAAAAACAATTACGGGTACGGTTAGATATGATACTGGCGGGGCAGTTACCACGGCCAATATTAGGGTTTGGAATAATAGCGGATCAAGTGCTCAGGCGGATGTAAATGCCAGCGGGCAATATACATTAACCATCGGTGGCGGAAATTGGGAGATGATGGTTGATAAACAATATAATGAGAACGGCCCAGTGGAAACGGATTGGGTATACAATGAGAATAAAAAGCAGATTTCGTTTGCTGATAACAATAGCAGTGAATCGCAAACAATGAATTTTACTGTTCAGAAAACAAACTCGATAATCAAAGGTTGTGTGAAAACTCCGGATGGACACTTTCTACAGGGCGGATGGGTTGATATTAGAACCGGTGACGGTCAAGGTAACGGGGCAGGTATCAATGGACAGAATGGTTGTTTTACCGCCAACGTCAATAATGGCAGTTATAAACTGCAGATCTTTCCGGATAACCAGAATCCTGATATGGCAAGGTTTTATCTTCCGGAGATGAAAGTAGACATCGCTGACGGACAGACTATTAATCTTGGTAATCTGGTTATGAAAGAAAAAACTTCCCAGATCAAAGGGAAGGTCATGCTGGAAGACGGTACGGGTGTAGGAGATATACGCGTCGGTTGTTGGCAGAATAATGCGTCGGGTTGGGGTGAATCGGTTTCCGCGTTTGATGGAACTTATACGCTCTGGCTACAACCGGGCCAATGGCAATGTCAGGCTCAGACCAGTACGGATTCGGATTATATTCCAATCAATGCCGGCGGGAAAACCAGTATGTATGAGCTAAAAGATAGCACAACCGTCTCGGGGGTAAACCACATTGTTAAATTGGCGGATGCCACGTTAGTTGTTAAAACTGTCGGTGAAGACGGCAAGGCAATCACCGGCAATGCTTATGGTTGGGCTTATGCTCGCGTAAAAGGGGCAGGCTTTGAGAAAGGATCAGAATTCGGCGGCAATCTTGACCGGGGAACGGCTACAATCAAACTGATCGGTGGTAGTACATTTATTGTGGGTGCTTATATGCCTGCTGATCAGGGAGGATATTTGCTCGAAAAAGAAGTTGAGATAACCGTGCCGAAAAATTCTTCAAAAGAGACAACCTTAACTTTAGTTTTACCGGATGCTGAAATATTTGGATTTTTGAAAGATCAGGATGGAAAAGTGGTAAAGGGGGTTGAAGCGGAAATATACGCTAATATTGCGGAGAATACGGGTCCGGGCAGTAATCCGGGTGCTTTTACCAGAGTTAATCCTGAAGATGGAAGTTATAGTCTAAAGGTGCGTGGTGGTAATAAATATGTATTAGGATATTGGTTCAATATGAATGATGAATTTGTCCAAACTCATCCGGACTTTACCCCGTTTACTGTACCAGTGGGTGGAAAAGTTCCAAAAATCATTACCGCTTTTCGTGCCAATGCGTCTATTGATGCTATGTTGCTTGATCCGGATGGAAAGAGTATTGATTTTGGATTCGTATGGTGTTCCAACCAGGTCGCCTTAAAAGATAAAGTCAAAGGTGATTTCGAAGGAGGTAAAGTAATTGAAGCCGGTGGGGATGTAATAGGCGGTAAGGCACATATTCCATTAATTTTCGGTGAATACGAATGCGGAGCAGGTATGAAATCCGGGGACAGTACCTATATGCCTCCGGAGAATAAGGTAGTTACAGTAAATTCCGGTGAGTCACAGAAAATTACATTACAATTCCGTGAAGCTGACGCAACTTTATCCGGTTCGGTAAAGCTTGAAGATGGCAGTGATGTACCATATGGTTGGTGTCATGCCTGGCAGAATGAAGGCGGTTTTTCCGGTGCTGAAGCATTCGACGGGAAAGCCAGTATTCCACTGACGATCGGAACATGGTACGTGGGATGTGATTCAAAGATTTCGGGTGATGATAAATTTTATCGGTCTGAAGAGACAAGAGTGGTTGTATCTGAAAAAGGTGAGCTAAGTAAAAACTTTGTCCTGGCGGAAGCGGCTTTCAATCTACCGGAAGGTCTGACTGAAGTTTTCGATTCCACTATCCAGAAGGTAATTAATTTGCCGGATGGCACATCATTGAACATACCAGCAAACGCGCTAGCAACCGAAGGGAATGTAACGCTCATTGCTTCTCCGAATGTAAATGTGTTCCAGACTTCCGATACCAAGATTCCATTTTATGCCTGGGATTTTGAAGCATTGGACGCAAGTTCTCAGCTTATTTCGGAATTCAGCAGCAATGTAACAATTTCTATTCCTTACGATCCGTTAGTTCTTGCGGAAATGGGAATTGATGAAAATAATCTGGTGGCCAAGTATTATGATGATACGGCCGGTGCCTGGAAGCTGCCTACCGGTGTTACTGTTGATACGGAGGGTAATATTATAGTTGTTCAGGTCAATCATTTTACCAACTACGCGATAACTACCAATGAAACAGGGGTGGGGAATCTCTCAGGCTCCAATGGACCTTTCAATTTGGTGGCAACACCAATGTCAGAAGGCGGACCGCAGGTCGGAGTCTTTGATAAAGACGGCAATATGATCGCCACTTGGTTTGCCTATTCATCCAGTTTAAGAATGGGTATGACTGTAGAAGTTGCGGATCTGGACGGCGACGGCAATCCGGAGATAATCACTATTCCTGGTGAGGGATTCGACGCTCAAATACGCGTATTCGATCAGAACGGCAATGTCTTGAGCCAATTCATGGCATATCCGGCCGGATTCCGAAACGGCGTCAGCGTAACCGCATACGATCTGGACGGTGACGGCGAAATGGAAATTATCACTGTGCCGAAAGATGCAACTGCCGATGTAAAAGTATTTGATCGTAATGGAAATCTGCTGGCCCGATTCAATGCCTATGGATCCAGGTTCATGATGGGTGCTGAAGTGGCAGCCATGGATCTGGACGGTGACGGCACCGGTGAAATAGTAACTTATCCGACTACCGGTTCAGGACAAATTCGTGTGTTCGACAAAGACGGCAATGCGTTGTCGCAATTCAACACTTACGGGAATGGTTATCGCAATGGTGTACGTGTAACTCTTTCCGATTTGAACGGTGACGGTACAGTTGAAATTATCACATCACCTAAAAATGCCGCAGCGCACGTAAAGGTATTCAATAAAGACGGCGGATTGTTAACCCAATTTATGGGTTATGCTTCGACCTTTAGAGGTGGAGTGAAAACATATACCGGTGATGTTGACGGCAATGGAATTAATGAAATCGTATTACTGCCTGATACCAATGGTTCCGCTCAAGCCAGGGTTTTTGACAAGGACGGCAACCTGCTTTCCCAATTCTTCGCCTATCCTTCAGCCATCAGAGGATCGTTCTCTGCGGCTGTGGGAGATCTGGACGGCGACGGAGTGGCGGAAATCAGTTTCGGACCGGGTACCGGACTGGGACCGCAAGTGCGTGTGTTTGATAAGGACGGCAATGCGCTGTCACAGTTCTTCTCACTGCATTCCGGGTACCGTGGTGGGATCAATCTGTCATTAATCAACCAATAAAACTTAGACTCCCCCTAAAGATAGGGAGAATGTAGAAAATAAAAACGCCGCTTGTCCAGCGGGGTTTTTATTATATAAAAAAAGTGACCTGGCAGATTTGAAGTCTCTGCCAGGCCCACGAAACCAACCCACGATGAAGTGGTTATTTCCCAAACAGCTTCTTGCGAAGCTCGTAGAAATTGACCACGATCGTGTAGAAAAGAACGTCGGCGAGCACCTTGCCCACCAGCACGCCGAGTAGCATGCCGAGCATCCCATCCATCATGATTGACTGAGAAGCCAGCATCAATGATGGCCGGATGACTGCGCTGTCAGCGAACTCTGCTGGTCCGTATTCCCAGACCAGATTCCAGAAGGTGATCCAGGCAATCCGCCAAGCTGAGGTGTTCTCCCGCCGGTGGAGACGAATCTCCCGGACAATGGCGATGCCGTAGAAACCGACGTTCTCGCCAACCGTTCCGGCGTAGGAGATGATGATGGGGTTCTTGGTGAAAATCTGAGCAATTATGGCGCCCAGAATGGCTGTGGCCGTCCCGAGGATTTCCTGCGGAAGATACCGCCGGATCCATTCAGTAATCTTCTGCTTTGCCTTCAGAAGAAACCGTTTGGTGTTCTCGGTCAGCTTGTGCCTTAGTTGTGGCACTTTTTTCCCCTTAGGAAGGAGCTGTCCTATTGTTAAAAAGGGGTTCTACCCTATATTAACCGGACATTGTATCAGATATTTATGCAAATGTCAATGCTAGTGGAGATAAGATAAAATAGGTATGGTTTAGATTGGGAATGATAATTCTAATTAGTGTATGTCGATTTTTTAAAATATATATGTTAAACTATTATATATGAAAGAAAAGAAATACATTTTCAGCGGTATCCAGCCGTCCGGGGCTATTCATCTGGGCAACTATTTCGGCGCGATCCGGCAGTGGGTAGAACTGCAAAAGACCTACACCGGTATTTTCAGTATTGTTGACTATCACGCAATAACGGTAAATTACGATCCGCACAAACTCCAACGCAGGATCTTAGAAGCGGCGGCGGATTATCTGGCGGCGGGGATTGATCCGAAAAAAAGCATGATCTTTGTCCAGTCGGATGTTCCGGAACATGTTGAGCTTGCGTGGTTATTCAATACAATTCTTCCGGTATCTGAATTGCGTCGGATGACCCAGTACAAAGAAAAGTCCGGACGACAGCAGTCAGCCAGCGCCGGTTTGTTAAACTATCCGATTCTGATGGCGGCGGATATCTTACTGTACAAAGCAATCGGTGTTCCCGTAGGTGAAGATCAGATACAACATGTGGAATTAACCCGGACAATTGCCAGAAATTTCAACCGGAAATTCGGCAAAGTGTTTGTTGAACCAAGTGTGATATTATCTCGCGGTTCTCGCATTATGTCGCTGGCTGATCCTTTGAAAAAAATGAGCAAGAGCCTGGGCGAGAAGCATTATGTCGCGCTTTCGGACAGTCCGAGTGTCATGCGCAAGAAGTTTATGAGTGCGGTGACTGATACCGGCGTGACGATGTATGAGAAGAAAAAAAGCCCGGGTGTTTATAATCTGTTTGAATTGCTAGAATTGATGACGGACGCGCAGACCGTGGCGCGCTTTGAGAAGAAATATCAAACCGGTAATCTTTCATACAAAGAATTAAAGGAAACACTGGGTAATGCTGCGGTTGATATGTTCGCTTCATTCCAGGAGAAAAGGACAAAACTATTATCCGACGAAAAGAAGCTCAGAAAAATTCTGGCGGACGGTGCAAGTAGAGCACGAAAAATCGCCCAAAAGACCCTCCAGGAAGCGAAGCAGAAAATGGGAATTGCAAAATAAATCAAAAAAGACGCCGAGGTTTAACTTAGCGTCTTTTTAGTTGATGAAAACTAGTTTAGTTCGATCGTTTCTGCCTGTATGTTACGACCTAAATACTTTCTGGCTGATGCTTCAAATCTGGTGTTTTTTTCGGTAGTAAAGAAAATCCTTTTTGCCGGCATTGCTTTCGATATTTTGGCAAATTGAGGATGTTTTTGCAGATAGGCCGTCAGTTTATCAGCTACAATTTTTCCACTGTCTAAAACTTTAACTCTGCTTCCGAAGTAATTTTGAATATCTTTTTGTAGCCAGCCATAATGCGTACAGCCCAGTATTACCGTATCAGGTTGGTGGTTTTTTAAAGGCCTGATATACTTTTTCAAAATCATTTTTGTTTCCGGACGTTTTTCCCATCCCTCTTCAATCAAAGGTACCAACAAGGGGCACGCCTGTTGTACCACTTTAATTTTTTTGTCCAAACTCTTAATTTCCCTAGTATAGGATTGTGATTCTACTGTACTGCGAGTGCCCATAACCGCTACTGTCTTTTTTTTGGTTATAATGGCAGCCTCCTCAGCCAATGGTCTGATTACACCCAGAATATTCTTATTTGGGTACTTTTTTGGTAAATATTCCCGCTGCAATTTTGGCAGAGCTTCAGCTGACGTTGTGTTACAAGCCAGAATTATCAGATCACACCCTTGTCCAAACAGAAAATCCACAGCCTGTTGGGCGTATTCATAGATTACTTCCTGACTGCGATTGCCATATGGAGCACGCGCGTTATCGCCGAGATATATGTAATCATATTGCGGCAAGGCCTCTTCTATTTTTTTATAGATTGTCAGCCCGCCAAATCCAGAGTCGAATACTCCTATCATATAATTTATTCAATTAAACTTATTCCTGTCATTTCCTTTGGTTTTTCTATGCCCAGAATTGCAAGTGCGGTGGGGGCAACATCCTTTAGTGCGCCAGAATGTAATTTGCATTTTTTTAGTTCTGGCTTTTCAGAAATAATTATTAATGGCACGTCCGCGTCTGTGTGATGGGTATGTTCCATGTTCTTGTGCTGATCATAAGTTATCTCAGCGTTACCATGGTCAGCTGTAATAATTACAGTTGCGCCTATTGCCTGAGCTTTTTTTAGCAGTTTTGCCAAGTACTTGTCAATAGTGGCTACTCCTTTAATTACAGCTTCTTTGATTGCAGTATGGCCAAGAATGTCCGGATTAGCATAGTTAATAACAACCAAATCATATATATGCTCGTCTAATTTTTGAAGAACCGTTTCAGTTATTTCAGCAACTTTCATTTCCGGTTTAAGATCATATGTAGCTATTTTATCAGAGGGGATCAATATCCTATCCTCACCGTCAAAAGGATCTTCATGCATTCCGTTAAATATTTTTGTGCAGTAAACCCATTTTTCTGTTTCGGAAATCCTTAGTTGTTTTAAACCTGCCTTACTCACTACTTCTCCCAGGCAGTTTTTAATTCTTTCTCGGGCAATGGCGAACGGAACTGGAATTCGGTCGTAATAGTCAGTAAGAGCGACATACTGAATATTCAGTTTGTTTGGCCGGCTGAATTCCTTAAAATTATCTTCTACAAACGCCTGAGTAATTTCAATCGCACGATCAACTCTAAAATTGAAATTAAACACGGCATCTCCATTCTTAATTACGGCCAAAGGTTTTCCATTCTTGGTAATGATGGTCGGTTTAATAAATTCGTCCGACTCGCCACGCCGATATGCATCGGCCACTGCCTGATCTACAGAATCAGCCTGGTAATCTCCTTTTCCTTCCGTGAGTGCCCGGTATGCTTTTTCTACTCTTTCCCAGCGATGATCCCGGTCCATTGCCCAATAACGACCCATGACCGACGCAATTTCGCCCACTTTTAATTCTTTCATGACTGTTTTGAGCCGATCCAGGTATATTTCAACTTCTTTTGGTGGTGTGTCCCGCCCGTCAGCAAAAATATGAATGTATACTTTGTCCAGTTTTTCTTTAGCAGCTAACTCAAGAATCATATGGCAGGTCAAATCATAGCTATGTACTCCTTCATTCGAGAGCATGCCAATCAGATGAAGTGCGCCGTTGTCTTGCTTAATTTTTTTAATAGCATTAACATACGCAGGCTCTTTCAGGAGCTTGCCACTTAGAATGGCTTGTTTAATCTGCATCTGGGGAAGTAGGGCATTTCTTCCCGCTCCGATAATCAAGTGTCCAATCTCTGATGCTCCCTGATGCCCATGTTCCAGCCCGATTCCTTCTCCACCCGCCTTTATTCTGGTGTGAGGCCTGGTTTTCTCCAGATTATCCATAGTTGGCGTGGGTGCCAAAAATATTGGATTATGTTCATCCTTCTTTCCGATTCCCCACCCATCAAGAATAATGATGATTAGAGGTCCCTTATTTTTCATAAGCAGAGAGTAACCAATTATACCCAGCCTAAACGTCCGGTTAAGCTCATAACTTCTTTTCGGTCTAATTTATCCTCAATTTCCGGGAACTGCTCCAGGAAATCGGCAACAACATTTTTCATCTCCAGTACCCGTTCTTTGGTATCTGCCTCAAAACGGACGGTAAGGTAAGGACTGGTATTGGATGCGCGAACAATCGCCCAACTCTTATCATCAAAACTCATTCTCACGCCGTCGATTGTGACTGTCTTGTATAGTTTGGAAAAATGTTCCTGCACTTTTTTGATCACATCGAATTTTACTTCATCGGCGCAGGGTAGTTTGAGTTCAGTGGTCCGAACAGTAACCGGGAAATCTTTAAACAGAGCGGAAAATGGCTCATTGGAATCCGCGAGCAATTCCAATATTCTGGCACCGGCATACATGCCGTCTTCGCTTCGGAACAGCTCTTTAACAAAATAGATATGTCCGGATACTTCACCGCCAAAAATAATGTCAGGATCTTTCCGGAACGTATCTTTGATCGGCGCGTGACCGGTAATATGCATTAGTGGAACCCCACCGAATTTTGGAATCAGTTCTTCCATCAGCCTGGTGCATTTGACGTCATATAGGATTTTTTTACCCGGATCGGTTTTTAATGCTTCCCGGGCAAGCAGTAAAATCATCATGTCCGTATCAACATATTCGCCGTTTTCATCCACAAACCCCACCCGGTCACCGTCCGCATCCAGACCAATCCCGCAGTCTGCTTTTGTTTCCACCACTTTTCTGCCTAACTCCTCCATATTGTTCGGCATTTCCGGGTCCGGCACGTGATTTGGAAAGGTCGCGTCAGGCGTAGTGTAGAGTTCCACTACTTCACAACCCAGCTTGCGGAAAAATTGCGGTGCGAAAAGTCCGGCACTGCCGTTACCGCAATCAATAACTACTTTCAATCTACGTTTAATATTCAATTTTTTTGTCATGAATTCTTCGTAGTCCGGATATACTTCTTTCTTTTTCAATTCACCCTTTTCCGCCTGAATGAAGTCCTCCTTTTCCACCATTTCTCTGACTACTTGTAATTCATCGCCATAAATTGGCAGCACACCCTTGCCGTTCATTTTAAAACCATTATAAAAATACACGTTATGACTACCGGTAACATTGACGCCGCCGTCAAATTCGTAAAAGCCGTTGGCAAAATAAACCAAGGGTGTCAGCGCAATACCGACATCAGTGACATCACATCCGGTGGATAGAATGCCGTTAATGAAACCTTGGGTTAGTTCGTTGGAAAACGGACGCAATTCCTGTCCGACCACAATGTTTTTGCCGTTATATTTTCTCTGGATGTATGTACCATAAGCTTTGCCCAGAGCCTCTGCTACATCGAGCGTGATATTAATCCCCGGGAAGGGACCATACCATTTTTCAAACTCTGCGATTGCATCTTTTGAAAATTCTTTTCCCGCGATGCCGCGGATATCATATAAGCGGAAGATTGTTGGTGATACTTTCATATTTTTTTGGATAAAATATGGCCGAGAAATTCCCGGTCATATTTACTGATTATTTATTGCTTTCTGCCAACTGGATTTTTTTTACTTGGACTATTGCTCCAAACGCCCAGATTACGGCAATGGCATTAATCACCCAGCCGAGCGCCGGTATTGAGGTGAAAATGCTCAGGATAATGATGCCGATAATCATGGCCAGCAGGAGAGAAAATGACTTGTCTTTTTTCTTTTTTCTAATGCCCAGAAGTATCCAACGGCCGATGAGTAGGCCGACAAACACTTTGCTGATGTAGGCAATTATCATATAAATCGCCATAGTGATCATTGCCAGCGGTACACCGATGATTGTGACAATAAGTACGGTACAGACAATCGGCACCAAAATCAGCAACGCCAGCCCCCAGCCCATGCTTTTGGCCGGCTCATTTTTCATCTGATCAACTATTTTTATGCTATCCTTCTTTAATATTGATACAATAATCATCCCAACGATGAACAGACCGAACAGGCCGGTTATCTTAAAAAATGCGGTAGTCAGTCCGATAAATTTAAAGAAATCACTTTTATCAAATGGTTGAATGACAGGGGCTTTTTTGATTATATCTCCTCCCACTACCGCTTTGTCGGACACGGTCGGATCGGTAACACTTGAATAAGTGAAGTTGCCATTGATAATTGCTTTATCGGTGAGAGTGATTTTACCGTTTTCCTGATTGGCATAGATATTCACGTTGCCGCCGATGGTTGCTGAAATATAACTGGTGGCACTGCCGTCAACATGTCCGCCGACTGTGCCTTTGATGTTGGCTGTCTCCGCCAGATAGGAAAGACTCCAGCCAATTGAATTATTCAGTGAGGTTGAAAATGACTTAGCGGCTACGTTGGTGTTCTTTCCGATTACTGCATCCAAATCAACCGTATTGCCGGCGACTCTCACATTTCCCAATACTTCGCCTCTGATGCTAATTGTATTGCCGGCCGCAATTACATCACCTTGAACCGTGGAATTGATTGTAATGTTTGTTCCGGCCACGACAATGTCGCCGTTTACCGGACCGTTTATTTCAATATTTTCCCCGAATCCGATGAAATTATCATTGATCGTCTGGTCGGAATCGATATAGATATTATCCTGTGCTAATATTTTACCGTCAGTAATTCCGGCTAAGGAAGCCTGCGGCAAACCGAAAACAACGCTGATGGTTACAACAAAAATTATCGCTAATATTGAAAAGATAATCCCACGTTTCATATGTTTGTGCTTAATAATTTACCAGCGGTTATTGTACCATTTTTCGCTTATAATATAAAGCAAATCACGGTATTTGAATTATATTTTAACCTGTGCTAACCTGACAGTAACATTATGATCTAATAACCCGACAATTTTCATTGAACCTTCGCCCAAAAGCGCGTGGGTTTTATTTATTGTATTTTTAAGATATTATTCAAGTGAAAGGAAAAGATATGAATATAAAAAATTTGAAAGAAACAGACCAAATAATCGCGGAAACGCTGGAAAAGGAACTTGACCGGCAACGCAACGGAATAGAGCTGATAGCTTCGGAGAACTTTGTTTCCCTGGCAGTAATGCAGGCTTTGGGCAGTATCGGCACTAATAAATACTCGGAAGGGTATCCAAACAGAAGATATTATGGCGGATGCAAATATGTGGACGAAATTGAAAGTCTGGCGATTGAACGGGCAAAAATGTTATTTAATGTTGACCATGTCAATGTACAAGCCTACTCCGGTTCGCCGGCCAATCTGGCGGTTTATTACGCATTGCTGAAACCGGGTGATACTGTACTGGGTGCCAAGCTTTCTTTCGGCGGACATATGACTCACGGATTGAAGGTAAACTTTTCCGGCACTTTATATAATTCAGTCAACTATACCTCAGATAAAAACGGTTATCTGGATTTTGATGAAATCCGGAGTCTGGCTAAGGAGCACAAACCTAAACTGATAATCGCCGGTTTCACCGCCTACCCCAGAATTATTGACTGGCAGAAGTTCAGGGCGATCGCGGACGAAGTAGGGGCGTTTTTACTGGCCGACATTTCTCATATTGCCGGGCTGATTATCGGCGGACAGCATCCCTCGCCGGCCAGGATCGCTGATGTTACCATGACGACTGCGCATAAAACATTGCGCGGGCCACGCGGAGCGATGATTCTTTCCAACGGTACCGTCTCCAATTCTAATAAGCCGGTGGAACTGACCAAGGAGAATATTCCGACGCTGATTGACCGGGCAATTATTCCTGGTCTGCAAGGTGGGCCACACAACCATACGACAGCGGCTATTGCTGTTGCGTTGCAAGAGGCGATGCAGCCGGAATTCAAGGAATACGCGAAACAGATTGTCCTGAACGCCAAAGCTTTGGCGAAATCTTTGATGGCGGAAGGATTGGAACTGGTCACCGGCGGAACGGATAACCATCTGATGCTGGTTGATCTGACCAAAACGGGGGTCACCGGCAAGGAAGCCGAAGTGGCGCTGGGAGAGGCCGAGATCTTTGTGAATAAAAATACCGTTCCTCATGATCTGCGCAAACCCACTGATCCGTCCGGTATCCGACTGGGTACGCCGGCTCTGACTACTCGTGGACTTAAAGAAGATGACATGGAACTGATCGGACAGCTGATTACCAAAGTGATCAAGAATATTAATGACTCATCGGTTAAGGGAGAAGTAAAAAAACAGGTGAAAGAACTGATGGATCAATATCCGCTTTATCCGGGATTAACCTATTTGTAAATGGCTAAAATATTAAATGGACGGAAACTGGCTGTCGGTATCCGACGTAATCTGAAACAAAAAATCGCGAAATCAAATATCCAGCCCGGACTGGCTGCTATTCTAGTAGGTAATGATCCGGCTTCGGAAACTTACGTCAGTCTGAAGGAAAAAGCATCCGCTGAGGTCGGTATTTATTTTGAAAAATATCTTTTTCCGGCCAAAACCACGCAGGCAAACATTATTCGCAAGGTCAAGAAACTGAACCGGGATAAAAAAATCCATGGAATATTAGTACAGTTGCCACTGCCGGGTAGGTTGAATGAAAACAAAGTGATTCATGCGATTGATGTAAGAAAAGATGCTGATGGTTTCCACGCGGAAAACGTAAAATTATTCCTGAAAGGGAAGTCCGTTATTCAACCCGGTCTGCCTTTCGGGATAGTGACACTTTTGGTAAGCACTCATGTTTCCCTGAAAAATAAACACGCGCATATTCTAGCGAAGAGCCCGATTTTCATTAGCCCCTTGAAAAAGATGTTGGAAGCAAAAGGGGTGGAGGTTACATCAGGTAGAAAGATTGATGCAGTAAAAAATATGGACATCGTAATTTCTGCTTTAGGCAAACCTCATTTCATTCAATCAAAACATATCAAAAAAGGCGCGATTGTTATTGATGTCGGCTATAACCGGAAAGGAAAAAAAGTTGTCGGCGATGTGCATCCTTCGGTAATAAAAAAAGCCGGCTATCTTTCGCCGGTTCCGGGAGGAGTGGGACCAATGACGGTCGCTATGCTTCTCGAGAATACATACCAATTGGCGAAGCACATCAGGCGCCATTCATAATTCCCTTGACCCAGCTTTTCCACTCGCCGTTATCGTCGTTATCTGCCTGAAAGTGACGCCAAAATTCCTGTGGCTTCACCATTTTTATTTTTTTGTATTCACCGAGGAATAAGAGATCATTGTCTTCGGTAACGATAAATCCGGCTTTTCCGTCGATTGCCGCTTCGATCAGTTTATTATCTTCCTTGTCCCATTTCACTACATTCACCCTGCTTTTGTGCGGGATGTTTTTTGATTTTCTGTAGAAATCCTCCAGAATTTCAAGATAGGCTTTTTCTCTGATCAATTCCCGGGATTTCTGCCTGTTTTCCTTCAGTAAGGAACGGTTAAAAACCGCCTGGAGCTTCATTTCCCGGCAGGCATTGATAATCCGAAAAGCATAGCTGGATTCGTCCTGCAAACCGGTGATTAATACGTTAGTGTCTAGTACTATTCTGATCATGGTGTTATTCTATAGGTCTTGTTACAAGTTAGCAAATATCTGATATGATTGGGTGGTAAATGGTAATCGGCAATTCGTAATTGGTAATTGTATTCATACATCCATGTTACAATAATATGACTATTTACCACTTACTAATTACATATTTTCAGTTACTAATTACGAATTACTAATAAATACAACCCCCATGTCCTTCTCCATCGGAATCGTTGGTCTGCCGAATGTCGGAAAATCAACCCTATTTATTGCTTTAACTAAGAAACAGGTAGATGCGTCTAACTATCCTTTTTGTACCATTGAACCGAATGTGGGAGTAGTGGCGGTTCCGGATGACCGGCTGGACAAGCTGACTAAAATCTACAATTCAGAAAAAACTATTCATACGACCATCGAGTTTGTGGATATTGCCGGGTTGGTGAAGGGCGCAGCCAAGGGTGAGGGTCTGGGGAATAAATTTTTGGCGCACATCCGGGAAGTGGATGCGATTGTGGAGGTTGTGCGGGATTTCAAAAATGACGACATTATTCATGTGAACGGAAAAATTGATCCGGAAGAGGATGTCGCGACCATCAATCTGGAATTAATTCTGGCTGATCTGGAAACTGTGAGTAAGCGGTTAGGCCCATTAGAAAAACAAACCAAAGCATCTAAAGATAAAGACTTATTGAAAAATGTCGAGATTCTGCAGAACCTGAAAAAGATTCTGGAAAGTGAACAGTTCGCGATTAATCTGGAAGTGAATAAAGAAGATATTAAATATGTGAAAGAACTGAGCCTGCTGACATATAAGCCGGTGCTGTATGTTTATAATGTTTCGGAAGATGAGATTAATACACCGCGGGAAAACCGCAAAACACCGAATCTGGCCATTTGCGCCAAGCTAGAAGCGGAACTGGCAACATTACCTGAGGATGAGGTGAAAGAATATCTGTCAGAAATGAAAATTGAGCAGACCGGACTTGAGAAACTGATTGTGGAATCATATAAAATGCTGGGACTGGTTACCTTCCTGACTGCCGGTCCCAAAGAAACCCGCGCCTGGACGGTAAAGTCGGGGACACTGGCACCGCAGGCGGCTGGGGTAATTCACACCGATTTTGAAAAAGGATTTGTCCGCGCGGAAGTAACCAACTGGCAGGATCTGGTGACCTGTGGCGGCGAACAGGGCGCAAAAGAAAAAGGCCTGATGCATCTGGAAGGCAAAGAATACGAAATAAAAGACGGGGACACGATCTATTTCCGGATCGCCTAGTTGCTTTACCCGTCTAAAGTATGATAATATATAAACAGGGTCTCACCATAAGACACTTCTTCTGAGGAGTCGGCATGGACGACGACACAACCAAGCGGATGTCTCCGCACAAGAAGAAGCACACGCCTCCTCCCACAACCAAGAACGGTCAACTGACCGGAAAGGGGGTCACCGTGCTCCTCTCCCGCAGGGAAACTCCCCGTACGAGGAACTTCGTGGACGCCAAACCGGCCTTGTGCTAGAGAGGGGGTGATTATATCTCTCTCAAGGGTAGGCGAGAGTCTAAATCTACCCCTTGAGAGTACGAGGGGAGGTGATCCCACCAGATCGTTTTCATGACCACCGGTCACGTTTCAATACCATGTGCGCCGAGGCTTACTGGGAGGGAAGCTTCGGCATTTTTTTCTAAATTAATTAAAACACTTATCAGACCACAGTTGAGTGGTTTTTTTATAATAAAAAATCCTCGGGTACTATAAGAATTAACAGCGATAAATATTGACAATTTGATGATTCTTGCTACTATGTTGGACTGGTCGCACATTCAAAACAGAAACCGGGAGAGGGGGGTGACACAATGTCCAGCAAAAACAAGCGGAACATTCTCTACTTCAAGGCCAAGACCGTGCAGAAGCTCTATGAGCGCATGCAGGTCTGGCAGAAGAAGCACAACAAGCGCTTTCTTTCGATCAGCATCCAGAAAGACGGCGACATGTTCTGCTGTATCGCTCTGACCAATCCGAGCGAGGTGGTAATCACCAGCATGGATGGTAAGCGTCATGCTAATGTCTTGGATATTCCTAATGGACGGGATGGATCGGGATTTTTGCGTACTTCCAATGGTTAGATAAGAGGGTCTGTTTACATAGCAATAGATTCTCTTTTTTCTTTGAATAAAAAAATCCGTCATTTTTTCATGACGGAAACGCCACAGATCTAGAAGCCATAGGACCTATGGCGGAACGGGTAGTGCAATGGATTATAATCGTCGGAAGGGTCTCCCTTAAAGGGCGGGATGACTTCGCGTTCGTACGGCTTGGGTGCGAGGTTCCCGGCCTTGCCACAGGCTGAGGGCGATTCGCGGATGATCTCCGCGCCGTGCTTGTCGTAGAGGACGCCGTGATCCCAGCGCCACGGCAGAGGGTGTGCCTCGATGGTGGCGGGCTTGAGCATCTTGCGACGGAGTTGCTTGCGCCGACCCTGAGCTGACCGGTCGCGAAGTTCAGGTTTGTTGTTCTTGTGCCTGGTCATTGCTTTTCCCCTCCGGTTATCTGAAACACAAAAACGACTGAAGAACGACTTGCTAATCCTAGTCCCGACTATTTATTTTGTCAATAAAAAACACCTGAGCTGTTATGCAGAGGTGGCTTTTTTTGTTTTTTTAAGATCGTCCTTTTTGATATTATGAGTCAGGTATTGACACTTGCGATTAACTGTGCTATATTTCCGCGTTCAATACTCTTAGATTAATGAGTCAATTACGGTTTTCTCTGCGCGTATTTTACTTAGAAATACTTACAGAGAAGACCATAACAAATGTGGTTTTCCTCTTTGCCGTGTTGGCGAGGAGAAAGCTTTCTCGAAAGAGGAGGCGAAGGAGCATTGTGATGATCAACACGTTGCGTTCCGTGGCTCACCTGCAGCGGGAGATCGGCGACGATCTCTTCGAGGCGCTGGTAAGTTCGGATCACACGGAAGCGGTCCGGAGATTCGCCAAAAAGTTGGCGAAGATCTTGCCGACCAAGATCACGGTCGGCGGCAGAACATACGAGATTCTCCCCATCCTTCGGGAGGGGGAAGAGAGCGTCAAGGGCGACATTGTGGTCGCCCGTGCCAGGGAAATGAATGCCCATCTCGGCATAGACGACGGCGAGCATCTACTGGCCCACCGAGACGAGCTTCCCGCCGTCTTGCGCGGTCAGGGGATCGTCTTCGTCTTCACCGACTGGTGTCACCCCGAGGACCCTAAGTCTGTCGCCCGTGTCTATCATATCGGCGGCGACTGGACTCTGGGCTGGGACGGGCTCCACTACGACTTCAGTGACGATACTCGGGTGCTCCGCCGCAAGTAAGGTGCTTAGACCCTCGGGATCAGGGAACTCAACAAATTCCTCGGTCCCTTGGGTCTCTTTTTATTTTATCTGGCGGTTGTTAGAATATTTTCGGATAATAAATAAACAGTCCGCAGTTAGGACTTCGATTCTTTTTCTCAAAATATTCAGAATACCACGATAGCTCGCCGCGTTTTGAAGTAAAAAATACACGGAATTATCAGTTGTTTGGTGCGAGAGGATAGATATTCACTCATGCGTAATTAGTTAATTATGACTATCTGCAGAGCAAGCTCTGCACCTACGTTACTTATAAAATGAAATATCAAATTAATTAAGTGTAGGTGGCGAGCTTGTTCGCCTGGTTACTATCTTTTAATCTCAACCACACTTCTTTTCACGACTATTTTTGTCAATAAAAAATGCACCAAACAAATGGTCTGGTGCGGGCGCTGATTCTATGTCAATCAAGTGATGTGCCTAGTTATCCGCCGTGAGGATTGCCATTGCCACAAGCAGAACGCAGTGCCTATTGCCACGACAATGACTAAAAAGTGCAATAATGCCACCAAGGCTCTGGATTCGGACCTACAGAAGAAAGCGATTATTCCCAGAGCAAAGATGGTACCGTCACCAATCCAGAAAAGCAGATCGTATATTCTCGCTTTCATTTGTTCACTCCCTTATCAGGTGAAGAGCCATGGCTTGTACTAATACGTTTAGTATATTCTGGTTTTTGGTTAAGTCAATAAAAAAACTGTCAGAGTGGCAATTTGTGTTATTCAGATGGAATCTCTACCTGTAGAGACCCACTCTCTGATACCAGTGCGGTTTGGATACTGAATCGGGTTGCAATGTCTGATCTTCTTCACTGGATGTTATTATAATTGGATTAATATTAGTATCTGTATTTACCAAAAACTGAAATTCGCGCGCACCTTTGCCTAAATATGTTGAAACAATTGCAGTATGATTTTCGCTGGATTCTACAAACGCATAACAATCAAATCCGGAATATCTAATGATAGGAATATTGAGATCAAAGCTGACCAGCGTACAAAATGGAACACTTCCGCGCAAAACGATATTGTACATGCCAGGCTTCCGGTCTCCGGAATACTTCCATACAATCGCTTGGTTTGAATGCTGAACGAAATTTTTCACGAAGCTGAACTTTTTTAGCATCTCCTTGCCCAAAAAGACGGAGATTATCAGAAGTATTACAGCTAAGATTGAAATAATGGTGAGTGTCATAGACGTTGTGATTTAAAAATTACTGTCAACAAGAGTATTAATCTGATCTCTAATTTTTCGATGAAACTCTAAATCTGTTCCTGCCGCGTCTTCAACATCCCAAAAAATCATTTTTCCAGAATTAATTAAGTAATCGGGTAAATTTTCTTTCTTATCCATAATAATTATCTTATCAGCTTTGTTTACCATGTCAGGAGTCAATTGCTTTCGAATATTGTTTGATAGATCAATATCCAGCTCTTTCATTACTTCAATCACATATTCATGAATTATGGTGCCGGATCGATCGCCCACCTGACTGCCTGCATCAAGAACGATTAATTCTGGTTTTCTTTTTTTTAAAAAAGCGGCGGCCATTTGGCTGCGGCCGGTGTTTGATTTGCAAATGAATAATATTTTATCCATGGTATAGAGTAATTATCGAATTTTTAACTTTCTCTCCAGTCATGAATCAATTTATAAATTATCGTCAAGGAATTTTTTCAAGGCCACAATGTCCCTGGTGTCTTTATTATAGTGAAATGTATTGATGCCGATTGACTGGGCGCTTTTTATCGCGTCTTCGTTATGTTCAAAATAAATCACATCATCTGTTTTGAGATTGAAATGTTTCAGCATGGTTTCATAGTATTTGGGATCGGTTTTTTCCGGATTATGTTTCAGCGTAAATACCTCGTACGGCATATTATCCAGGCCGAATATTTTCATTTGCTCGTCATTGGCGCCGGTCAGGATAATCTTCCTGTTCGGATATTGATCAAGCATTTCGTGCATAGCTTCATAAATACCCCCATCTTTGATCACAAACGTATTGACTGCGTCCATTAGGATTGTTTTCATGGTTTTATGATTTAGATTTTAGATTATCGATAGCAAAAACTAATTGGGGAATTGACTGATTAATGTAATTAACAATCTCCGCCATTCTACCGGGCTTCGATTTATTTGTGACGGGCGGAGAAATTATAATTGATGATTTCTCATTTTTATATAATTCATTAAAGAGTGGAATATCAAGATCAAAATTATTTTTCACATATTTCTGATGGTTGTCGGCCATCGCGATGACAATATCGTTTTTATCAAGCAAGTCTTTGGTTACTTGGATCCTTTTGTGTCCAGACGTATCAATTCCCATTTCCTTTAATATTTGAAAATGTTCCAGACTGAATGAGCTGGTATCGCTATTAGCGTTTGTACCGCAGGAAGATACTTCAATATCAAATCTGTTGTTTTTAGCCAGCCAGTCTTTCAGCAGATACTCGGCGATCAGGCTTCGGCCGAAATTATCACTGCACACAAATAATACTTTTATTTTATTTTCTTTCATAAAAATAGAATTGTATAATATAATGTAATAGTAACATTATAGATTTACCGTGGCAATTTACAAAAACAGCTCTTTTTAAAGCTGTCTTTTTAGCATACGCGCGTTGTGGGAAGTTTAAAAGATCATAATTACTAGACATCTATTTTCTTTAAGTAAGGATATTCTATATCATTCCGCATTTTTAAAACAAAACTGAACTTATCAATGGCCATGCATAAGTCAAAGTCCCTGGCCGGCGCCCAATCTTTAGCATCATCGAAGAACTTTTGCGCACTTTTGTATTCTCGAAGATGATCAACTATTCGTTTAAAATCATTTACTTTTCCCTCTAGCTCGTTTTTGATGTATTTCGCACATAGGGTGTCTTCGTCTGCTATGTGAATACCGGCGCTACCCATAGCTACCAGCGAAACAGTTTTAGGATTTTGGGAAATGATGTATTTAACAATCGCACCTGCGTTTAGGAAACTACCCGTAATGATTTCATCAGCGTTCTTTGCCTGATCAATCCCTTGAGTACCCGCTGAGGTAGTCTGGACAATGATCATATCGGTGAAATCTATATGTTCAATCTGTGTGGGGGAATTACCATGATCAAAATTTGGAGGTTTAATTCCTTTTCTTTCGCCAATCAGTATATAGCCCGGGTTACTTTGTTTTATCTTGTAGGCATTGTCGATATTCCCAACCGGAATAATTCGCTTCGCGCCATTATTAAAAACGTAGCATGCGGTAGAAAAGGCGCGAAATACGTCAATGATAACCGTTAATCCGGTAGCTTGCTGAGCGCCAGATACAAGTTCTAGAATTTTTATTTTCATGAAATATTTTTTTAATTTCGTACAACAGGACAGGATATCCGGCGTCCCTTGTGATTATAAACAAATGAACGAGGGGTTTGAGTGGGGCGAGTTAAAATTATTTATTTTTGCTCATGCACAACAATGTTTTACCGGGTATCCGCAGGGGTTCTTTATATTTTGATAATTCTATTTTTATTTTCTTTAAAAGTATTTCCTTGTGTTCTGTTTTCAAAGATGACACCCATGAAAATGTCTGAATTAACTTAAAATAATGAGATCTTGTGAATGAAGTAGTACGCGGGTATTGTTTCAAGACTACTCTTTTAAAGGACGGATCATCTCTGAAGATCTTAATAGTTCTATTAGCCGCGCCTGGTTTAAAATCAGGACAATATTTTATATATAATTTTTCAATTTGTCGTAACATTTTCGATTTATCTTTATCGGTCAGGTTCCAAAAAACCGCCAAAGTCCCACCCTTTCTAAGTAATTTATGGGTTTTTTAAAACTCAGTTCCTGGTCAAGCCAGTGAAATGCTTGAGCGGAAAAAATCAAATCGAAATTCTTGGAAGGTAGCCTCGTTTTTTCAAATGAATTAATAATGTACTTAGTATCTTTATATTTTTTAAATTTATTTTTTGCAATAATAATCAACTTTTTGCTAATATCAAGCATCGTTAATTTAAACCCCTTAGATAAAAAATATTCCGAAGCTAAACCCGAACCGGTGCCAATCTCTAGGATGTTTGATGATTCTTGTATTCCAGAATACAAAATTATGTCATCGATTAATTTTTGAGGATAATCCGGTCGGTACCTATCATAGCTTTTTGATACCGAATTAAATGAATTTCCTAATTTTGTGTTTGAGACCATTCATTTATATAATTAATTTTAGTTCGTAAACCGGCAATCCGGTGTTGGGCAATGGTTTATAAATTTTCTAAAATGAGGATTATCTCTTCAATTAAAGAATCAGCTCTTTCTATATCGTCTTTAGTTGTTAAGCGATTTTTAAATTGCTCATCTTCATAATCTTGCTTAAACTGATTTATAATATTTGTTAATTCTTCATGATTGCCTCCAGAAAGAAGTGGTAGAATCCTTTGGTCTAATATAACAAATAATCCTGCCCACCAGTTTTTTCTAACTTTATAATTTTTATCTGGTGATACCCCGCAAAGGATCTCGTCAGGAATTTCAGATTTATAAGCATCTTTAAGGTAGTGCAATTGGTTTAGTGCTTCTGTAATATATTCATTTTTTTGGTCTCTATTTAATTGTGGTCCCTTTTCCATTTTTATATTCGAAAACTTATAAAATTTCGCCTAGCAGTGTATTTACGCATCTGTTGACACTGTAGCCAACGTTAGCTAACAAGTAAAAATTTATCGTATTACTTTTCAAACACAAATATTTCTCTCATCACTTTCTGTTCCGGGCGGGAATACAGATACCCGCCCCGGGAGCTTGCGTCGGTATACTTCTTTATTTTAAATCCCAGCTTGCTGATATCTTCCAGGATCGGAAGATAATACTCTTTATTGTCTTTTCTCATTACCGGGAAAATGATCACTATTTTTCCGTCCTCTTTGATCAAGTTTTGAAAATTGCGGAAGGATTCAATATATAACTTAGAAAGCTCTTTGATATTTTCCTGCAATTGCATTACCGATTCACTCCCACGAAGTGGCGGTCCCAAGAAAGGCTCGGCCACAATCGCGTCTACTTTGGTTTTTAATATTTTCGGCAAATTTCGCACGTCACTTTGGAATATTTGGTAATTTTTTTCGGAAAGATTTAATTCTGAAGTTAACCATTTCAAATTATTTGTGGTGTCACTAATCGCCCTGGGGCTGATATCAGCTCCGATTACTTTTTTTACTCCCAAAAGTAAAGCTTCCTGCAGAATTGTACCTGAACCGCAAAAAGGATCCAGTAATATCCCGTCCGACTTAATTTGTGACAGATTCACCATGATCCGGGCGACCTTCGGAGGGAGCATACCGGAACGCGGATCGGCGCTCGGTCGGCCGTAATCAAACTTGCCGAAGGATTTATAATCCTGAACGGCGATGGTCTTGCCGATGAATATTTTTTCTTTTTCAAAAAAAAGGCAGAGATCCGCTCCGCGTTCGATCAGTTTATTTTCGCCGACAATCACCGAGGAAAGCGTTTTGTCTTTGGCAGTCACGAAACGGGCATTATGACCTTTTCTTTTCAGCCCCATCTTGATCTGTATTCCGTTCCTGGTTACGTCTTTTTCAAACGAGTTGGAATATGTTCCGCCGGTTTTATACAGGCTGAAACCGAATGTGATTTTCTGGTCAGTCTGCGGGAGGTATTTGTCGATTAACCGGTCAACGGTCAGAGTTTTGAAAATTTGTTTATTATCTTCCACTTCGTCAATAATTTTCCCGATTTTAATCGTTCCGCCCAACCTGTCTATCAGATCTTTCGTTTGAAATTTATTGTCGCCGAATATTTTGAAATCCAAAAACAAAACATCATCAACAATTTCCGGTATTCCGTATTCACCGGGTAATGTCGGCAATATTGATTCAATCTCCGCCCGGGACAGTTTGGGCGATCTGCCTAAAATAAAGAAATATTTGTGCATATCTGTATTATAAAGCACCCACTGTTTATGGCAAACCCCTTGATGCTTGACCTTACATTAAAATTCATGTATACTGTTATCCATTGATTAAATTTTAACAATATTCCAGCATGGCCGACTCAATCGTAGTTAAGGGCGCGCGCGTCAATAATTTAAAGAATATCGATATTACCATTCCCCGTGACCAGTTGGTTGTTATTACGGGGCTTTCCGGTTCCGGAAAATCTTCACTGGCCTTTGATACGATTTATGCCGAAGGACAAAGACGCTATGTGGAAAGTCTGTCCGCTTATGCCAGGCAGTTTTTGGGTCTGATGGATAAGCCGGACGTGGATCAGATTACCGGGCTTTCTCCCGCTATTTCCATTGATCAGAAAACAGCTTCACACAACCCGAGATCGACCGTCGGAACGGTGACGGAAATTTACGACTACCTCCGTTTGTTATACGCCCGTGCCGGTATTCCCCACTGCCCGAAATGTGGTCGTCTGGTGGTGAAACAGAATGTTGATCAGATTGTTGAGCATGTGTTAAGCCTACCGGCGAGTACCAAGATTATGATTATGGCGCCGGTAATTAAAGACAAAAAAGGTGAGCACAAGAAGACACTGGAAGAAATCAGAAAAGTGGGGTATGTCCGGGTGCGTTTAGACGGTGAGATATACAGTATTGAAGAAGCGGAGGACTTGGATATTGATAAACAGAAAAAACACACGCTGGATGTGGTAGTGGACCGTCTGGAAATGAGCGCATCGATGAAAAAGGACCGTGCCCGTATTTCTGAGTCAGTAGAAACCGCTTTGGATCTGGGTAACGGAGTCCTTTTGATTTCATTTGCTGATGAAAAGAAAGCAGATTTAATTTTCAGCCAGTATTTTGCCTGTGAAAATTGCGGAATTAATCTTTCTGAAATAGAACCGCGTAATTTTTCATTTAACAGCCCGCACGGCGCGTGTCCGGCCTGTACCGGACTTGGAACCAAGCTGGAAGTTGACCAGAAACTGATCATCCCCAACCAAAAACTTTCAATCGCCGAGGGTGCAATCCGCCCCTGGAGCCGTACATCTTCCAGTCAGACCTGGATGCACAGAATTCTGGAAGCGGTGGCAAAAGAAAATAATTTTTCCATCAATATTCCGGTTAAAGATATGAAGAAAGAAGACATGGATATTGTTTTATACGGTACCGGCAGCAAGGGCTACGATGTCAATAATGATTACGGTACCGGCAAAGTGAAGGAGTTTTGGACAACCTATGAAGGTGTGATTCCGAACCTGGAGCGGAGATACAAAGAAACGGACTCGGACTACATGCGCTCGGAGATAGAGCGATATATGCGTATTCATAAATGCCCGGTCTGCAACGGCAAACGCCTGAAATTAGAAGCATTGGCAGTAACAGTCAGTGGCAAGTCGATTGATCAGGTGGTAGAAATGACAATTGATCAGGCCAGCGAATTTTTTAAAAAGCTCAGTACCAAAAACAAGGCTAATGATCCAGAAGCGCTTACTGAAAGGCAACAAAAAATTGCCAAACAAATACTGAAGGAGGTCAGATCCAGAATCCAATTTTTGCAGAATGTCGGACTGGATTATCTGACTCTGGACCGTTCGGCATCCTCGCTTTCCGGCGGAGAGGCGCAACGCATCCGGCTAGCTACGCAGATCGGGTCTTCTCTGGTCGGTGTGGTTTACATACTGGATGAGCCGTCTATTGGTCTGCATCAACGTGATAATAACCGGTTGATTGATACGCTGAAAGAACTGCGTGATTTAGGCAATACGGTTTTAGTAGTGGAACACGATAAAGACACGATTATGGCTGCCGATAATGTTATTGATATCGGACCGGGCGCGGGCGAGCACGGCGGAGAAGTAGTGGCACAAGGGACGCCGGAGTTTGTCGCAAAATGCAAGAAGTCGCTTACCGGACAGTACCTGGCGGGTACCAAAGAAATTCCGTCACCGAAAAAATACAGAAAAGGCAACGGAAAAAGTCTGGAGATAATCGGTGCCAGTGAGTTTAATCTGAAAAATATTAATGTATCAATTCCACTCGGAAAATTTGTTTCCATCACCGGCGTTTCGGGATCGGGTAAATCCACATTGATGACGGAAATTCTGGCAAAATCTTTGTCTCATTATTTTTATCAGTCAAAAGATCTGCCGGGCAAACACGAAGAAATCAAAGGGGTGGAAAACCTGGATAAAGTAATTAATATTGACCAGTCGCCGATCGGCAGAACTCCGCGCTCCAATCCGGCAACTTATACCGGAGTCTTTACTTATATCCGCGACCTGTTTACGAGAACTCCTGAAGCCAAAATTAGAGGTTATAAAGCCGGCAGATTCAGTTTCAATGTGAAGGGTGGTCGCTGCGAGGCATGCCAGGGTGATGGGGTAAAAAGAATTGAAATGCATTTCCTGCCGGACGTATTTGTGGAATGTGAAGAGTGTCATGGCAAGAGATATAACCAGCAGGCCTTGGAGATCCATTATAAAGGGAAAAATATTGCTGATATTCTAGGCATGACAGTGGAAGAAGGATTGAAGTTTTTTGACAGCATACCTGCCATCAAACAAAAAATCCAGACACTGGAAGACGTCGGCTTGAATTATATGAAACTCGGTCAGAATGCCACAACTCTGTCCGGCGGAGAAGCACAGCGCGTCAAACTGGCGACTGAGCTGTCACGCCGTTCAACCGGCAAAACACTCTATATACTGGACGAACCGACAACCGGCCTGCATTTTGAAGACGTTAAGCGTTTACTTAGTGTATTGAACCAGCTGGTTGATAAGGGTAATACGGTCTTGATTATTGAACATAATATTGATGTGATAAAATCAACAGACTGGATTATTGATCTTGGTCCGGAAGGTGGAGATAGGGGTGGAGAGATTGTGGCGGTTGGGACCCCACTGGATGTCGCAAAAGTCAAGGAATCATATACCGGCCAGTATTTGAAAGCGGAAATATAACAGCCTATGAAAAGAACCCGTCTCAGGTAAGAGTATTTCTTCCTGTGGCGGGTTTTTTGATTGAGTTTTACTAACCGTCAAGCTATAATCAATATATGCAGGAAAATAACTACACAGAACTGGAAAAGGCAATTATGGCAACTTTTTGTTACTTTGACTCCTTTGATTATCCTTTGACGCTGATGGAAATAGCGAAGTGGTTGTTTACTGGAGGCAGCGGAAGAAAGTACAGTTTAAGGGAAATACTGGAAGTGCTGGAACAAAGCCCGGCCATCTCGAAAAAAATCGAAACAGAAAGAGGGTTCTATTTCTTGAGCGGGAGAGGGAATACTGTGGAAATCAGAAAGCAAAGATACCGGCTGGCGGAAGGAAAAATGAAAAGAGCGGTGCGGGTGGCGAAAATACTGCGCTATATTCCTTTTGTTAATATGATTGCCGTCTGTAATAATCTGGCCTACAGTAATGCTAGCAATCTGAGTGATATCGATGTATTTGTAATCCTAAAACGGAATCGTCTTTGGCAAACCCGTTTTTTTGTATCGGTAGCTACCCACCTGATGAGGATGAGAAGACATCACCGTATAATCAGCAACCGGATATGTCTAAGTTTTTACATCACCGATGAACATCTTAACCTGGAGCAATTGATGATTAAACCTTTGGATCCGTATTTTATTTATTGGTATGGGCAGTTGGTTCCGATTTATGATCATCAGAACAGTTTTAGCAATTTGGTAGCGGCAAACAAATGGATTGAAAAGTACTTGCCCAATTTGATCATCAACAAACCGGTTCTGCGTAGGAGTGTTAAAGATACGGAGTGGTCGCTTGCGGTCAAAAAACTTCAGGAAACTGTGCTTGGCGGATCGTTCGGCAATTATGTGGAAAAAATATTGAAAAAAATTCAGAAGAAGAAAATGATCAGCAATAAAGAAAGTAAATTGTGGGAAAATAGCACCGCCGTAATTATTAAAGACGATATATTGAAATTCCATGAGAATGACCGGCGGAGACAGTACGCGGAAAAATTTATCAGCAAACTTGAAAGTGAGTTAAATTAAAATGATGAAACAGAAAATTACAAGACTGCTGGAATGGGGAATCTATCTGTGGATTTTTTTACTGCCCTGGCAGACGCGTTTGATTATTCAAGAGGGGGTATTGAATAAGGATATTTGGGAATACGGAACGGTCAGTCTATATGTAGTTGATATTATTCTGGTTATTCTCATTATCCTGCGCATAATAACAAAAGGAGATGAAGCAAAATCGGCTATTTTTCGGATCCGCACTTTGAGCGTCTGGCCGTTTGCAGTCGGGCTTCTGGTAGTTTCATTTATTTCCATCTATTGGGCACGCGATTCCTACGTTTCGTTATACGGAGTAATAAAAGTTGCTGAAGGGGTAATCTTGTATTGGCTGGTTTCAACCAGCAAGTTTGATTTAAGCAAAGCCAGCGTTGCATTTGTTGCCTCTGCCGTTATTCAGAGTGTAATTGGCATTGTTCAATTTACATTCCAAAAAACAATCAGTTCCAAATGGCTGGGCATGGCTTCCCACGAATCCTTTGTTTCCGGTACCAGCGTTGTGGAGACGGCCACTAACCGTTTTTTGCGGGCGTACGGATCATTGCCCCATCCGAATATTTTAGCCGGCTTCTTGGTTATTGGTTTTATTATTTTACTGGGATTGTATCTGGATAAAAAAAATTATCTCAATCAGTTTATTCCCGGGGCGTTTGTTCTACTGACCGCCGGTTTGTTTTTCTCATTTTCACGCGCCGGTTGGCTAGGATTATTGTTGGCGATAATATTTTTTCTTATCATCGCTTTATACAAGTCAAAAATGTGGAGGCCGGAGATTGCCAAAGTTGTCAGCATTATCGTCGCGGTATTTCTAATATTGATCATGATCTATCCGGAAACTTTTTCCACCAGAATTGTATCGTCATCCCGTTTGGAACAGAAATCATTTACCGACCGCGCGACTTATTTTCAACAGGCAACGGAATTACTGGGGGAAAACTGGTTACACGGAGTCGGTGTGAATAATTATACTCTGGCGGTGGAAGACAGTGTTGATCCCGGACTGTCCGGAAAAGAATACCAACCGGTGCATAACGTATATTTGCTTGTTTTTACCGAGCTCGGGTTTTTTGGGCTGATTGTTTTTCTGGCATTGATCATCTTGGTAATCAGGAATGCGTGGCTTTTAATCAATAAACATGCGATTAATAACTGGGCTACCGTCTATACGGCGATTTTCGGGGTTATGCTGGTATTATTCCTGTTTGATCATTATTTCTGGACCCTTTCCTCAGGGATAATGCTGTTCTGGCTGATGCTGGGCTTATGGCAAAAGGCTGTTGAAGAAAGCTAAAATCATTCGATAAAAGCGGGGTTGACAACATCCTGCTATTTTTATAAAGTTATATGTACGAGCAATTAGCACTCTTTGCAGAAGAGTGCTAAATAATCGAAAAATAACCATTAATTAGGAACAAATATGAAGTTAAAGCCACTAGGCGATCGTATTATTGTAAAACCAATTGAGGAGGATAAAGTGACTGCCTCCGGTATTATCATTCCGGATACCGCTGAAAAAGAACAAAAAGCAGAGGGTATTGTTGTTGCGTTGGGTGATGGAGAAAGAATAAAAGAATTGGGGTTGAAAGTAGGAGATAAAGTAATCTTCGGAAAATATTCCGGCGAAACTTACGAAGAAGGTAATGATGAATACAAAATTTTATCAGTCGCCAAAGTGGAAGATAAAAGCGAAGTATTTGCGATATTTACTGAATAATTATTAAATAGTAAAAAACATGGCTAAACAAGTATATTTTAATGAACAAGCACGGGAAGCATTGCGCGACGGAGTAAATAAACTCGCCGACGCAGTCAAAGTCACTCTCGGACCCAAAGGGCGTAATGTGGTATTGGACAGAGGATACGGTTCCCCGGTCATTACCAAAGACGGAGTAACCGTTGCCAAGGATATTGAACTGGAAGACAAGTTTGAAAACCTGGGCGCGGAACTGGTCAAAGAAGTTGCAACCAAAACAAACGATGTCGCCGGAGACGGAACAACCACTGCGACGATTTTGGCGCAGAGCATGGTCAATGAAGGCATCAGAAATGTCGCGGCCGGAGCAAACCCGATGATTGTAAAAAAGGGTATGGATCGCGGAGTTACAGCGGTGATTGAAGAGCTGAAGAAAATCTCCAAAGCAATTTCCAACAAAGAAGAAAAAGAGCAGGTTGCCTCCATTTCGGCTAATGATCCGGAAATCGGAAAGGTAATTGCAGAAGCAATGGAAATGGTGGGTAATGAAGGCGTGATTACCGTAGAGGAGTCACAGTCTTTCGGTATCACCAAAGAGGTGGTGGATGGTATGCAGTTTGATAAAGGTTATGTTTCTCCATATATGATCACCAATCCGGAGCGTCTGGAAGCGGTATATGAAGACGCATATATTCTGATTACCGATCAAAAGATTTCCGCGATGAATGATATTGTGCCGCTCTTAGAAAAAGTAGCACAGGCGGGAAAGAAGGAACTGGTAATTATTGCGGAAGAAGTTGAGGGCGAAGCTTTGGCTACATTAGTGGTGAATAAAATCAGAGGCACGTTCAACACACTCGCGATCAAGGCTCCGGGCTTCGGCGACCGACGCAAAGAAATGCTCGAAGATATTGCAGTGCTGACGGGTGCCAGAGTTATATCTGAAGATGCCGGTTTGAAGATTGAAAATACTGAAATTGAAAGTTTAGGTAAGGCCAGAAAAATAGTGGCGGTTAAAGAAAATACCACGATTATTGAAGGTAAGGGTGAGGAAAAAGAAATCCAGGAAAGAATTACCAGAATTAAGAAAGAAATTAAAGATACTGATTCCGATTTTGACAAAGAGAAATTACAGGAACGCTTAGCCAAGCTGTCCGGCGGGGTTGCTATCGTAAAAGTTGGTGCTGCCACCGAAACTGAAATGCAGGAGAAAAAACACCGCATTGAAGACGCGTTATCCGCTACCCGTGCCGCAATTGAAGAAGGTATTGTAATGGGCGGTGGCGTGGCATTACTGCGTGCCAGCGTTGCGTTGGAGAATGTCCAAGCTGAAGGTGATGAAAAAGTCGGTGTTGACCTGCTCAGGCGCGCTTTGGAAGCGCCGGCCAGGCAGATCGCGGAAAATGCCGGTAAAGAAGGTTCAGTTGTGGTTGAAGAGATCAAGAAATTAAAACAGAATGAAGGTTACAACGCCTTGACCAACCAGTATGAGGATTTGGTAAAAGCCGGAATTATAGACCCGACTAAGGTTACCAGAACCGCTCTGCAGAATGCAGCGTCTATTGCATCGCTGATTCTGACCACCGAAGCGGTGGTAACGGATATACCAAAGGAACATGACGATATGCCGGGCGGAATGCCGGGTGGCATGGGTATGCCGGGAATGGGCATGTAATTATCTGATTGATTACAACGGGGCGGGTGGAAACATTGTTTTTCACCCGCTTTTGGTTTTGCCAGATTGAGAAAAATCGGGTATAATATATAAAGTTATCAGAAACAATTATGTCTGAAAAAAATACATCAGAAAAAAGAAATCAGATAGAAGGCGGTAACGAGGGGGAGGATCTTTCATTGAAAAAAATTTCTTTAAGCGATAAGAAATTAGAATTTTACTTTGATGTAGTCAAATATCCGGTTGTCTTTGCTATTGTGATCAATATTGTTTACTATTATATCCGCAAGACGGATGCAATGTGGGTTTTTGATATCTTGGCATTTGTATACATCGCAATATTCATATTAAAAAAACAATTAGGAAAGCGGGCGGTAGTATTCATTGCTTGTGGAATTTCAGGATTGTTCATCGGGTTTTTCATGGCGGTATTTAAATTAGTTTACTTTAGAAAATTTTATTTATTTTTTAACCTGATCAGCGAACCGTTTCTGACATTCATCGTGGGCAGTTTTGTGGGGCTTGTTGTTGCGTATATCATTTTAAGACCGAATAAAAAAAACAAAAAAGACGTATCTATTCCTAAGAAGGGAGGTGATTAAATGGAAGAGAAAAAAGATAATCAAGTTGATTCAAAGGATATTGAAGAAAATAAGCTGATCGCGGCGCTGGGCTATGTTTGGATTCTTTGTCTGATCCCATTACTTATGAAGAAAGAAAGCAAATTTGCTCAATTTCACGGCAAGCAAGGGTTAGTACTGTTCATAGTTGAAATTGTCGGCTGGTTAGTATACTGGATTCCATTCGTTGGTTGGTTATTCGCAGTATTGGTACTAGTGATGGCAATTATCGGATTTGTAAAAGCACTTTCCGGAGAATACTGGGAGTTACCGATCGTCGGATCATTTGCCAAAAAACTAAACATATAAAGTTATTAGCAAAGTTAAATAGTCTTCATCGTGTTTTAATTAAACTGTTCTGTTTTGAGCAGTGATTAAAAGAAGGCTATTTACCCTTATTAATAATTATTTTATCTATCATGCCAAACAAAAAAACAAAACCGTATATTATCTGGTTTAAAGATTTAGGTATCAAAGATGTTCCATTAGTGGGTGGAAAAACTGCTTCACTTGGTGAAATGTATAAAAAACTGGTAAAGAAAGGTGTAAAGATTCCGAACGGCTTTGCTATTACTGCGCCGGCTTATTTTCATTTTGTGAAAGAGGGGAAGATTATGAAACAAATTCATGAAATTCTCAGAGATTTAAACACACACAGTCTTGAAAACTTAAAAACCCGCGGCAAAAAAGTGCGCCAGGCAATTCTTTCCGGTGAAATGCCTCTGGATTTGGAAATGACCATCAGAGAGAACTACCGGAAAATGGAAAAGGATTATGGAAAAAATGTTGATGTGGCTGTGCGTTCATCGGCAACTGCGGAAGACTTGCCCGATGCTTCTTTTGCCGGTCAGCAGGAAACATACCTGAATGTCCGCGGTGAAGCGGCATTGCTTGAAGCCTGCCGAAAGTGTTTTGCGTCATTGTTTAACGACCGGGCTATTTCTTACCGTGAAGATAAAGGATTCGGACATTTCAAAATTGGACTGTCGGTTGCTGTCCAGAAAATGGTGCGTTCCGATAAAGCTTCCTCGGGTGTTATGTTTTCCATCGATACCGAAAGCGGGTTTAAGGACGCAGTGATAATTGAAGGAGCGTGGGGACTGGGCGAGAATGTGGTTCAAGGTGCAGTCAATCCCGATACATTTTATGTTTTCAAACCAAAGTTAGCGGAAGGATACAATGCAATTATCTCCCGCCGAATGGGTACGAAAAAATTGAGGATGATCTATGCCAAAAATGTCGGGGGCGGAACAAAGAATATTTCCACATCAGAAGATGAGCAGAGTACATACGTACTGAAGGATAAGGAAATATTACAACTGGCCAGGTGGGCGGTGATTATTGAAAACCACTATTCCAAGGAAGCAAAACATTTCAAACCGATGGACATGGAATGGGCTAAGGACGGTACAACCGGCGAGTTGTTTATCGTACAGGCCAGACCGGAAACAGTCATGTCGCAAAAAAACGTGAAAGTGCTGGAAGAATATCTGATTTCTCGTACCGGCAAGGTCTTAACATCCGGTCAGGCGGTAGGAGCAAAAATCGGTACCGGCAAAGCCAATGTCATTAAAAATGTGAAGCAGATGGCCAATTTTAAAAAGGGTCAGGTGCTAGTTACTAAAATGACCGATCCGGACTGGGAGCCGATTATGAAAATCGCATCGGCAATCGTGACAGAGCTGGGTGGCAGGACTTCGCACGCGGCGATCGTCTCCCGCGAACTGGGTGTACCGGCGATTGTCGGTACCAACGATGCTACCAGCAAAATAAAATCCGGACGGCCGGTAACGGTCAGTTGCGCCGAAGGTGCGGTTGGTAATGTGTATGCTGGTATTCTGCCGTTTAGTGTTAAAACGACTAAAATTGGTAATCAAAAAAGACCGAAAACAAAGATACAGATGATCTTCGGCACACCGGAAGAGGCGTTTGCCGCGTCTCAAATTCCAAATGACGGAGTGGGTCTGGCGCGCGAGGAATTCATTTTCACTTCTTATATCAAAATTCATCCGCTGGCGCTTTTAAACTTTGCGAAATTGAAAGATCAGGCGGCAAAAAAGGAAATTGCCGAACTGACCAAAGGCTATGCCAGCAAGAAAGAATACTTCGTGGAAAGACTGGCTTCCGGCATCGGCATGATCGGCGCGGGGTTCTATCCAAAAGAGGTAATTGTAAGGCTCTCCGATTTCAAAACCAACGAATATGCGAATTTAATTGGAGGCACAGCTTATGAGCCGCACGAACAGAACCCGATGCTTGGCTGGCGCGGAGCATCCCGTTATTATGATCCGAAATACCGCAAAGCGTTTGACCTGGAATGTCAGGCGATCCACAAAGTGCGGGAGGATATGGGACTGAAGAATATTAAAGTGATGGTTCCTTTCTGTCGGACAATTGAAGAAGGTAAAAAAGTAATTCAGGTTATGAAAGAAAACGGGCTGGTGCAGGGCAAAGATGGCTTGGAAATATTCGTGATGGTGGAAATTCCGGCGAATATATTACTTGGTGAGCAGTTTGCGGACATCTTCGACGGATTCAGCATTGGTTCAAACGACCTGACCCAGCTGACGCTAGGCCTCGATCGTGATTCATCCACGGTTAATCATGTCGCCAATGAAAATAACGAAGCAGTTAAAAAGCTGATTAGGGAAATAATCCGGATTGCAAAGAAAAAGAAAATCAAACTGGGAATCTGCGGACAAGCGCCGTCTGACTTCCCGGACTTTGCCCACTTCTTAGTGGAAGAGGGAATCGATGCGATCAGTTTGAATCCGGACACGGTGATGAAGATGACGGTGGATATACAGAAACTGGAAAGTAGGATGAAGCGCGGAAAAAAGCCAACAAAAAAAACTGTCAAAAAAAAGTCAGTCAATAAAAAAACCAAAAAGAGAAAATAATTACTGTAAAAAGGCCGTCCGAAGTGGGCGGTCTTTTTGGTTAATAAAAAAATGTACATGGGAGCATGTACATTGGCGAAAGAGCGGTGCGCTTTTGACGGCGCGGTTATTTGATTTCCTCGAAACGGCGGGTGTCCTGGTCGAGCACTCCGACCAGCGGTACGAAGTAGTCCGCCATGGACGGTAGTTGATTCTGGATGTGATCCAGCGCCAGACGCGTCAGGTAACGCGACTGCGTTACTGCGCTGGGGCGCTCCCATTTCATTCGACCACGGTACGGCGTAGAGACGAGTAGGATTCCACCCTTGCTACGTGCTTCGTCGTCGAGATTATTCTCGACAATCTTGGCGGCACGGACGATAGCATCGCCGAGATCCGGATCGCACGGACCCAAGATGAGTAGGAAGTTGTCGCGGTCGATCCAGTCGAACCCCTGGCCGAGTGCGATGCCCCTTTCGTTGTGGCACATTGTGGTGGTGGGATGTTCCCCCTCCGCTTTCATGCCAGCCAGGTGTTCGTGGTTCCCGGTCAGGAAAGGAATGATGTCTCTGAGTACCTTCCTAGGGTAGCTCCTGCATCGTTGTAAGAGCAGACGCTTGAAGTATCCCTCGGTCGGATCAGTGACCTTGCGCATGTCGATCGTGCTACCATCCTCCAGGTGGAGGATGAGCGCATCGCTACCCGTCTCGATGCCAAGCAGGAAAGGCCAGATCATCTTAGGAAAAGCCTCTTTGACCTCAGCAAGGAAACCGGAGAGGTATTCCTTTGAATGATCCAGGTTGTTTTCGAAGCCGGCACAGCCGAGATGATCGTCCGATTCCGAGTAGTGGTAGGTGATCAGCAGGCCGGCCGGCACATGCTGGGAGTGGGCATATCTGTAGAATTCCAGCATGCTGTCCCGGAATTTCGGCCAGCCAGCCGAGAAACGCCCGCCGATATTGCGGAAGGGCGATGTCAGGCCGAACGGAATCCCACTGCAACGACGCAGGTTCACCCGGCCGTCCATGCATTTCGTAACTGCCCATTCCGTGGGGTGCTTCCGCCTGTGTGCTCTCCTTTTTTGCGTTGTTTCCATGAACAGCGCGGACATGCGCTCGTTCATCTCCAAGATATCGTCCCGCATTGACTGGGGCATAAAGCCTCCTCCCCGCTGGTGAATGTGAACATTCCCCGAATGCAAACCGCCGTATGTTTCGGCGATCCTTCTCTGTTTAAATGAAACGAGCAAATAAATAACAATCCTAGGTCGAAATGACTCTAAGGATTTGGCTTAGGATAACAAAAACGGTGAATTTGTCAAGCCCCCCAAAATTCAGGATGGCTCGATTCGCGGGCTTGTTTTCATTTATTTTGAAGAATTATTTGCGTATTGACTTATAAACCCTGACTTGGTATGTTGATTTTATCCTCGCACTTTCACTTTAGCCGAAGGGAGTGGTTATGTACCAACTCGCCTCAACCTGACTGGCCTGGTCCGTGTTTGATCAACCTCGACTGATCTCCCCTTCTATCTGAAAGGTAGCCAGTCATGGCCAAACGCCAGCAGGTCATCTATCATGACGGCATCAACTGTCCCTGCCGGACGAAGCAAGGTGGCAGGAAGTGCCGCAAGTACCGGGCGAACCATCGTGCGAACTGCGAGAACTGTCCGCACTTCGGCGACAGAAAGCGTCAGCCGGCCACCCCCCAGCCGCTGCAGTCCAAGGCCCGGATCTGAGCCCAATCCATTCGGAGCATTCGTCGTTTTGTGGACACCAACACCCCGGAGGGTGAGACATGTCGAAGCCGAAGGGCACAGCTCAGATCTACGAACGTAGGGACAGCAGGGATATTCTGTGTCCCGCTGATGCGACTGTCGGTTTCAGCGCGACGAAGGAAGGTGGTCAGATCCGGATCACCAACCGCAGCGCTTCGCCGATCGTCGTTGCTGAACGTCGTCGGCCTGTTCCGCCCGGTCACGATGCCCTCGTCCAGAAGGACGTTCCGCTCAAGATCGGCGAACACACGTACATCTGCCGCTAGCGCTTCCCGCGCCGCTCTTTTCTACATAGATTGTTTCGTTTCTCGTCCGCCCCGTACGCTTCAAGCAGAGGGGCATTTTTCTTTCTATTGATTTTTATGCTAAAGTAAGTATAATAGCTCTGCTTACGGAGAGGTCGTCCCGTCCTCCGACGGGACAGGCGCCGTGGCCTAGCCATCACATACTGTGAGGTTCCGTTGAAAGCGGTGATGCGCTTGTTCCGCCAAAGGCGGAAAAGCAATTAACTTAACATACGGAAGGGTCGCATAGTGGCCGAGTGCGCTTGCTTGGAAAGCAAGTAGAGTGTCAAAGCTCTCGCGAGTTCGAATCTCGCCCCTTCCGCCAAACATCTCGCAGGTTCTCCGCCGAAGGCCCGCTTCGCCCACAAGCGTAGCGAGGCGAGCGGACCCGCCTCTGGCGGGAAATCCCTCCCTCTCCGCCATCAAAATCTTATTAAAGATATGAAAAAAATAAGCGTCAACACTATCGTTCAAGTTTGCCTTACCATTTTTACATTACTGGGGTTTTTGCTGACCTCATTTAAATTTCCGCAATATGGATTAATAGCTGCACTAATCTCCCAGATATTTTGGATCTACAGTTCATACAAAGCTTGGCGCGAAGCAAATCAAATTGGTATATTTATTACTTCAATTTTAATCACATTTAGCATAATATTTGGTATAATTAATTATTGGATATTATAATCCTAAATCATGGATAACAAGAATCACCCCGAAAGATCATTAATGCACACACTATCCGTTCCGTTTATTTGGGGCATAGTGGTTCCTTTGTTGATCCTGGATTTTTTTATGGAGCTCTATCACAGAGTCTGTTTTCCAATCTATAATATTCCACTTGTTGATCGTTCAAAGTATATTAAAATAGATCGTCATAAACTGGACTATTTGGAACCGATGGATAAAATAAATTGCGTTTATTGCGGATACGCCAACGGTCTGTTGCGTTATACGGCTGTGATTGCGGCAGAAACGGAAAAATATTGGTGTGGAATAAAGCATGCTAAGACGGAAGGGTATGTTGAACCGGAACACCATAAAGATTTTTTAGAATATGGTGATGAGGAAGGATTTATCAGAAGATACAACCGTGAGGGATTTTCTGAGCTTGAGGATGAAGATGGTATGCAAAGAATTAAGAAATAATTATTATGGAGTATATTGACGTTGTAGACAATAAAGATCAAGTGGTGGGCAAGGCAACCAGGAAAGAAATTTATCAGAACCTGTTGAGTCATAGAATTGTTCATGTATTGGTGTTTAATAGAGCCGGTGAGATGGCATTGCAGTTAAGAGGCAATAATGTTTCTTATCTTCCACTACATTGGTGCACTTCGGCGGGCGGGCATGTAAACTCCGGTGAAAGTTATGAAACGGCGGCCAGGCGCGAGTTGAAGGAGGAGTGCGGAATTGATACGGAAATTGAACTGATGTGTCGGGATATATATTTTCATGAAAAAACGTTGAAAAAGTTTTTATCCATATTCAAGACCGTGTATGATGAACCGCTGGCAATGAAAAACGAAGAGGTTGAAAGGATTGAATTTTTCAGCGTTGAAAAGATTAAGCAAATGATTACAGCGGGGGAAAAGATGCATCCGGAATTAACTTTTATTATAAAAAACCATTTTTAAAATAAATGACAGATAATACCATAGAAGAAATTAAAAATCGGCTGGATATCAAGGAGGTTATTCAGGAATACATCCAGCTAAAAAAAGCGGGTTCTAATCTGAAGGCGGTCTGTCCTTTTCACGGAGAAAAAACCCCCTCCTTTATGGTGTCGCCGGAAAAACAAATCTGGCATTGTTTCGGCTGTGGCGAGGGTGGTGATATATTCGGATTTATTCAGAAAATTGAGGGTATTGAATTCCCGGAAGCACTGCGTATCTTGGCAAAGCGGGCCGGAGTGGAAATCACCAGGCAGGATCCGCAACTCCAGAATAGAAAGACCCGTTTGTTGGATATCTGTAAAGTAACCGCTAGTTATTTTAACAAAGTTTTATTGGATTCCTCCCAGGCGGAGTTTGCCAGAAATTACCTCAAACAAAGATCTATTGATTCCGATGCGGTGGATCGGTTTAAGATCGGTTATTCTCCCGACTCCTGGGATGCTTTAAGCATATTTTTGAAAAAGAAAGGTTATTCAGAAGAAGAAATATTCCTGGCCGGGCTGACCGTAAAAAAGGATAAAGGGGTGGGCTATTACGACCGTTTCCGCGGACGTCTAATGTTCCCGATCTATGATGTTCATGGCAATACGGTCGGTTTTGGCGGTCGGGTACTGGAGCAGAAAGAAGAAGGGGCGAAATATATTAACAGCCCGCAAACTTTGATTTATGACAAGAGTAATGTTTTATACGGATTGGACAAATCTAAAACATCCATCCGCAAAAAGGGTGAAGTGATAATTGTTGAAGGATACACGGACTGTATTTCCGCTTATCAAGCGGATATTACAAATGTCGTTGCTTCTTCAGGAACCGCATTGACTGAAGGACAAGTTCTATTGTTAAAGCGTTTCACTGAAAATCTGGTTATGTCTTTTGATCATGATGCGGCCGGAGCGGAAGCGGCGAAACGGGGGATTGAAATTGCATTAGCCAATGAACTGAATGTGAAAGTGGTGGAACTGCCGACCGGCAAGGATCCTGATGAATGTATTAAAAATAATAAGGAAGGTTTTATTCAAGCAGTCAAAGATGCCAAGCCATATCTGGAGTATTATTTTGACAGCACTTTTCAGAATTTTAACAGCGCCAACGTTCAGGACAAGAAAAAAGCCGCGGGCATATTATTGCCCATTATCGCCAAAATAGGCGACACGATTGAGCAGGCGCATTGGCTGAAAGAGCTGAGTAAAAGGTTGGACGTTGAAGAAAGTATTTTACGGGACCGACTTCCCACTAATATTGAACGGAACAGGACAGTCAAAAGGGATGATTCTTCCGAACAAAAGGTCAAAATTACGGATCGGTTTTATCGGGTTGGGGAGGAACTATTGAGCTTATTGATCAGTTTTCCCGATTCATTAGCTATCGCAGTTGATAAATTATTGCCGGAATACTTTACGGGCGGTAAACAGGCCGAGCTTTACAAAAACATGGTTGTCTATTATACTAAAAAAGAACATTTTAACGTATCTGACTTTCAGAAATCTGTTGAGACGGAAAAGCAGAACGAAAGCAATCTTTCTGCCTATTTGGACGTACTCTCTCTTCTTGGTGGTGAGCAGTTCAGTGAATTGAACGATGATGAGGTTAAGCGGTATATCGAAGAAAGGGTCAATATGCTTAAAAAGAACAATATTCTTGCTCAGTTAAAAAACATCGAGCAAAACATTAAGGCTCTAGAGCAAGGGAAGTTAAGCGATCAAAATCAAAACGAGCTTGATCAACTTAGCGAGGCTTTCAATCAACTTACAAACCAATTACGTAATTTGGAATAACCACTAACTACCAAAGGAAACACCCCGAATAAATGAGGGTGGTTTTGGCGGTAGGGTTTTAATCTATGCCTAAAACAACAAAAAAGCTCAAGAAGAAATCATCTTCGGTTTTAAAAAAGAAAAAGAAGGCAATAAAACCGGCGAAAAATGCCGGTAAAAAGACAGTAACCAAAAAGAAAACTACAGGAAAGAAAGCTGTCAAAAAGTCAGTCGTTAAAAAAACGGTAAAGCATAAAGCAAAGGCGGAAGCACAGCCGATTGACCCGAAAGTCATTGAGCGCCTGATCGAAAAAGGAAGATCAAGGGGTTTTGTTACTGAAACCGAAATCTTGTATTCCTTGCCGGATCTCGAAGAATATCTGACTGAATACGAGGAAATACTGACCAGATTTGAAGATCAGGGGATTCAAGTAGTGGAAACGAAACAGGGGATCCTCGATACAGACAGTGATTCCTGGATTTTAGATAAAAAAGTGAAGTCATTGGAAGAAAAGAAAAAGTTTGATTTGGGCGATATTGCTAATGACTCTGTTCAAATGTACCTTAGAGAAATCGGCAAAGTACCTTTACTGACCGGCGAAGAGGAAGTTAAGCTCGCGAAACTGAAAGAAAGAAATGATGAAGAGGCTAAAAAGAAATTGATTGAAGCCAATCTCAGATTGGTAGTGAGTATTGCCAAGAAATTCACCGGACGAAGCCTTTCTTTGCTTGATTTGATTCAAGAGGGCAATGTCGGGCTGTTTCGTGCGGTCGAAAAATTTGATTACCGGAAAGGATATAAATTTTCCACATACGCCACTTGGTGGATCAGACAGGCAATCACCCGCTCGCTAGCGGATCAGTCCCGAACCATCAGAATCCCGGTGCACATGGTGGAAACAATCAATAAATTCCAGCAAGTTGAACGCCAGCTGATTCAGAGTTTGGGCAGGGAGCCATTGCCGGAAGAAATAGCGGCGGAAATGGATGAGACAGTGGAAAAAATTAACCACATCATAAAAATTTCTCAAGATACTGTTTCTTTGGAAACTTCCGTGGGTGAAGATGATGAAGATTCCAGCTTGGGCGACTTTATTGAAGATGTCAAAACGATGACACCGGATCGTTCCGCGTCTCTGCAATTACTGAAAGATCATGTCAAAGCGATTATTAGAGAACTACCGGCCAGGGAGCAGAAGATATTGGAAATGCGTTTTGGATTACTGGACGGTGTGGCGCATACTTTGGAAGAAGTTGGTCAGGAATTTGGTGTTACGCGTGAAAGAATCAGACAGATTGAAGCGAAAGCACTGGAAAAAATCCAGGGTCATGAAGGTATGAAGAAATTGCGTGATTATTAAGACTTTACAAAACTATAGAATTAGAATATAAATAAGCAAGCCGATTCTATCGGCTGACTAAGTATTTTGACAGTAAAATATCGTTCCTGGATAGCTCAATGGTAGAGCAACCGGCTGTGGCGCCTCTTTTCTAAAATTAATAGGCAATTGCCATGTCGGAAAAGAGAAAATATGCTGATCGTGCTGAATATTTGAAAAAAGCCGCTTCTCTTAGAAGAAAAAAACTAAGGAATCTGGCAATTTCATTTAAAGGCGAGCGATGTACCATTTGTGGATATAATCGGTGCAAACAGGCGCTAGAGTTCCATCATTTGTTCCAAGCAAAAGAATTTGGCATTTCGGCCAAAGGATACACAAGAAGCTGGGACAAAGTGAAGAAAGAACTTGATAAATGTGTTCTTGTTTGCGCCAATTGCCACCGAGAAATACATCAA